>Ga0209986_10004691_pt1 | contig 11524 bp, 10 predicted proteins | sample BlataG_FD_183168 | JGI IMG/M metagenome (GOLD analysis project Ga0209986, IMG submission 183168) | Deep subsurface microbial communities from Black Sea to uncover new lineages of life (NeLLi) - Black_00105 metaG (SPAdes) (version 2) | ecosystem: Environmental > Aquatic > Marine > Oceanic >...
AAAATTAAAGAGGCGTATAAAGACCCAAACTATATTTATGATACTCTTACACAAAAATTAAACATAACAGATATAATATTAGACATTAAACCTTATTTGTGGGAACACTGGAAGCATCCTATCGTTCAAACAACCATTAGGATTGATGAAGTTACATTCCCGTTTATTAGGGTAGACATTAATAAATATCGCTCTATTAATGCTAAAAATCAGATAGATCTATATAGTGAAAATATTAATCAATCGCTTGATACACTAGATGATTTTGATGATGTTCTTGAAAAATATTTCACCTCTCTGCGCTATATGGCAAATGTAATTAAAATTGGATCTGCTTATGAACGTTCAATTCATTTTTTGTATGAAAAGAATGAAGATGGAAAAATTTCTGAAATTTTTAAAAAAATTCAACAAAAAGAAGGCTTTTTTGATGAGAAGGAAGTGAGAAGATGGGGCAATTATGTCGTAACCTCTCTTATAGAGTATGCTAAAGAAGAAAAATTACCCGTTCAAGTTCATACAGGATTAGCTACTATGACAGAAACAAATCCTCTTTATCTTCTAGACATAATGAGAAAATTTTCGGATGTAAAATTTGATATATTTCATGGCGGTTACCCTTTTCATCATACAATACCTGGTATTTTAACTCAAAGATTAAATGCCTATGTGGATCTATGCTGGATGCCTATTCTTAGCCAATCTGCCACAAAAAGATTACTATATGAACTGATTGAAATGAATTGTACCGATAAAGTCTTTGCTTTTGGGGGAGATTGTGAAAATCTAGAGGGAACTTACGGGGCGTTATTATTAATTAAAGACATTTTAGCAGAAGTACTTGTTGATTTTATTGAAGCTAAGAAGTTTTCTTTTAGCGATGCGGTAGATATTGGAAAGAAAATGTTCTATGAAAACCCGAAAAGGATTTTTAGTCTAAAATGATTTTTTTTACAATCTCCTTATTTAAAATATTAAGAACTAAGTTATTTTTTTTTACTTGAAGTGTGAAGCGGTTATTTCAAATCTCAAGATTTTAAGGAATTTCGGCCTTTCCTTATGATATCATTCCAAAACTGCGACAACTCCAAATAATTACACGAATATAGATTGAATCATTATATAATTCGAGATTCAAAATTAGCTTTAATTTTAATGGTTAAAATATGATTAGTTTTCCTTTTATATGCTTCTATAAACGTATCAAAAGTGGTTTATCTCCATCATCCTTGATTATTTCATTTTCTGTTTTTTCAAGTACTGAATTACACGGAAAAAATGCAATTCAAAAAGCATCTCGTCTTGAGGGAACTCTTCTCTTAATTCAGTAATAATCTTATTTTTTTCCTTTTCTGACAGTTTAGCTTCTTTTAATAGATTTTCAATATCATATAACATTTTTTACCCTCCTTTATAACTCTGGTGGAGCTAGAATTTCAATTGATCTATATCCGTTATTAAGATTAATTTATTAAATTTACACCAATTATTTTTCCACGAGTTTCGTTGTGAGGGCACCATCCTCTCCCTTTGCTGCGAAATCTTCCATTCCAAATTTAGGATGTCTCATTTGGAGCTAGTCCTTATCAAATTTAGAGAATAGTTTCTAAATTTTTGGTTATTGATTTTATATAATCAAGATAATTCATGCCCTTTAATTCTGCTTCTTTAGCAAGGATTTTTCTAGCAATGTGGATTTGTTGTAGAGCCAGATCATTTGGAAATTCTTTCTCTATCTCTTTTTTAATCTTATCAAGTTCATTTTCATTTAATATTTTAAATAACCTCTCTTAAAGTAATTCTGCAGGGGTAATAATCTCAATCTGTCTTAAATTATTTAATGTAATTATCATTCGCACAATATCTCTTGTTTTTTTTCTTACTATGTGTCTAAAATTCCAACTTAAAAGAAAATCCATGTTATTCAATATAGCTATTGCAATATGATAAGCATCTTCTAAATAAGCTTTGTTGATAGCTCCTTTCTGTATTATATCTTCGGCCAAACCTTCGATTTCATCTGAAAAATTGAGAATTAAGAATTCTGTTATTATATCGTTCATTTTTTTTTTTATATCTTCATCAGGCGTTTTTCCAATTTCAGCAATGGTAAAATTAGAGATGTATATCTTATAATTCCCAATTTCTTCAAAAAAGGACTCAGTAAGAGATTTTCTTTCAGGGTTTCTCTCATCAAAAAGGGCTGATATAACAGATGTATCGAGATACAATTTTAATTTATTTTTCATTGCTCTTTCTAATAAAACTCTTTTTTTATACCTTCATAACTTATGAAGAAATATTAAAAATTAAATTTATGCTATAATAGAATATGTTTCTTATATATTTTATAAGAAAATATTCTTATTATTAATAAATCCCTTATTTTTTTACAAAAAAATTGAAGCTTTTTATAGTAAAAGTGGATTAATATATATATTCATACTTGAAATTTAAAAAGGGTGAATCTATTGGATCTAATTATTTTCTTAAAAGATGGAACACAACATATAATGACAATTTTTAGATTAAAAAAATGTGGTATTGATGAGAATTCTTTTTTTATCTAAAGCTATAAAAAAAGCCGTATTGAAATTCCTCTTGATTCTATTGATGGTTTTAAAATTGAGCGCCCAAGAGGTCGTGGGGTTGCTCCTGAGGGTGACAGCACGGTTTTCTATACGGCAGTTGGAATTCTTTCTAAACACTTGACATGATTATTTCTATACAAATAATTGAGCAAATAATATAATTAAAAAAAGTGAAAATCAAGAAGGTGGAATCAAATGGATATAATAATTACCTTGAAGGATGGAAGTGAGCATGCTCTGAGAGTATTTAGGCTAACAGAGAGTGGAATATATCAAAAAATGTTTTTTATCGAGAACAATAAAAAAGAACGCATTGAATTTCCCCTTAGTTCTCTAAGTGGTTTTAGAGTCGATCATCTTAAAGCTATTCAAAGAGCGGAAGAGGGTGATAACATAGTTTTAAATGCTGCAATTATAATTCTCTCTCAATTTTTACCTTAATTTATCTCTTTTATATTCTTTTTATACGCATATACATACACATATTTAATAATTGCTTTTTTTTCTAGATTTTTATTTACTTTGAAAAACAGAAATTTTAGGTCTGCTATCTTAAATTAATTCGCAAGAAATTCAAGAACTTTTGATCTTTCAACATTTTTCTCAATATAATATTCATATAATGATGAAACAGACATACTGGAGGATTAGCAATAATTTTGAATAAAAAAGAATAAAAAAAATTAATTTTGTTTCAAGTATTCGTTCATTTCTACGAAAGAACTCGTTCGAATAAGAGCAGCTTTGAGAAACTGAAATCCAATATCATATGTAGAACCGTCACCGGCAATGTGTATAACATACGGCACCTCTCCATTGAACAAACCTTTAGATTTAAGAATTTTATAAGTTGTGCTTATTCCTTCAGCTATAGTAGCTCCGCTTTCAAACAAGTGGTGAACCCAAGGAACCTTCCAAGAAGTCACAAAATCTTTCGCTGTCGATACTTCGCTGCAACTCGTATTATTCACGTAAATAATGTTGTTACCCGCCACTGCTGTAGCTGCTGTAGCCATCTGATTCAAGACCATTCCAGCGCCACAACCTGGACAAAGTCCGTGTCCCGGATGGAGATGTTGTTGAGGTTCTAAAGTTCTTCGATTTACTTGATAAAAGTCTATTGGTTTTTCGGCTCCAAACTGTTCAATAAGTCCTTTTAGTTTAAGGTTACGTTGTTCAGTATAGTAAATTATTTCATCAATTTCTTTTTCCAAAAACTGTGGTTTAAAGAGATGTCTAAACCGGCCCATTGATTTTAGGAATTCTACAAATTTCTCCTTATCTATTTCTAATCCACGATAATAAGAAAATGTTGGAATTCCATCTTTTACTCTAATAGTGTAAAGAGGCCAATACCCGCAATCCGTAGCTAATTTTGAAATTTTCACTGCGTCTTCGGCTGCATGTCGCCATCCTCGCATGCAATCTGAATAAATTTGAATGAAAGCAGACCCATTTGACTTTAACGCATCAGCAACTTTTCCCATAAAATCTGCTGGATAAGCGGGGTTTGCCGTTGCTAAAAATAACGATTTTGTCCCGTAAAAAGCAAAAGGAGTAACTAAATCTTGTTTTACACCAATTTTACCGGGAATTTTTTCTCCACCGGGTCCAGTGGTTGTCGAAGCGTAAGGTGGCGTAGCACCTGATTCTTGAATCCCTGTATTCATAAAAGCTTCGTTATCGTAGTTTAGAAATAATACATTAGATTTTCCATCTCTTGCTAAGATATCTTCGAATTTAATTACATTTCTTTCTGGTTTTGACATCTTATCTGTTCACCTCATAGATTTTATCCTTAGTCTCCCGTACGCCAAGGTAAGTATAGAGCTGTCCTTTCATATCGTTAACAGATTCCATTTTCTTCTTTGCGACCGCAAATTCATCTCGAGTAACGTCCCGTCCACCTAGTCCTACAATAAAGCATCTAAATAGAGTTTTAAGCGGATACAACGCTGTTGCTATTGAAGTGGCAAATGGTGGTAAAAGATTATTCAGCGAATCTGATTTTTCTAGAATAATTAGTTTTTCGATGTTATGTTCTTGGACAATCTTCTGTAATTCTTCGTAAGGGAAGGGTCTGTAAGCTCTGATTTTGATTAATCCTATGTCCTTGTTTTTAGTCATCCAACTAATGATGTTTCCACACATCGATCCCATAGTAATAAATGCCGTTTTCGAAGAGTTATCTAAGTTGTAGGTTTCAATTAAGTTATAATGGCGACCAGTCGCTTTTCCGAATTCTTCGAACGCCTTTTTCATTATATCTAACACGGGTTTCTTCGCTTCATCAAGATTTTTTCTTCCTTCCATGAAAAAGCTGGGAGTTACAATACCGCCCCATACACCAGGATGCTTAGTTGAGATTGTATGACGAGGCTTTTTTGGCGTTAATTTCCGTACAACCTCGTCTGGAATTAACCATAATTTCTGAACGGAATGAGAAATAATAAAACCATCGTGTACAAACATAGTTGGAAACAAAGAATTGTCAGACATCATAACTGACAAAATTGTTGCATCGTAGGTTTCTTGAACATTCTCCGATACAACACAGTTCCAACCGTAATCAGTTAGCACATATTCCCAACTATTCCATATAGAAAGATTAGGAGCATTAAAAGCTCTCGCTGAAATCATCATTGTTAACGGGACACGCCAACCAACTGCCATAGGCAAAGCTTCTGACATTAATAAATAGCCTTGTGATGCTGTAGCTGTAAAAGTTCTAGCACCAGCTGCACAAGCTGCCGTTGAATAACTAATAGCTGCTAATTCAGATTCGACATTAACGAAGGCTGCTTTTAATCTTCCTTGATTAACGACATCAGCTAAACCTTCAACTGATTGAGTCTGAGGAGTAATAGGAAAAGCACAAATTACATCAGGGTCCGTTTGGGTAACTCCTCCGGCCACAGCGTAATTGCCAATCATTGCCGTCTCGACGGGCTCTTTAATCTCTTTGAAAAATAATTTCATTGGTTCTACTGACAATTTAATTACCTCCACTTTCCGGTACTGCACAAGCAGCAGGTCCTTGTTTTAATTTTTTACTTATTGCTTGAACAGGGCAGATATTTAGACAATTTAAACATGATTTACAATGAAGTATATCAATTCCAATCATATAATATTTGCCGTCTTCCCTTTTTTCTCTAAGAATGGCAAAATCAGGGCAAATAAACCAACACTGAGCGCAATTTGTACATGTTTCCGCATCCCAAATCATATCCCATTCGCCCCACGAGCCAGTAATCACTTGATCGCTTCCAACAGGGATTACTTCTTCGTCGCAATACCAAACACCCGCTTTATCTAATTCCTTATATCCAGGTAAGCCTAAATCTATTTGTTGCCAAGGTACTTTAGTGTCAACCGTAAAATCTGGGTCGACTCCGATGTCAAATATGCAAGTTTCTTCAATTGCTTGCTTTATTGCTTCGATATTTTTTCCAGCTATAGCTCCTTTGAATCGCTTCATGATAGCATTAGATAATTCTTCGAGAGTAAAGAGGTGAGAGATTCTTATTAAAGCACCTAATATAATAGTATTTGTAATGTTTCGACCTAAAACATCTAGAGCAATTCGGGTCGCATCGATTGTAGCAATGTTTATGTCTTTTCTCTTTACAGCTTCTTGAATGGTTAGTTGGTCCATCACGGTATTTACTATCAACCAACCACCTTTCGGAACGCCAGCAGTTACATCTACTTCTGAGATTAAAGATTCATCTAACACAGATACGAAATGAGGGCCATACACTTGTTCATTTGACCTAACTAAATCTGAGTTCGCAGAAAGCCTGACATAGCTTTCAGTGGGACTTCCCATTCGTTCTGCTCCAAATCTCGGTTGACAGACGCCATAGCCATAAAAAGCTTCTACGCATAGGTTGGAAGCAGTAACGCCTCCTTGCCCCCCGCGTGCGTGGAATCGAAGATTAATAGTGTAATCTTTTAAAATTTCTTTAACGTGTTCTGGAGTTAACATTTTTCTCAAAAATTTATTTTTGTTTTCTAATTGATAAGTTGTATTAAGAAAAATCTTCTTAAAAAATTAAGTTTTATCCCTTCATTTCATAAATTAATGTTAAAACTTAAAATAACGAACTTTTTAGGAAATGGATTTTTATTAAATATAATAGTTTTAGGGGAGTTTTTGTAATTGTCGCACAATATTGATAACGGTAATCTTTTTGATTCTGAAAATACGCAAGATATAAACGCAAATACAATGAAGATTACTTCAGATTTCGTTCCTATGATCCGAATTATCTTTTGGAACAGTATGGGATTCTTTTTTTTCTCATTTTTGATCCCATACGTCACAGTCCAATTATTAGGGGCTACGGGAACGGTGTTAGGGCTTACATTTTCAGTACAAGTTATGGGTGGGTTAATCAGTGCTCCAATTGTTGGTTATTTAACTGACAGAATTTCAAAAAAGCTTTTAATCCTAATAGGGAGTTTTGGGCGTGGGACATGCTATATTTTAATGTATCTGGGTATTTTATTATCTTCTTTATTACTATTTGCTATAGGGATGTTTGTTTTAGGGTTTTTTGTAGGGTTTTTTTGGACACCGTTAGATACGTTAATTTCCGAGAAGTCAAATAAATCAAATCGTTCTTTTGCGTTCGGAAAACGAGCTGGAATGATAGGAAAAGGAAACCTAGTTGGATCAATTATTAGTATTATTATTTTTAGTTTAGCAATTTTATTTACTCCTGAAAATCTTTTTTTCGTTTACAGTCCACTACTATTGTTTGCTGCATCTAACGTTCTTGGAGGTATAATTTTTCATCGTAAAGTCAACGAAGAACTCACATACGAAAAGCACATTTTCAATTTATTTCCATCCTCAGTCGAACCAATCATTGTTTCTAAAGAACCAGTGATCCCAGATTCTCCTGTAAAACCCAAGAACAACTTAGCGACGGGATTTTATTTTGGTTTCAGCGTGTTGGCCATTGCCTTTATGGTGAGTAGTATGAATCAATCTTTAGCGTATCCCTTCTTCCAAGTTTATTTGATTGAAGAATTGAAAGTTGAGATGCCTATTTTAGTAATGTTAATTTATTTTCCCGCTCAGGTTTTATCTATGTTATTTGCTCCTAAATTAGGTAAGGTTGCAGATAAAATAAATCCCGTATTAGGGATTTTAATTGTAAGTGTGTCAGGGGCGTTAGCAACCTGGTTCATAATTAATTCTACATCGGGATATATGTTTGGTTTTATCTTACTTTTTGACGCAACTTTTGCTTGGGGGGGGAACTTAATTTTACAAAATGTCCTTAGTCGAATATCAAAAATCCACCGTGGAAAAATTTTTGGAGCAGCTCAGTGGTTAAGCTTATTAGGAGCTGTTTTAGGCCCAACTATAGGAGGTTTGGCTTGGGATTTTTTGGGTCCAAGCGCTCCTTTCATGATCTCAATATTTATCGAACTATCCGTAATTCCCTTGTATGCGATAGCTATTAAAGCCTTAAAGCCTTATATGGCCGAAAAAGCAGATTAATAACTTAGCATAATCAAGCATTAAATCGTTTAAATATTCGACAGATTGCCAAATTGATCCATAAAAAGAGATTTTGATCTTTTCCTTTTAATAGTTCCAAGTCCCACATTCCGCTCTCTGATTGCTTATCTCTCAATGTCTCTATTGCTAATTTTACTTGCGGATGAGTGGTAGTGAAACCAAGATAAGAGAGAGAATCAAGCGAAGACACAATATCAGTCCACCAAAATGGGAACGATACCTTTGTCCAATATTCCACACCTCTGCGATCGGCGTATTTATCAGGTTTAAAGAACCGTGAAGTTAAAAGTTCCCCCGCTCCTTTCACCGCTTCATTATTTCTATATTTAGAATGAGCAGCGAATGCTCTAAGTACTATCCCAGTCACCATATGAGAAAAAGATTTTTTCCTATTAGGTTCAAATGCAATAGGGCTATTAACGACATCTAAATATTTAGCGTTATTTGTTCTCATTGCAATAGCCCATCCACCATCTTCTTGCCGCATGGATAATAACCATTCAAAAATCCTTCTAACGCGATGATCATTACCATATCCTGCTTTAATTAATAATTCAGTTATTGCTGCTGTATAATTTGGGCTGTATTGAGTACCATAAAATCCCCTAATATCTCCTTCATCCGTTTGACAAGAGAAAATATATTCAGCAGCTTTTTTGATCGCACCATGTTCTTTTGTAAAACCATATTTTTCAACAAGAAAACCTAATTCTCTGTATGTTTCAAGAAGATTATAATTTTCTGGCTCGTTTAACTTAGTTTTCCAAGCGGGATACCTCCAATACCCTACTTTTTGCTGTTTATTAATAATCTTTATTGCTGAAGGTAAAATCCATAATGTTTCGATTGGTTTAACTTCTTCTTCTAGAAGATCTCGTTTAGTGAAATATAAAATTGCCTCATTTCTACTCGAAATAAGAGGAGTCAATGGATCATATTTAAGTTTTCCTTTAAATTTTTCCAAAATAGAACCACTCCTAAATTTAAAGAAAAGATTTAAACCACTCTAATGGAACAGCTTTTTTAATCTCTTCTAAAAACTCTGGCATCGTCAATATTCCTAAATCAGAGATTATTTCTTTAAAATAGTTAGATGGGGTTATATCAAAATAAAAATTATGGACTTTAAACAATTCTTTTTTAATTTTTTTAGAATATACCTCGTAGATTGGCTTGGTTTCAACAATTATTTTCTGGTTATAATGACTCCTTAAATTATATTTAAAAGAATCCCCAACTGCGTAAACATCTTTATTATTCGCAGCGGCAATACATGCTAAAGGATAACTCCCTATCTTATTTACTATTGACCCATCTCGCAGTATGCTATCAATTCCGAGAAGAACGATATCAACTTTTTTGATGAACTTCCCCATCGCTAAATCTGTTATTAAATGTGTTTCAAAATTAGCAGACAATATTTCGGCGGTACGTCGCCCTTCAAGCAAAGGACGAGCTTCTAAAACATAAAAAGTAAAATCATTTTTTGTATTTTCTTTCAAATGCTTAATAATTGTAGTACTGTAAGAGATTAACATTACATTGAGTTTTTTCCCTTCGAATCTATTTAAAAACGAATGAAACGAGGAAGTTAAAGCGTTATCTATCCTTAATCTTTCTGCAGGAAATGTCTTAAATTTTTCTAAAAGTGTTTGTTTGCTGAAAAATTCCAAATCATGAATAAAATATCCAATTGTATTGATTATAGGAGCCATACTTGGGCGAGCGTTAAATAGGTCTTTAGATAATTCAAATATAATCTCCTTTATATCCATATTAGGATCTTTTATAGTATGAAGCTGAGCTTCTAAAATTTCAAGTGCGATTTCTATTAATTCACTCGCTCCAGAAGTTTTATCTGTTGTTAAGTCGTGGATCATATGTAAAATGGTTTTATTAATCATAATGGTTTTCACTTTATGATATTAAAAAAAAATTTGTTGTTAAAATAGAAATAGTCAGAACATAAATATATAATTTCAGAGAAAAAATTTTTCTTAAAAACGTTTAAGTTTTGAATTATTCGTTTTTAGAGAGACTGTCCGCTATTTTAACATAACTCGGAACGAAATGAGTCTTTAATAAATTAGAATTTCCCGTTGAAATTAAATTACCTTGCCCATCGTATATTTCAGCTATGGCGTGAATTATGTTTCTGCCTTCGCGAATAATTTTACCAATTACTCTTACTTTTTCTCCTACTTTTACTTTTCCTAAATAATCTACGTGAAAATCTATGCTTATAGGAAAACCTTCGTGACCTAAAGTTGTGGTGGTTATACCAATGACATCGTCCATAAAAGCGCATTGCATTCCCCCATGTAGTAAGTTAGTTGGATTTGCCATTTCTGGCCGGACTTCAAATTCTAATTCCATTAAGCCGTATTGAACCCTAATAATTTTACCATTTGCCCATTTTGTAAAGGGTGGCACGGGTAAATTTTTTAATTCCTTTTCTTTAAATGCGTTGAACAGTTTAATCATTCTTTCTGAGCGCTTTTTTGTTTTTGCATCGTTTTTAAACATTAATATTTTAGGTTTTTGATTTGTTTTAACTTTTTTGTTACTAATTAGAAAAAACAAACACCAGTAAATTTATACTTCTAATCTATTGATTTTTAGATTTTTATAAAAAATTAAATTCATGCTTAATTTTATACCATTAATGACGCCATCTAAAACTTTTAATTTAAATGTTAAAGATATTTCATTTATTAACAATATTCAATCAATGGCAGTTGTAGGTCCTTCAAAGAAACGAAACTTCTTTTTCCTTAGGAATCACCAAGAAAATTTTAAGGGAGATCTCTATGCGGTCCACCCCAAAGTTAAAGAAATTCCTAATTTTCCTACAGAAAACATTTATTCTTCTATTAAAGACATTCCTGGAAAAGTTGATTTTGCTTTTATTACTGTGCCCGCGTTACAAGTATTAGATGTCATCGACGATTGCGTGGAGAAAGGTGTTAAATTAGTCAATATCTTTACAGCAGAGTTTTCTGATGCAGGAACTCAAGAGGGGCATCGTCTAGAGAAAGAATTAGTAGAATGCGCTCAAAATAAAGTTAGAATTCTTGGACCTAATGGTATGGGAATATTTTACCCAAAATTAGGCATAGCTTGGCGTTCAGAATTCCCAACGACTCCTGGAAATATCGGGTTTATAGGCCAATCAGGAGGAATCTGTAATATTGCTATCTATACTGCGAAAGAAATGGGCATTCATTTTTCCAAAGTATTCTCATTTGGGAACGGAGCAGATTTAGACTTCATAGACATTTTACATTTTTTAAGCAAAGACGATGAAACTGACTTGATTTTGTGTTATTTAGAAGGTATTAAAGGGAATCGGGGAGATGATTTAAGACAAGTTCTTGCTGATAACAAAAAACCG
>Ga0209986_10004692_pt1 | contig 11522 bp, 8 predicted proteins | sample BlataG_FD_183168 | JGI IMG/M metagenome (GOLD analysis project Ga0209986, IMG submission 183168) | Deep subsurface microbial communities from Black Sea to uncover new lineages of life (NeLLi) - Black_00105 metaG (SPAdes) (version 2) | ecosystem: Environmental > Aquatic > Marine > Oceanic >...
TATCTGAAGAGATGCGTAGAATTGGATAAAGGCGACGATGGAACCCACCAGTAGAAGGATGACGGAATTCCTGTAGGCGTTCTTTCCCCCACGCATAAGACCCATGGTCGACCAAACACAGAGGATGACAACGATGATGGTGACGATCATCAGCGTCCGATATAACAATAGGTAATCCAGAAACACCCACATCGGAGGAAAATCCCTTTGCCTGAAAGATTCCAACAGGGGTTTTCAACTGTCACCAAACATTGCCAAACTCTATGCATGATTACTGCCATGACCAATACTATGGAACTTTCTATGGCTTCCAAGGTGTCAGGTTTTTAAGAGTGGTGTGTCAGGCCGTTGGTAGAAAATGGCTTTTAAATGGGTGTAAAATTGGGTTGGATATTCAATGACCCGAATGGGGGCTGGCTTTCCTGAAGGAAAGGGGGGCTTATGCTTGTTGCCAAACAAGTTGCAGACTTCTTAACGATTTTCCGGGTTTTTCTGGCATTTGAATTAGCATGGCTGGGCCTCACCCAAGGGGATGTTGCATTGCCGGTGGCAGCATGGCTGCTCATCGCTTCTTGGACGAGTGACAGTTTGGATGGACCTCTAGCCCGTCGTAGTCGGGTGCAATACCAAACCTGGGTTGGGGATCACGATCTCCACGTCGACATGTCGGTGGCTGCCGGGCTGTTGATTTATATGGCCACATCGGGGATCGTGGATCCAGTGGTCGCCGTTGTGTACCTGCTCATCTGGGCGATTTACTTTATCCGATTTGGTGTGCCGCGCTCGCTTGGCATGTTATCTCAAGCACCGGTATATGGTTGGTTTATTTGGACAGCCCTGCATCAAGCTCCGGCAGCCGGCTGGTGGTTGATTGCCTGGATCCTGACTATGCTGGTGATCACCTGGCCCAAGTTCCCCAGGGAGATTATACCTGGCTTTCTGACTGGAATGCGCGAAGCTCTGGTGCGGGATGAGGAAAATGGCGGGGAGGGGTAGGGGTTCCTCAGTCCTATAGATTTTGAGAACTTGAAAGTGATATAAATTACCCACATCGGGGGAAAACCCCGGCTGTGGAGTCTCGTTTGTCTGAATCGCAGTATGTGAATCCAGACGCGCAGCCAACTGGCGGCGCGTCTCTATTTTCCTCTCTGAGGCAATACACCAACAAGTTGTGGTGTCTTCCTGTTCTTCGCTCCCTTCGACTTGCAATGCGGAAGGCGTATTTGGTAACCGAGCCCCTCAGTCGACTGTCTATCAGGGGCAAACCAATCAGGCCCTCTTGTCGTGGGGGCGATATCCTCACAGTGTTAAGTGCCAATTTGTGGCATGACTGGCCACGTTTTCGTCGCCTCTCACAACGCCTCGAGGCTTTCGTTAGGTTGGTTGAGGTGGAAAAGGTCGATATCCTCCTGCTCCAAGAGGTTGCCCGTACACCCGATATGTGTGTTGACCAGTGGTTAGCGGAGAGGTTAAGGATGGCGTATGTATATTCGCGAGCCAATGGCCACCATAAGGGCATCGGATTTGAGGAAGGTTTGGCGGTGTTCAGCCACTACCCACTGGATGCGCCTCGCCTCAAGCAGTTGAAGCCCAATTTCGAGCCCTTCGCCCGCCGACTGGTGCTAGGAGCAGATGTGAAGACGCCACGCGGTTCGTTGCCTGTTTTCTCGGTCCACCTAAGCCTGCTACCACACCACAACGCAACGCAGGTGCAATGTTTGCAATCCTGGGTTGCCTCCATCGCCGGAGAGAGGCCAGCGCTCATCGGCGGCGACTTCAATGCTCGTGAGCACTCCTCGCAGATTACCCGAATTCGGCGAACCTGGCTTGATGTCTTTCGGTATCTGCACCCACATGCGGACGGTACCACGCACGAATTGCGTTTGCCGTGGAGAAGCCAGGCGAGCCGCCGTCGTTTAGACTATATCTTCCTCTATCCTGGCGACTGCCAATGGAAAGTGTTGGAGGCCTGTCACCTGGACGCCCCCGGCGGTCCGCACTCGGATCACCGGGCTGTGCTGACAAAGCTTGCTGTTGATCTATAGCCGGTATATACGGCTCATTAATGTGATGGGCGGGTATTAATTGCGACTAACCCATCCTGGTAGAAGAAAGCGACATCGATCGCCGAAATGGGCGATCGACGCGCGATTAGCTTTATCGTTCCACCTTACAGATTGCTACAAGGCCAGCAACTTCTCCAATTCCACCATGGACCGCGTCTCGACCTCAGCATGGATGCTGTTGTTATGGGCGTCCATCGTCACGATAAGTGGGAGGTCTTTAACCTCGATCACCCACATCGCCTCGGGTACACCGAAGTCGAGCTTGTGAACGTCAACCACCCGCTGTACTGACTGAGCTATCAGTGAAGCCGCCCCACCGATGGCGTGTAAGTAGACGCCTGGCGCCTCGTGGCAGGCGGCCAGTGTTTTCTGTCCCATGCCGCCTTTTCCGATCACCGCCTTGAGGTTGAAGTGGCGCATTATCTCGCCCTGATAGGGTTCCTCACGGATGCTGGTTGTCGGACCCGCAGCCACGAAGCGGTAGTCGCCTGTTTCCAACCCAGCTACTATCGGACCACAGTGGTAAAGTGCGCCGCCATTGAGCAGGGGTTTGATGGCCTGGTAGACCTGGAGGTCGTCGCCTTCCGGCTGGCGAGTCTGCTTGATGAAGGTCTCGATCATCCATTTGTGGACCGTGTCGCGCCCGGTGATCATCACGCCGGAGAGCGACACCGAATCGCCAACCTTGAGTTGAAGGATGTTCTCGTCCGAGATGGGAATGCTGAGGTTGTACATGCCCCGCTCTCCTATAGATACTGAATGTCACTTCCGCGCACGATCATCCGACGGCGGCGGTGCGCCCAACACATATAAGATATGGAGACGAAGAAACTGGCTGGCAAGCGGTGCATTCCTTTGATTTTCACCCCGAGCACGGTCGTTTCCCCTCCGAACCCCATCGGACCAATGCCCAGTTGGTTAGCTTCTTCAGTTAGGCGCTCCTCAAGGGCAGCCAGTTGTGGGTCTGGGTTGGGCTCACCCATTTTTCGGAAGAGCGCTTCTTTAGAGCCGTAGTAGGACGAGCCACGGTCGCCTCCGATGGCCACGCCTAAGACGCCCGGGGCGCAACCCTTGCCTTGGGCTTGGTGCACCGCATTGAGTACAACTTTGCGCACGCCTTCCAGGTCCCGCCCGGCGCCAAGACGTCCTTCAGGCAGTGAATACTGCACACCAACATTCTCACAACCGCCACCCTTGAGCATCAGGTCGACGATCAGCTCATCGCCTTTGATCTCTTCGAAGTGGATGGTGGGGAAGGCATCGTCGCCGAGGTTGTTACCGCTGTTTACGCCAGTGACGGCGTTGACCGCGTTGGGTCGCAGGTAAGTGCGCGCGGTTGCCTCGGCTACGGCGGTACGGATTTGCTCCCGCAATGCTTGGGTGCTCCACCCCTCCGGGTGCTGGACGTAGAAGATAGGCGTGCCGGTGTCCTGGCAGATCGGTGTGGAGTTCTCCCGCGCTATGGCGACGTTCTGCAGGACGGTGTCCAGGGCGCTCTTGGCTGCCGAGCCGGGCGATTCCCGGTCGCGCGCCTCAATTAGCGATTTTTCGACATCTGGTGGTAAGTCGGTCGAAGTGAGGCGGATTAATTCGAGAAAAGCGTCGGTTAGGTCATGCATAGTTTCCCTCTGGATCGTGGTGTGGCATCTCCAAAGATCGGCATGGATGTCCTACTACTGATCCCGGACGGATATATTTTGGCTTGAAAATGTCCTCGACGGTAGTGACGAATGGCCGGTCCTATGTTGACGGCTATCGTTGTTGGTGATTTATTGGGTCAGGCAATGGATTACCATAATAAAACGAAACACTGTTGATGCACAACAGCACCCGCAACCGGGTCATTCACCTGCTGGAGGGGTGAAGCGGACTGTCAGCACCGGGCGATCCACCACCTCGGCAACCTCCGCGGTTACATTGGGGAGGAACAAATGCCGCAGGCTATTGGAGCTGTGGGTCGATCCCATCCCGATTAGGTCGTAGTCACCTTCCCGGACTTCATTTAGGATCTCATGCACAATGTGGCCGTGGCGTACTTTGAGCTCCACAGAAATTCCAGCTTCTTGGGCTTCGGTCATAGTCTGCTGCAGATAGCGTGCATGAGGGGTATCTGCTTCTAACGGATCCTGCCGGTGTGCTTGAACTTCCCGCGGCAGTGGATAGTCCAGGGTGATGGGTTCGACTATGTGGAGCAGGGTCATACGGGCGTCAGTTGCCTGGGTTAGATCCATGGCTAGTTTTGCCAGGTTGTTTGAATATTTTAGCCCGCCTGAACAAACAAGCATGTGCTTCAGGTGGGTTTGCAATGCCGGTATGTAGAGCAGTGGAGTGGAGATGTGAGCCAGTAGGTTGCGGAAGGTCCGTCCGCGGAGAATCCGCCGCATGACAGGGCGTCCTAATGGGCCAACGATGGTCAGATATGTCCCCTTCTGTGCCTGTTTGGCGATTATCTCTGTGGCGGTTCCCTCTCGCAGAATAGACTGAGCGTCAACGCCATCTGCCTCTAGTTGTCCCATGACCTCGTGCATTAAACCTATTACTTTGTCTCGTTGTTTAGGCGCTTCTGTGATCCCCAATACCACAACCGACTTCCCCAGCACCTCGGCAAGCCATTGGCCATACGCCAGCGCCGGCTTGGTTGTATCGGCGCCATTGGTGCAGAGTAGCAGCTGCATAGATTCCAAGTTCATCGGAAAACCACCATTCCCAGCAAGCCGGCTGCCAGCAACACCAAAGCAGGCGGCGCGTTAAAGATAAGAGCCCCTAAGCTAAGCGCGGCGATGATGATTGTGGCTATCGGACGACTACCTTCAGTTTGAAATACCTGCCAGGCAACCAGGACCATCAGGACCGCTACCGCAGGCGCCAGACCACGGACGAAGCTGCCCACCCAGGCTTCTCCTCGTAGGCGTTGTAGGATCGTCACCAGGCCCAGCATTAGAACTGTCGGTGGCAGGATCGAGCCTAGTAGGGCGACCAGCGCGCCGCGCACACCCGCGCTGGCATATCCGACGAACATCGCTAATTGCAAAGCGTCGCTCCCTGGAAGAACACTTGAGAAGCCCACCGCCTCTACAAACTGGCTTTCTGTCATCAGTGAGCCGACAGTCTCTTTGTATAGGAGCCCCACCGAGGCCGGTCCAGAAGTGGTGAGCAGATTGATCTTGAGGAACATCAAAAAGAGTCGCAGTAAATTAGACATGAGCGCCTCCTTTAGCTCATCAAGCCTTATCCAATCATACTTGTGGTGAATGACGGGAGCAAGCGATATTAGACGTAAGACCTACATATGGATGGTCGACTAGATAACTCCGTGGCGTTTCAGAGTTATACTCCTAATTGTGTTACACTGCCTTCGGTATGGATGCAAAATCCCTCCAAACACTCGAGTTGCCCAGTATACTCGATCGCCTGGCGAGCTATGCCGCCTTTTCGGCCTCCAAGGAACTAGCTCGCGCTCTAAGACCGACCGACGACTTGGACGAATCTCGCCGCCGCCAGAAAGAGACCACCGAGGCGCGCACCCTATTAAGTTTAGTGCCCGACCTCACGATCGGCGGCGTACATGATATGCGGCCCCAGGCGACAGCTGCTGCCCGAGGCGTAACCTTAGAACCTACTCAACTGCTCGACCTGAAGAGCACGCTGATCGCCGCCCGTACGATGCGGCGTCGATTTGATAAGAAAGGGGATTCTTTTCCTGTCTTGGCGATCCTGGCGAGTGGGGTAGAACCTTTGTCAGGATTGATAGACGCGGTCTCAAAGGTGCTCGACGAGCGCGGCGAAGTGCTTGATAGCGCCTCGGGGAAACTAGCCACTATCCGAAGGGACTTGCGGGTGGCGCACGACCGGTTGGTAGGAAAACTACAGCGGCTGCTGAGCGACCCCAAGCTTGCACCTATGCTACAGGAACCGATTATCACTCAACGTGACGGGCGCTTCGTCATTCCACTACGGGCTGAATTCAAAGGTCGGATCAAGTCGGTGATCCACGACCATTCCGCCTCCGGCGCTACACTGTTCATCGAGCCGCTCACGGTGGTTGAACTTAACAATCAGATGCGTGAGCTGCAGTTAACTGAACGGGACGAGATTCGTCGCATACTGGCGGAGCTTTCGCAACAGGTGGGTCAACAGGCCGAATCCATCACCCGGACGGTCGAAGCCCTGGCTAACCTCGATCTGGCTTTCGCCAAGGCGCGCTACGCTGAGGTGTTGAAGGCCAACGAGCCGATCCTCAAATCTTTTGAACCTCGAGCGACCACCCCTCATCCAGGATCGACCTTGCGTCTGCTAGCCGCCCGCCACCCGCTGCTTGACCCGAAGACCGTGGTGCCGATCGACCTGACCCTAGACTCAGATACTTATGCGCTGGTCATAACCGGGCCAAATACGGGCGGCAAGACGGTCTCGCTTAAGACGGCCGGGCTGTTAGCACTGATGGCTCAGTGTGGCCTGCACCTCCCGGTCGTCTCTGGATCTGAGTTGTCGGTGTTTGATGCGGTCTATGCCGACATTGGCGATGAGCAATCCATCGAACAGTCGCTTTCAACCTTCTCGTCGCATATCTTCAACATCATCGATCTGCTCAAGCGCGCAAGCCCTCGTTCCTTGGTCATCCTCGATGAATTGGGCGCCGGCACCGATCCTCAGGAGGGGGCGGCCCTTGCACGAGCCATACTGGGGATCCTCCTTGAACGGCGGGTGACCACACTGGTCGCTACTCATTATCCCGAGTTAAAGACGTACGCGCACACTACATTAGGGGTGAGCAATGCCAGCGTCGAGTTCGACATAGAAAGTCTACGGCCAACATACCATCTGACCATTGGTCTACCCGGTCGTTCGAACGCTCTGGCGATCGCCAGGCGACTCGGCCTTGATGCGGAGATCGTCGATCGCGCCCGGACGATGGTCTCCCCCGAGGACTTGCGGGCAGAGGACCTACTGAATGAGATTCACCACCAGCGGGACATGGCCAGTCAGGACAGAGTTGTAGCTGAACAAGCTCGAGAACAGGTGCAGGCGCTAGAAGCTGAATTGGCACGACGCCTGGAAGCGATCGACGACGAGCGGGTGGATTTATTGGAGCAGGCTCGCTTGGAGGCAGAGGCGGAAGTGGAGGCGGTTCGGGAGCAGTTGCATGACCTACGCCGTCGCCTGGCCAGCGCCGCGCAGCCGCTTGAGGCGTTGGAGGTGATCGAGTCAGAGGTCGAGGCTCTAGAGGATCAAGTGGCCGAACCCGTCTCTCGGCCCGCTTTGGGTATTGATCTACCGAGCCGCCCCTTCGACTTAGCTCAGGACAGGTCATTTCAGCTGGGGGATCGGGTGCGCCTGCGTTCAATCAATGCCACGGGTGTGATCACTGGCCTCAGTCCAGATCAGGCGGAGGTGAAGATTGGGCGGTTGAGGGTACGCGCCCGGCTGGACGATTTGGTCTCTCTTGGAGAGGATGAGCCTGCACCAGAGCATCGCCAGAGCGGAATCAGGGAGAGCAGCGTGAGGAAGGGAATCGCGACGGCGCCACCGCTGGAATTCGATCTGCGAGGGTGTACGGTGGACGAGGGGCTTGAGGAGCTTGAGCGGCGATTGGACGCCGCCTTCTTGGCGGGGATGCCTTTCGTGCGGGTGATCCACGGCAAGGGCACCGGGCGCTTACGCGAGGCTATCCGTCGAGCTCTTCGGGGCAGTCCCTACGTGGCCTCCTTTGAGCCGGGAAAAGCAGGGGAGGGAGGCGACGGAGTGACCGTGGTCCGGCTGGCGAATGTTTGAGTGCTTGGTGACTATCGAGCTATACCAGTTCATCGTCTAGCGGTCTGGAAGCTAGACTGCTCCCCGTAGGTAATACATTCGAGTGTTCATAGGTGATCGCGTTGCACAGGTAGCCCAAAAATATATATACTTGCCGGATGAAAGCCTGGAACATTCAATACAAAGGAGAGTTAGTTATGAAGGGCTTCAAGGCTTATCGCACTTGGGGGCTTATGATCGCCAGTATTCTCTTGATGTTTGTTCTGCTCTTGAATTCATTGATTCCGGTGATGGCACTACCACTCCTGCAGCGCGCGGTAAGTGTCTACCCGGATACGGGACCTCCAGGTACGAGGGTCGAGGTATCTGGATCGGGATGGACCCACAACTCTCAAAACCCACCGTATGAGCTACATTGGGATAACAAAGGTGGTCCAGTTTTGGGAACATTTACTACCGATTCAAATGGTAATTTTACCGAGACGATTACCATCCCCCGGGACATAGTTGTGATTGGCGAGCGTAAGATTTGGGTCTGTGAAGGATGTGGTTCTGGTTCGCCACAGACGGAGTTCTGGGTAGTGGTCTCGTTCAACGTAACCCCCTGGCCCACTCCCATAGCCATACCCACTTCTACGCCCATCCCTACCGCCTGTGATGTCACCGGTGGTCCCGGGGAGATCGTCATCGACTTTGAGGGTATTGATCCGGATGAAAGGCTCAGAGGTTTTATCCTGCCGGAGGGCGTTATTTTCACATATGAAAATCCGATGGTAATCGCTTCTTCGAGAGCCCATTCAGGATCACGGGCCCTGGAAAACTACCCTTTTGGTGGGGGTGAATTTGGCAGCGCGGGCGCCCCGCTCGAGATTGAGGTTTTGAACATCCAAGACTTTGTCGGCGTTTTTGTGGGCATTAACCAGGACGAAGGAAATACTTTCACAGCAACCTTGACTGCCTGGGGAGAGGATGAAGCGGGGAATCCTATTATTGTTGGCACTTACAGTGATGCCCTGGGGCCAAATGCGGGGCCGATAGAGACCTGCCTTTGGGTGGAAGCGCCAGGGCAGATTCTCAGGGCAACTGTCAACTACGGGCCGGGAGTCTCTGTGGGTGCTCCGGAATTCATCGACGATCTTGTCTTCCGTGGGCCGGAAACGCCGGTTCCCGTGCCGGAAGACGACTTACCCCCCATTGTTGAAATCAACAATCCATCTGAAGGTGACTTGATTCTCAGCGGGAACGTCGGGTTGGAGGGTGAGGTAGTCGAGAACCGTGGGCTGGAGAGGGTGGAGGTATGGATTAACGATGCATACTACAAAGATATCGGTGCCGCCCGAATGGGCGTAGATCAATATTGGTTCTTGGACTATCTCGAAGGGGAGAAACTGAGGATTTGTGACGACAATGTTGTTGAAGTCAGAGCTTATGACACGGGCGGGAACGAAGGAAGCGACCAGGCGACTTTCCACTATCTCGGCCCGGGCGATCTTGAGATCGCTTCGATTGACCCAGTTCAGGCACTTTATGGCGCTCCATTGGTGGTGGGGAAAGGAACCGCCTTCCGCGTTATGGTCAATTCAACATTCCACTGTCCGATTGAGACAGAATTCAGGTTGGAGCTACCCGAGGCGCAGTGGAGCACGGGTCCGCCTAGTACAGGAAGATGGCACACGGGTATGCCTCCGGATTGGGAATATCCGGAGATCTGGGGACCTGTGACGATTCCTGGAACCGCAACGGATTATAAAGTCATGCTCCCTTACCTCCCTGGTGGAGAGGAGAGTAAGGGATTCGGTGGCACTACTCACCCCGCAGGGATGATTCGCAGCAGAGAAGCCGGCGGCGTCATTGGTCCGAGTGTGAGAGTTGTGCCGAGGCCGGTGACCGGTCCAGCGGAATTCGCGGTTGAGATCGACCCCAATGATGAGGTGACAGAGACGGACGAAGCCAATAACAGGATGGCCTCTTCACCTCATATAGTTGTCACGACAAAGGGATTGAGCCTCTACTTTGTTCCCTTTGTGTTGAATTTATACCCCTCGCCGGAGGAGAGTATTTCCGCCTATGAGTACTACCTGAGGGAGCGCGGTTATTCGGATAGCATTAGCCGCCTCCAAGCGGTCCAAGCAGCGGAAAGTAACGGCTCTGTCACACTATCATTGGCGCTATCGGCGGAAGACATTGATAGGCTAGGCCGAGAGATGACACGTTACACCGAATATATGGTGGGCGCCTATCCTTTCGCAGATTCAAAAGTCTATTCGAGGCTGGGCGAAACGCTGTATTTCCAGGAAGAATATTTGATCGCTAAGGACCACAATCCTTGCCACAACGGTCCTTTCATGGCAGATATGCACGACTTGGTGGATAGAAACTACCCCGACGTAGATGTTGTCATTCTCTTCAACATCTACGGTTGCTGTGGGCAGAGTCCTGGCGTTTATGTGGATGCGGGATTGGAACTTGGAGCAGGGCATCCATATTGGCACCATGAAATGATAAACACGGATCTGACGCCGGACGATGAGAAATACTATTGCTGGAATTGGGATTTGACGTTCGGACAGGCGGCTGAATATGTGATTGGACACGAACTATGCCACTTCCTACTAGGTATGCGGGGAGAATGTTATGCGTGTGGAGATCCGGATCACGAATATACGGATTGCGCCTACTGTGACACGGATGTGGATGGTTTCTGGGTGAACAGGTGGCAGGAGATTCCACAAGGAACTCCCTATTTTATGCATGGAGTATGTGGCGGGTGCTTGTATTGGAATCGGCTCGAGCCGTCAAGGCAAAAAAACGGTATGGACAACCCTGACGGTTATCTAAACGCGATTGATGTGTTTTCGTCGGCAAGTGACCCCCAGGCCTTGCTTGTCCGAGGTCAGATCACAAAGGACGGTGAAGTGATTCTAAAGCCGTTCCACATCCTCCAGGATGCAACTCTGGATCTTAGGGAGGGCGCGACTGGGGACTACTACATCGTATTAGTTGATGCGAAGGGTGATGAGATGAATAGATGGGGATTTGAGGTCATTTTCTATAGCTTCGGACCCCCACCAAAATTACCTGAGGAGATAGATGTTGTTTACTTCAGTTACAAAGTTGAATGGCAAGAGGGGGTACGAAGGGTTGAACTGCAAGATAGCAACGGTCATGTTCTGGCAAGTAGGGATATTTCAGCCAATGCCCCTGAAGTGAGAGTGATCTATCCTAACGGCGGCGAGGTCTGGGGGGAAGGAAAAACCTATACCATAAGGTGGGAAGCGGCAGATCAAGACGGTGATGATTTGACCTACTCGCTTGCCGTGAGCAAAGATGTTGGCGAAACTTGGATCCCAGTTGATTTGGATCTAACGAGCACCGAGTACGAACTTAGGACTGCTGGGATGGTGAGCAGCGATAGCTACATCGTAAAAGTCATGGTTACAGACGGCGTGAATTCAGGTGAGGATACTTCAGATAGCATCTTCACGGTGCAAGCAGAAGGGGGCGCTCCGATGTCTCCCATAGTACTGGTCGGGATTGTAGTTCTGGGGGTTGGTGGTATCGGGATGATCGTGGCCGCCTTAGTCCTGGCTCGGAGGCGCGCGGCTTCGTAGGATCGTTAGTATGACAACAACCGAGCGATTCTGATTATCGGCTCGTTCGGCAAAGGCACACCGATATCGGTGTGCCTTTGCCGCTTAGGTTGAG
>Ga0209986_10004694_pt1 | contig 11520 bp, 9 predicted proteins | sample BlataG_FD_183168 | JGI IMG/M metagenome (GOLD analysis project Ga0209986, IMG submission 183168) | Deep subsurface microbial communities from Black Sea to uncover new lineages of life (NeLLi) - Black_00105 metaG (SPAdes) (version 2) | ecosystem: Environmental > Aquatic > Marine > Oceanic >...
ATTAACCGTTGATTGCTGGAGCTTGCACGACCGCTAAGTCAAGTGGGAAATTATGCGCATTTCTCTCATGCATTACTTCCATACCTAAGTTCGCACGGTTGATGATATCAGCCCAAGTGTTGATTACACGACCTTGTGAATCTACAACTGATTGGTTGAAGTTGAAACCATTTAAGTTGAATGCCATAGTTGAAATACCTAAAGCAGTAAACCAAATACCTACAACTGGCCAAGCAGCTAAGAAGAAGTGTAGTGAACGAGAGTTGTTGAATGAAGCATATTGGAAGATTAAACGACCAAAGTAACCGTGTGCAGCAACGATGTTGTAAGTTTCTTCTTCTTGACCGAATTTGTAACCAGCGTTAGCTGATTCGTTTTCAGTTGTTTCACGAATTAGTGAAGAAGTTACAAGTGAACCGTGCATTGCAGAGAATAATGAACCACCGAATACACCAGCAACACCAAGCATATGGAATGGGTGCATTAAGATGTTGTGTTCAGCTTGGAATACAATCATAAAGTTGAATGTACCAGAAATACCTAATGGCATACCGTCAGAGAATGAACCTTGACCGATTGGGTAGATAATGAATACAGCAGTAGCTGCAGCAACTGGTGCTGAGTAAGCTACAGCGATCCATGGACGCATACCTAAACGGAAAGAAAGTTCCCACTCACGACCCATGTAACAACATACACCTAAGAAGAAATGACATACGATCAGTTGGTAAGGACCACCGTTGTATAACCACTCATCTAATGAAGCAGCTTCCCAAATTGGGTAGAAGTGTAGACCAATCGCGTTTGAAGTCGGGATTACAGCACCAGAGATGATGTTGTTACCGTATAATAAAGAACCAGAAACTGGTTCACGGATACCATCGATATCTACTGGAGGAGCCGCGATAAATGCGATAATGAATACAGAAGTTGCTGTTAATAATGTAGGGATCATTAATACACCAAACCAACCGATGTATAAACGGTTTTCAGTGCTAGTAACCCACTCACAAAAACGTGCCCAAAGGCTAGTGCTTTCGCGTCTTTCTAAAATTGCAGTCATGATAAATACCTCTTTAATTGTGTTTCCTAAAAATAGGATTTTCCCAAAACTAGATAAAATCTAATTTGTTATTTGTTAGTATATAGAGTCAGAAATAAAGTCTCAAGTAAAAGACTTTAAGTTAATTAGTTAATACTTACAACTATAAAAGAGTTGGATTTAAATCCGTTACGTAGTGAATTTCGTACAAACGGTAAGACGATCCCCGAGACCGGCTCTCCTTTTGTACGAAAATAAAGTTAATCTTCTTCATCTTCCGAAAATTCTTCAAATGGAGTTTCAAAAGAATTATTTCGAGAATTCTTTTTTGACTGTGAAAAAGAATTCATCGCATCAATGTCTTGTGATTCTTCTGTTTGAGTTTTTGATTGTAAAGAATCTGTTTGGGAATATGATGGAGCAATGTATGGTGGAAGTTGTTCTTTTGTTAGCTTTTCTAAAAATGCAGGTTTTGTTGTACCTGGCCAAATAAAACCACCACGACGGGGGGTTAAATAATTAAATAATCTGCTAAATAAGTAACGACTTTCACTAGAGGTTAAAGACGGTTCTTCCTCAGATGGTGCTTCTTGTTCAGAGTCACCTAAACCTTTTCGTAAACCTAATTTTGATAATTTTGCCAACGTTGCGTCACCATCATCTGTTGGTTCGCGATCGGGAGGCAATAAAATAGAAGCATTTTCTCTTGCCATTTCAACGAGTGCTTTACTCATGCGACGAGTCGCTTCAGCACTCTCCCCAAAAGTACTCTCTAAATTTTCAAGATCTTCTGGTTCTTTATATAACAGCTCATAATAAGGTTCACGAGCTAATTCAGCTAACGTTGATGGGATATTCTGATGCCCTTTTCCAGTTTCAAATGAGTCAAGATCATCACCTTGTGATGCATCTTCGTCTACCTCTTCAAAATCTTCAAAGAAATATTTTTTAACAATTTCGAGTTTATTATCTTCGCTTTCTTTCTCATCAGCGCTTGCTTCTTTTTCTTTAACAAAATAAAGAGGATCCCATGATTGCTCAAACATTGTTTGGTATGGGATTTTTGCATTTGTTTTTGGATTAGATTGCATCATTTCAAAACTTAATGGCCACGTTGTGAACTGAATAACCTGAGTTGGAAGATCGGCTGGTTGAGTATTTGATAACGCGCTTGATTTTAAAATTTGAGTTTCAGTCGAAGTTCGTGTATCTTGATAAAAGTTTTTTACCTTATCAACAGGTAAAAATACTTTTTCTCCTGCCACACTCATTGGGGCAATTTTACTTGTTAACACAAATGTTCGAGTGTTGTCATTCCAACCCGCATAAAGTGGTGTTGGTGATACCGAATGGAAATTATTCCGAGCATTACTGTCAAAATCTTCCGAAGAAGATCGAGCCTTGTCTAGTGACCGACGAGTCACCTTGTTTGGTCTACCACTTGTCGAATAATCCTGTAGTGCAAGAGTAAACTCTGTGTTCTCTCTCCCCGTTTCAGCAGTTAGCAATGAATTTTGAATGCTTTCAAGCAGTGAAGAATCTGCTGTTGGCAATTCTTCATGATAAAATGAGAATGGATTATTACGATTAAACGTATATAACGGCTGATCATATTTAAAGTTTATTGAAGTGTCTAATCTAAATGCAATAAATGTAAAAGGATTTCGTTTAGCTTGTTGAAGAGCTTGTGATAAGGTCGGTCGACCATACCATCCTGTTGTTTCCGTCGAACTGTTTGAGAGTGACTTATCTTTTCTGTCTGCAACAGGTTTCACTAAAATCTCATTATTTGTGGAATCATATCTCAAATACCCACCTACACGGGGTTTTTCTGATAATGCAAACAGACGCGAAACTGTGCGTAACGTCCCTTTAAATTGTTGATTATAGACTTTATTTGCAAAAGATTTTGTTCCACGGAAAAAATAATTAAAATCAAGCCATTGTTCTTGATCTGCATTTGTATACCAACGTAATGAATCATAATATTTCATTAATTTTTCACGTTTACTATATAAATCAAATTCCTGATGCGCATTTAAATAATAATCAGAAGGTTGACGTTTCAAAAATAAATCAATATCAATATTTAATAAACCTTTATATAAATAACTTGAATAATATCTATTTTTTAGGTTTATCTCTAAACGGGTTGGTTGTAATTGTGTTTCGGGATTGATATCTCTCTCTTCGCGATATATAAATCGTGGTGGAATGCTTGCGTCACTAATATCTGCTGCCCGACGAAGGTCTTTTTTATCAAATTCGTTTGTATACAACACAGAATTGGGGTCAGTCCCAGGCCCACCATATTCTGTTTGATATCGCTCAACATTATCTTTTGAGTCTTTTGAAGGTGCAAATAAATAACGCTGCGTTTCTTCATCATCATCATTAACAATAAAGGACGAGCGGGGAAGTGGATAAAAACGCGAAAGATTTAACTGTGTAAATTGAACACGGTATTGTTGTAAATCCTTGGCAAATTGCGATCCCCATGATACAAAGGCATTTTCTATACTTCGAATCCAGCGTTCTGCCCCACGCGCATAACGTGGTTTCATTTCTGCCATCAATTCAGTACGAGTCAACCACGCATTTTCTCCATCATAATTTAAATCTTCAAACCCGACGGGCCCGACACTTAACTCGTCATCCGGTGGTTCAAATGGTAATACTAAATATTCGCCTCGATCAAACCTTGCAACATCTTTATCAATAGTTTCGCTATTTGTTCCTTTTCCTAGCTCACCAAGAGGAACAACCTCTTTTTGATCATCACGTGTATTCGGATGTTTGATTTGTTCCTCATTTCGAAAATCATCAATATTATAAGGGTCAAGAACACTTCGATGGAATGCAATATCTTGTGACACGAACCCTAACGGGCCCGTAAATAAATAATCGACGCCATAAAATGGGATCGACTGAACTGTAAAGATAACAATTAGTAAAAAGGTACCTTTATTCAATCGTTGGATAATTTGACTTAAACGACGACTGCCAACGGGTGCATTAAATAATTTTTCTCGTTGTAGTGAGAGTACAAAAATAAAAAGCCCGCTAAATAATAAACAACCAAGCAGTAAACCACTACTATACACTATTTTTTCAAATAATGCGGTTCCGGGATGAAAATCAAAAATAGTTGAAGTAGCATTACTCGTTAAATTCCCAAAATACTGGAAAATACTGGTGTGTTCACACCATGCAAGTAAAAAACTTGTTAAGAAAAAGTCTTTGTAACTTGGATGGTTCCAACCCGATAATTGACGCAGTCTTTCACGTGGAATTGTTAGAATAATTCGAATTAAAACAATGATTCCCACAAGGTAATTTAATGGCTCAAGACTTAACCACGGCACTAAAAAGACTCTCAAACCACCAATTGTAAAAAGGATGAAAAGGAGGCGGCCTGCAATGTAACCTCCTAACGTATAGACACCGGCTGGAACACCTTGAATAAAAAGGCGTCGTACTGCTAAGATATGCACCAATGAGATTGGTAAAGATAAAAAGAAACTATTCCCGAACCCTAATAAAAAAGAATCTTGCTTGATTGTCGGAATCGTTAATGTTGTGACAAAAAGATCGTCGACATTTGGAGGATTTCGGTGTAAAATCAAATCTTCGATCCAGTTGGGTACAATAATTGGTAATACAGTAAAATCGCGAACCCATTGAAAACTAATAATGTATAAGAGCCCTGTTTGAAGGGTTTTTAAAATATATATTCCAGTTTCCATAACAATTTTAGTCAACGATAACCCTTCAGATGAGGTTATTAATTGGGTAAAATCGTTGGTATACGCGTTAAAAAATTCAATATAATCTCGGATAGCGGTAACCAAAGACATTATAACCACGGTATTTTATTTCCTCTTATATGTCTTTATGAATAAAAACTCAGAGTATTGAAACAACCCTAAATTAACAAAATCTAATCTATCTAACCCAAAAAGGTTAGTTTAAAAGCCTAAAAATATTTTTCTAAACAAAGAAAATCATCTTCAGGAGCGTCAAAAAAGATATGAATATTGTCTACGCTACTTAAAACAGCGTAAAAACAAGTTGATAATAGGTACTCCTCTATTATCCACTTAACAAGTTGATAATAGGTACTCCTCTATTATTCACTTACTGTTTGTTCGCTTTGTTCAGATTGCGAAACTGTTTTTAAAATTTGTTTTGCTGTTGCTAAAGCTTTTTGGGCTTCATGACGAGCTTTTAATTTCCATTGGTTTTTACGAATATTTTTTCGTGATTTTGAAGTTCGTTTTTTTGGAACGGCCATATGATGTTTCCTCCATTTGTAGGTTGGTTTTTACTGTTAATAGATGTTGGGAGATGGAAAAGAGAATACGCAACGCTCCTTTCAACTTGCTCTTTTCAACGTTGGACAGGTTTTATGTACGTATGTTTCAGGTGTAATAAGTATATAAATATACTGTAGCATAGGTACTCATAATTCGTCTTTTCGTATTTTGACCCTTTTTCACCATATCGACTACTTAGAACAATCAATGACAGTTTTTTCAAGGGCATATAGTGTTACTTAGCTACTAAAAAACCCATAACTATGTAATCCACTACCTAATAGATTTACTCCGAGATAACAGATCCAAATAACAAAAAAGCCAATACTAGCAATCCAAGCAGGTTTTTGACCTTCCCAACCTTTAATAAATCTTGTATGTAAATAAATGGCAAACGTTAACCAAGTAATGAGAGCCCAGGTTTCTTTTGGATCCCAACTCCAATAGGTACCCCAAGTTTCATTAGCCCAAACCGCTCCTGACAGAATCCCAAGTGTTAAAAAGCAAAAACCAATCCCAATGAGTCGATAACTTATTTCATCTAGACGGATTAAGTTTTGTGTTTTTGCCATCCCTATTTCTTTGAATTGGTTTTGAAGTACAGCCTCATCTGAAATCGAAAGCTGTTGACTGTTCTTAAAAAGAAAGAACCCAACAAGGTACAACATGGAACTTATTGATCCAAAAAGAAGAGAGGCATAACTCAACATCATTACACTAACATGCATAAATAACCAGTTTGATTGCAATGCAGGAACAAGTGGTTTACTTAATTGTAATTCATTTGGAAGACTAAATTCTGTAAACCCAATGATTCCTAAAATAATAGGAACAACCAACACTCCAAGAGTGCGACTTTGGAAGGATTGTTCAATAAAAATGTAAATCGTTAATAAGCCCCATGCAAGAAATAATAAGGACTCATATAAATTACTTAAAGGGAAATGACCAGAATCAACCCACCGTAACACTAATTGTAAAGTAATAATAATAGTGCTGAGTACTAATCCAAAAAACCCTATAGTATTGTGTGACCAGAAACTTGGGGTTTCTTTTTGTAAAAATATTTTAGTGGTTGAAAATTCAATGGGTGCACTTGGAACTTTTAAAATTTCGGTAATCCAATAATAACAGGTTGTTAAAAATAAAATAAAAAAAGAGAGGTTTGAAAAAAAGTTTTCTAAAATATTAACAGTCATGAAGGTATGAAAAATCGTTTATGTCCAGCAATTATATTCTATTATATCTTACTTTTCCAGTATTTTTCAACGTTAAAAACAAAGTCATGCTCGCCTCACCATAACATTTGGTTTGTAACTTCTGAAACTCAAAACTACCCATAAAAAAGCCTAGACGGTTCTGAAAAATACAAAGAAAAACTAAAATATCTATTTCATTATAAGTCGGGTAAAGCGTTATAATACGAATAAAACCCACTAATCGTTTAATCAATTTAAAAAAGGTTTTTTATTCAGTAATATTGCAACATACGTTTTGTTACGAGAATTGAGAAAGAAAATTCGCAAATTGAGGAGAAAAAATTAATGAAATTAGCAGTATATGGAAAAGGTGGTATTGGTAAATCAACCACAAGCTGTAATATTTCAATTGCTCTAGCACGGCGCGGAAACAGAGTTTTGCAAATTGGTTGTGACCCAAAACATGATAGTACGTTCACGTTAACGGGATTTTTAATTCCAACAATCATTGATACCCTTCAAGCAAAAGATTATCATTATGAAGATGTCTGGCCGGAAGATGTGATTTATCAAGGTTACGGCGGTGTAGACTGTGTGGAGGCTGGCGGACCACCTGCCGGAGCTGGCTGTGGAGGCTATGTCGTTGGTGAGACGGTTAAATTGTTAAAAGAATTAAATGCTTTTTATGAGTATGATGTAATTTTATTTGACGTTTTAGGTGATGTTGTATGTGGGGGTTTTGCTGCTCCATTAAATTATGCAGACTATTGTTTAATTGTAACTGATAATGGATTTGATGCGTTATTCGCTGCAAATCGCATTGTAGCATCAGTTCGAGAAAAATCACGTAGTCATCCATTACGAATTGCTGGTTTAATTGGAAATCGGACCACTAATCGTGACCTCATCGATGCTTACGTTGCTGCCTGTCCAATGCCAGTATTAGAACTACTTCCATTAATCGAAGATATTCGCATATCTCGAGTAAAAGGAAAAACGCTATTTGAGATGGCGGAAACAGAACCTGCACTGTGTTATATTTGCGACTATTATTTAAATATTGCGGATCAATTATTAGCCGAACCTGAGGGTGTAGTTGCAACCGAATTAGGTGATCGTGAATTGTTTACATTATTATCCGATTTTTATTTAGATAAAAGTTCACAACTAACAACAGCAACTGCCGATGTTGACTTTTTATTAGTATAAGCGACCCAAAAACTTTTCTTTTTCTTATGAGTTTACTATCTACCCCTGAAAAATTAACATTTGAATGTGAAACAGGAAATTACCATACATTTTGCCCAATTAGCTGTGTCGCCTGGTTATATCAAAAAATCGAAGATAGCTTCTTTTTAGTTATTGGGACCAAAACGTGTGGATACTTTTTACAAAATGCCCTCGGTGTAATGATTTTTGCCGAACCTCGATATGCGATGGCCGAGCTCGAAGAAGGGGACATTTCGGCCAAATTAAATGATTATAAAGAATTAAAAAGATTATGTTTACAGATTAAACAAGATCGAAACCCTAGCGTTATTGTTTGGATTGGTACCTGTACTACAGAAATTATTAAAATGGATTTAGAAGGTATGGCACCGAAATTAGAGGCCGAATTGGGTATTCCAATTGTTGTTGCTCGGGCAAACGGGCTTGATTATGCCTTTACTCAAGGTGAAGATACTGTTTTAGCGGCAATGGTTCAACGATGTCCTGGAATTGCCGAAGTAGAAAGTGGCGGTACAACAACAGTATTTTCCAAAGTATCTGAGGACCCAATACGAAAATTAACGCACCCCCCACTGGTCTTTTTCGGTTCCGTTTCCAATACTGTTGTAACGCAATTAACACTAGAATTAAAAAGACAAGGTATTGAAGTTTCGGGTTGGTTACCATCTCAACGTTATAATGAGTTACCAGTTCTAAATTCTGATGTCTATGTATGTGGTGTCAATCCTTTTTTAAGTCGAACTGCAACAACATTAATGAGACGACGTCATTGTACTTTAATTGGCGCCCCATTTCCCATCGGACCTGACGGAACACGTGCATGGATTGAAAAAATTTGTGAGGTTTTTAACGTGGTTCCACAAGGTTTAGATGAAAGAGAACAACATATTTGGGATGGGCTAGAAGAATATTTAGGGATTATTCGTGGGAAATCGGTTTTTTTTATGGGCGATAATCTCTTAGAAATCTCGCTTGCTCGTTTTTTAATTCGATGTGGGATGATCGTCTATGAAATCGGCATTCCTTATATGGATCGTAGATTTCAAGCCGCTGAACTGGAATTATTAAGCCAAACATGTTTAGAGATGAATGTTCCAGTACCTCGTATTGTGCAAAAACCAGATAATTATCATCAAATTCAACGCATTCGCGAATTGCAGCCGGATTTAGTAATTACTGGAATGGCGCATGCAAATCCTCTGGAAGCGCGGGGTATTACAACCAAATGGTCCGTGGAATTTACTTTTGCTCAAATTCATGGCTTTACAAATGCTCGTGATATTTTAGAATTAGTTAGTCGACCGTTACGTCGAAATCAAGCATTAGAAGCATTTGATACTCTTTCTGTTATTAAAAAATAATAAATTACACATTAAATACTAAACAACTCTCCAGGAATTCAAAGAGCCAAAATGGAGAGTTGTTTTATCTGTTTAATAGCACCTACGCCGACAGTCCATCAAATTACTTTTGCAGAATTTTTACAGAAAGCGTATACTATAAAATAACTGCTAAGGGCGTGTAGCTCAATGGATAGAGTACCTGGCTACGAACCAGTTGGTTAGGGGTTCGACTCCCTTCATGCCCAATAGAAAAAACACTACTATTTCTTCTGGAAGAAATAGAAGCGCATAAAAGAAGTAATAGTGTATTTTTTTCAATATTCATTGTATAATGAACTTATAATGAACAGGAAAGAAATATTCGTTGTTGTCGATATTTATAGCACAATTTATGGAAAACACACTAAAAGATACAGAAAGTCGTGTCGTTGTTGTAACCTCCGGGAAAGGTGGGGTTGGAAAAACAACAACCACTGCGAATTTGGGAATGTCCATTGCACGCTTGGGATATCGAGTTGCTCTTATTGATGCGGATATTGGATTACGAAATCTGGACTTATTATTAGGCCTTGAAAATCGTGTTTTGTATACTGCAATGGATATTTTAGATGGTCAATGTCGATTAGATCAAGCCTTAATTCGTGACAAACGATGGAAAAATTTAGCATTATTAGCAATTTCAAAAAACCGACAAAAATATAATGTAACACGAAAAAATATGCAAAATTTAATAGATTCGATCAAAGAATTAAATTTTGATTTTATTTTAATTGATTGCCCGGCAGGAATTGATATTGGCTTTATTAATGCAATTGCCCCAGCACAAGAAGCGATTGTTGTAACAACACCAGAAATTACTGCTATTCGAGATGCAGATCGTGTGACCGGTTTACTGGAGGCGAATGGTGTCTATAATGTCAAACTTTTAGTAAATAGAGTTCGGCCAGACATGATTCAGCGAAACGATATGATGTCGGTTAAAGATGTACAAGAAATGTTGGGAATTCCATTACTAGGCGCTATTCCTGAAGATACTCATGTTATTGTGTCAACAAATCGAGGTGAACCGTTAGTGCTTCAGAAAACATTAACTTTATCTGGTATTGCGTTTGAAAACGCAGCACGACGATTAATTGGAAAACAAGATTATTTTATTGATTTAGACACCCCATATAAAAATATGTTTCAAAAAGTACAAGATTTTTTTCTTGGTGTCGACTAATGCCTGTTCCCGCATTTAGCATTATCGTACCGGGGTTCCTGGAAGTCTTCTTGATTAAGTCACCGATAAATCTTATTCGATACCTTTGATCGTTTATGAGTATTTATGCGGTGATTCTTAATGGGTATTCAAAACAGAGCATCTGACAAGTTGACGGACTCTATTCATATACGCTATACTTGTAAATAACAATCTCTAGTAGCTCAATGGTAGAGCGGTCGGCTGTTAACCGATAGGTTGTAGGTTCAAATCCTACCTGGAGAGATACTAATCTAAACTCTTGAATCCTTTTTGAGATATATATATACTAGATATATACTTATTGAATCTTATTTTTATTACTTAGATAAAAAAACAAAAACTACGTTAAAAGCTAAGTATTCGAAACTTCTAGAATTATGTCACATACAGTAAAAATTTATGATACATGCATTGGGTGTACACAATGTGTTCGTGCTTGCCCTACAGACGTATTAGAAATGGTACCGTGGGATGGGTGCAAAGCAAATCAAATCGCTTCAGCACCACGTACTGAAGATTGCGTTGGTTGTAAACGTTGTGAATCCGCGTGTCCAACCGATTTTTTAAGTGTTCGTGTCTATTTAGGCGCTGAAACAACTCGTAGTATGGGCTTAGCATATTAGTATTCGAACTAGAAAGGGGACCAATTCCCCTTTCTTTTTAAGTGGCTCTCTTAACTTCCAACTCGAAATGCATCCACAAAAATACCTAATAGAAAACCTCGTTTCAGAGCATTTAGCAGAATAATTGAAAGATATTGTGCTTTCTCTTTAGCGTTATCAGCTTTAATTGTTTTCTCAAAGTAATAGACATTGATCAATTCGAGAAGCCAGGGGATACTAAAAATAAGTATTTTATTTTTAAAAAACATTTTTGTTAAAATACCAAACAGTGTTCCGCCATAAAAACTACATAAAAGTACAAAGAAAGTAAAAAAAAAATTTTCTCTATTTTTCGAAAAACACGTAATATATTGTGAATTAATATACTCAAATAAATTCATAATAGTTATTTTAATAAATAAGTCCGACTCTTGCCTTTCTTTAGAGTTACAAAATCGTTATCTCAAAACCAGTCAGACAGTGTAATAAAGAGAATGCCTTTGTGACGGAATGGTAGACGTGCCAGTTTTAGGAACTGGTGTCCT
>Ga0209986_10004695_pt1 | contig 11518 bp, 28 predicted proteins | sample BlataG_FD_183168 | JGI IMG/M metagenome (GOLD analysis project Ga0209986, IMG submission 183168) | Deep subsurface microbial communities from Black Sea to uncover new lineages of life (NeLLi) - Black_00105 metaG (SPAdes) (version 2) | ecosystem: Environmental > Aquatic > Marine > Oceanic >...
TTCGCTCACGTATCACATCCAGCGGGTCCGGGTTGTATTCCTCTGATACGAGTGAATTCACCTTTCGCATCGTCATCGCCGTGTTCCCCTATCGGCAATCTGAGCCTTCAGCCGTTCGATCTCCGCGTCCCGCTCAGTGATCTGAAGCCAGAGATCGCCGATCTCCCGATTCTTCGCGTCGATTTCTTGCTGCATCTTCACCATCGAATGTGGGGCTATCATGGGTATTCCTCCGGCCCATGCCCGTCGAGAAACGGAAGGTGCTTTACCTTGTTTCCGAATCCGACTGTCTGCTTTAAAAAGAACGGCACGCCTGCCTCCCGGCACGCATCGCGCGCATCGCGCGCCCAGTTCTCATCGAAATGCCGCCGCTTCGGACCGGACTCGCAGCCGCAGATGAGCCAGTCGATGCGATCTTTCATGTACGCTTTATGATCATCGCACTCGTCAGCATCAGTCTCGCATCCGCCGCATTCACGGGATTCGCATAACCCCCACGGTGTTGGAAGCCATTCAGAAAAGTCGACAGGCTCGAGCGCTGGCCCGTAGCTCACGATTCGTTTCGCCGCCGGGCATTGCAACAGAATCGGAATACGCTCATCAGCCTCAGCCTGAGTCGAGACCGAGACGCCGAGCCAGATTCGACCAAGGGGCCATTCGAGGGAGCCTGTGGCCTCAACGATGCGACGTGCGTCTACAAGCTGTGCAACGTGCGATGCTGCGCGATCGTTTTGCAAATACGCCTGCATTCGTTTGGGTCGTTTCGTCAGCACTACAAAGACGTGCTGGCAGTGGTAGGCCATGACTGCGAACACTTGGTCAAGAAAGTTCTCCGGCACCTTCTCGTGAAACAAGTCCCCCATCGAACAGACGAAAATGAGTTGCGGCTTTCGCTTGCGGAGCACCGGATCGTTAAGTGCCTCGGGGTGACACGTCACCTCGAAGCCGTTGGCGTACCTCGGCTGGCCCATCGCTTTGAGTCGCAGTGCCATCGCGCGAGCGTAGCAGTTCTTACAGCCCTCACCGGCCGGGGTGCAGCCTGTTACCGGGTTCAAGGTTTCGGTACACCACTCAATCTTCGTCGCCATTCAAGGGCTCCTCGTCTTCCAAGCCATAGTCATCCGGCTCATCATCGGGCCAGGTTAGCGCATGACATCCATAGTACACGGTACAGTCGGCCGCACGCAGCGTATCCATCTGAGGCTCTAGCCAAACCTTAAAGGTCGTCATTCTGCACCCCTCGAAAGTCTCTCAGGTCAACGTCGTTGTCATCGTCCGTATCAAACACCCGGCACGATACCGGAAGCGTCATCCGAGCAAGGCGCTGGACGATCCGCTGTACGTCAACGGGCTCGCCGCAGCACCAACGGCACCACTCCGCCGTAGCCTCGACACCCCAAGGAAACGGGCCGGTCATGCAGTACGTGAACTGCCATGATTGCAACAGCCGTTGCGGGCACTCGTAGCGCGCGGGTTGCGGGGCGGTGCAGCCGGATAGGCATAGCATCAGAATCGCCAAGATCAATCGCATTCGCATAGCCCACCGTTGTAAGCATAAGGCCCGCCATCGCCAGGCGGATCATCGCTGCCGTAGTGCTCGCCAGGTTCACCGTGCCACACCTCGCCGTCGCCACAGCAATCACACACCTGCACGTCGTGGTCGCTATGCGTCTTTATCCACTCTAGGACGGCATCGCACCCACCCTCTGCGTCAACATAGATAGGCGGCACTATCTGGTGCAGATTCAAGAAGCCCGTGCCTTCGCATCGTGCGCAGATCATCGTTTCTGACCCTTCCGCGTCCGCAGGCAGTTCATGCAGGCGGTCTTGTCCCAGCGCCAGGTTGCAGGGAGCTCTGAGGTGGAGCCGTAGACAGCCCCGTGTACGTGCTTTGTCCCTGACCACCAGAGGCCGCAGGCTGTCCAGCCGCCCCCCAACGTTTTCGTTTTCTTGTGCGTTACCATCACCATTCGTCACCTCCCTTGCCGATGCTCCGTGCGGTCTTGCCAGTACCACCACAGTAAGACTACGAGACCAATCAAGGCGCCGGCACAGAAGCCTATCAGAAACAGCCGCATCATCAGTCCTTTCGTTTCACCAGCTTCAGTTCCACCTGATACCCAAACGCCTCGGCGATCCGGTGGAGCATCGACAGTGAATGCCCCTGGTAGTCCGCATCCTCCAGGCGGCTAATGACCGGCTGTGTCGTTCCGATAGCTATCGCCAATTCCGTCTGTGTGACCTGCTGCCTCATACGAAAATCATAGACCAATTGAGCCACGTTAGCGTTGAAGCGCTCTCGACGAAGTGACGCCTTTCGCTTGGCGATGCCCTTGACGTAGCGACTCCGCAGGAGTTCGACAGCATCGGTTGTCTTCGCCATGTCAGTCCTCCTCAAACAATTCCATCTGCCCCTCTCGTCCCTTACCACCGAAGCGAACTCTACACTCATATATCCATACCCATTCGCGCGCATCCTGTGGCCGCCCAACCCGTATGCCGGTTATCTCGTTGCCGTCGATACAATCGCCGATCTGTAAAGGAGCCGGTCCCCAACAGCAACATTTGTAGTCGTGCCAATACCAGCACTCTAATGGCGACCCAGGTATCTCAGGTTCCGACCACAGATGAACATCCTCCGCGCCGCCAGGCGGCTGTGGTACCATCTCTCGCATCTTCTCGATGCAGTCGCCTACGATGACTTGGGAGTCAGGAGTCATTTCACCTTCCCTGTCATCGCCGTATCATAGTACGTGACCGCAACAGCTAGCGCCGACCACATATCCTTGCGGATGCCATGGAGCGGGCCGGGTTTCTTTTTCGTGCCGATAGCCTCAGCTCTCGTTGGCCCAAAGCGTTCAATCAGGGCCGCACGCACATTGGCATCGTTTGCCAGCATATCCCGGCACACGCACGCGCGAATCTTGCTGCGCGTAACCCTCTTCAATCTTTTCACTTCCTCGCCCCCTTCCCACCCTCTTTCAACCGCTTGGGCAAAACGGCCCGTCCAAAAGCACGTCTCAAATACCTCTGCACCGACCCGCATTCCGTAACATTGTATCCATTCATACGCGACAGTCCACGTTCTAGGTATCCCGACAAGCCACGATGCTAGGTCTGCATTGTTCCATTTAGCAAAACCGATTGGCGCGCCGTCGTCGAGCCGAGCATACGCCGATTCTTCCGGCCCTGGGTCTATCCCGATGATGGTAATCATGCCCTCGCCCTCTGTTGTACTCGTGCGCGATTGTCTGCCGTTGCTCGCCACTTCGACCAGCCGCGACGATAGCAATCGACCACGCACTCCTTACAAGCGGAACCCTGCGACCAGATCGCCCTGTAGCATTCGAGGTCGCCTGTCGGGGGCGATGCGAAATCGCAAAGATGCATGGCTCGGTTCATGCCCTCACCAATCTCACCTTAATCGGCCCGCCGCCAGGCTTGAGGTGTAGAGTCTTCGGGGTAGAAGCTTCATGATCGGCAGTAGGCAAGACAACGCCCCGCTCATGTAAGGCGCTACCGCGCCTAGGCATACCCCAAGTGCCCAACCACTTATACAGCAGCGGCGGCCTGAGCCCTACGAACTGGCGATATGAGGAATCACAATTCCGCACGATCCACGTCGGCACAATCACCCGCCGCTTCGCTTTCGCCTTTTTCGCCATCACGTCAACTCCTTGCCGTCCGCAAACTGGACATCTATCCCTTCATCCTTGCCCATTGCCGTCAATAGCCGATCCAACTGACACTGGACGCAGATATATTGATCAACGAAACCATCCCCACGGTAAGTATGCACCGCCCAGCGTGGAACTTCGCCCTTGCAGTGTTCACAGGTAACTTCATCCATCACGTCAACTCCCTAACGGCCGCCTTAATGGCCTCGAACTGACAGTACCGCGATATACATATCACACTTTCCTTGTGTGGGTTCGGCATCTGTAACGAGCCGAAGTAACGCAGGCACCGCAGCCACTCGCACCGCGCCGTTCCCATCACCGCCTTATCTTGTCGCAACCCGCCCGCATTGCCGACAACCGCAAGGTACACGTACATCTCAGCACTGCTGTCACGCAAGTCATACACCACTTGGCGGCGACCCGCCCATCTGTGGCAATCCTCTTGCAACTGACTCAGTGGGTCTTTGCCCACCACGTCCCAGTTGTCGAGCACGGCTTTAGCCGTACACGGACAATCACGAAAAGTCTTGTGCTCCTGGTACCGTTGCTTGCGTTCCTCCAAGGCCGCGATAGCCGCCTGCTTGTGAATCCCGTCCAGCAATTTCGACCGCGCCCTTTCCACAAGCTGATTCACGCGGCCCCGTTCATTCCTGTCATTGCTCACACCTGAAGGATAGAACACATGAACCAAGGCTTCATACACATCGTCTCGTTTGCGAGCCCGCCGCCTTTTCTGAGGCTTGTCATTGTCAAACAGGTTGTCAGTCATCGCTTACCAGCCGCCGTATCTTCTAATACCTGCCGTAAGCGATTCCATTGTGCGATCGTTACGTAATTGCATTCGTTCTGTATCCACTTATCTAGTAATCGTATGAGTTCGTCAGGTGCCATGCTCTTATCTCCTTGCGGACACCGTAGGTTAGGCGCACCAACCCCGCAGAAAGCGGAGTCAGTGAACGAACTTGCGGCTCACCGTGAGGCCCGCTCACCAGCTACCTTGATTTTGATTTCGCAGTTAGGTAGCTCGCACCCGCACTGCGTCGCACTCTTTACCGTGTCCCTGGGCGGTCCCACCATTACGGGAACGTGCGATAATCCGCTTGCATTTACGGCAAAGCGAATGGCCCTTGCGGACGATGTTCATTTTGCAGTGAGTGCATTGGCCAGGCTTAGGTTTCCGAAATCGCGTCAAGCGTCGATTCGCCTCCCGCATGGATACCTTTTGTCCTTCGTCGCCAAACTCACCTAGCTCATGGCATGTGCGGCACACTGCATTCAGATTATTCAGCCACCGACCGTCTAGAACCTCTCGCCAATAAAGGCGGTGGTGTACTTCGGTTGCCTTGCCGCCGCAGATGTGACACTTGCCGTGCGCTCTCTCGATCACCTTAGCGCGAATTGACTTCCACAGAGGACTTGCGAGGTATGCCTTGTAAGAAGGGTAACCCATGTCCCGTAGAGTCGCATCGCGTCTCATGTAATCGAGCATCAAACAACGTCCTTGTTGTTCCTGCCTAACAGGCCCCGGCAGCCAGGGCGTCCCGTTGGCTCGCAAGCCGCACCCCCCTACGGGACCGAGAGGGCTCATTTTCGTGAATCTCGTTGTGGCAATTTTCACAGAGAACAACCAAGTCTATATTTCTTTCACACCCTAGACGGCAGTAGGTCAGATGGTGTACGTGAAGAGGTGTTGTCCCGGTGCCGCACTTGGTGCAGCGGTAGCGTACTCGTTTCAATGCTGCTGCGCGCCGACGTTTCCAGTAAGGTGTCTTCAGGTATTTCGAGTAGGGCATGGCTCGCAAGATGCTTATAGGGGTCCACTTTTGATTGGGCTGGGTATTTAGCTGCTCAGCCAAAAGCTTTTTGACCCACGCTGGTTTCCGTTTGCGATTCCTACTCACCTAACCGCATCCTATTTAACGCCGGGAGCGAGTCGCACGGCGTCCGTCAATACAAGAGCCCCGGCCCTTGCCAGGGACGAAGCCACCTCACTCGGTGGCGGAATCCGCTGGTTCTTTTGCTGGCGCGTCCAGGGCGGCGATGGCGTCGGAAAAGTCACAACCAGCCAAACAGGCTCGCTCCAATGCATCTCTGGCGATGTCGGTGAGGGTGGCTAGGATGATTGAGCGACTGTCAGAATAACTGACGCCATCCCACATCTTATGCGCCGCCACATCCGCTAGTACTTCCAGTTCTTCTCGACCCAGTGGTTTAGGCATCGGAGGTGTCTCCTGTATACCACTCCTCGGCGTTATCCAATGTCACGGCGCGTTGTGCGGGTTGCTGTGGCGCGTCCAGGGCGGCGAGGGTGTCGGAGAGTGGGATCAGTGGGTCGCCGACAACCAGGCGAGTGAGGCGATGCGCCTTCACCTCTGCCCTACCGGGGTCACGGGGGCACCCGCTAGGGATTACCTGCCCCCGCGACGCCTGCTTGAACGCCCGAGTGGCGATGGCGGTGAGGGCGGCTAGGATGATTTCGCGGTATCTAATGCGGAATGAGCTAAAGTCTACATGCGACATCACCGCATCTGCCGCCTTATCCAGCTCTGCATAGTCGAGTGGTTTAGGCATCGGCGGAATCCTTCTCTCGTTTGGCTGGGGGCTTCGTCAGGCGGTCGAGCCCAGCGAATAGCCGCTCGCGGGCTTTCTTGCAGAGCACCTTGTTGAGGCTTTTGTCGTCGCTGTTGTTGAGGCCGAACGTCCACTCTATGCCACGTCCGACCTTAACGATGACTTCGACCGCTTGCACATCGTCCAATGCGACCCGCGGCCAGTCCTTGACATCGTACACATCGCATCCATCTTGTTCGATTTTCATCACGTTCCTTTCGCTGTTTGCTTCGCTCGACCCGCCGCGTCCGCGCAGGCGAGCTTGAGATCGTTTAGGGATTCGACAGTCTTGAGTGATTCAGTCACGACGACTTTCATTGTGGCCGCATCCCTTGCGCTGTACATCTTGCGAATGGCCGCGTTGGCATCCGGTGGCAGCTTCAGCAGCCGTTCGAGGATGTCGGCCCGTAGCTGTGCCAGGTCGGGCGGCGGCTCGGCTGCCTCGGCTGGCGGCGCAAGCTGTGCTGCGAGCTGCTCGGACTTGGTTCCCTCGGCTGGTTGCGGTTTCGTGTTGCCGTTGTCGCCGAACACCTCAGCAACCGTCGTCTCACCCTGGTCGATGGCATTCCACGTGCCGAGCAGCGTCCGGCGGTCTTCCTTCGTAAACGAGTCCAGCCGTTTGCCGAGTAGTGTTTCTATCTGCTCTTGCGTGATGCCTTTCGTTGAGAATTGAGCGACAATCTTCTTCGCTGTGCTGTCGTCAAGGAACTCGTCAAGCTGCTCATCGACACACTTCTCAAGCTCGCTTCGCAGGCCGGGGGGCACGCAGCGCAGGATGCACTCGCGGATCATCTTGCTGCCCACAGCTTCACAGACGACGCTGTAGAAGCGGTCGTCGTTGTGTACGGCTATCCCACCATCCCGCCTCTTGTACCGCTTGCTGACCAGCCCGGCCTTCTGCCACATCCGTCCCGTCTGATAGTCGGTGAACGTCGCTTCGACCCGCGCACCATCCGGCATCGGGGTCACGTCGATGCGGCAACGATTGAACTTGTAGGCAGTGGCGATCGCTTCAGCCGCGCGGACACTAAGCCCGCGAGCGTACTTCATCTTGTTATTCTGGTCCTTGCCTACGGGCTTGTTGTACATCGCGGTCTCAGCGAAGGACTTGAACGTCTTGAGCTGGCTCTTGATGTCGGCCAGCACCTCGCCGTAGTCTCGCGGGTGCGCAGCGGCCAGCGCCATGATGTTCTCGTTTTCCATCTTGATGATGGCGAGATCGCGGGGTAGGGCCGATATGGCTCGGACCTGCCCTTCGGTGCCGTCAAGCTGTGCTAAGTCCGTCGTCATGCGTTTCCTTTCCGTTTGGCGTGCCTCAATGCCGGGAACGTACTTTCCTTGACGTGGTGTGCCGCTCGCGTTTGCCTGAAGCACGTAACCCACTTGTCCTTGTCCCCGTAGTCCCCGGCCTCGGCATCACCGAGGGCCTTCAGCATGGCCGCTTCGACCTGCTCTACCTGCTTGTTGACAAAAGACCGGGCCGCGCGCGCTCTGTCTAGCTCCATCACGAGCGCCTTAGGCACTTTGACAACCTTGTCAGGCACGCGGACCAGTGCTTTCAACGTATCAAGGCATGGCAACACGTCGGGTGGACAGACGCCAGGCAGAACATAGTCGTTCCAGAAACGCACATCGGCATCGACAATGGTATCAATCAATGGCTCGCATCGCTCGATGACGTACAGGCACCAGTCAAGTGAGTAGCGGGCAATGGCGGCGGCTACGTACACGCGGTCTAAGTCCGCGACATACATCTGGTGTTGACATTGCACGATGACGCTTGCGGGAATCTGGTCCGTACCCTCCGGTCCCCAGTCGGCGGCGAACGCAGGACCGACGTACTTAGCTTCCACCGCTTCCGACTTGCCGACAATCGGGCCATCAAGATTCGCCGCAAGAATGCCTCCGTCCCGCCCTTTTGAGACACGATACGAACCGCGCCTGTCGATTTTGACGCCGAGCTTCTCCGCAGCGAAGTCGAGCAGCGGGCCTTCTAGCCGATTGCCTGTTTCCATCGCTTCCGTAGGTGTACCCTCACTACGAAAGGGTTTCTTAGTATAGAAAACATCGGCAATGGTGCGATGTGGGCAGACGCCCGCAATAGCCGGGCTATCACTCGATCCGACTTCCTCCGGTCGTCGTTCGCGTTGTTTCTCAGTCAGCGCCATCAGGGGCCCCTATAGTAGCCAAGGCCGCAACTTCGCAGTCATCGCAAAGCGTAGCGTTCATTGTGGGTGTGCCGCAACCACCACTCATGCCTTTGCAAGGATGCGCTTTGTTATGGAACTCCGCCCAACGGTCGATCAGGTCGTTGACATTGGCGTACGATCGTGGGTCAAGTGGGAGCCATTCGGCAAACGCCGTTGCCCATGCGCTCGATTCCATAATTGGTCCGAACGCAACGTCAGTCACCGTGCAGGTGAAACACGCTCGGCCGTCGTTTCGGTCAACCATGATTCTGCACGCCATTTCATTCTCCTCTACCCGCCCGAAGAGCCCCGCCAGTGCACAGTGTCTATGCCGGGCAGACGGGCTCATTCGGGCGGCTGTCCCCTATAACACGCAGCATCGCCAGCCGCTTCTCGATATACTCGCAACAGGGCTTGCAAACATGGATTATGTCCATGTCTGCGGGCGGCGGTTCATCAGGGCGATCGTAAAGCCAGCTATACGGTCCCGTTTGACGAGCAAGCCTGGCCTCTAAGAACTCATCCTTAACAGTGTGTACGTCCAATTGCACACGCTCACATAGGTTGCACGCTATTTTTCTAAGAAACATCACTTCTCCATTCAGGCTCGCGGGCGACCCCCACCTCCGCCTACCCTGTTCAATCCTGTTGCAGCACATCGCCTTGCCACTGGACACGAGCCCTCAGTTCGTCGCACCCGCGACCGCGCCTTTGCGCGGCAGGGGCGTTTCATTCAAGACTCACGGGCCGGATTATCTGCGTGATTACGGAAGGCTCCCAGATTGGACTCGCAGACAGCCCACTGGAGGTACCTGCTCGCTATGCGAGACCGTGAGTCACATTCGCGGTCGGGAGTTGAACCCGAATGGGTCATCAGACGAGCTAACCCCAGCAAGTCGGCAGACCCTCTTGGCTTGCTTCCGGCGCCCATCAGCGTGCCATACACGCTTCCGCGAATCCATCTCTAGCAGGCTAGGCCGCAATGCGCCGATCACTATCAGCACGCCTATACGGCTCACGGCAAGTAGCCGACTTTCGCCTGCTATCAGATTCAGTTACGGCCCGCTGCCCACGAGCCACTCGATAATCCACGGGAGAAGCCCGCTCGCACCACCGAAAAACCACCAGAATCCCTTGCTCATCACCGTCTCCTTAAAAAGAACACCTACCGCCCGGTGCCGGACGGCTTGTTTTCTACTCCCGCTGTTGCGGCCTTGATCCGTTTGTCTGCCTCCATCACCGCCGCGATCGCCTCGCGGACGGTGGGGTAAGCGTCATCTCTGGTGGTCTCATGCAAACGCCAACCCCTACCTGTTGCGGATAGCCGATATGCCCAACCAAAGCGCGGGTCGCTCTGCTCCTGCAAGAAGTTCAGCATTTCGTCAGCGGTTGGTAGCTTGTCAGTCATCTTTCTTTTCCTTCTCCATCGCCGCCGCGATCGCCTCGCGGACGGTGGTGTAAGCATCCCAGCCAAAGTATTCAACTTCGGCGGGCGTTACTTCCTGCATATACCATCCTGAAGCATAGACTGCACGGCGGCATACCCACAGGCACCCCTCTGTCCTTTTCGCCTCAAACCAGTTAAACCGTTCCGTGTCGGTCGGCATCTCGTCAGCGGTCGGCAGATTGACGGTTGGGCAAGCATCCAATCTGTAAGCTTCAGCCGTAAGGCACATCGCCAACTTGGATTCGTGTGTTAGTGCACGCTGCCAGTTGACTTCGAGCAATTTGAGTGCTGCCCGTACAGCAGCAAAACCATTTGCCTGCTCCTCGATTGCGGTCTTCAAGTCCTCGCCAAGTGCCAATAGTATTTTACGTTGCTTCTTAGTCATCGTCGCACTCCAAAATAGGAGAGCAGCGCGCCGCCTAAACGACGCGCCACTCTTCCTAGGAGGGGAAAGAAGCTGGTCCCACCCGATTCATCCCCTGTATGAACTACAAAAGCACCTTCAGGATCGTCACGGAGTTCGGCTGGTAGCGCCAACCATTCTTTGTCCGTCAAGCCACCAGGGAATGGCTCTATATCCCGTGCATCCTGCTGGTCGTCCATCGCTATCCGTCGCATGATGGCGTCCCATGCCGGGTGCGCTGGGTCTTGCTCGATGTCGGTCGCTCGCCGGAAACGCTGGAACTGATCATGCCCCATCGCTGTCTCCCTTTTTCGTCGCAACCCAGATGCTCGTCTCCGGGGCTATCAGCGCACGAATCAGCCCGGCGTTCTCAAGTGCCCGGAAGGTCTGGTTCGCCACCTTGCCACCGCCGCTGAACTGGTATCCACCGGTGCGGCAGTTGAAGCACAGGTTCTCCCCCGTCTGGAGGCGAGCCATCACTTCCTGCTGGCATCGGGTTAGACGCATTTTACCTTGCCTGTATCATCCAGTTGCAAGCCGAGTTGGGCAGCACGGGATGCTGGAATCTCATACCGTTCAAGCGTTCCGTCGGACCGCAACTTTTCAATTGCCGTGCCGCGAAGTATCAGCAGTAGGCCGTCACCACAGCCCTGCTGCGCGAGGTCGCATATGACCTCTAGGACTTCGGGCCCTGCGCCCTTTGCGATGTAGTTTGTCTTTGCCATCGTCTCTCCTGTCTCAACGTCCGAGAATACGGGTTACGTTGCATCACGGCAGTCCACTATAGTCAACGACATCATCTACTCCTCACGTTGTGTTGCATTGGCGGGCTCGGTGTCGCTCGCGGCGAGAAATACGCTGATCATGCCTTGGACTTTTAGAAGCTCGGCGATAACATCGCCCATACGAATTGCCTCGTGTTCTTGTTTGACCCACGATTCATGTAGCCGGTGACTGATGTCAGTCAGCTCCTTGTGCTTCTCTGTCAGTAGCTTCTTTTCTTGCTCGGTCATGTCGTCACCTTGCTACTCACGTTGGGTTGCTTCCACCTCCGCTTCCCAACGCAGGCGGATGTCGGGAGTCTCCACCATGGCACCGCGACCATCCTCAAGCGTAACTTCGTATCTCGCGTGCCAACTCCAATAGCACAGGATCACGGCAGACTCCCATAAGTCGTCCCTGGAGGATC
>Ga0209986_10004697_pt1 | contig 11513 bp, 6 predicted proteins | sample BlataG_FD_183168 | JGI IMG/M metagenome (GOLD analysis project Ga0209986, IMG submission 183168) | Deep subsurface microbial communities from Black Sea to uncover new lineages of life (NeLLi) - Black_00105 metaG (SPAdes) (version 2) | ecosystem: Environmental > Aquatic > Marine > Oceanic >...
GACCTCTTCGCCTTTTTCCAAAGTCATACACGCAAGATGATGGGAGCCATCATTGCCCGGGTATGCCATATAAACATACTTGTCATCAATTGCTGGTTGGCTCATAAGAGGATCACCGAGCCACTTTCCCCAGACTTTTTCACCGGTTTTAGCTCTCAGCACGTAGATTATGCAGGATTCGGTATTAAAGACTACATAGCCTTTTCTAACCACTGCTGCAGTAGGACCATCATCACCAGTTTTAAACATCCATGCGAGTTTACCTGTTTTTGCCTCAATCGCGTAGAATTCATAGCTGCCATAACCACCACCGACAAAAATGAGTCCATCTTCATAGGCAACAGTGGCTAAGGGGCGATTGCCCGGGATTTGCACTTTCCAGCCAGTGCGGCCAGATTTGAATTTGAGTGGTTGAGGTTGGATTCCCTTTGTTTCTATGGCGCTTCGCATCAGTTCCTCATCATAGGATGGCTTTTCTTCTAATACACTTTCTTCTTGAGGGGCTTGTTTAGCCTTTGGCACATCTTCGATCTGGGATATGCCAAAGCACAAAAGCACCAGACCTATGATAATAATTCTGCTTTTCATGTTTTCCTCCTTGTCACTCCATCTTCTCCCTTCTTCTGTATAATATTACAAAACTAATGAAATTATATTCCCTTTACTATGCAATGCAAGGGATAAGCATATAGATTATCCCTACTGAGAATATCTTTGCTCCCAGTGTTTTTGCCCCTTGACTTCAGCTTATTTATGTTTATATTTAACTAAGTGATTTATTACAAAAGGAGATTAGAATGAAAATCTATGCAGGAAATTTGTCGTATGAGACCACCGAAGAGGACTTACGGCTGGCTTTCGAAGCATTCGGCAAGGTTGAATCCGCCACTATTATAAAAGATAAATATAGTGATCGATCAAAAGGATTTGGATTCGTGGAGATGCCCACTGCAGCTGAAGCGCAGGCTGCAATCGAGGGGCTAAATGGTAAAGACTTAAAGGGAAGAACGCTTAACGTGAATGAGGCACGCCCTCGAACTGAAGGTGGTAAGGGTGGAGGACGTGGTGGTGGCCGTCGTTTCTAGTCAGCGGCATACAATAGAATATAATACTACCAAATAAAATTTCGCCTAACAAAACGCTGCACGGGATTCGCTAACGATTGCCCGTAGGCTTTGTCGTTATGCAGTAGTGATAGTTTGAATTAGGATAATCCGATGTGGAATTCTCTTTCCCAGCCCTGGCGAGTAAGTTTCGAACAAGGATGGATTGTCTACTGTTCTGGCTCTTTTCCTGTTGGAGCTGTTGTTATGTCCGGCATCAAACGATTCGAAGATTTATCTCGAACCATAGAATTTCACCCCGTTAGATAACAGACATCCAACGGGGTGAATTGTTCAAGCGACCCCACCCTTTTATAAAAGAGCGGGGTACATTTTTTCACCAAGTTTTGGACAATTACACGATTTCCGGGATATTGACTGGCAATGTTTTTTGAGTACAATATTTTATGTAGTGGCAGAGTTTACTCTGCGACCATAGATATGAGAGTCGAGCGAGATCGACTATTACAATTTTGTCAAAAAATAAACCCTTAAGCTTGGAGGTATCATGAGTTCGGTACTTTTGGTATTTTTGATCTATCTCATTGGAATGGTAATCGTGGGAATAATAACTGCACGCCTTGCCTCAAAATCACTCGATGATTTTATCCTGGGTGGAAAGAAGATGTGGACTCCAGTGATTGCTCTGTCTGAAAAGGGCACAGATATGTCTGCATGGTTACTGATTGGACTTCCAGGCCAGGCGTTCAAGATGGGTATTGGTGCGATCTGGGCAGGTATTGGGGTATGGTTAGGAAGTCTTTTTAACTGGTTGGTCATTGCAACGCCTTTACGTAAACTGACCGGGAAATACAATGCCCTGACTCTACCTGACTATTTTGAATCCCGGTTTGAAGATAAATCCCATGTTTTAAGAATAACATCTTCGATACTTATTGTTTTCTTTTTTACCCTTTATGTTTCTGCACAAGTAGTCGGTGCAGGGAAAATACTCGCTTCAACATTCAATATCCACCAGGTTGTTGGTATGGTAGTCGGTTTGTCCATCATCCTTTTCTACACTATGGCGGGCGGGTTTATTGCTGAATCCTGGACTGATTTTTTCCAAGGCCTGATCATGGTTGCGGCACTTATTTTGATGTCGGTTGTTGGTCTTATTGCGGTTGGCGGTTTTAGTAATGCATTTGCAAATATCGGTTCAATCGACCCAAAGGCGGTAATGCTCTCAGCTGGCAACACTGGGACAGCGTTGTATTTGGGGTTGATCTTAGGTGGTCTTGCGATTGGCTTTGGCTATGCCGGGCAACCTCATATTCTAATGCGCTATATGGCTTTGAAGGGTGTTAAAGAGGTAAAAAAAGCTGCTATTATCGCTATGGTCTGGACGACATTTGCTGTTTTCTGCGCGATATTTGTCGGGTTTCTAGCAATCCCCTTGTTGCGAGGCGAAATTGCCGATCCAGAATACGTTACCTTAGCTTTTGCGGCGAAAATTTTACCGGGTTGGCTGGTTGGGTTCATTCTTGCCGCTGCGACTGCTGCTATGATGTCGACAGTTGATTCTCAGTTGCTCGTTGCCACATCGGCAATAACTGAAGATATCTATCGAAAACTAATTAACCCAAAGGCTTCCCAGAAATACCTGGTACGATTGGCAAGGATTTTCACTGTTGTCGTTGCGATCGTGGCTTTTGTTCTAGGCTTGAGTGCTGAGCAGGCAGTATACTGGCTTGTGCTATATGCCTGGGGAGGACTTGCTGCCTCGTTTGGACCGCCACTCATTCTGTCTTTGTTGTGGAAACGAACAACAAGAACTGGTGTATTAGTCGGTATGATCACTGGCGCCGTGACAATTGTTGTGTGGTACAATGTGCCCGTACTCAAAGGTTTTCTTTATGAGCTGATACCGGGCTTCATGTTTGGGTTTATCGCAACCTGGATAGTGAGTTTGTTTACGCAGAGAACTGGAGCATCGAAGGATCGGTGAACCCCGTTAGATAACAGACATCCAACGGGGTGAATCTGGCATTGTTTGATAAATCTCCGAGAGTCTCGTGAGCGGACAAACCACTACAATATTCGGGTAGATTTTGATATCTGGATTTTGAGTTTGATTAGATCTTAAATCTACAATCTAAAATGTATTAGATTCTTCTTCTAAACCCCTGACCTAATACTTCAAAGACATCGGTTAGTATCACAAAGGCTTTTGCATCGATTCCTTTGATCAATGATTTGAAGATGTGGGTTTCTTTTTTGGTAATGACGCACATGATAACCGGTTTCTTTTCTTTTGTGTATGGTGAGTATCCATCGAGGATTGTAACGCCCCGTTTCATCTTTTTGTATATTTCATCAGTGAGTTTTTGGTGCTCAGCACTGATTACAAAGGCAGCGCGCGCGTAATCCATACCTTCAAGCACAAAATCAATGACCTTGGACGAGAGAAACAAAGCAAGATATCCTAATAGCGCCAATTCAATGGAGCCGGTGATGACACCGGCAAGGGTTATAACTACGAAATCGACGATCATTATCCACATTCCAATTGATAAATTGGTGTATCTCGTGAGGATTTGTCCGACAATATCAGAACCTCCAGTACTTGCTTCGCCGCGGAAAACAAGGCCTAAGCCGAGTCCCAAAAGTAACCCACCATAGAGAGCGCCGAGTATTATATTGTCGGTCGGTGTAGTTATTTTGAGTGTGTAAGTGAAAAAGTCGACCAGGATATATGTGATAAAGATTGCGACAACTGATTTTGCTCCAAAACGAACCCCCAGAACTTTGAGGGCGATGAGAAAAAGAGGGATATTTAAAATTATTGTGACAATACCTACTGGCGAACCGTATAAGAAGTGCAAAAGCATGGCAATCCCGGTTATACCACCAGGGACGATTTGGTGCGGAATTAAAAATGCCGCATAACTCAGGGCACACACCACGCAGCCGACAATTATATATACTATCTTCATAGCTTAATTTGTTTAGGCAAGGTACCAGTGTCCTCTAGATTTGATTTCAGTCAAGCAGGTCGCTAAAATGAAATCTGGTGTTTTTTGTCGTTCTTGCCAGAATTCTTACCCGAGCTCACTTGTGCTTCACGCAGCCTTGCAATAAATACTTTTATTTTTTCTAGTTCTTTTTTCTTGGCGGCGATATCTTTATCGAGCTTCTCCTTCTCGCCCTTTAGTTTGACGATATTAGTCTTCATTGTGTCCAGCTTTGCCACCAATGTAACAGCCTCTTTTTTCTTCCCCTGTAGTTCAGTGAGTTCTTGTTTGGTTTCTCTAAGCTCCTCTTTGAGTTCTGCCTTTTTACCCTCTATCTCCTGGTTGATATTGACAAGCTCCTGTCGTCTCTTATCCAGCTTGGATATCATGTCGGCCTCGATGACTTTAGCCTTTTCTATTCGTCCCTCGGCCTCAGAACGTTTTATTTTTAGGTCGCCCAAATTATCCTTTATCTCATCGACATTTTTTGCCATTTTATCGATTTCAGTTTTGTATTTGTCGCGTTCTTTGAGAAGATCTCTTGTTTCCTTCTTTAATTCTGCAGCTGATGTTTCCTCTTCTTTCTTCAGAAATTCTAATTTTTCCGTAAGGCTGTTTACCCTTTCTTGTCTTTCTGTGATTTTCCCTTCGATAAGAGACAGTTCTTTTTTGCGGGTGTCGAGCAGTTGCTTGACCTTTTCGTCTTGTTCAACTGCTAATTTGATATCCTCGTAATCTTCTTTCATCTTGGGTAACGAAGATGTTATTTCTTGATAATCACCTTCGACTTCCTTTAGCTTGGCTTCTTTTTCTTCGAGGTCTTCAGCGACCTTTGTTAATTCGGTCTTTTTCTCTTGGAACTCTTTGTTAATTGCTTCGTATTTGTCAGCTTCTGGTTTAAGCTCGGCAATTTTCTTTTTCTCAAGCTCGATTGATTCACCCAGTTCTTGGGCTTCCCGTTTTCGGCGATCAAAGTCTTCTTTTATTTTTTTGTACTCGGGTTCTATTTTCCTTAATTCTTTTTCTTTTTCTGTTAGTTCGGCGACCTGTGGCTTCAATTCGTCGTATTCTTCACGGATGGCATTTAGTTTGGAACTTACCTGGTCGAATTCCTTCTGGTTCTTGGCTAGTTCTTTTTCTAAGGCGGTGTTTTCCTTCTTCGTACCTTTGTACTTATCGTCGAGTTCCTGAAAGGATGTTTCCATGGTTCCAAACTCCAGCTGAAACTGAGAAATATTTGAGACGAGTTCAGCTTCTTCCTCCTTCATATTCTTCAATTCTTCTGCCACCTTATCGTGTTCTTTCTTGAGTTCCAATAATTCCTCGTTGTCTTTCTCAAGGCTTTGCTTTTCCGCGGTCAAGTTACTGACGTCTTTGGTGAGTTGCTCAAGGGCTTCAGTATTTTCTTGGAGCTCGGTCTTCATCGTAGCAATTTTGGAGGTTATTTCTGGCTCTTCTATTTTCATGTCCTCGATTGCCTTCTCGTATTGCTCCTTTGTTTCAGTTAGCGACTCAACTTCGGCGCTGAGTTTCTCATATTGTTGCTCTTCTTTCTCACCGCTTTTTTTCACAGTATCCAGTTCTTTGCCAAGGGTATTTTTTTCTTCATTCATTATTTTCAAGTCTTTTTCTGTAATTCGAAGGTCAGCAAGCGCATTGCGTAGGGTCTGTTCGACTTCCTGGTATTCGGTTTTCAACTCTTCAGTTTTCACTTTGATGCTATTGTATTGTCTTTCCTGGTCATTCTGACCTTTTTGAGTTTTCGTAAGTTCTTTTTCTACGCTATTGAGCTCCTTTAATATTGAGGCATGGCGGTTTTTCATCTCTTTTATCTGACCATCAAACTTGCCTTTTTCTCCGCTGAGCCGGTCAATGTCTTTTCTCAAATCCTTTAAGTTCTTATCCAATTTTTCTTTTTCTGCCGAGAGTTTATTAATATCTTTATGGGTTAATTCGATCTTCTTGGCATCTTTGCCAATCGACTTTACGGATTCCTTAAGCGTCTTTTCTTCTTTTGTAAGGCTTTCAACACTCTTTTTAAGGTCCTCAAGCTCGCCGGCTATTTCCATCTGAGACGAATATGCGTCGGCGATCTTATCTTCCATTTCTTTGAGTTCTTTTTTCTTTGCGTCAAGGTCGTTTTCAGCTTGTTCGATTTTTCCCAGTTTTTCCTCAAGATCAGCTAAAATATCGATGTCATCTTTCTTTGCCATTTTACCCCCTATGGTTTAGCGTAAACCATATTAGCAATGCTTTCCTCCGGATTAGCGGGTTGGCCTGGAACTGCCTGCTGTTTTCCTAAGGGACAAACATATTTTGTCCTCACCAAGCCCAGGGGATGTGGTTTAATCCCTAAAATATCCGGTTGTACCGCGAGATTTTGAAGTCTGTGAAAGAGAAAGACACCGGGCGCTTCATTTAGTATTTTTTTCTCAATCTGTCGGTACAAACTAATTCTTTGGTTCAAGTTGCGTATTTTACGTGCTCGGTCGATATCATGGTCAATTTCAGATGAGGAGAAGAAAAATGTGTTACCTGACCTGCCATGTGATGCCGAATGGAACAACGGATACACAAAATTATCAGGGTCACCATTATCACTAACCCAACCTCGAAAAGAAAGTGTGGATTCGCATGCATAAGTTCTCTCAATCAAACTCTGCCACGGCATGGGGTTTATATCGATGCGCAAGCCAATCGCCATGAGGCTCGTTTTGATGAACTCAGCCCGTTCTATTGCGGCTGGTGTATCACTTATATCGAGCGCATATATACTGGGCAAACCATTGGGAAAGCCGGCTTCGCTCAGCAGCCTCTTGCTTCTCGCCGGATCAAATTTATAGCCTTCCAAACGGTGATTAAAGACATCCATTGAGGGTGGGAAAACACCTTTTGCCCCTATTGCAGAACCTTTGAGAAATTTATTTACAAATTCACTCGTGTTAATGGCATGAGCGAGAGCTTGTCTGACTTGTTTGTTATCAAACGGTTCTTTCTGACAGTTAATGCATAGATATTGTATTCCGAGCTCAGGGAGGGTGTAGAGTGATTTTGGCATTTCAACCCTCATTCGCTTTAACGCATCACCAGTAGGTTGAAAAATCGATAGTGCGCGTTTTTTAAAGAGTTCATACGCCACATTTTCGTCCTCAATAACGAGAAAGTCAAGTTCATCTACAGTTGGTCTCCCTTCGAAATAATAGTCATTAGCCTGGAGGATAATTCTATCTCCTTTTTCCCAGGCGATTAATTTGAAAGGTCCCGCACCAATCGGCAAATCGTCATCTAAGTATGGGTCAGCGATATCACATGCCAGGTTAGCAAGAATCGGCAGGAAAGGGTATTCTAAACTGAGTTTTAGAGTAGAATTGTCAATTATTTTTATCCCGAGTGCGGTTCTTTGTTTGGTTTCAGCAAATTCTTCAGCACCTGTAATCATATCAAAGAGACTACGATTCGGTCCCTCAAGAGCTTTTATAATTGATTCCCTGATATCCTCAACCGTAATTGATCTGCCATTCTGATATTTTATGTTTTCGCGCAGCCGGAAGGTATATTCTCGACCATCTTGTGATACCGAGTAATCTTGGCAGAGCCCAGGGATGATATCCGCCCCATCGCCGAATTGAAACAGCCCAGATGAGTAGTTACAGATTACCCGGTGAGAATTGACATCGGTCTTCACGTCTGGTTTTAGGGTTAAGGGGTCGCTAGGCAAGTTAACCGTTAATATTTTCTTTGTTTTGATATAAGCTGGCGCTTCACCTTTCTTGCGGACGAATAACCGATTGAATGAACTGCCTATTTTGGAAATTTGCTCAATGACCTCTTCGTAGTTCTGCCACGCATTACCAAGCGTTGTGTTTTCTTTATCCAAGCTGCTGATGATTTTCGAAATTTCTTCGGTTTGTTCTTTTTCTTCACCAAAAACACGGCTGATGTCATCAAGGAATATTTTTATTTTTGAATAATCTGGTGGCTTGATCTTTTCTGGACGTACCAACATCCTTTCTTTACCCAGAATATTAGCATCCTTTTTTACCAGTGTTAGTTGTGGAACAATGCTGGCGAATGCTCGTTCGGTTTCTGCTTCAAGTTGAACAAACTCGTTCACGACAGGTAAGATAATGTCCTGGTATTTTGAGCTTCTGCCCTCTTCAATTTTCGCAAATACAGACAGGGTTTTGATCTTATTGAAAATTTTGCCGGTTGAAGAGACAAGCACCTCGATTTTTTTAATCTCAGAACTCAAATTTTCACCCAAATCGTTCAGGCGTTCATAAATATTCTGTATTTCATCCAGGAAATTCTCAATCTGCTTGCCCAAATCAACGATTTCTGCCATATCCGTACCCAGGGTCTCTTTATATTCATGAATTTCTTTTACCGAGTTATAGAGTTCCACTATTTGACTGGTCATATTGCCAATACTTTGGTAGATCTTATGCGGGAACAGTGGTGGTTGTTTGCCGGTTGAGAACTTCGCTATGTTTTTTATATTTTCTTGTAAAAAAAAGTTATACTGTTGTTCAATAAATGATGTGCTTGAACTTTCAACGTTATTTGAAGCTTGTTCTTTAACTAATGAGGAAGTTTCGCTCAGTGCATTCAAGGTCTGGGCTAAAGAACTGATTTGTGTGCAGTGAATTGAGATGTCGTCGATCGTATTCATCGATATGAGGAGTTGGTTCTTTAGAACATTTAACCCTTCGGATACGCTGGCTTTTAGTCCTTGGTTAACGAGGCTGTTTTCTTCCAGTTGGGTGATTATATTCTGCAGTGATACAGTTGTGTCATCAATCGTCTTTAGGGATTCGAACGATTGTTTCAGTAAAGTGCGTGCCCGCGACGAGAATACGATTGTCTTACTGAGTTCTTCAATTACTGGGCTGGCAATTTGTTCAAGGTTGTTCAGTAAAGTGCTGAAATTCTGAAATGGAAGTTGGGCAAGCCGGGCAAGCGAGCGGCACTCTTTAGCGATAATTGCCAACCCCTTACCTTCTTTCTTCGCGTGGTGGGCGCGTATTTCTATATTCTTGGAAAGGTTAGCCAGTGATTGAGCTGATTTGACAAAGAGGCCTGCGTTGTTCTGGATTTGCTGCAGCATGTTGATCAAAGACTTCAGAAATTCACTGAGGCTCACCAGCCGGTCGTTAGTTTCCTCCATGGTGTCCTCGTATTGCGTGTACGAGTCTTTTAAAATAAGAATATCCTTGTGTAGGCTCGTGGAGTAATCCTGAATAATCTTTATTAGTTCGTCACCCCGCGAGAAACGGGCAAAAAGAACTTCCATTTCCCGAGTGAGCTTTTGTATATTATCATTGTTCTTGTTTAGTAATTGTGAGACTTCATTTACATGATCCCCAAGGATTGCAGTCTTATTAAGATATTCGTTAATTTCTGTCATAAGTATAGTAGCGGCGGAGGGATTTGAACCCCCGACACAGAGATTATGATTCTCCTGCTCTGCCAGCTGAGCTACGCCGCCTCAATCAAAATTATATCTAAAAATGGTGCACTGTCAATGACAATAAGGTCTGATTCCCGTGTGTTTTTTGTTGACATCGTATGAAAATACGTTATTCTTTTACTCAGCCTATGCGGATTCCTATAAGAGTAAAATTCAGCATCCTGATGTTTCTCCTTATGCTGGTGATAACGAGTGTTATCTTCTGGTTCACTCTATATCGGGTTAGGAAATCTTTGACTCACGAAATAAGGCTCCAGGGTGAAATTCTGGCAAACCTTATTGCTTTAAATGCCGAAGATCCACTGATTGCAAACGATGACCTATACTTGGTGCGTCTAGTAATTGATGCAGTCAAGAATGAAGGCGTGCGCTATGCGTATATTACAGACCGTAACAGTGTTATTCGTGCGCATAATGAGATGGCGCTGATTGGTCGTCCGGTGGATGTGATTATTAAACCGCATAATATATACCACGTAACTCGACCGATTGTGTTAGTCGGGCAAAGGGAGATCGGTAAGGTTAATGTGGGGCTTGATATGGCAAGGATAATCGACACGACCAATGCTATGCAGGTTGTCCTTATAGTTATTTCGGTAACGGGGTTACTCCTCGGTACGCTCGGCGCCATGTTGCTTTCACGATATTTTACTGGTTCAATTCACGAACTCCTTAATGGGGTTAAAGCGGTCACAAAGGGGGATTTGAGCCTAACACTGAAAAGAAGAGCTGATGATGAAATAGGTGATTTGACGACTGCCTTTAACCAAATGACTGATAGCCTGAGGGAGAAAGAACAAATCAAGGATGCGTTTCGCAGATATGTATCGCGGCAGGTGGCTGAAGAGATCTTCAAGAACCCGGATCAATATATCGAAACACTACAAGGGAGCAGGCGTAAGGTTACAGTCCTTTTTGCCGATATAAGAGGTTTCACACCACTTACCGAACGTTTACCTGCTGAAAGAGTTGTCACGTTGCTCAATGAAGTGCTTACGATCATGACCAGGGTCATTTTCAAGTATGAGGGGACGGTTGATAAGTTCATCGGCGATTCTATAATGGGAGTTTTTGGCGCGCCCATTGCTCATGATGATGATACTGATCGATCGATCCACGCCGCCGTGGAAATTCAGAAATCCATGTTTGAAATGAGCGAGCAGAGAAACAGAAAAGACCGCGAAATGATGAAAGTCGGCATTGGTATCAACACCGGTGAGGTGGTGGTTGGGAACATCGGAGCCAAGGTCCGTCTGGATTACACGGTCATCGGTGGCGCAGTTAATATCGCGAATAGACTTCAGGAAGTAGCTAGTGGTGGCGAAATAATCATATCGGAAGATGTATTTAAAGAAACCAAGGTTCCCTATAAATTTTCTGAGTCCATGCTTATTAAAGTGAAGGGGAAAGAAGACCCGGTTAAAATCTACCGGGTTCTGTACTGATTCAGCCGATAATCAAACTAAATATCGCGCCACCTAAAATTAAAAAAATAGGTTCAATTTTTATCAGCAGAAGAACAATTAAAGCAATAACCCCGAATATTCCATACGGAATATTGAGCCAGTTCAGCGAAGCAAAAAGAATACCAGTGGATAATAAAATGGCCACAACCGCAGATTTTATGCCATTGAAAAATGACATTACATATTTATTATTACCGACTTTTTTGTATATTTTCACCAAAATCATAAGCATAATAAAAGAAGGCAAGAAAATACTGAGCGTTGCAATGATGGCGCCGGGGAGGCCCATGACTTTGAAACCTACAAATGTTGCCGTGATCGCGACCGGGCCTGGTGTCATTTGTCCCAGTGCTATGCCATCAAGAAATTCCTGAGGGGTAAGCCAAGCTCTTGTATTGCAGACTTCGTTTTTGATAAAAGGTATTGCTGCATAGCCACCACCAAATATGATCGCACCGATCTTGAGAAATATTGCTGCCAAGGTGATTGCTTTTTTCCCCTGGAACACAAATAAAGGTAT
>Ga0209986_10004698_pt1 | contig 11512 bp, 6 predicted proteins | sample BlataG_FD_183168 | JGI IMG/M metagenome (GOLD analysis project Ga0209986, IMG submission 183168) | Deep subsurface microbial communities from Black Sea to uncover new lineages of life (NeLLi) - Black_00105 metaG (SPAdes) (version 2) | ecosystem: Environmental > Aquatic > Marine > Oceanic >...
AAGAACATAGCTTCGCAAAGTAATTAAAAAGGTTAATACTATTCAAATGAAACTGCTAAATTTGAATGATTGTGGAATAAGGCTGAGGCTAAGGCTAAGGCTAAGGCTGAGGAAAAAAAGAAAATAAAGAAGAATTATGTTTAAATTCAAAAAATAAACACAAAGTTAAAGGAACAAGTTCAAAATGAAGACATAAAAACCTTAGCCTTAGCCTCAGCCTTAGCCTTTTATAAGATAAGTTTTATTACATACACATAACTTATTGTAAATCAATAAACAATTTTGAAATTCCGATACATTGAATTATTAATTATCATATCAATGAGGTAAAATGAATAAAGTGACAAAACGTATTAGAGGTATACAACTTGTAATAATCTTGTTAATGGTGAGTTGTAGTGGCGTAACGAAAAGTGATTTATTATTTGAAAATTTTGTTAACCCGCCGGCCCAGGCCAGACCTTTTGTCCGATGGTGGTGGAATGGGAACTGCGTTGAGGAGAATGAAATAATAAGAGAACTTGACGTGATGAAAGCAGCGGGGATAGGAGGAGTGGAGATTAATCCAATCAGGATGCCGGTAAAGCAGGATATATCTGGGATTGAAGCATTACAATGGATCAGTCCTGAATGGAACCAGGCTGTAAAAATTGCCAGTGAGAGAGCAAAGCAAAATGGTATGCTTACTGACCTGATAGTGGGCTCTGGATGGCCATTTGGAGGAGAGTTTTTAGAGTCAGGGGAAATGGTTCAACGTGTACTGACAAATCATAAGGATTTAACTGGCCCGTCTGTTTTTATTGCTGACTCTGAAGAGTTAATGAATGAAGTTCCGAAAGGATATTATGTTGGTGAGTTTAAAAATGTTTTAAAAAGTAGAATTCTTTTTATCAGACTAGTTCCTGATAAATTGAATGATATTAGCGATTGCACAGACCTTATTTCTGCATTGGGGGATGATGGTAAAATTCGATTCAATGTTCCTGAAGGTAAATACAGATTGTTTATAGGAGTTTGGCAGGAAGGGCACAGAAGGGTAACCTATGGAGCTCCCGGATCAGATGGCCCTGTTTTAGATCATCTTAATGCAACAGCTGTGCAAAAGTATCTTGACCGATTGTCTGATGCTCTTGAGAAAGAATTTGGTGCAGAGCTTGGTAAGTATCTCAGGGCACTTTTCTGTGATAGTATTGAGCTTGCCGGTGCAAACTGGACAACAGATTTCTCAGAACAATTCTATAGGTATTGTGGGTATAAATTAGAGCCTTATCTTCCATTTTTATTTTACAGACCTGACGTGGGATATAAAGATGAGCTTTCTCTATCTCCTGACCTGATTGATATTCTTAAAAGAGTACGATATGACTATAATAAGGTACTGGTGACAATTTTCCTGGATCGCTTTACAAAGACTTTCAAGAACTGGTGTAATGATCATGGAGCTTTATGTAGATACCAGGCTTATGGTTATCCATGGCTGGTTGGAATATCCGAAGGATACATGATACCAGATATACCTGAAAGTAATAATTGGCTTAATTCAAACCGGAAAAAACATGGATTTCTTATCTGGAATAAATATGCTTCATCGTCTGGACATATAGCAGGAAAACCAATTATTAGCTGCGAGGCTATGACTAATCTTGCAGGAGTATTTAAAACCCCGCTGGAACAGATAAAGCAGGCGGATGATATGAATTTTATTACAGGTATTAATCATTCTGTTCTTCATGGCTATAACTATTCTCCACCTGAAGCCGGTTTTCCAGGATGGCTGCGTTATGGTACTTATTTTAATGAACAGAATACATGGTGGCCCTATTTCAGCTTATGGTCTGATTATAATTCACGTCTTTCAACACTGTTTCAGACATCAAAACCCTGTACTGAGGTAGCAATCCTTGGCCCAACAGCTGATGTTTGGAGTGAATATGGTTTGTTGCGTGACCCTTTCCATGAGACACCCTGGTATTGTTACCAGCTATGGAAATCATTCAGCCAGAATGGAATTACGGCTGACTATGTTAATGAGACAATGATTAAGAATGCAGAATTTGAAGAAGGGGAACTGGGTCTGGGTGAGATGAGGTATAAAATGCTTGTTCTTACAGATGTTAAGTCACTTTTACCATCAACCGCAAAACGTATCAGTGAGTATGCAGCATCAGGAGGGAAAGTAGTTTTTATCAATAGTCTTCCTTCACGATCACCCTCCATGGTTAATGCTGACGAAGATGATATAAAAGTAAAAGAGCTAATTAATCAGGCAGTTGAGAATTATCAATCTAAAGCAGTCCTGATTGATGAACCGGGCAGTGAGGATGAATTGATATTTTGGACAAAGAATCTTCTGGAAAACATGGAGGTAGATCCTCCGGTACGCATTTCTCATCCCAATACTGACCTCTTTCAGATTCATCATAGATATAATAACAAGGCCATTTTCTTTTTCTCTAATCAGAACAAAGAAGAAAGCATTCAATTTGCAGCCGGGTTTAATACATCAAAGAGGATTCCATGGAAATGGGACCCCGAGACAGGTAAACGTGAGGTATATAATTATGGCAAAAACCCACAAAATTTCAATATCAAACTCGGACCTCTGGAATCATTGCTCCTGGTATTTGAAAAAACCGGAGAACAACAGGCTGATTTGCGAGAGGCAGATGAATCAAAATACATGACAATAGATTCACCATGGAATATTAAATGTACACCACATATTGGAACAGAGTTTCAAGTAAAGCTGCCGCAGCTTATAGATATTGGTTCATCGGAAGATGAGCGGTTAAATTCTTTTGCAGGAACTATTGAATACACAACTACTATTGATATTAAGAATGATGCTGAAATAATTCTTGACATGGGCAAGGTATATGGTATTAGTAAAGTGTCAATTAATGGAAAGACAATTGGTAAAAAATGGTATGGAAAACATCGTTACTTCATAGGTGGAATTGCCAGAGAAGGGATCAATAAGTTAAAGATAACACTGACAACAACACTCTATAACTATTGCAGAACGCAGGAGGAGAATCCTGAAATAAGACGCTGGCTCAGAACTAAGGATCCTGAACCTGCAGGATTAATTGGTCCTGTTAGGATTTATTCCAGAAGTGCAATAACAGGCATAATAAATGAAATTTAAAAGCGTAACAATTATGAAAGACAGAGCAATAATTATCAGAAGCATAAGCTTCATACTTGTAGTGCTGCTTACTCAATGTAAACCTATAAAGACTGAGTTGTCAGAGGATAGTTTCATGGATCCTCCAACAGAAAACAGGTCACTGGCATTATGGACCTGGATGAAAGGTTATGTTGATACAGCAAAAATGGTGTATGAACTGGAGGAAATGAAGGACAAAGGAATGCGTGGAGCCATAATATGGGATATGGGAGCCCTGGCTGATCCCTCTAATATGATACCAGTAGGGCCAGCTTTCCTCGGACCTGAGTCTCTTGAGTATATTTCACTTGCACTTAAAACAACAGGCAGCCTGGGACTGGATCTTGGGCTGGCAGTATCCAGTAGTTGGAATGCCGGTGGGGAGTGGATTGACTCATGCGATGCAAGTATGCAGTTGTTATGTTCCAGCCAGGTGGTTGAGGGGCCCGGAAATAAAAGACTTAAGATTACAAAACCTGAAACAAGGAGAGGACAGGTTAAGAGATATACACTTTTGAACTCACTGGCTATTCCTTATGCAGGCTCAAAAGTGGTTAACAGTATGTGCGAAAATACTGTATCTCTTGATGAATTTACCTCGGAAGATAAATTTATTGATTGGACAGTGCCGGAGGGTAAATGGGAGGTTTTTTCTTTTTTTATGTGTAATACGGGGCAGAACCTTGTTTGTCCAAGCCCAAATTCAAATGGACTGGTAATTGACCATCTTAGTGAGCGTGCCACCAGGAGGCATTTTGATACCATCCTGACAAGACTTGAAAAGGTTAGCACACCGGATAATCATATCAGGTTCTTTGAGCTCGACAGTTATGAAGTATGGAGGATGAAAGACTGGACCCCAGGGTTTATAGAAGAGTTTAAGAAACGTTATGCATATGATCCTGTTTCTTATCTCCCGCTCCTGCTTGGTTATGAACATTATGATAGTATTATTGCTGAACGTTTCAGGAGCGATTACAGTCGCCTGGTAAGTGATATGATGATTGAGAATCATTTTGGCCAGTCAATGGATATTGCAGATGAAAATGATATACAAATGCTATCAGAGGCTGGTCATGGAGGCTCTCCAAGAGTTGATCCTTTGAAAGCCCTCGGGCATTCCCATATACCAATGGGGGAATTCTGGAACAGAAAACGTTTTTGGGTAACACGGGAAGCTGCAAGTGCAGCTCATATATATGGAAGGGAACTTGTTGCAGCAGAATCACTTACAGGCTGGAATCACTGGCAGCACGGACCTGCTGATTACAAGCAGCTAATTGATATAGCTTTTTGTGCAGGACTAAACCAGGTTGTGTTTCATACTTTTGCCCATAACCCGCAGATTGCAGGCAAACCGGGTTTTGCATACCACGCAGGTGAACACATCAATGTAAATACAACATGGTGGGATATGGCAAAGCCTTTTATGGATTATATAGGCAGATGTTCGTATATGCTGAGGCAAGGTAATTTTGTTGCTGATGCATGCCTTTATTATGGTGACCAGGCACCAAACCTTGTTCCTCCGGATAGGATAGATCCAAACATAGAACCAATTTTTGGTGATGATCAGTGCCTTCACTGTGGAGAAACTAAACCGGTTAACCCCGGGGATATGACAGGGTATGAATTTGACTATATGAATGCTGAAATAATTGTGAAGGACATGAGGGTTGAGAATGGTAGATTAGTTCTGCCATCGGGAATGAGTTACAGGGTCATGCTCCTGCCTGACAGGGAAGATATATCACTCGAAGTATTAAAAAAGCTGGAAGAACTCGTATATGATGGTGCTGTGATTATTGGCAGGAGACCCGATCGGACTACTTCATTGAAAAATTACCCTGCATGTGATGAGGAAGTGAAATTGATTGCAGATAAGTTATGGGGTAATTGTGACGGACAGAAGGTTGTATCAAATGATTATGGTAAAGGAAAAGTTTACTGGGGTAAGACAGTCAAGCAGATCTTAAAAGAAATGGATATTACTCCGGATTTCACAGTATCAGGTACGGATAATGCCGATAAGCATATTGATTATATCCATCGCCGGACAGCATCTGAAGATATTTATTTTATTTCAAACAGCAGGCAGGAAACCGAAAGAGTGACCTGTATTTTTAGAGTTGACAAAAATATGGTGCCAGAAATATGGGATGCTGAAACAGGATTGATCCAGAGGAAAATTGAATATTCAAAGGTCGAGAACGGACTTAGTATTGAACTGATTCTCGACCCACTGGCGTCAAGATTTGTAGTGTTCAGGGATAAATCAACAGGAAAAAATGATGCAGACCTGACCTGTGATCTGCAATATGGTTTTTATCATGAAAAGAAGACAGGTAATTTTCCTGAACCGATTGATATAACAGAGAAATGGAATGTTAGCTTCAATCCGGATATGGGTGGTCCGGAAATATATCAGTTGGAAAAACTTACAAGCTGGTCAGATATTGATGTTGATGGAATAAAGTACTATTCAGGAACAGCAAATTACTCCAGGGAGTTTACTGTAAAGGAAGAATCCTTATCAAAGGGGACAGAGGTTTTTATTGCTTTCGGGGATATCCAGGAAATGGCCAGGGTTTTTATAAATGGCAAAGATTGTGGTATTGTATGGACACCTCCCTATAAGGCTAATATTACGCCATTTGTAACAGCCGGATCAAATGAAATAGTTGTTGAGGTGACAAATACCTGGAATAACAGGATTGTAGGGGATATGAAGAACCCGGACAAGAAACCTTATACTAACACAAATATTAAGAATAAGTTTAAGGGAAACAGCCCCTTGTTTCAGTCAGGCCTGATGGGTAAAGCTGAAATATATTTTATTGACAGACCTGAATAAAGGAATAATGATATGCAATAAACCGGGAAAAAGAAAATATCCCCGCAATTCTTGAGGCATGGTACCCGGGTGAAGAGGGAGGTACTGCCATAGCAGATATACTTTTCGGCGATTATAACCCTTCTGGACGTTTGCCTGTTACTTTCTACAAGTCAGAAAAAGATTTGCCTCCTTTTGAAAATTATTATATGAAAGGGAGAACCTATCGGTATTTTGAAAAAGAAGCACTTTACCCCTTTGGTTATGGTTTAAGTTATACCAGCTTTGCCTACAGCGATATTTTATTAACGCAGGGAACAATTGACAGTAATGATTGTACTGAGGTTTCCGTAAGGGTATTTAATAGTGGCAAAAGAGATGGTACAGAAGTGGTTCATCTGTATATTAAGGACATGGAAAGCAATGTTGTGCGACCATTGAAAGATCTGAGGGGAATCAAAAAAGTTTATCTGCAACCGGGAGGGGAGCAAAGGGTGAGTTTTACCATTGATCAATCTATGCTTGGTTACACAGATACGGTAACCAAAAAATGGATCGTTGAACCAGGTATTTTTGAAATTCAGTTGGGTGGATCTTCAGAGTCATTTATAAGTACTCAGCTAATGGTAAGAAAATGAAATCTTATATACATAAATTGAAACTTTTATTATAATTAGAGTCTGTCTATAAACTAAAAGTTTTAGTTATAAATATGAAAATCACAAATATCAAGTACCAAATTATTTACCCTGTGAAATAATTTTTACAAAGCAAAAATTACTTCGTATTTCACAGGGCAGGTAAATCACAGCGCCTCCGCAGAGTAGTTTCAGCGCTCGCGGAATGTTCAAATTCCGATAATTATCGGAACAATGATTTAAACTGTTTTGGTAATTTAATATTTGAAATTTGTTATTTGGTGCTTCATTTATGAAAATCTTCGACTTTATGGACAGACACTAATTAATAGGAAGATATATTGATAATAGCCCTAAAGCATAAAGCTGTGTCGGGTTGTTATGATGCAGGAAATTAATTTATTGATAAACAGGGAGAGACCGATCAAACCGTAATCGAAGTATAATTGTATGTTGTAAAGATTATTGAATTAAGTGGTAATTACTTATATTTGTATCTATTAGTAAAAAAAAATGTTCTTCCGGAAGATGCGTAGTTTTTATCTTAAAAACTTATCTCCTTTATCTTTCAAAAATACCGCGTAGCGGTTTTATTATTGTAGTATATGATTAACACTATGGACATATTCGTTGTAGACGATTGATAAATCAGTATTTTGTAAATATTTCCTGATTAATTTATAATCTTTATTATTAATCCCATACAGGGAATAGTTATCATTTTAATTTTTTCTTCTTACGGGTGATCAGCGATGGGATGACCTTGAGTATGCCGGGTGGTGTGGGGGGACAGCGGCTTGAGCCGCTTCCTACCCGATTAGAATATACAGCAAACAAAGAAAAAACGTTGGAACTACAGATTTTGAGCAGTGTTACAAACGTTTCATCCTTCCATAAGCATACCTTTGGCAAAGTACCTGGAAAAGATTATGAAGACAAGGTATAACAATACAAAAAAAATCCCTAACGAGTTTTACGAAGTAAAACCATTATGAATAACCAGGTAGAATATTGGGATAAGATTGCATACAATATATCATCCTGTAACAAAAATCCTGAAGGGATTTAACTTTGAATAACCCGGTACGAAGTGCCGGGTATAATGAATGAAAATAATCCACAACCCTGAAAGGGTTGAATTTAAGAACATAGCTTCGCAAATTTATCCTGTGAAATAAATCGAAGATTTAATGCGGAGCAGTATTTCACAGGGTAAACCTTAGCCTTTAATACGAGAATGATTATTAAAATGCTATAACTCGGTATATATCAATGAATAACTTTGAACTTAGTCACGCTACAAGCGTGACGATCTCATGAACGAAGTGAGTAAATTCCGATACATTATGATGTCTCACAGCATTATTATTGACAGACAAATACATCGTTTAATAGTAATACCTGTACTGTTGCTTCTTTTATTATCTATTAATTCATGTAAAGATAATAAGTGTAAGCCGAACTTAATATTTGTTTTTGCTGATCAATGGAGGGCAGAAGCAGTAGGGTATGCAGGCAACAAACAGGTTATTACACCCGCAATAGACAAGTTCGCATCAGAAGCCGTTGTCTTTACTAATGCGATCTCAACATTTCCAGTATGTACACCTTACAGGGCTAGTTTGATGACAGGACAATATCCCCTTACAAATAGAGTGATTTACAATGATAAGCCACTGGCAACTGATGCCGTTTGTATTGCAGAAGTATATAAAGAGGCCGGTTATAATACGGCTTATATTGGTAAATGGCATATAAATGGCGGAGAAAGGGATGCTTTTAATTTAAGATGGTATAATCTTGATTCTGTTAAAACAGATGACTATATTAAGCTTTTAGCAAGGTAGATTCAAAATTTAATATTATGAAGAATATAAGAGAACAATATCATTATAATAAGAGTTATATATATTGCAAACAGCTATATATAATACTTTTTCTGGCTGTAATAATACCTGGAATACTGGGTTTGGGAGCTTGCAAACGACAGGTGTCAGATAAACCTAATATTGTTTTTATTATGGCTGATGATATGGGTTATGGAGATGTTAGTTGTTACAATCCGGAGTCGAAGATACAGACTCCTTACGTGGACAAAATGGCATCAGAGGGACTGATGTTTACTAATGTGCATACTCCTTCGGCACTCTGCTCACCAACACGTTATGGTTTGTTGACCGGAAGATATTGCTGGCGTACCAGGCTACAGAAAGGGGTGCTGGTAGAGTTTTATGGAGATACGCCATTGATTGAGGAGGAACGAATGACTATCGCCTCCATGTTGAAAGAGGAGGATTATGAGACAGCATGTATCGGGAAGTGGCATGTCGGGATATCCTGGAATACCAAAGATGGAAGACCTGCATCATATGAAGAGGAGGACAATGTTGATTTTACAAAACCTGTTATTGGAGGCCCCCTGGAACATGGTTTCGATTATTTTTTTGGTACTGCCGGATGCTCTACAAGTGATCCGCCATACTGCTTTATAGAAAATAATAAAACCATATCCGTGCCATCAGTGATGATACCTGAAGAGATAGACAGGATGCCCGGAGTAGTTACCGGGCTAATGGCTTCTGACTGGTCAGAGGAGGAGGTTGATGTGAGGTTAACAGAGAAGGCTATAGCATTTATTGAAAGACATCAGGCAAACAGACCCGATGATCCTTTCTTTTTGTATTTTGTTCCATCATCCCCTCATATACCATGGATGGTACCTGAATTTATGAAAGGTAAAACCGAAGAAGGTGCCAGAGGAGACCTGGTAGCTCTGGTTGACTGGTGTGTAGGACAGATAACAGAGACACTCGAAAGATACGGCCTGGATGATAATACCCTGCTGATTATTACAAGTGATAATGGTCCCCGGAAAGGAGCAAATGGTCATAAATCAGCTGGTGATTTCAGGGGTTATAAAGCACAGATATGGGAGGGAGGACACCGTGTTCCATTTATTGCAAAATGGCCGGGGAAGATTAAGCCCGGAACAAAAAGTGATGAGATTTTTTGCCTGACGGATATGATGGCAACTATTGCTGCTCTTAATGGTGTGGAACTGCCGGATAATGCAGCTGAAGATAGTTATAATGTACTACCTGCTTTACTCGGTAAGGAGATGACAGAAAATAGTATGCAACCACGAATATTCCATTCGGCAAATGGTGTTTTTGCTATTCAGCAAGGAGATTGGAAACTGATTCAGGGAACAAAAGGATCGGGAGCAGGCAGGGATAATGTAAAGGCTGATTCATTATTGCTTACCGGCCAGTTGTATAATATTCAGAATGATCCTTATGAACAGCTTGATCTGTGGGATGAATACCCTGGGATAGTTAAAGAGCTTAATAAGTTACTTGAGGAGATAAAAAGGAAAAGGTAAGTATTTACCCTTTAAGGGTATTAAATTGAATAGAAAAACTGCGGTTGTCCTCTGATTGCGGAACAAAGTGGTTAAGCCTCAGCATTTAATAAGACAATGATGATATAAATGATATTATCCGGTATGTATCAATGGATAATATTGAAATTCCGCTGTATATTAAATGCTAAGTTACCTGCTATTTTAAAGTTATTTCAATTGCACCATTTGCTCCCCGGGATCCATATTTAGATGCCTCCGGACCATCAACATATCTTATTGACTTTATATTAAACGGCAGTACAAAAGATATATCAAGCACAATTATACCATCAACAACATAAAGAACCTCCTGGCTCAAAGAAAATGAGTTACGCTTGGTGGTTGTAACCGATTGCCCACTAACATTTACATTATATATCTCGCAGTTGATCAAATCATAGATATTATTATATTTTGAGTAATCCTTTTCTCCCTTCAACGGATATTTATTAATTGCCTCCTCAAGAAGCTCTTTGCTTATGTGCCCGTTTTTCGTTGCATCAGCAAAGCTGGTCTGGTTATTACTGTAAACAAGATCTATAAATGACGAATTGAATTTTCTTGCTTTTATCCTTATCCCGTCAAATCCGGATGCGGATATTTTGATAATATCTTTTTCAGAACAACTGATACTGAATAACCCAAGAGAGTCAGAATGAGCTACTTCGCCGGATTTCGAGGCCGTGAATTCAACATTATTGAGAGGAATAACACCAAATGTAGTTACCTTGCCTCTTATGATTTTATTCTCCTGTGCACAGGCTCCGTATCCTTTGATCAGAACCAATATTATAAAAATAACTTTTATTATCCTTGATTTCATGTTTACATGATTTATTTAGTTAATAAAACATATGCTGAGTAAATTAAAATAGTAATAAAGGAATTAAGCTATCAATTATTACTTCAGATTAACATCTACCGCCGTAGTATCGTTATATTGTTTTTGTAAAATAACCATCTGTTCAAAAAGGTTTTTGGTAATATCCTCGTAACCCTTTTCGCCATAAAGATTATGGACTTCTGTCGGATCTTCCTGCAGATCATAAAGTTCCCACTGGTCAATATCATAATAGAAGTGGATTAATTTATACCTGTCAGTTCTTATGCCGTAATGTCTTTTTACGGAATGAGGCCCCGGGTATTCATAGTAATGATAATAAACAGATTCTCTCCAATCATCTGATTTCTTACCCATCAGCATTGGAAGCATTGATTCACCTTGCATATCTTCAGGAATTGTAAGACCGGCAAGGTCAAGGAATGTGGGTGCAAAATCAATATTTTGTACAAGCTTATCAATCTTTCCTTTCTTTATTTTTGATGGCAATCTCATCAGCAGAGGCATCCTGAAAGACTCTTCATACATGAAACGTTTGTCAAACCATCCGTGTTCTCCCAGGTAAAAGCCCTGGTCAGATGTGTAAACTACCAGTGTATTCTCAGTAAGATCATTCTCATCAAGATAA
>Ga0209986_10004699_pt1 | contig 11509 bp, 9 predicted proteins | sample BlataG_FD_183168 | JGI IMG/M metagenome (GOLD analysis project Ga0209986, IMG submission 183168) | Deep subsurface microbial communities from Black Sea to uncover new lineages of life (NeLLi) - Black_00105 metaG (SPAdes) (version 2) | ecosystem: Environmental > Aquatic > Marine > Oceanic >...
CGCTACGCGCACTTAGTGCCTTCTCCACTGCATCCGGATCCACCGGGCGCCCCCACTCAAAAGCAAGACGGATGACTTCAGCGCTATATGCCTGGGCAATATCGCCAAATCGCTCACCGAAGAATCCGTTGGAGATAGAGAGAACCTTGTCTCCCGGCGACAGAGTGTTGACAATGGCTGCTTCCATGCCGCCGGTGCCCGAGGCGGTGAGTAAGAGAACATCTCCTTTGGTCTGAAATGCCTGCTTCAGTTTTTCTGTTGTTGACCTAAGAATCTCGCCGAATTCCTTACCCCGATGGTTCATCATCTGCCGCCCCATGGCTTCCAGCGCTTGCGGCGGACACGGTGTTGGCCCCGGAATACGCAGTTGCATTCTTACCTCCTGATCAGGCCGTTTCTTTGTCAGCCACGACGAATCTCGGAAAGGTGGCGTTTACCAACTTTGATCTTATCACCAGGTCTGAGTGTAGCCTTCTCGTCCTTGACTACCTGGCTGGTTCCATCTGCTCCGATTACCCGAACAGCACCCTGAGCAAGCAACCTTTTAGCTTCGCCCATGCTATTCGCGAGTTTGTTATCCACAAGCCACCTCGGCATGTCCCTCTGGTGGATCACTTCAACGCTAGCTTTGATACCAATACTAGTTGTCACTTCCACTTTGTGAAGCTGTCTCGTCTGGAACCGCCCCTGGAAGTATTCCTCTGCCTCGCACGCTACCTCAGCACTGTGGAATTGTTTCACGATCTCATAAGCTAATCTCTTTTTGAGGTTCATGGGGTTAACCGAGTGAGTCTTCAACTGCTCCTTGAATTCCGCGATCTCCTCCTCAGGAACATCCGTCACCAGATCAAAGTAGTCCATGATAAGAAGGTCGGGGATGGACATAACCTTGCCGTATATTTCCCGCGGCGGCTCAGCAATGCCTATATGGTTGTTCAAGCTCTTGCTCATCTTCTGCTTACCATCAGTGCCGATCAGGAGGGGGACAAGGAAGATCTGCTGGGGAGACTGCCCCATGCTCTGCTGTAGCTCTCTGCCCAAGAGGCAGTTGAATTTCTGGTCCAGGCCCCCGAATTCAACATCGGCTTTGATAGCCACTGAATCATAGCCCTGGAGCAAAGGGTAAAGCAATTCGGACAGAGATATGGGGTTGCCGGAACCGTACCGCCTGTTGAAATCCTCCCTAGCCAGGATCTGGGCAACGGTGAACTTGCTGGTCAGCTCGATTACTTCATCCAACGTGAATCGGGAATACCATTCGCTTTGCCACCTTAGCTCAGTCTTCTCCTTATCTACCACCTTGAAGAATTGCTCCATGTAGGTCCGGGAATTGCTCTCTACTTCAACAGGGGAGAGCATAGGGCGAGTGGCTGACTGACCGCTGGGGTCGCCGATTCTGGCTGTCCAGTCCCCGACGATAAGGTTGACCTTGTGCCCCAGCTCCTGCAGTTGACGCAGCTTTCTCAGTCCCACCACATGTCCCAGGTGAATGTCGGGAGCGCTGGGGTCGAAACCTTGCTTCAAGGTCAGGGGCTTCCCCGAGTTCAGCAGCCTTAGTAGTTCCGCCTCCGTTATGACTTCAGCCACTCCTCGTTTTAGTATGGCGGCAAATCTTGCATCAGTCATTTCGAATCTCTAGCGTTCGGCCGAGCTCAGACCGAGGCCTAGAATGGCCTCAACTGCTCGAACGTCTTGTTCGATTTGCGCTTTTAGCTCTTCGGAAGAGGAAAAGCGTTGCTCATCCCTGAGTCTTCGCACGAATTCTACCCGTATCTCTTTGTTATACAAATCGCCTTCATAGTCCAACAAGTGAGTTTCCACCCTTCTTTCGCCCTCCCCAAAGGTGGGCCGGATGCCAATACTGGTGGCCGAAGGATATTGCCTGCCGTCTACGTGAGCGATGGTAGCATAGATGCCATTGCCCGGTAATGCCTGCTGTGGCATCAAGCTCAAGTTGGCGGTGGGAAATCCCAGAACTCGTCCACGTTTGTCGGATGTTACGACTTTGCCCCTCAGGTGGAAATGGCGACCCATCAGCCGTTCCACCTTTGTCATATCTCCCTGGACTAATGCCTGGCGGATGAGAGTGCTGCTCACTACTTCCTCATCCATTCTGTAGAGGGGAACAGCTTCCACGCTGAAGTTCATGTCCCGTCCCAGCGAGCGGAGCATGCTTATGTTGCCCTCCTGGCCTCGCCCCAGAGCAAAGTCGGGCCCCACCATGATGCCACGCATCTTGAGGTGCTGCTTGATCGATGACATGAACTCCCTGGCACTTAGCCGGGCCACCCGGCGAGTGAAAGTCAGCACTGCCACTATGCTTATGCCTAGCTCTTGCAGGGCTTCAACCCTGTCCTCGAGGCTGCTAAGCCAGGGCAGCTGGTTATGCGGCTGTAATACCGATTGAGGATGAGGGTTGAAGGTTACTACTCCGCTAAGCAGGTTTTGTTCTGCTGCTCGCTGCTGTAGTTTTTCCAGGAGATAGCGATGTCCTGCATGGACACCGTCAAACACGCCTATGGCAAGTATTGTTTCCTGGGGGGGAGTTATCCTGGCCAGTTCCTGCCCGATCTCCATGGTCTCAGGGTTTCACCCTCGCTCTTGGAATAGCTAGCTTTCTATTCCTGGCTTCGGCTAGAGGGCGTAATTGAGACATCAGGAGACGAAAGTTATCAAAGGTGAGCGATTGAGGACCATCCGCAAGCGCCAGGTCAGGATCAGGATGGACCTCTATGAGCAACCCATCCGCTCCGGCAGCTACTGCCGCCAGTGCCAGCGGAGGTACCAGATACCATTTACCTGTGCCGTGACTGGGGTCGGCGATAATGGGTAGATGGCTGAGTTTCTGGACAATCGGTATAGCATTAATGTCCATAGTATTACGGGCATAGTTTTCAAACGTTCTGATTCCCCGTTCGCAAAGAATGACATGCTCATTTCCTTGCACCAGAAGATACTCTGCCGCCAGCAACCATTCCTGGATGTTGCATGCCATACCACGTTTGAGCAGAACCGGCTTCCGTGTTCTTCCCACCTCATCGAGCAGAACATAGTTCTGCATGTTTCTACTGCCAATCTGGAGTATATCGGCGTATTGGGCTACCAGATCAATGTCTTCCACCGCCATGACCTCGGTGACTACGGGCATCTGGGTTTCATCGCCCACCTGCGCGAGTAGCCTGAGTCCGACCTCGCCCAGTCCGCGAAACTCGTAGGGCGACGTGCGCGGTTTGTAGGCGCCGCCGCGCAGCACAGTGGCCCCGGCCGCTTTGACCGCCTGAGCAGTGGTGAAAAGCTGCTCCTCGCTTTCTACAGCGCAGGGTCCAGCCATGACCACTATCTCATCACCACCAACAGCTACGCCATCCAGGTCCACTATGGTGTCCTGCGGATGGAACTCCCGGCTGGCAAGTTTATAAGGTTTGCTCACAGGTATCACCTGATCCACACCGGGAAGCGATTCCAGGGCATCGCGAAGCCCGGGGACAGGTTGCCCCACTACCCCGGCGACAACGATATGTCCAATGCCATGTGGTATGTACGCCTTTAGACCAGCATCTTCGATTCTGTTCGCGACCCGGCTGATTTCATCTTGGCTGCAATCGATTCTCATGACTACAATCATGTGTTGCCTCCAACTGGTAGTGACGTTTTGTTCTTCAGCCTCTTCGCCTCTCCTAGGTAAACATGTGTGATCTCTTCAGATCCCTTTTCAGTATTCACAAGCATCAGAATTCTGAGACAGCGGGGCAAATCGTTGGGGACATTCATCTCATGTCCACAGAGCAGAGCCAGATTGGCTGGCCATCCTAGCTCTCGCGTGGCTGCCGCAGGAAACTCAGCATTCAGGTCCGACGTGGTGGTAAAAAAAATGGCCGCTATATCCCTGATATCAACCTCGTTAGCCTGTGTCATCTCCATAAGCAGCTCTTCAGTTGCCGCTAAAATGCTCTCCCTGCTATTTGCCGAAACCGTGATGGCACCTCTAATGCCACAGCACTGCAATTTGATATCGCTCCTTCTCGGTTTAGAATAATAGCCTACTCTGATAATCCTCCTCTGTCCCCCTTCGTATCAAGAGTCGCTGGTCCACGGTCTTGCCACCCTCCCATCTACTGGCGTCCTCGAATGCGAAGGGTGGATTTATTCATTATACCTTGTATACCATTATATCGCAATGCGATGTACTATTCATTATGAACGCAAAGGTTTTTTTCGTCAATACCCTTTGGGCATTTCAGGCCATTTTACGAATGATTTTTGTCAAGAATCTATGCCGCCAAGAACCCCGGGTCAAAAAAAGCCAGGTGAGGAGTAACTCGAAAGCACGCTGCTCAGCCGGGCTCAACGAGTATGCAGCCGCGGCCCGGCGATATCATTGGCCCTTGTTCGCTTGTCTGCTGGCAACCTCAGATGTTAAGATGACAAACAACATGCGTGCACCTATCGACGATGCCCCTGATTCTTAGATATGGAAAGGGAGAGCTTTGAGGCTCTCGTCGCGAGGGCGATCGATAATCTGCCTCCGGAGTTTCAGGCCAGACTGGAAAATGTCGATATTGTGGTAGAGGATTGGCCTACGCGGCGGCAGCTAAGGCAGGCCAGGCTAGATCATCCCGGCCAGTTGCTTGGCCTTTACGAGGGCGTGCCTCAAACAAGGAGGGGCCGAGGGTACGGATTGGTTTTGCCGGATAAGATAAGTATCTTTCAAAGGCCTATAGAAGCGCAATGCCGCTTTGCCCATGAAATCGAAGCAAGAATAGAGGAGGTGGTGCGGCACGAAATAGCCCACCACTTCGGTCTCGACGAAAAGACCCTGCGGCGGATAGAGGGCGAGAAGCGCCGCAGGGAGTGAGGAGCAGGCGTGATGGTGGCTGAGTATCGTACTGCTATCGGGCAGTATCAAAAGCAAGGGCCGGAAGAGCTGTGCTCGGTAATGCGCGAAATCGGCTGACAGAATAGCGAGAAACGGAATGGATACTATAAGGCTGGGCAGAACGGAGATGATGGTTTCCAGACTTGGGTTCGGCGGCATCCCCATTCAGCGGGTTTCTGAGGACGAGGCTGTGGCTGTGGTTCAGAGGTGCCTCGACTTGGGCGTTACCTTTCTCGACACGGCTAATGCCTATACCACCAGCGAGGCACGCATCGGCAAAGCCATCAAGGGGCGGCGGAGAGAGGTCGTCATCGCCACCAAGTCCGCCTCCCGCAGTCGTGAAGGCGTCGAACGCCACATCCAGATGAGCCTGGAACGTCTGGGAGTTGATTACATCGACCTGTATCAGTTTCACGGGGTCAGTGATTTCAAGTCCCTGGAGATAGTCCTCGACCCGAAAGGACCAATGGCGGTGCTGGCGGAGGCAAAGAAGACCGGGGTGATAAGACACATCGGCATTACCTCACACCAGATCGACGTAGCCAAGGAAGCCGTGAAATCAGACGGTTTGGAGACCTTGATGTTTCCCTTCAACTTCGTTACCTGCGAACCGGCCGACGAACTGCTACCACTGTGTCGAAAGCATGACGTGGGCTTCATCGCCATGAAGCCACTGGCCGGCGGAGCGCTGGACTGCGTGACCATCGCCTTCAAATACCTCTTCCAGTTCCCTGACGTATTGCCGATACCTGGCATCGAAAAACCGTCTGAGATAGAGGAGATTGTCCAGATCCTTGAACAACCGCGGGAAATGAGCGAGGCAGAGCAATGTGAGATGCAGCGGCTGAGAGACGAACTGGGCACCAGGTTCTGTCGTCGTTGCGATTACTGCCAGCCCTGCCCTCAAGAAATACCGATAGCGACGGTGATGGTCGTCAACACCGTCCTCAAACGGATGCCGCTGGAGCGGCTGTTGACCGGCATGTTCGCCGATGCGGTGGAGAAGGGGGCCAACTGTACTGAATGCGGCGACTGTGAGGAAAGGTGTCCCTACCATCTTCCTATTCGCGAGATGATTGTGGAGCAGGTCCAGCGCTTCCGCGCAGCGAAGCGGCAATATGAGAAGGGGACTTCTAGCTAGTTGTTATCCCCTCACACTCATAATGCAGATCCGTCTTGCGGTATGTCCCGATCCTCCTGAGCGGCAGGGCCATTACTCAAGTGACGAACTAACCGAATGTGCTGGCGAAGGTGGCCGGCCGAGGATGCCTTAGCCCGCAAGGGCGCTCCAGCGCGAGCTGCACAAAAACCATTTTCTAGAGCAGAGTTACTGACTTTGCCCATATCATGACGCTCCTCTTGGCATGAGATAACTCGCTGGCTATAGTCTCCAGCTTAGGTAGAGCATACACCGGCTAGGAGTCGATTCACATGCCGGATTAAACCCGTTGGGACGTTGAGGCCACAGACAGCAGTGAAAATGCTAACCAACAAGGCAGCATCAAGAACAGTATACAAGCGTTGTGTACAGGGGGCTGCGTCCCGATCATAAACTGGTTGCCTCGATTTCCCGGGCTCGCCTTGTGTTAGAAATCGATGCCACTACAGGCTCATCCTCCATTGAAAGAGACTGGATATTGACAGTCCATATTCTATGTGGTACACTTGTTCTTAGAACGAATGTTATAGAAGGGATAAAGACAGGAGGCAGCCATGAGAAAACACGGGGTCAGTAAGACGAGGGAGAACATTCTTAAATTCATACATGGCTTTATCGATGAAAGAGGTTATGCACCCACCGTTAGAGACATTGTCAAGGGCTGTAATCTCAGTTCCACGGCTGTGGTGCAGCATCATCTGCACATTTTGGAAAGGGAAGGCCACATTCATCGTGACCCCAGAGTTGTCAGAAGTATTCAGGTGGCGGAGAGGGAAAAAGGTGAAGGGGAGCACAGTTTCCTGGTGCCACTTTTGGGAGCAATTGCCGCCGGGAAACCGATTCCTGTGCCAAATGCAGATACCTGGACCAAGACACCGGAAGAGACAATCAGGCTGACCACAGATATTGTGGGAGATAGGGGTAATATCTATGCCTTGAAGGTACAGGGGACATCCATGATTGATGGCCTCATCAACGACGGGGATATTGTAGTCATGGACGCAACGCAAACTGCCGATGATGGGGAGACGGTAGCTGTGTGGCTCAAAGATGAGCAAGAGGTGACACTGAAGAAGATCTACCGTGAACCAGGTCGCATTCGCCTTCAGCCGGCCAATATTGAGATGGAGCCCATATATACCTGGCCCGAGAATGTTGAGGTGCAGGGGAAAGTGGTTGCCGTTCTGAGAAGACTGGACCAGTAGTTAGGGAGGCAGTGATGAGACTTGGCTGTTTCTTTTTTCCTCATTTTCCTGTTCAGGTCGAGGCAAGAGGGGATGAGACATTGAGGGGCAGGCCGATTATTATTGGAGGCCTGCCTTATGAGCGAAAAACAGTTTATGATATTTCACAGGAGGCATTAGACTGTGGCATCACGACAGGCATGCCCCTGAGAGAGGCATATGCTCTATGCCCGCAAGGTTTATTCCTGCCCTTGGACGAAGAGAATTACAGCCAGGCCTTTACCGCTATTCTAACTCTCCTGGCGGATTACAGCCCATTGGTGGCAGCAGGCGCTCCGGGTACTGCTTTCATTGATTTAAGCTATGAATCCAGTGAGCGCCGATTTGCCGCAGAGATTGCACAGTTAATCGAGAAGCTTTTCCACCTTCACCCTCTCATATCCGTGGCCTCGAATAAATTCGCGGCCTGGGCAGCCAGTCGGATGGCCGGGCCAGGGGAGGTCATCGTTATTCCTGAGGGAGGGGAAAGGGATTTTCTCAAGGCCCTGCCTGTGTGTCTTCTACCTGCCTCATCCAGAACGCTGGAGTGGCTTGAATTGCTCGGCATCTGTCGCATGGGACAGCTGGCCAGTCTGTCCTCGCCAGCAGTCAGCCTGGAATTTGGCAAAGAGGGTGAGCGGTTATGGGCACTGGCCAATGGCATTGATGGGTCAAGATTAATTCCATGGAGTGAAGCGCCAATGCTGAAAGAGCAGATTTGTTTTGAGCCTGGGGCGGAGACCGTTGCTAAAGTTCTGGCCAGTGGAGATGAGCTCCTAACCAGGTTAAGCCAGCAATTGAAGGAACGCTGGCAATGCTGCCTCCAGCTAATAATATCCCTGCATCTTAGCAATGACCATATCGTGGAACGAGTGGTTCATTTCAAAGAAGCGACTTCCTCACGAGAGATGATGTTACGCCACTTGAAGCATTGCCTGGAAAGAGCCAAATTCACAGCTCCCGTAAGCGAAATGAGGCTGACCGTGACTGATTTATGCCCTGAAAGCGGTAGGCAAGCCTCGATTTCGTCGGTATTCATAGATGAGCCGCTGAGGCGCAGGGAAGGGCCGAGCGCAGAATCATTGTGCTCGGCGATAAGCTGGCTGCGAAAAAGGTATGGCAGATGGGTAGTGGGCAGGATGCTGGCTAAACAGAATAGCGCATTACCGGAGGATTCCTTTTCCTTCACCGGATTTGATCTCTAAGAGATGAGTAGGCTATTCAGAGAAGCTATCAAACTGGAAGTTCAGGAAGATATCCAACACAATCCGGTTACCTTCCTCTACAAAGGGAGGAGAGTGGGAGTGGCAGAGACACTGAAGCGATGGCGGGTAGCTCAGGAATGGTGGAAGAGCCCGGTGGAAAGGGAGTACTTCCAGGTCAGGATTGAATCCGGCACTGTCTGTGAACTCTACCGGAATCTTCTCACCGGAGTTTGGTACCTGCAACGCATCTATGACTAGGAGTGTTAATACCTCAATGAAAGCGGGGGGAAGTTACGTTGAACTTCACTGCCACTCCAATTTCTCTCTCCTTGATGGGGCATCTCATCCGGAGGATCTGGCAAGCCGGGCAGCCGATCTGGGCATGCCTGCGTTAGCACTTACCGACCATGATGGCCTATATGGAGCTATCCGCTTCTACAAAGCATGCCTCAAGGCCGGCATCAAGCCTGTTATTGGAGCGGAGATAACGCTGGAAAATGGAAAGCACCTTACGTTGCTGGCGAAAAATAACGAAGGTTACTCCAACCTGTGCCGGCTGATAACCAGATCCCAGTTAGAGCACAGGAAAGGCAGTCCCGCCCTTAATCTAGAAACCCTCGCCCGGCACTCTGCCGGCCTGATTTGCCTCTCTGGCTGCCGGCAAGCAGAACTGGTCAGCTTGCTCATCTCCGGACGCAGGGAGCAAGCTCACCGGGTAGCCAAACGGTACATTGAAATCTTCGGCCAAGGGAACTTCTATGTAGAGCTGCAAAACAATCTCTACCTCGAGGATGGACGGCTTTGCCGTGCTTTAGTGGAGCTGGCTGGAAGCCTCAAGCTGGGTTATGTAGCCACCAACAATGTGCATTATGCCCGAAAGGAAAGCCACAAACTGCACGATGTGCTCACATGTATTAGGAACCGAACAACTCTGGACGAGTGTACCTCCTTGAGACTGAATTCGGAATTTCACCTCAAGTCCTTTGCGGAAATGGCACGGCTTTTCCAGAATCACCCCGAGGCGATTTCAAATACGCTTGCCGTAGTTGAGCAATGCAATGTCAATCTCGATTTCTCAGGGTATCGTTTTCCGGAATTTCCCTTACCCCGACATGAGACTGCAGGCGGCTATCTGGCTCAGTTATGTCGGCAGAAGATACACGAAAGGTATGGGCCTGATTTCATCAGGATGAGTTCAGAGATAGAGGCCAGGGTCAATCACGAACTTCAGCTAATAGAGAAGCTGGGATTATCAGCCTACTTTCTTATCGTGTGGGACATTATGGACTATGCTAAGAGAAATGGAATCCCTGCCCAGGGCAGGGGCTCGGCAGCCAATTCCATAGTGGCTTATATCCTGGGCATAACCGGGGTCGACCCTGTAAAGAACAAGCTATTTCTGGGCAGATTTCTGAATGAAGAGATGTCATCCATTCCCGACATCGATATAGATGTTTCCACGAGTCACCGGGAAAAGCTCATCCAATACGTTTATGAAAAGTATGGACAGGAACACACCGCCATGGTCTGTACCTATGTCACCTTCCAGGCCAGAAATGCCATAAGAGAGATGGGCAAGGCAATGGGGCTGCCCGCTTACCTGGTTGATAGGATGGCAAGGTCGGTTTCAGTATATGGGGCCAAAGATATAGAGCAAGACCTGGCCAGCATCGAGGAATTTCGACCTTATTTCACTTCTCAAAATAGTAACCAGCCTATCTGGCAGGAATTCGTGTCTCTTTGCCGGAAGATTTACGATTTTCCCAGACATCTATCAATTCATAACGGGGGAATGCTTATCTCTTCCTGTCCGCTCACCGACATAGTGCCCCTGGAAAAAGCTACCATGCCAGGCAGGATAGTCTGCCAGTGGGATAAAGACAGCATTGCTGATGCCGGCTTAATAAAAGTGGACTTGCTTGGCTTGAGAATGCTATCTCTCATTCACGAAGCTCGCGCGCTTGTTGAGGAGAAGCACAATCCCGACTCATCGGGACTCGACCTGGACAGATTACCTTTGGAAGATGAGAAGGTCTACGATATGATCTGCCGGGGCGACACAGTGGGCGTCTTTCAGGTAGAGAGCCGGGCTCAGATGCAAACCCTGCCGCAGATAAAACCACGCTCCATCGATGACCTGACTATTGAAGTTGCTCTCATCAGGCCGGGACCTCTGCAGGGCAATATGGTGCATCCCTATATCAGGAGGAGGAAAGGCCTGGAACAGGTAACATACCCGCATCCCAGGCTTAAGCCAATACTGGAAGACACCCTGGGGGTGCTCCTGTTCCAAGAGCAGGTGATTCAGGTTGCTGTTGCCGTAGCCGGTTTTACGCCGGGCGAGGCCGACTCCTTGAGAAGGGCAATGAGCAGGAAGAGATCCAAAGAGGCCATGAACGAAATGAGACAGAAGTTTATTGACGGCGCCAAGAAGCATGGCGTAGAGACAACCCTCGCCGATCGCATCTTCGCAGCCCTGCAGGGTTTTGCGGAGTATGGCTTTTGCAAGAGCCATGCCGCCGGTTTTGCCCTTTTATGCTATCGATCGGCCTGGCTCAAGAAATACCATCCGCCTGCGTTTTACTGTGCCCTGCTCAATAACCAGCCCATGGGGTTTTACGCTCCGGAGGTCATTGTGCGGGATGCCAAGAGACATGGAGTTGATGTATTACCCGCAGACATCAACAGAAGCGGCGTCAGATGCACCATTGAAGGTGGTAGGGTCAGGCTCGGTTTTATGTATGTAAAGGAGTTGGGAGAGAAAGCCATGAGCCAGATAGTAGTAGAAAGGGAGAGGACACCTTATCTTTCGCTGGCAGATTTCTATCTTAGAACCAGGTTGGAGAGGAAGTCCGTGGAAAACCTCATTCTGGCCGGTGCCTTTGATTCTTTCCTGCCCGCCAGGGCCGGGCTCGCCTGCCGAAGTCTCTCGCCTGCTGAAGTCACCTGCCCGCCAGGGCCTGGCAGGCGGGTACGGCGAGCAGGTACGGCGAGCAGGCAGGCGGATGGCTGCCAGAAGAGGCAGCTATTGTGGCAGCTCGGTCTC
>Ga0209986_10004700_pt1 | contig 11509 bp, 7 predicted proteins | sample BlataG_FD_183168 | JGI IMG/M metagenome (GOLD analysis project Ga0209986, IMG submission 183168) | Deep subsurface microbial communities from Black Sea to uncover new lineages of life (NeLLi) - Black_00105 metaG (SPAdes) (version 2) | ecosystem: Environmental > Aquatic > Marine > Oceanic >...
AGGGCCAGTTTTCCGGCGTTATTATCGGATTGCCTTCATACCTTTTGAAGAGCTCGCGTGCTTTTTTTTGCCGTAAAAGCTCGGCCATAGTTTCAGTCCCAAAAATACCAACCGATACCGTCAAATTCTATAACATTGCTTCGGGCTCCCATTTCACGACTTTCTGCGAAATGGGAGCCCGACCCCGCAAGGTCGGCCCCTGTTACATTACTTAAGGTTTAATCGGCAAGATGAGTAATTTCCTGTAAATCAAAATACGAATTTTTGGGTGCAACTATACAGAAATTCTCCAACCGGTCAGGCAAATCTGAGCAGCCAAGGCGCATCCTGTATCTCGTGATTCGATTTACGTTCCACCATTCACGGTTCTATACTATGCTTTTACCAGGGGCCCCCAAACGCCCTCTTTTTGCGTTTGGGGAACCCACCAACTGTGTTTCGTACAAACTTTGATACAACGAGCAGCTTTGTATTAGCTCATCGTGCTGGCCCTGCGCGATAATTCGCCCGTCATCCATCACCACTATCACATCTGCGGTGATAACGGTGCTGAATCTATGGGCGATTATAAAGCTGGTTCTATCCTGCATAATTTCCTCGAGCCCAGCGTGAATCTTGGCTTCGCTGTCGGCATCAACCTGGCTGGTTGCCTCATCGAAAATCAGGATTGCGGGGTTCTTCAAAATCGCCCTGGCTATGACAATTCTCTGCAACTGGCCCCCACTGAGCCCGGCACCCTGCTCGCCGATGATTGTATTATAGCCGTCCGGCAGGGGCCAGATAAATTCGTGAGCAAAAGAACGCTTGGCTGCGGCAATTATTTCTTCTCTGGTCGCGCCGGGCCTGCCGTACGCAATATTCGCGGCAATGGTATCGTTGAATGTCACCACATTCTGCGTGACCATTGCAATCTGGCTGCGCAAACTAAACAGTGTCGCATCGTGAATGTCTTTACCGTCTATCAAAATCCGGCCACTATCGGGGTCGTAAAGCCTCGGCAACAAGTTTGCCAGTGTTGTTTTGCCCGAACCGTTCGGCCCCACAATAGCAACATTATGTCCCGCCTGTACGCAAAGGTGGACTCCCTTCAGAACCGCCTTGTCCGCGCCGGGATAGGTAAATACAACATTTATAAATTCGATTTTATCTTTCAAGGGTGCAAGTTCAAATGCGCCGGCGGTTTCCTTTTCTATCGGCTCATCTGTGATAGCAAACACCCTTTCCGCGGCGGCATTGGCTTCCTGTATCTTGTTCCAGATATCACTTGTTTTGCGCACTGACTCGGCGGCGGCGCCCAGCAAAATCAACAAACCCAAAAATTCTGGACCGTCCATCCGGTTCTGGGTGACCCAGTGCACCCCTACTATCAAAGCCGCCGAGGCCGCCACCATCCCAAGCACCTCCAACACCGGCATCGTAGCCGCATCAACTTTCGAGATTTTAAGCAATTGTTTCAGCAATCTGTTGTTTATCTTCTTAAAAGTCTCTCGCTCATACACCTGCTGATTATAAACTTTCACAACTCGAAGCCCCGACATCGTCTCCTGCAGCTTTCCCAACATCTCCGAGCCCGCTATCAGAGATTTTCTTGTGGCCTTTTTCATCTTTCTACCGAAAATAACCAGCAGACCCAGCACAAGCGGCGCAGCACAGATAAATATCAGCGTTAGCTGCCAGTTCAGCAGCATCGCACAACACAGCATAAACATAGCGTTAAGGGGTTCTCGAAGCGCTTTGCCAAGCATTATCTTGATTGCCTTGCCCATCACACTGGTGTCACGGACAATCCTGCTGACCGTGTCGCTCGGCCTTTCATTAGCGAAAAACCCCATCGGCATATCCATAACATGTCCGTAGGCATCTTCACGCAAATGATTTATTCCCACCTGCACCACTTTTTGGGCCATATAGCCCTGATAGAATTTCGCTAAACATCGTACTACTGTAACCACCCCTATTGTCAGAATAATAAAAATAACCGCCTTTGTTCTGCCGGCCTGGCTTTGTTCCCGTGGCAATAACCCAACCGCCCACTGCGCACGTTCGACAAGCGCCTGTTTGATATCCCATTTTGAACGCTCAATCCTGCCCCACTGCAAACTGTCCACGTAGGACTTGTTCGCAGGAGTATTCAGCTCCAGCGTTTTATCTTCTAATGTTCCGTCTTTATTCAGCCGCCTCAACTGAACAGTAATTTTACTTTCACTGGTAGTGGCCAGCTCCTCAAACATTCGGGAAAATGGTATTTTTTCGACTTGCTCAGAGATTAACAAAGACCCGACGCCAACAATTCTATCGGTCGCTTTTAGCCCCGCTTTCTGGGCCAGACTATTCTTTCTGACATCGGTTACAAGAAGATAGTAGGCAATATCCTCACCGCCGCTGCTGATGAAATCAGTGGTGTCAGGGACATAAAAATCAATGCCGTATTTACAGTTGCAGCTTTTTCTATCGACCCAGCCGTGCAGGCCTTCTTTGCCTATCATCACCTTCAGCAGTGGTATAATCGTCATAAAACTTAGCGATAAAAGAATGGCGACAAGCATTGCGGCAACAACGACGGTAATAATACGAGGCCACTGCGGCCAGACATATTTGAATATCCGCCTGAAATCCTTCATTCGATAAATTTCTCCATTTTTGCATATCGTATCGCGTATTGCGTCTTTTTTTACGCGCAACACACGGCCTATATAGCCCGAACACACTAACAAAATCAGAGCTGCCGGTCAAGTCCAAATGCCAGGGGTCCCATTTTCGATGACCTGCAAATGGGGTCCCCTGTTGACTGACAACGCCGTTTCTGTTAATCTGCCGGCTTTTAAGGGCATAGTTTAATGAAAATCGACCGTTTAATTCTGGGTGCGTACCAGACCAACTGCTATATCCTGCGTAACAGCGAGACAGCCAGGGACTGCATTATTATCGATACGGGCCTCGATGCGGCAGCGCTGATTGACTTTCTTCGGCATAATAGATTAAAGCCCCTTGTTGTGGTCCTCACCCACGGCCACGCAGACCACGTTGCCGGTGTAGCGGCTTTGCGCAAAAACTTTCCCAAAATTAAGGTTCATATCCATAAACTCGATGCCGAATTGCTCACGGAGGCCCACAGCAACCTATCAGTGATGGAGGTACAATCGTTCGGCACAGAGCCTGCTGATTTCTTTTTGGAAGACGAAAGCGTAATCGAGACCGCTGGTGTAGAGCTGCAGGTACTTCACACCCCCGGCCATACGTCGGGGGGCATCTGCCTGTATTCAAGGGACGAGGGGATTGTTTTTACCGACGATACAATATTTGCCGACTCGGTTGGCAGAACAGACCTGGGCGGCGATATGACGCAACTGATAAAAAGTATAAAGGAAAAACTTTTTACCCTGCCCGGCGAAACTGTCTGTTTACCCGGCCACGGCCCTTCAACTACTATAGCACACGAAAAAGCACACAACCCTTTCGTGTAATAATCGGTTTTGTCCAGAAAAAACTTACAAAAAGCGTCTTTCTTAGTATAATGAGTGTTTGGTTATAATGCAAGTAGAAGCGGCCTCTAAAACTGTTCAGGGACAGGAAGTCAGGATTATGGCGGTTCGATTTCATCCGCATGCCACCGAACGCATGGCTCACCGTGGTGCCACTGAGCGGGAAGTGGCTGTTGCGGTGGAAACAGGAGAGCAATTTGAGGCGAAATTCGGAAGGACCGCATTCCACATGAACTTTGCATTTGAAAAACAATAGCGAGGCAAATACTATAAAAACAAACAGATTGAGGCTTATGCGATTCGTGAGGATGATGATTGGCTGGTTATTTCAGTAATCACCCGATATTTCTGAGTGGATTTGCAAGGAGACACCGTTATGAAATTCACATATGACCCACGATATAACATAGGTTACATCCGCTTCAAAGAAAAACCGGTCGAGGCCGAATCGATCAAGCTCAGTGATGAACTCGTAGTGGATATTGCGCCGGATGGAACGGTTTATGGTATTGAGCTTTTGAATGCTAATGAGCAATTGCAGCGTGAGGATATGGGCGAACTTATCGTAATCAATGAAGCGACCGGCGAACATACGAAATTGCCGCTTATCAAGAACAAGGCCAAATAGACGCCGACGTTAACACAGCCACGGCCCATCAACTACAATAGCCCACGAAAAAGAACACAACCCTTTCGTGCAATAATTACTTTGTGGCTTTTGCGTCCAGGCCACCAGTACACTCAGCATCTTCATCCGATAAACAGTGGGCTCTTGTTGTCAAGATGAAAGCACATCAAAAGGTTAGTCCAGGAAACCCTGACAAAACGTCGTATAATCCTTGTGGCTGGAAAAGCTTACGACTGGTGATTTTAGCTAAGAGCCCGCTCTTTTTTGCCGATATTGTTGTATTGTGACCGTATTTTCAAAAAGAGGACGTCTGTGCAAACACGTTACAGAACAGCGCCGGTGATTATTGTGCAGGCGCCTGTCTTTCTTAATTAACCCTAATAGAACGAAGGAAAAGCTGATGGGGAATAAAGAGCAGCATAATGACTTAATCAAAACCAAGATAAGAAACGTTTGCTCTGAGTGTTTGATGCCTTCCTACCAGGTTTGGGTAGAAGTCGGGGATGTGATGAGCAAAGAAGTGATTACCATTTCCCCGGATGTAACTGCGACTTCAGCGGCGAAGATGATGTCTGATAATAACATTTCCTGCATCATCGTTACGGACAATGAGAATGTGGCAGGTATCCTTACCGAGAAAGACTTCCTCAAAAGAGCTGTGGCTGAGGGGAAGGACTTCGATAAGATAAAGGTGAAGGAAATAATGTCTTCTCCAGTTGAGAGTATATCCCCTGATTTGTCTGTCTTTGAGGCCAGCAAAATTATGAAGGCCAAGCACATCAAGCGACTGCCAATCCTGGAGGAGGGACGATTAGTTGGGATTGTGACACAAACAGACCTGGTTCGAATTTTGACAGCCTATGGTATATGGAGTGATGTTGCGGAGATAATGGTCAGGGATGTGGCTGGAATACAGAGCAAGGCAACCGTAGCGGAGGCGATGGAAGTTATGACCTCCCGCAATATATCATGTATCGTAGTCCTCAAGGCCGATGAGGCGGTAGGTATTCTCACGGAAAGAGACCTCCTCAAAAGAGTTGTTGCACTACAAAAGAATCCCACTGACGTCAAGACGGAAGAGGCGATGTCTTCTCCTGTGATAAGTGTACCCCCTGGTTGCTCTGTCTTCAGCACCAGCAGGATTATGGAGAAAATGAGTATCCGCAGGCTGGTTGTTATGGAGGATAAACGGCTGTGCGGGATTGTAACTCAAACAGATATCTTCAGGTCGGCAAAAAAGAAGCTGCAAGAAGAAGAAGAAAAGAACTTCGGCTTACTGGAAAAGTCTGAAAGCGGCATTTACACCATCGACTTAGATGGGAAGACAATTTATGTTAATCCCGCATTTATGAAGCTATTCGGGGTTTCGGACCCACGAGAATTTATTGGCCGGCCTTTTTTGCCGAAACGATTTTGGTTCAATCCGGAAGAGAGGCCCCAGATTCTAAGGCAACTAAAAAAAGGCAGCGTTGAAATCAAGGAGTTAGCTCTTAAAAATTCCAAAGGCAAGAGGATATATGTCACTCTCTTTTCCACCTTCACCAAAAACATCCACGGCGAAATCAACGGAAATCAGGGAATGCTTTACGATATCACGGCAAAAAAAGAGTTAGTGGCGTTAAGAGAAGCGGAGGAAGCGCTGCGCGAAAGCGAGCAGAAATTCCGTTCTCTGGTCGAGACTTCCAGTGACTGGATATGGGAAGTAGACCGGAATGGCGTTTACACCTATGCCAGTCCGAAGGTCAAGGACCTATTGGGATATGAACCAGAAGAAATCATTAGCAGGACGCCGTTTGACCTTATGCCCCCGGATGAGGCAGAACGAGTAGCTAAATTGTTCAAGGATGCAGTTGAATCATTGAGAGCCTTTACTGGATTGGTGAACACAAACCTTCACAAGGATGGACAAGAGGTGGTGCTCGAGACGAACGGCGTACCGATTCTTGACCAAACTGGAAATCTTTTGGGTTACAGGGGTGTCGACCGCGACATTACCAAGCGCAGGCGTGCGGAGGAGGCGTTAAAGGAATCTGAGCTCAAATTTAAGACAATATTTGAAAATGCAGGTGGTGCAATATTTATAGCTGATACTAAAACCGGCGAAATACTGGATTGTAATTCCCAGGCTGAAAAGCTAATAGGACGCTCGCGCCAGGAAATAATCGGCATCCATCAATCAAAGTTGCATCCTGAAGGCGAGGAGGAAAAATACAAAGAAAAATTTGCTGCCCATGCCCAAGAAGGACATATTGTTGATTTCGAAGGAGAGGTGCAGCACAGCAATGGTAAGAGAATACCCATCTGGATAGCCGCCCAAACGATGAAGATTGGTGATAAAGATGTGATTGTAGGATTATTTATGGACGTTACCGAGCGCAAGCAGGCGGAAGAAAAGCTGAGGGAGGCCAAAGAACAAGCCGACCAGTTGGCTCAAGATGCAGTTGTGGCTGATTTAGCCAAGAGTCAGTTTTTGGCCAATATGAGCCACGAAATCCGCACACCAATGAATGCCATTATAGGTTTTAGCCAAATACTGTCGGGAGAAGAGCTGACGGATGAACAGAAACGTCATATTGATATTATTCGAGAAAGTGCTGAGCACCTGCTACAGCTACTAAACGATATTCTGGACATTTCCAAGATTGAGGCCGGCAAACTTGATACTAAGATTATTGACTGCTCATTGGAACAATTGCTGGCTGTTGTCGAATCATTGATGCGGTCGCAGGCAAGAGTAAAAGAGCTGAGGTTTGAAATTCTACAATGCAGCGAACTGCCTGGACAAATCCGCACCGATGCTGTTCGATTGCGCCAATGCTTGGTTAATCTTATAGATAACGCTATTAAATTCACCGAAAAAGGGCACGTTTACGTAAACGTCTCTCTGCAAGAGGTCAACAACAAACCGTATATCTGTTTTGACGTCGAGGATACAGGAATCGGCATCCGCCCTGACAAGCAGGAATTGATATTCGAAGAATTTACACAGGTAAATGGTAGCAGCACTCGCAAATACCGCGGCACGGGCCTGGGGTTGTCCATCACGAAAAAGCTGGCACATCTTCTTGGTGGAGAACTTTCTCTAACCAGCGAATTGGGCAAGGGTTCGGTGTTCTCGCTTAGAATTCCAGCAGGTGTTGATGTTGAATCACGACCGTTGTTTGATAAATACAAGCTTGTAACCGAGTCAAACCAGGTAGTAAAGACTTCAGACATTGCGGGGCAGGATAAGCTCTGCGGCCGAGTTTTAGTTGCCGAAGATACTCGAAGCAACCAATTGCTTATTAAGCTGTTGCTGGAACGGTCGGGCTTGGAGGTAACAATAGCCGAGGATGGTAAAGAGGTTGTGCAGAAAGCACTGAGCGAGCCATTTAACCTGATATTTATGGATATGCAAATGCCCAATATGAATGGATATGAGGCCACAAGAGTCCTCCGCAGAAAGGGATTGAAAACAGCAATAGTTGCTCTGACCGCTTATGCGATGAAGGGTGATGAGGAAAAATGCATTGCTGCAGGATGTAACGACTATTTGGCCAAGCCAATCGACTCCGAAGAACTGTTGAAAATAATTTGCAAACACTTGCTTTCAGAAAACGTGGCTTTGAGTAAAAGAACCAATTCGGTCGGGTCACAGGTAGATTAACTTATCTAAACAATCTTCAGGCAGCAGTGAAATATCAGGTTCAAAGTTGGCGCGTATGCCACCAAGCTGACCAGAACAAAATCCGCAATTAAGAAATTATTGAATTCTCTGTGCTCTCTGGGTCTTCTGCGGTAATACTTTCCTATCTGCTATCTGCTGTTAAAAGTTGTTATTGAAGTATTCCGGCTTGCCGTCGTCGCTGTCGTAACCTGTCGGCTCTTCTTGCTCTGCCTTGATACTGATTCGCTTAATCCGCTCGGCCTTGTTAGTGTTGCTGTCAACGGTAACCACAATTGCACTCATTTTCACATCGCCGGTTGCTATCTCAAACGGCACCGGCATGCCGGTTCTAAACGATTTTAAGACGCTTTCAGCCCCTCGGCCGAGCACCGAATCGCTGGCGCCGGTCATACCGATATCGGTGATATAAGCGGTGCCTTTAGGCAAAATTCTTTCGTCGGCAGTTACAACATGGGTATGAGTGCCGAACACACAACTTACCCTCCCATCGAGATGATAGCCCATCGCAACCTTTTCGCTTGTGGCTTCGGCGTGAAAGTCAACGATTATGATGTCGGCCATTTGCTGAAGTTTCGGCAGGATTCTGTCAACAGCATTATATGGGCAGTCGGCCGGCTTCATAAAAATGCGACCTATCAAATTAACCACCCCTACGGTTGGCCCTTTACCGGTTTTGTAAACAGCGAAACCCTTGCCGGCCGCGAGTTCAGATAAATTCGCCGGTCGGGTGATATTCTCAGTTGTTTCCAGAGTCTCGATTATGTCTCTTTTACGGTAAGTATGGTCGCCTAACGTAATCAGGTGTACGCCGTACCGTAGCAGTTTGTTGTAGATTTGCGGTGTCAGACCGGAGCCGCCGGCAGCATTTTCAGCGTTGGCTATTACGCAATCGATGTCCAGCTCGCGGGCCACGGACTTTAGCTTATCGGCCACAATCCGTCTGCCGGGCCTGCCAACTATATCACCAATACAAAGAATCTTTAATTTCATAATTCGTATCTCGTACCTCCGTTGTTCGAAACACGATTCTCGCTTTTTGCTACTTGGCGTATTCGATGCAGCGGACTTCACGCAGCAGTGTCACCTGGATTTCGCCGGGATAGGTCATTTCATCCTCGACCTTTTTGGCGATGTCACGGGCAATTTTCATTGCTGACTCGTCATCGACTTTTTCCGCACTGACAATGACGCGGATTTCCCGCCCGGCCTGAATTGCGTATGCATTTTCAACGCCCTTAAAGCCACTGGCGATCTCTTCGAGCTTCTCCAATCGTTTGATGTACCTCTCCAGCGTTTCCCTTCTGGCACCGGGGCGGGAGGCGCTAATCGCATCCGCAGCGGCGACCAGCGGAGTGTAAGGGTTATCCGCCGGGATGTCACCGTGATGTCCGGCAACGGCGTTTAACACAACAGGTGATTCGTTGAAACGCTTGAGATAATTTGCGCCTATATCGGGGTGGCTGCCTTCAATCTCGTGGTCGAGGGCCTTGCCGATGTCGTGCAGCAGTCCCGCTCGCCTTGCTATCGAGCCGTCCAGCCCGAGCTCGTCGGCCATAACCTGCGTCAGAAAAGCAACCTCAATGCTGTGGCGAAGCACATTTTGACCGTAACTCGTTCTAAAGCTCAAAGCACCGATTAAACTGAGTATTTTATTGCTCAAGCCCCTGACATTGGCCTCGACGGCGGCGTCCTTGCCGAGCTGCAAGACCTTATGATTGACATCTTTTTTGGTCTGGGCCACAAGCTCCTCGATTCGAGATGGATGGATTCGTCCGTCTTGTATGAGCCGTTCCATCGAAAGGCGAGCGACCTCACGCCTGACAGGATTAAAGCCGCTTACAACGATCATTCCGGGGGTGTCATCGACGATGACATCGACGCCGGTGGCTTTTTCAAACGCCCGAATGTTACGGCCTTCTCTGCCGATAATCCGGCCTTTCATATCATCGTTCGGAATGTCAACAGTTGAAACGGATACCTCGCAGGTCTGCTCAGCGGCATAGCGCTGAATGGCGGCGCTGATTATTTCCCGGCTTTTTTCGTCGGCAGTCTCGGTGGCTTCTTCGACCTTGTGGCCAATTAAAACTGACATCTCATGTTCGCACTCGTCTTCGAGGCGTTTTAATAGCAGGTCCTTGGCCTCTTCGACATCCATCGCAGTGATTTTAAGCAGTTGATTCTTCTGCTGTGCCATCAAAACCGAAAGCTGTTTTTCCTTGAGGTCGATATTGCGCATTTTTCTATTGATCTCTTCGGTCTGTTGTTTTAATGCCTTTTCCCGCTGCTGGAGTTGTTCGGCCTGGCGGTCAAGGGCGTCCTCGCGTTTGCTTAATCTCATTTCGATATCGCGCAACTCGGCACGAATCTGATTGGTCTCGGCTGCGAATTGCTCTCTTTTCTTGATGGCCTCTGCAGCGGCGTCAATCTGAGCGGACTTGATTATATTCTCGGATTCTCTTTTTGCACCTTCAATCTGCCGCTGCAGGTCCTGCTCAAAACTTTTGGACTTTGCCCTGGATACAATTTGGTAAATCATGATGGTCAGGCATATCCCCAGAATACAGGTGAAAACCGATAAAATCGCACCTGGCAGCCCGATTTGCATCATTATGGCATTCATAATTCCCACCTTTCACTTGCAGTTACAATACAGTTAACAAAGCATCGCTTGATGGAAACAGATCGCGGGATTTACCGGCAGGAAAGCTACAAAGAAATGGACTGTAAGAAGTGAAATCTCTTTCGCCGGAGCGTAGAATCAGCTACCTAAGGCCAAAATCACCTGTAATTGCGGCGTTTTTGGCGTTAGCAAGTTTCTTTTGACCACGAAATTGGCTGATTTTATGCTCACTACCTTTACCTCGTCGCTGGTAAGCGAACGCTTTTTCAGACAGATTTCACTTCAGTCTAAATTCGCTTTTATTCCGCCGCATCAGTAATCCGGATTCCGGCTTGAGTTTGCCATCTGCGACGGATGCTAAAAGTGTCTTTGCAACTTAACTTCCGTTCGGACAAAGGCTTACGGGCCTTTTTCCGTCCTATGTGTCCCTTTACAAAGTAACAATAAACTACCGAGCAAAATACGGGACAGCCCACAATCTTGTTCAACGTCAGCAAACTAAAACCTTATATTAGAGTATTTTTGATGATTGGTCAATAGAAAAACACATCAAATGCGCAGATTTTTCGAACAAAATGCGCAAGTTTTCGCATCAAACGCGCAAGTTTTTTGAAAAAGGTGTCAAAAGTGAGCAAAAGGGCACCAAAGTTTGCAAAAGTGCGCACGTTTTTTCTACCCCCTTGCGCAAATTGTGCGAAGTTAGCTCCGCTCGCCGCGGGGGCTCTTTTTGATTTGACGGGAATTGCGGTTTGTGGTATTGTGCAATGGAAAGGTGAGTAAAAGGGATTTTATATGTCCAATGGTTTGTTGTCTATTTCGGAACTACGCAGCAAGTGGCGCAAGGAAAAAACTTTTTACGAAGTGAGAGAAATTGGTACGGGTGTTCAGATATTTGTTAAAGACGTATTAAAATCATTCGATGTCTTTGCGCTGAAAATCGGGCTTAATTCAACAAAGTTAGAAAACAGAATAAACGAATTTTTGGAAGAGAAACAATCCAAAGGTTTGCGAAGGCCGGATATTACCATTTTTATAACGCCGGAAATTATTATTCCGGTAGAAGTCGAGAAATACCAGAACATAAATGCAGGCAAAGGTCAATTGTTGCAATA
>Ga0209986_10004701_pt1 | contig 11507 bp, 2 predicted proteins | sample BlataG_FD_183168 | JGI IMG/M metagenome (GOLD analysis project Ga0209986, IMG submission 183168) | Deep subsurface microbial communities from Black Sea to uncover new lineages of life (NeLLi) - Black_00105 metaG (SPAdes) (version 2) | ecosystem: Environmental > Aquatic > Marine > Oceanic >...
CCAAGTATGACTCGGTTATTGAGTTTGTAGTACAATCTCCAATGGAATTTTTTAAGAAATGGGAAAAATTTAAGTCAATAGGCAATGAAAATTTCTTTTCAAAGGTTAAATTTGCAAGTATTGCAGGAACTGTAGAAGAAAATGTAATCAGCAACGCAAATGCTCTTACAAACCGAAGCTATGGATACAGAAGGGGCAAGTGGATTGGAAGCTTCCCACTGAATGGCCGCAGGAGAATTGCCGATGATGATTACGTTATTGTAACAATGACTGTATCCTCAGCCCGTACGGGTGAGGATCAGGTACGGCTGACAGAGTTTTTATCAGAATTTATAAAAACATACTAAAATGAACACAAAAAAATGTGGTGGAAAAGTTAAAAGAACCAGATTTGTAAAAAGTCTTGCCGATGGTGGATTTCTTGATTTTCTAAGCCCAAAAGACACCAGCCTTTATGAAAATCTGATCCAGGACAAAACTCCTGAAGAGATAAAAGGAATACGCGGAATGTTTAGAAAGAAACAACTCGGAGATTTTGCGGAAGCAACTACTACAAGTCAAGGTTCTGGAGTCGATGACATGATTTCTTCCGGTGTAATGGCTCTTGGACCTTATGGAGCCGCTATCGGTGGAGCTTACAAAGTCGGTAAAGCACTTTATACCGGTATTAACGAGAAAAGAAAGGCAGAAGAAGAAAAACTGGCAGAAACACAGAGAGAAAATACTGCAAGGTTTATTGCAAGGAAAGAAACGGAAGCCTTTAAATCGGGTGGCGATGTCAGGAAGAAACCGGGTGGATCCAATGTCGGTAAATATCCGGGCGAAAGAACAATCGGTCCATCGGGAGGAGCTCCTGCAGGAAGCTATCCGATAACAAAAGATGGCAAGCTAAATGAAGGCCGCGGCAGGGCTGCTTTGGCTTATGCCCGTCATGCTCCGAACCCTGCCGGTATAAAAGCAGCTGTATATAGGGCATTCCCCTCATGGAAGGACAAAAAAGGTTATTCCGGAGGTTTTGTGGGTGAAATGGCTAAAGGCGGAGCACTGACCAAAGTCTCAAAAACAATAGAAAAAGGTACTCTAAATGCTGCAGCTGCAGCAGCCGGCATGAGCAAGAGTGAATTTTGTGCACAACCCGGATTGTCAACTATAAACAAACGCAGATGTGCCTTATGGCGAACTTTTAACAAATACAGACCCGGCAAACAAGAAGGTGGGGTAATCAAAGGTAAAGGAACCGGGACTTCCGATAGTATCAAGGCAAAACTCAGAGAGGGTGACTTTATAGTACCTTATACAACACCCCATCCTGAGGTAGCTGATGCTTTGATAAAAGCTCTTGGCATTAAGCATAATGCTCCTTTAAAGGACGGTTATCTTGATGTCAGTGTCAGTGACGGAGAAATCATTATTCCTGCAAACAGGATTGATGAGGCAAACAGAATGCTTTCACGCAAAGGCATGACTCTTGATGATCTTGCTCCAAAAGCGGAAAGTAAACTGAAGGAAAAAGAAAGAGAATTCAGCGATGGCGGTACAGTTACCTATGAGGGAGAAACCTTTGAATGGGATCAGAAAAGAAAACTTTATGTGGGAAAATTTTATGCTTTTGATAAAGAAGGTAATAAATTTGGAGTCAGACAAGGCAAGGTAGTTGAGTCAAGCAAAGGATTTGAACCGGATAAAACTACATGGAGAGGAATGGACAAAGAAAAACTTGCAGCTGTTTATGCACAAAATAGACCTGCCACTACTATGAGAAAAGTTTGGAAGGGTACAAAAGAGGTGGGAAAATGGACCGGAGAACACGTAGGTGAAGTTGCCGGCACGGCACAGGTAATTGATGCTTTGTTAAAAATCAGAAAACTTGAAGAGCGTCCGGATCGTGTTATCTCAAAAGAGCTTGCGGAAATATCAAAAGAAACAGCTCAAAAAGCAGAGTATGGACTTGAACCAGGAATAAAAAGCAAGGCAGAACGGGATATTGAAAGAAAAAGACGGGAAGCTCTTTATGCTGCAACGAGTAGTGGTATGGGATCAAGTGGAGCAACACTTGCTGCACAGATTGCCGCAGGTATCGGAACACAGGAAAACCTGGCTACATTGGCAGGAATTGATCAGACTGCGAAAGAGCGAAAAGAAAGGCTTGCCCAAGCAGTCAAAATGAGAGTGGGTGAACGAAGAGATGTCATTCGTGAAGGAGAAATTGAAAGGTATGATAAGATGGAAGGTGTTTTATCAGAAGAGCTATTGGCTGGAATAGGTAATATCGTAGGAGCACAGCGCTACAGACAATTTCTCGAACAAAAATCGGAAAGAGACAAACTTTACGGTGACCTAAGAAAACTATAAAATAATAAAACATGGCTAAGAAATTTCTAAGCTATGGCCTTACCAAGGGCTTAAGCTATCGCGAGGACTGGGACAAAGTCATAGAACGAGCGTTGCAAAGCGAAACTCTTGACCGTCAGGCACAGCAAATACGTGAGGAAAAGGTCAGGTACCAAGCTGACAAGATGGAAAAAGCTCATGTTATCAGTGAAAGACATCTAAAGGAATATGAAGAATTTTGTGGAGATTTGAACAGACAGATTGCAGATTTTCATATTGACAATCCGGGATGGGAAACTGATCTTAATCTTCACATGAAGCATAATCAGCTTACAGATCAATATCTCAACAATCCTATTCTTATTGCTGACAAAAAGCTGGAGCTTGAATGGGAAAAATTTCGTGCAGCGTCACCAAACCTGCTGGCAAGAGAAATTGAGGAAAATATAAAAGCTTATGATGACTATAATGAAGGACTAACAAATGTTCCGTACACATTTTATGCTCCTAAGCCTTTCGACTACTTGCCTCACGTACAGAATGCCGTAAAGCTCATCTCACAGAATCCTGAACAATTTACTGACATAATAAAAGATGTAGTATATGGCACACGAACGGTTTGGAGAAACGAAAGACTACGAGACATTGCACGTGGACTGATAGCCGATAATCCTGATGAATATGAAAGAGAATTCAAAAAAATTGCAAACCTGGGATTTGACAAGGTATATGCAAATGAGGAGGACTGGATCACAAGCGTAATAGAATCATATCTTGGTCCGGGTGGCGTAAAACCCTCCGGAAGGCTCTTACAAGGAAGAACCGGTGCCGGGGATAGTGCCGGAACTGGTATTGGAAGCTTCTATTATAACAACGTAAAAAAAAGAACCGGCTCGACAAACGATCCTAACATAGGATATCTCATTCCAACCTCAGTCGATACAAAAAAGAACAGGTGGCTTGACAGTGGCCAGGAAGGACACATAATGTTCTTAAGTACTGTTGAAGGCAGAACTTCAGCAGCTACTCCTTTTGGACAGGCTAAATCTACAGAGCCTTCGGGAGAACTTGTTGAGAATAAATTAATATTCAGGACAAAGCCAAACCAGTTTATGATTGAAAGAGTAAGTCCTGAATGGAAAACTGCTGAATCCGGAACACCTTATGCACGAGCTAGGATGAAGATGTTACCGGAAACATTCGAGGATCTTAGACTTGCCGATAAGCTTAACAGTATCGGATTGCCTTATAATCTTATTGAAGAAAAAGTAAGGGTAACTCAAGCGGACAAACTCATGCAGTCGATAGCTATGCTAGTTGATAAGCAAACTGTGCAGGAAGAGGAAAGTACAGGAACTCAGCTTGCCGGAATTTTTGCCGTAGAAGAACCTGAAAAATACTGGTACTTCGATGCATGGATACCTTTATCAAATCATTCGGCTTCAATCACAAGCTATAACAATGCACACAAAAATGTTCCGAGCAAGATTGGTCTTGAAGCCGATTATCCTGAATTCTTTTATCCATCTGAATCACCCCAATCCGAATCATCTGAATACTTGGGAGAATATGTAGAACAAGGAGGAATAACCTATTACTGGACAGGACAGGGTTATGAACCAATTGAGTAAAAAAAATGCGAAAAAAGATAATACCGTTTGATCCATATCAGGGCTATAAGGTTCTAGATACCGTATCTTTAGGAACAACACCACAAAAGTTTGATCCGGGTATGCCCTTTACTACTGTTCAGACTCTTGTAAAAGAGAAACCGTTGCCTAAAAAATCCGAAAAACTCCATGACGAGAACGAGTTCCTGAAATTCTGGTATACGGATCCTCACGTCCTCCAGTGGCGTTATGCATACATGAAAAAATGGAATGAGGAACCGGATATGAACAGTCCATACTATGACTATCGTAAGGCGTTCAGGGAAGGCGAGGTTCCACGTTATACCGTAGATGACCCTGAAGTACCACATTGGAATGGAATGTCAGAAAACGGCATAGAATTGAAGCTTGAAGGTCATCCGACCAAGTGGAAAAACGACATTGAAAAAAACGAGGAATACCGGGAGCTTGGAGAAAAGATTGCCACTGGTAGAAAAGAGCTGACAGATTTTATCAATTTTAATAAAAACAAGATTAAAGCTCTCTCGTATTATCCAGGAATGGCAAAAGAGCTGGCAAGCAAAACAAGAGACTTAAAATCTCTTGTACGCCGTTACCGGGCTATTGAGAACAGAACCAGAACGCTATCTCAAATTACTGACGAAAATATAAAGGAAATAAGAAAAAAAAGCATCATGCTTGAGGGAAAAGCCCAAGCAAATATTACTAATAAGTATTCTGAGGATGTGCTCAACTATGTCGAGCGTACAGAAGTTAATGACCGGATTGAAAAGGCTTACAAAGACCTTAATAAGAGGAAAGAACCTGAAGAATGGCTCGATATGAGCTCTTGGCTATATCGTGACAAGGAAATCGACGAAGCAGTCAATGGACTGAAACTGTTAAATGCGATTGACATATTCAATGAAATCGACAGGATAAAGAAACTACCGGAATACCAAAGAGCAGATTATAAGAAGCAAAAAACTATCCTGCAGAACAAAGGTGCAATCTGGGTGTCCGATCAGTTTCCGGGAGATGAGCAGAAATTTCAGGCAGCCAAGAGAGAATTTTTTGAGATAGTTCCCTACTCTTTTCTTTTTAATGATGATGGCACTGTTTCCATCGAGGGTCTTAAATCCTGGGCAGGGCATCAGCTGGAAATAACCAATGGTCTGATAAATGACCTCAAGGCTAAAGAAATCCACCTGCTCTCTCCGGAAAGAATACAGGTAATGGCCGGAACTCCCGGAGAAGTGACGAAAGAGAGTAAAAACACTGATTTAATGATCAGAAAATTGGAAAGAGAAAAATCTCTCCTGCGCAATACAAAAACTTTACTCGATAAGGTTCTCTTGTTACCGGACAAGGATACCAGAGTTTTTAGTGACATAATCTCCGGAAGATTTTTTAAGGATGCCGGAGAAGCAATAGCAGCCGAGGCATGGGGAAAAGAGGGAAGTGCAACTCTTGATGTAGCTACTCTTGGTGTGCGTGAGGCAGCCAGAACCCTAGGAATACTTGATATAGTAAACAGAAAAAGCAAAGGAAAGGAAATCTCAAAAGGAGAGGAAATGCTGCTTGCATCTTTCGGTGCTCTTGAGGAGGTAACAAGACAGTCTGAGATCCCTTCAGGCTGGGTTGTAGGGAGAGGATTGACACACATGATTCCCTACATAGCAAGCTTTGTCTACTCCGGACCAACCTATGCTGCCGTACGGGCAGGTGTTAAAAAAGGCTTGGTTAAAAAAACGGAAAAACTGGCTGCGAAAAAGATATTTAAGATAACCGGTACGGGAGCAAAAATATTCGGTAAAACGGAAATGAATATGTTTGATGTGGCTCTGACGAACATGAGCAGGCTTACAGCTGTCGGGGCACAAACGGCTATGATCCCACAAATGTATGTTAATAATATAGCCAGGCACATGACCGATGATGTCAGGTTGGCTTTGAGTGATGACTTTGATGAGATTTATACCTTGGTTGAAGAAAATACAGGAGAAAGTCTCCTTCCGGCAGTGTTCAAAGGATCATGGGAGGCTTACAATGAAATATTCTGGGAACACTCCGGTATGAAAATCGCACGTGCAGTAGGTTTGCCATCAAAGCTGGTTAGGGAATTCGGTGGAGAACAAATCATGAAGAGAATCACGCTCAAAAAGTATCTTGACTTTAAAGGATTTAAAACCCTTGGGGCTTTCAAAGAAAGAGTATTAACCAAGAAACTCGGATACCATGGAATCCTTCGTGAATGGGCTGAGGAGCTTGCTACGACATACTCTACTGAGATTGGTACGGGAGAGAGAAGAAAAGCCGGACAGCCTCTATGGAATTGGAAAGAACAGTTTGAAACGTTTATGACAGTTGCTGTAATGGGTGGAGGTATGGGTACTCTTCAGTTTGCCGCAAAAAAGATTGCCGGGGATAATGTTTTGTATACAAGAAAAAAAGCCGACGGAACAGAACAGAAAGTCAAATTGCCAATAGAAGCACATAATGAACTTCTCGATGTGTTTAACGAGGAAGGACTTATTGATGGAGAAAAGATTGATGAGGTTATCCGGAAGCATGAGCTTAAAAAAGATCAGATTGATCTTGTATTAAGCTTATCCGTTGAGGCTGGAAGAGAAAAGATTGCCAGGGATATTTCCAGCGAGCCGAAAATGGGACCACCGTCTTATCAGGTCAGGAAAAAGGATGTTCCCAAAGAGCAAGTACAGGAACTGATCAGGAAAGCCAAGACTATAGAAGAGCTGGGGGTAATAGAAGTTACAAATGATCCGGAACTAAAAGCTCAGCTTGAGGCCAAGTTCGAGGCAATAACGAAAGTCAGTGCATTCAGAGCCAAGAAACCGGAAGAGCTGACTGAGGAGCAGAAACAAAAAAGACTTGATAAAGCTATAGAGCAGGAAAAGCTAAAGGCAGAACCGGATGTCATGCGCAGTGCCTTGAAACGTATTGGTTATGATGTAGAAGATGCCACGAAAGAAGAAATATCCTCAGCATACACCAGCCGGATACTTGCCACGATGCAGTACCAGGACAAAAAAATGAGCAAAGAGGAGTATGCCAAAAGAATGCTTATCTCAGAGAGTGTTCCGGAAGATCAGAAAAATGAAATGATTGAGGAATGTCAAGCAATATTTGCTCCGAGGATTGTAACAAAAGAGGCGATTGCTGATTTGGTAACTGAAAGAAAAAGAGCCAGAGAAGGAAAAGAACCGGAACCGGAACTATCGGAAACTCTGGAAAAAGAAAAGGCTGTTGCTGATATTGAAAGAAGACGGCAGGAAGAATTAAGAGCATCACAACGACCAGTAGCAGAAACAGGGCAAAGTGATGCTGCATATGAAGCTGCTTTGCTTGCTTATTTTGAAGAGAGAAAGGAAATCAATGCTAAATATGATGCAGAACTAGCAGCTCTGGAAAAACCGGAGTTAACAAAAGCAGAACCAGAACCGGAAAAGATAAAAACTGCATACCAGGGATACACAGATCTTGAAAAAAGAGACTTTAACTATTTTACGATCCAGCTGGAAGAGGCAAAGAACTACGGACCCAGAGTAAGAAAAGTCAAGATTAATACCGAAGGATTCTTAGATGCCTTTAAAGATAATAAGACTTACTACTTATTAAGACGTGAATTTAAAAAAGAGACAGGAGAGGATTATGATATACTTGACAAGTCTGAGCAAGGACTTGCCACACAGGCAAAATTCTTTAATTTTCTTTTAGAAAAAGGCTATAAAGGACTAGATTATTCAGGATACAGTGACACACAATACATAATATCATTTGGTCCGGAAAGTATAATTGAGACTACCCGTCCTGACCTTCAGCCCGGACCGGAATTTGAGGAAAAAGAAATAGCTGAGAAACATGCCGAGCTTATAGAGGACCTAAAGGCAAAGAAAGAAATTACCGGTCCTGGAAAATTTGTTACGAGAAGTTTATTTATAATGACCGATGCTGAAGGAAGAAAAATCAATGTACGTGTCGATCCTGAACTAGAAGATAAAAAAAGGGACATTGTTTTTATTGCCCTTGCCGAAGACAAGCCTTTTACAACCCGGTTGGTCCTGAAAAAAGACTGGAATCCTGATGATAAAATCAAAGATGACTTTGGAAGACCATACGGAGATAAAATAGATGTTCTCCTGGACAATGAAGTTATAGGTACCGTTCAGATCACAGACTGGGAAGAAGCCTATGCTGAGCACAAAGCAAGACCTTTTGTTAGAAAAACACTTACTCCTGAAGAGGAAGCAAATGAAGCCCTGATAAAAGCCGGAAAGCTGTTTTCCTCAGACCCGACAGACCAGCAGGCAATACTTCCAGAGGACAAACAAAGACTTGCCCTGGAAGCTCTACAACAAGCGGTAAGTGCCATGATCCGCAAAGGAGCCGATACGGTAGACAAAGTTCTGGAAGAGATACGTAAAAATATAAAAACCCTTAACCTGCCGGATGATGAAAAGCTAAGAATTGAACAATACCTGGATGTAAACATACCTGAAATAGAAAGATACATTTCAGGCTTAAAGCTTGCACAGAAAACAGGAACAAAAGTTACCGTGACTGACATGGAATTTACGGGTAAGCATATTTCTGCGGAGAATCCTTTTGCAACATCAACAGAACGCATGACTGCTCACAGGTCATCTTGGAGACAGGTATTTGAAGCCGTTCCAGGAGTCGGACGTGTAAGAGCGGAAGAAATTGTCTATGAAATAACAAGACCTGAAGTATATGATGAACCCGGGACAAAAAAGGAGTATGAGGATTTTCTGCAGAAAATGGCAGACATGGGTCCCGAACATTTGTCTCTTGCCGTAACACTTGCAAGAAAGATGTCATTTAAAGACGCCATTTCTTTTCTTAATTTTTATTCTTCAACTTATCTTATTGAAGTAATTGCCGTAAACCTGAAAGGAGATGAAGGAACTGTTACGAGTCTTAACATAAATGATGCACTTCATGGACTGAGGACAAACTTTTTCTATCATTTAAACAAATTTACATATACGACAGAGACAGGAAAGCTGATTGACGACTATGAATCTGCCATAAGTATGTCGATGCGTGCTCATCTGAAGAGTATCTATAATATTGTCGGAGAGTTTCCTTACGGAAAGTATACAAAAATGGCTTCTGCTGACAAAGAATCCGCAAGAAGAGAAGTGTATGCTGAAGACTTAAGGTTTCTTGCGGAAGTTACCGGAATTCCTGAAGCAACATGGGAGAATTATTTCGCACCATTGACAAAAGAAACAACCGCTCTGGTTAAGGAAAAAGAAAAATTCATAGAAAAGTCTTTCGACAGTTATGACGAGTTACTAAAAGAAGACACTTATTACAGAGACAGCAAAGGAAATATCCAGCCGAGAATACATCCGACCATTATAAATACTTTTCATGCCAATTACCAACAGAACGAAAAGACTGCTAATACCAGAAAAAGTTTCATAGAAAAGTTCTTTACCGTCGGTGCAAAGGGAAAAGGCAGGAAAGGTACGGATGTGTTCAGCAATCTTAAGAAGCTTGCCTCAACTATACAGCAACCGGACCAGCTGAACTTTACTTTTGAGACCGTTACCGGAAACCGTGGAGTAGGATTGCTGATGAATAGCGGTGTGTATAGAAAAGCACAGGAAATACGGTCATTTGATATAGATAATCCTGTCGTAAACTACTATAAGGAAGTTGTACAAGGTCCGATGAAGCTTCGGATGCTGAACGGAATCATTAATCTCGATAGCAATGAAAGTGCTGAAACAGGGGATATGACTATTGACGACGTATGGCTAAGCCAATTGATAATGTTTCAACAAGAGGAAGATACATATTATCAGAATCTTGGTCAGTTCGGAGATAAAAAGAAAATGCTGTTTGCAAAAGTTCCCAAGTATGATATCGATAAAAAGAAATATGAAGAGATAAAAAAATGGTTCCCACGCTTTGATAATGCGGTTAGTAATATTTTCTATAGGATTCGTAGCAATTTCAGCTATTTCCGCAAGGGTAAAGCTGATATAGAACAAGCTAGAAAGCTTGCCTATGATTTTGTATATAATTATGCTCTGAACAGTAGAAGTTTGACTGAAATTTTTCATGGCAAGCTAAGCCAGTACGAGACTGAAAAGCTTGGCGGCATGCTGACTGATTTGTTCAAGCGTGGAGCAAGCAGCATAAGTGAGGGTTATAATGTAAATGAAAAGATATTTCATGCCACTTTACCAAAAGAATTTGTCGAGAAATTTGATATCGTTCCGGGAGAGTACACTCATCTGATCAGTAATGATAACATTAAAAAAATACTTGGTGCCGACAAAGAGCTACTTGACGGAGTGCAGTTTTTCCTTGAAAAAGAATTCGGTAATCCGCTACAGGAAGCTATGGGAGATGTATACGGAAAGAAAAAGGAGTTTGGTCCACTTGATTCGGTCAAGGCTATTTATTATGTTACCAATGAAAGACTACTTACCGGTCTTACAAAAACCAATCTTGTAAACATCGATATTCTTGCAGACCTAAAAAAAGGCAGTGTCTTTGACAAGCTTAGGAATTTCATGCGTGAGCATGGAGTTCAGACACTATCGTTTGAGTCAGGTACAAAAAAGACAGAATTCGGTGAAGCTCCGGTTAAGCTATTCGATGGAGAGAATTTTGTCATGCCGGAAAAAGCTTATATGTACAAGCGTGAACTCAGAAACCTTTATGTTCAGCAGGATCTTCGCCAATCGGTTATTCCGGAAGGTGCCAACCAGATAACACAGTTTTATGCGAATATATTGCCATTACCAAATGCTCCGGCACTTACGGATCTTCTTAATACGGCAAAGAAAAAGTCTCTAGCCCAACTTGCTAATGAGTTTAACGGCATAAAAGGTAGGGAAAGGCAAAGAAAATGGCTAATGGAAAAGGTTGATAAGCTCGGTCAGGAACATTTAAAACAGTTACTCGAAGCCGGAGCTTCGCTTATGGAACCTACTTACCGGCCTATGCTGGAAAAGATACTAAGCAGCTATGTCACTCGCAATGGTTTACAGATAATGATAAACAGAGTGACAACCCAAGCGGTTCCTGCAGGAGATATCGATCTCAGGCCAATGAGAAAAACAAAGGATAACAAAGTTATCTTTCCTGAGGGAGCATTTAACATAGAAGGTATACGATATGCCAGATGGGTAAACAGCAAGAAAAAAGCGATAAAAGAAATTAAGGCAAAACCGGATTATTACTGGGATATGTTTGATCGTAATGGAAATGTTAGAGAACAGGAAATACGTGAGGATGATCGTGGCTGGATTATTCCGGGAGAGTTCGGACTTTCGAACCGTGTACCGGCATGTGACCTCCACTCACATCGGCTTGTCAGGGCTAAGTACAGGATTCGTGCAGGAAATTTTACAATGTTGGACAATGAAAGTTCAGATGTCTCCGGAGAGGATTACGATGGTGATTTGAGGTTTAACACGGTAATGTTCTCACGTGAAGGCGAGCCAATCTCGGGAGAAACACGGAAAGGCATAGCTAATGAGATACTTATGGAGCTGGGATACG
>Ga0209986_10004702_pt1 | contig 11507 bp, 9 predicted proteins | sample BlataG_FD_183168 | JGI IMG/M metagenome (GOLD analysis project Ga0209986, IMG submission 183168) | Deep subsurface microbial communities from Black Sea to uncover new lineages of life (NeLLi) - Black_00105 metaG (SPAdes) (version 2) | ecosystem: Environmental > Aquatic > Marine > Oceanic >...
ATGAGTTCAGTATCGTGACCGTATTCAGAGGCTATCATACTTGCTGTCTCATAATCCAACCGTCGGTTGATAGTCACCATGAGACCGAGTTCGAGGCATTTGGCAATAAGTGAAAGGGAAGATGCAGATAGAAGCTTCGCGAGTTCCTCAACACTTACAAGTTCAGGGAGTTGAATTTTCCGCACCTCTTTCTCCGATTTGGTTTCAACTCTTTCAACCTTCTCCCTCTTTTTTGGTTTCTGCTCACCCGTTTTTATCTTTGTAAGGGTTTCTTTGACTTTGATTGCAGCTCTTTTCTTTTCTTCTGGTTTTTTTAATCGCCTTTCCACTTTTCTCTTCTTGCCCCTACGAAGTTTTTCTTTCTCTATGTCCTTCTCCTTTATTCTTTGTTTATCCTCTTCCAACTTCTTCTTCGCCTTATTTATCATTTCTGGAGTGACCACACTCATGTAACCCCGTACCTTGAAACCAAGTTCTCTCAAAAGGTGTACAAGTGCCTCGCTTGAGAGGTTCAATTCCTTCGCAGCGTCGTATACTCGGCGGTCATTCATAAATAAAAAAATATTGTTTAAGAGGGTAAGAAGAGAAAAAGTTAAGACTTAACTTCGGTGAACCCCTCGGCCTGAGCTCGGGACGAAGGCTCAGTTGAACCGTCCGGGGACTGGTGTTTTGTCTTTTTTACAATATCATAGGAGATTTCATATATCTTTTTTGCAGTTTCTCTTCCTATCCCTTTTATAGAAAAAAGCTTTGGGACACCATAAAAAACGATATCATACGCACTTACAAATCCATTTTCCAGAAGTTTTGTTTTTAACTTTGGCGATAGCCCATCTAAATTCGCCACCGAAGTAGTTTTATCCATACTTTCAGAGATAATATCAATTCTGTATCCAGTTAATTTTGAGGATAAAAAAGCATTCTGTCCATTCTTACCGATTGCTATAGGGAGTTCTTCATCATTCACAACGATCTGTATTCTTTTTGTACTCTCATCTATATCCTCTTTTATTATCTTAACGCCAGAAAGTGCCCTTGATACATAAACCAGTGGATCCTGGCTCCATTGTATCACATCTATTTTCTCGCCGGCAAGTTCCTTCACAACGACCTGTACCCTTGACCCCTTTACACCTACACATGCCCCTACAGGGTCAATCCTTGGGTTATTACTTGTAACAGCTACCTTTGCTCTAACTCCAGGGATTCTCATTATGTTTTTTATCTCAATTATTCCTTCTTTAATTTCTGGTACCTCTGACTCAAACAATCCCTTCAGGAAACCTGGATGCGTACGCGAGAGTAGTATGCCCTCCTTTGGGTCTACTGCAAGTATATACGCCTTTATAACACTACCCTGACGGAAGTATTCTCCTGGAATCTGTTCCCTTTTTGGCAGAGTACCTTCTGTCCTGTTAAGGGTAACTAATATCCTTTTGCTTTCTATTCTCCGGATACTGCCAGTAACAATTTCTCCCACCCTTTTTTCAAAGGAGGTATATATGGCATCTCTTTCAGCCTCTCGCAGTTTTTGAAAAAGAATCTGTTTAGTCAAGATAATGGCGTTTCTTCCAAATGCTTCAAACTCCATGGGAATATTTATTCTATCCCCTATCTTTGCAGACTGGTTGTATTTTTTTGCCTCTGTAAGGGTTATCTCCTTTGAAGGAAATTCCACCTTTTTCACCACCTCTTTCACGACAAATACAGATATTGAACCAGTGGATTCGTCTATATCTACAGTCATTTCGATATCCCTTCCAAAGGTCTTTTTTGCTATGGTTATTATTGTCTCTCTAAATACCTCTTTGACCCTTGTGAGATTTAGTTCTCTGTCTTCAGCCAGTTGATCCAGAAAATGAGATATGTTATAAACTGTCATCGATTCACTTCTCCTGGTATAATATTCATTATACCTGATTACACAGATGTTTAGCCACAGATTACACAGATTAGAATATAATTCTCTTTACTTGACAACTTTTATTACCAAAATTAATCAACAATCCAACCTGTCTACCGACAGGTAGACATGAAGTCCCGAAGCTTTTAACTAAGAAAGTAATCGTAATCCTTCTTGATCAAATGATAATTTTAGCGCATTTATGGTATATCTTTTCATTAAAACCGGGCCCTAATTCTTTGTGCACTTTGAAACAGCAGCCTATTATGCGTTCTGTAATCAGACATCCCGATCTTTATAGGATGTCTTTTTCTTTTTAATCTGTATATCGGTGTTTAAATCTATACCCGGTGAGGATACCTCAAGTGTGTACCTATGATCAATGGGTTCTTCTATATCGAACACATCTGAGAGTTCTCTTGATACAAGTACACAATCCTCAACTGTGACTCCACCCGGTTTATCAATAAATACCTTCAAAATTGAATATGGTTCACTGCCTTTCAGTTCCCACCTGACAAGATGTATATTCTTATCCCACAGTACCTTGTTTATTAAATCCTCTATCTTCTGCTTTACATCTTCATTCATACCACAAAATTACCAAGTAGCCTAAATCATAGCGTTTACTCTGATGTTAGGACTACTACCCGGTGCAATGTTGCAAAAAACCTGGAACCCCTTGATAGGCAACAGCAAAAAGAAGCTCTAGGTTTTTTTATTTTTATTCCTCCTTCTTCTCTTGCTCGATTTTTTCTTTCTTCTCTTCTTCCTTTGTTTCTTCTTCTTCAAACTCTTCCTCTTCCAACAGGTTCCTGTCATCTTTTATCTTAACGAGGGCTGTATATATCATGGTCTGCCCGGCACTCCATACTGATATACCATAAGCAAGCACAAAGAAGGCGATGAAATGGAATCCTATACCAATACAGAATCCTCCAAAGGCTGTTGCCCAGTTCTGTGTTGCCCATGTGTGAGGGAAGAGAAGTGTTGGCAGAAATCTGCCTGCAAGGTTTTCCACCCAGACAACGGGAGGGCAGGAAGACAGATACCATACTCCGTTTTGCCACATAGCGGTAAACCAGCCTCTTGGCCCCTCCCAGAGAGGAATTGCAAAGTAGGTCAGTGCCAGTGCCTTCTTTGTAACCCATGCGAGTATGCATATACCAGCAACTGAAAAGAAGGCAACCAGTGCTTCCCACACAACGATTCTCCACGTCTGGTCATTTAAGACACTGAAGACCTCAAAGAGAGTATCAAAGGTGTCGCTCTTTGTAGTGCCAACAACAGAAGGCGCAATGAGAAATGAGAGAAACAGTACTACAGTAAGGTATACGAGAAAGAGCGCTCCAAAGGATATAGGTACAAAAAGGAGCCCGATAGCTAATTGCCCTAGATAGGGTATTCGCCCTACGAGACCGAATATAAATCCGCATAGGAGAATAACTCCGCATATTATTATCATTGTTATCGGAGAGAGCACGATGCCTTTCCAGTGTTTAATGGAGAATTTTATTGCCTCTGTTATCTCGTAGAACTCGTTACCTTTTACCTGTTCATATGTAATTTTAGATATTGCACCTATAGCGAGTAGGTTTACAATGACAAAGAGTGCAACTCCAACTACACATATTGCCCAGCTATACCATAGCATTACAGTATAACCTACTATTGGGACAGGAATATATCTATATTCTCTCCATACTGATAACCAGTTCCAGTCGGGTGTAATGGTTAATGCAACATATGAGAGAATGGCGTAGAAAATCGTCCCAACGAGTATACCAAGAAAGCCCACCCATATCTTCTTGGCAGAGAAGCCAAGACGCATAGAGCGCAATACATCCTTGAAGTTGAACAACATAGCCCCCCCTTTCTGCTACCAAGATATCAAAAAAACTCAAATATTGTAATAGAATTGGAACTTAAAAGACAAGTAAGGTTTATCTTGTTCTTATATTTTAACATCAAAATTTTGATTTGTCAAGAAAAAAATTTCATTAGGTAATGGAATTATTGAATTACTGAGAATTTACCTACTTTTTTTTCTCCATCATCAGATACTGCAATATATATGTATGTACCGCTTGCAATATCAGGATTATCCCATCTCACTGAACTTTCTCTTATGTTAGAGAAAATCTTTATGAGTTGACCACTGAGCGAATAAATGCTTATACTGCCTCCTAATAGATCCTCGGAGATAAAACTTATATCCGAATGCTCATTGGCTAAATATGGATTTGGGAATACCAGAATAGAAGAGATTGTATGAGGAAGGATAAGTCCGGTTCGATATCTTGAGATTCCCTCGCCCGTAGCTATCCATAGCCATCCTCTCGTTGGGTCGTATGCGAGTCGATTCCCGGTATCTCTGCCTTCTATCCTGTTTGAGACAAGTCCTTTTGAAGGTGTAATGGATGAAAAATCGAATTTTCTTGTGACTTTCGTTACGCCCCCATCACTTCCCAAGATAGGCTCGAGCAGAAGCCAAACATTTCCATAGATATCTGGTAGAATGTCGTGTGCTTTATCGCCGACGACATCGGTGTTGTGGATTAGTATCCTTTCAATCTGGTTATTTCTTATTATGTATGTCCCATTATCTGTCCCAACCCATAGTCTTCCATCAATGTCAAATGCAAGAGAGTATATCTCCTCACCCTGAATATCGTGGCAGGGAAGTTCATCTGCCTCAGATTTATTTATTATTTGAAAAACACCGCCACTTGTAAGGTAAGTACACCCGACCCATATATTTCCTTCATTATCAAATGTTATTCTGTTTATTCCAGGTGGGGAACTGAACACAACGTAGGAATTAATTGAACCCTCTCGGAATCTATAAAGAAGAGAGGATTGTCCCTCTAATATCCATGTTGAGACCCATACATCATTGTGGCCATCCACTTCTATATCACTTATCACATTATTCCCCTGAAGACGAATAGTATCAAAAGTATCGTCGTAATACAGTCTTATAAGACCCGGACCCTCGTTTGACCAATTCCAGACCCCTATCCATACTGTACTATCCTTTCCGACTGCAAGAGCAGATAATCCATCTCCTCTGACATTCCACTCATTATTTTGGTTGAAGATGTGCCATTCCTCATCCTGGGCGTCGAATTTTGATACTTCTTTACTACCTGTGATGCACCAGAGATTACCGTCTCCATTAATTGCTATATCGCCAAACTTGTTATCTGCCGGTCCATCAGGTATGAAATATGATGTGTCCGGTGTATATTCTATAATACCACTGCCCCATGTCCCGACCCAAAGACTGGATAGAGGGAGGAGACATCTTGAATCCTTCATAATAGAAGTGGATAAGAGGCTATCTCCATTCCATACCCTTAATCCTGCTGATGTGGCGAGCCATAGTCTTTCATTCCAGAGAGATATATCCCTTGAATCGAACGATGCTACATAGTGATAATTTCCTCCAGTTATGTATGCAATTCCTTCTGATGTTGCTACCCATAATGTATCTTCTAAAAGTTCAACCGCGTTTACACTGCCAATTTCAGTAATATTACTCCACGCCGAGGTGTTCCCAATACAGGATAGTACGACTATTCCTATTCCTTCGTTTGTACATACCCATAGCGAATCTCTGATGTACTCTATACGGTTCACGATATTCCCCGGATGAGATGCAATAGTTTCCATCATCTCTGTTTTATTCATTGGATTGGTGTCTTTTATGTCCCACAATCTTAATCCATCATCTGTTCCAACAAGTACTGTGTCAGATAAGATATTTATACATAGTAGTCCATCTGGTAATCCACACCACGCACCACTCAATTCCTTCCATCTGCCATCTGGAGATAGAATTGATATTCCCCTATTGTAACATACAAACCAGAGATTGCCATATTTATCGTGAATGATATCTCTTACATCATTTCCAACAAGCCCGTTGCCTGTTGAGATTCTGTCAAAACTATCTGTGGTAGTGTCAAATATTGCTACTCCACCGCTCGTTGCACAGTATATCTTGCCGTCGTATTGGTACAATCTGTGTATATGGGTTGAGTTAAGAAAACTCTCTATCTCTCCACTACACGGGGTGGACGAAATCAATAGTGATATAGCGAGAATTGTTTTCATAAAGGGTCTCTAATTATATCACATATATTGTAAAAGTCAAGCAAAAAAACCCATTTTTTCTTGACTTTTATAGGATTTGTGGTATAATAAAATTAGGAGAAATGGAGAAAGTAGGAAAGGGAAAGTTAAAATTTCATAAGCTCCTGTATTTTAGTAAGACATCAATTCAATATCACCGTTTCTCCATATTCCCCCTTTCTCCTTATGGATTTTTCACAGGTCACCGATTACTGATTTTATCTCGGTGATTTTCAGTGTTTAACGCATAATCTGAGATAAATGGTCAAAATACGGGTGTGGAAGAGATGAGAACGATTATTGCGATCGTCGGTCCTACAGGAGTTGGAAAGACAGAGACGGGATTTAAGATCGCTTTGAAACATAATGCTTCCATAGTATCCTGCGATGCGAGGCAGGTCTACAGATTTATGGACATAGGTACTGCCAAGCCAGACAAGGAGATGCGAAGTATCGTCCCGCATTATATGATAGACATGGTAAATCCTGACGAGATATACACTGCATACGACTATGCAAGAGACGGAAGAAAGGTAATAGAAAAACTCAAAAAACCCATCATAATTGGAGGATCAGGGCTCTACTTGAGAGCACTTGATGATGGGTTATTCTCGTTACCAAAAATTGATTCAGCAATAAAAGAAAGGTTGTCCTTAAAGAGAACAGAAGAGTTATATGACGAGTTGAAAAAGGTTGATCATGAGATCGCGGTGAAACTCCATCCAAATGATAGGGTGAGAATCATGCGGGCAGTTGAGGTATACGAGGCGACAGGTACTCCCATCTCTGTATGGAGAAGAGAGAAAGAACCCGCAAACTTCAGTGTAGCGTATATCGGGGTAGATATAGATAGGAAGAAGCTCTATAGAAGAATAGAGGAGAGGGTAGATGCTATGATTGCCCGCGGATTGGTTGATGAGGTGAAATTTTTGATTGGAAGGTACGGCAAAACAGTTATAGCCCTTTCATCCATAGGATACAGTGAAATAGTTTCTTGTTTGGAAGGAGATATTAACCTTTCAGATGCAGTAAATCTTATAAAGAGAAATACAAAAAGATATGCCAGGCGTCAGCTTACCTGGTTTCGAAACATCAAAAATATAGTGTGGTTACCACCTGATAAAATAGAGGAGACAGTGCACTATGCGCTTTTTTAAGGATTTTGATTTTATTTTCCTTGCCCTCGTTCTCTTTGTAGTTTTCCTTGGACTTCTTACACTTTACTCTGCAAGCTACAATGAGAATGGAGAGGCATTCAAGAGGCAGGTTATATGGGTGGCAATTGGACTTGTTATTCTGTTTTTATTCTCCCGTATCCCATTCCGCTTCTGGCAGAGTATTGCGCCATTTCTATATGTATTTTCCATTATTCTTCTTATAGCAGTTCTTTTTGCAGGTAAAGGCGTAAAGAGATGGATAAGCCTTGGGCCCATTTCATTCCAACCTTCAGAGTTTGCAAAGGTTTCAACAGTGCTTTTTATGTCTGATATTTTATCTATAAGGAAATTTGAACTCAAACATCTCCGTTCATTCCTTGTTCCGTTTTTTATCTGTTTTGTGCCTTTTGCTTTGGTTTTCATTGAGCCCGACATTGGCACATCCCTTGTGTTTCTTTTTGTCTTTCTTACACTTGCGTTTTACAAGGGGACGAGACCCATATATATACTCTTTCTGATTTCTCCTTTTGTCTCCCTTCTGGCAGCATTTCACTGGGGTATATGGATAGTATGGCTTGTTTTTCTTCTTGCTGTAATATACTGGGGAAGAGTCCCTCTGAACGAAGGGATTTTCGTCTTTATCATTAATGTGGCTATTGGGCTTTTCAACCCATTGGCATGGCAGGCGCTTTTGCCCTATCAAAAGGCAAGATTAACGGTTTTTCTCTCGCCGGGAAGCAACCCAGCTGGTATAGGATGGCAGCTTTTGCAGTCAAAGATAGCGATAGGCTCTGGTGGTCTCTTCGGAAAGGGATTTCTGAAGGGCACACAAAAGGGACTTGCCTTCCTGCCGCAGAAACATACTGACTTTGCGTTTTCATCGTTTGCGGAAGAGTTCGGATTTATCGGGGCGATTATTCTTTTTTCTGCCTTTATCCTCATAGTACTGAGGGGCATAAAAATTGCCAGAGAATCAAGGAATCAATTTGCCTCGCTCTTTGCATTTGGGCTTGTGTCAATAGTATTGTTTCAGGGGGTTATAAATACTGGTATGACGATGGGTATATTTCCTGTTGTGGGAATGCCCTTTCCTCTTCTTTCGTATGGTGGTTCATCTACACTTGTATTTCTTGGGATAGCAGGGCTCATCCTCGGGATCGGAAGGCAAAGATATCAGTATTGAAGCCCTATGTATCAAATCAATAACCTGTATATTTATGGAGGTGAAATATGATTGAGTGGCTCAGGACATCGGGAATAAGGATAGTCGGGATAGCAATCTTCGGGTTTGTCCTCGACAGGATTCTTCGTTTCTTCCTTTCAAAGATAGGAAGAACTAAAAAAGGTAAGGAGCTCGAGGAGATGGAGAAGAGGATAAAGACTGTGATAGGCACATTACAGACCATTGGTGATATTATAATAATAGTTATATGCGGTGCCATGATTGCAAGAGAGCTCGGGGTTGACATTGGTCCTCTACTCGCATCATTGGGTGTTGTTGGTTTAGCTGTAGGTCTTGGGGCACAGGCCCTTATAAGGGATGTTCTAAATGGTTTTTTTATAGTGTTTGAAGATCAGTTCAGGGTCGGAGATGTAATAAACATTGGTGATAAGGGAGGGATTGTGGAGAAATTAGGATTGCGCACTACTGTTATAAGGAGTACAGATGGCTCGGTAATCACAATCCCAAACAGTGAGATAAAGGTTATCTCAAACCTCACAAAAAAATGGGCAAGGGCAGTCATAAAGATAGGAATTGCATATAAGGAAGACCTCAATAGGGTTTTGGAAATACTGAATGGGATAGCCGAGGATATTATGCATCATCCCGAGGTGGGTGATTTTATACTGGAGAAGCCGAATATACTTGGAGTGGACGCAATCGCTGAGTCGTCAATAGATATACTTATATGGATAAAGACAAAGCCACTCAAACAGTGGGTAGTGGCAAGAACCTTCAGGAAGATTGTAAAGGAGACATTTGACAGAGAAGAAATAGAGATTCCTTATATAATTTAACATAATTAAACTATGGTGGTCATCACTGGAAGAGAGAATGTTGGTAAATCAACACTCCTCAATCGTATTATGAGGAAGAATGTCGCTGTCGTGGGCAAGACGCCCGGAATAACCAGAGACTTTGTAGAGAAATGGATTGAAAGAGATGGTAAGACATTCAAGGTGGTTGATACAGGTGGAATTTTCCCTTGCAAAACTGGGATAAAAAAAAAGGTTCAAGAGAAACTACAGGAGGCGCTGAACAATGCCTTCATAATTCTGTTTTTAGTAGATGTAAAGGACGGTATTACACCGCTCGATGAAGATATTGCTGTTGCCTTAAGAAAGCTTAAAGGGTCTGTATGGCTTGTTGTGAACAGAGTGGATACAAAGAAAAGACTTTTTGCTGCTCAAAATTTTCATGTTCTCGGATTTGATAAATTGTATCTTATTTCTGCCTTAAAGGGTTATGGGATTGAACAGCTTGTGGACGATATTGTGAAAGAAGTCCCTTCCTCTACCTCCATTTGTGCCTCTCTCCCCGTCATTTCCATAATGGGTAGACCGAATGTTGGTAAATCTACTTATATAAATACACTCCTGGGAAAGGAGAGAATGATTGTTGATGAATCACCCGGGACCACAATAGATGTATGCGATGTTAGTATAAGATTCCATGGAAGAGAACTTATTCTGGCAGATACCTCTGGATTAAAAAAAAGACAAAAGGTTAAAACTGATGTGGAAAAGGGTGCAACCGCACTTACGATCTCAAATACGAAGAGGATTGATGTTGGAATAGTTATGATAGAGTCAAATGCACCTTTAACAAAAGAAGATAAAAGGATTATTCAGCTTCTCTTCAGGAGAGGAAAAGGGGTTGTAATAGCAGCAAATAAAAGTGATCTGGGTAGATATTTCCTCGGGCACAGTGTTAGTTTTGCATCACATATCCCCATCATATATATGTCTGCACTTTTGAGAAGAGATATAAATGTGCCACTAAAGGAGGCACTCAGGATATACGATGAGGGAAAAAAAAGGGTGACCGCGGATGGACTTGATATCCTAAGGAGTGAGATGCAACATGTGAGACTTTCTGGCCTCCGTCAGGTATCAATATCTCCTCCTTGCTTTAGAGTAACTACTCGCAGAAGACTGAAAGATAGCGATCTGAGTTATATTGAGAAGTGCATAAGAAATAAATTTGGATTTCGTGGAGTACCCATAGAGTTTGAGCAGAAGTAATAATCCCAGATTATGTATTAAACACTGAAAATCACCGAGATAATATCAGTAATCAGTGATCGGGTTATCAGTGACCAGGAAAAAGTAAGTGTATCAGCCAATCAGAGTATCAGTGGGAAGGATACCAGCAGACCAGAGTATCAGGTTCTGATATGCTGATAATCTGATACTCTGCCTACTGACTTCGGTGAGCAGTTCGGCCCTGAGCAGTTCAGCCTTGAGCAGTTCAGCCTTGAGCTCACTGCCGAAAGGCTCACTGCCGAAAGGCTCACTGCCGAAGGGCTCAGTCGAACCGATCTACTGGTATCCTGATAAGCTCTGGAACTTACTGATTACCGGTAACCAATATGTAGTTCATTAGGAATACAAAAATCTTGTAGAATCAATGACTTCGGTGTTATTAACGAATAATCTAAGATTATGTGTATTCTTGCTGCAATTATGGTGGGTTATCTTCTTGGTTCAATACCTTTTGGATTTCTCATTGCAAAGGCGAAAGGTGTTGATATAAGAAAGGTAGGAAGTGGGAATATTGGATTTACAAATGTGTTGAGGAGCTGTGGCATAGCTCCTGGTATTCTTACCTGCTTTTTCGATGTTTTAAAAGGATTTCTTCCCGCATATATATTCTCACATGCGGGGACTCATGGTCAGTTGTGTGGCATCCTTGCAGGGGCTTCGGCAATGCTTGGGCATCTTTTCAGTGTATGGCTCAAATTTAAGGGAGGGAAAGGGGTCGCAACAGGGCTTGGTATCTTCCTTGCACTCGCTCCCTCGGCAATTCTCGTAGCACTGGCCTCATGGATTATCGGGATCGTCATCACGAGGATAGTATCAGTTGGATCTATAACAAGTGGTATAGTACTGCCAGTTGCCTCGTTTATATTCTATGGTAATGCGCCAGTCTCCTATTTTGCCCTGTTCGCCGGTTTCATCAGTATACTGCAACACAGACAGAATATAATGAGACTTATTGCTGGCAAAGAGCCACGGCTAGGAAGGAGAAAGTAGTATATGTATGTGGAGGTAGCACTCGCGCAGGGGAACTTTATATATCTTCTGAG
>Ga0209986_10004703_pt1 | contig 11505 bp, 11 predicted proteins | sample BlataG_FD_183168 | JGI IMG/M metagenome (GOLD analysis project Ga0209986, IMG submission 183168) | Deep subsurface microbial communities from Black Sea to uncover new lineages of life (NeLLi) - Black_00105 metaG (SPAdes) (version 2) | ecosystem: Environmental > Aquatic > Marine > Oceanic >...
CAGATGAATTCGAAATAAGCTTAAAATTCTGGTGCGGGGGGTGGGATTTGAACCCACGAACCCCTACAGGACAGGCTCCTGAAGCCTGCGCCTTTGACCTGGCTCGGCGACCCCCGCAATAAGATAAAATACGTGAAGAAAAGGTTTAAGAGTTACTGTATCTTTCAACTAGAAACGGTGTATCTGAATGCCGACTCACGGTTCACTTTCTAAGGCTGGAAAGGTCAGGTCGCAAACTCCTAAAATACAGTCTGTCGAAAAGAAGAGGCCGTCGCCTAAGTCGAGAAATAGACGGAACTACGAGAAAAGACTGATTCTGCAGAGAAAGCCTGGACAAAACTGGGGCTCTACACGGCGTTAAAAACTTTTATTTCATAAGCCTACATTACCAAGCATGTCAGACAGTACACTTGTCGTTTTAAATGCTAATTTAGTGACTTTGAATCAGAAGCAGCCTAAAGCCGAAGCAATAGCGATTCAAAACGGAAGAATAGTCGCTGTAGGTTCTGATGAAGAGGTCCGAAAATACATAGGCAAAAAAACAAGGGTCATAGACGCAAAGAACAAGACGATTGTACCTGGTTTTGTTGACTGTCACGTGCACATGACAGGCTTTGGACAGTTTTTGCAGACCTTAAACCTGAGAAACGTAGAGTCCGTAAAAGAGATGCAGCAGAAACTTCGGGAATACGCCCAGAAAAATCCTGAAAAAGCCTGGATTTTAGGGGGAAGGTGGGATCAAGATAAATTTGCTGAAAAACGTTATCCAACCCGCTGGGACTTGGATGCTGCAGTTGCGGACAAACCAATCTTTCTAATTCGTGTATGCGGACATTTAGGCGTCGCTAATAGTAAGGCTTTACAGTTGGCTGGCATATCAAAGGAAACAACTATAGAAAGTGGAAAAATAGATTTAGACGAAGCTACAGGCGAGCCTAATGGTATATTGCGAGAAAATGCTTTAGGGCTAGTTTGGAAAACAATTCCAAAACTAAACCCGAAAGAACTTGAACAAGCTTGCATTTCAGCGTGCAAAAAAGCTGCTAAAACCGGACTCACATGCGTCCACTGGATTGTAGGCTCTGCCCAAGAAATACGCATCATACAAAAACTCTATCTCAACGGAAAACTACCCTTAAGGGTTTATTTAGGCATCTCTGTAGATCTTCTAGATCAACTAATCGATTTAGGTCTGCAAACAGGTTTTGGAAACGACATGGTTAAGATAGGTTTTGTCAAAGTTTTTGCTGACGGCTCCCTCGGAGCACGCACAGCAGCCCTAAAAGAGCCTTACTCTGACAAGCCTGAAACAAGAGGCATAATACTTTATACACAAGGAAAACTGAACAGGCTTGTTTCGAAGGCTCATCGGGCTGGTTTGCAGTTGGCAGTTCATGCCATAGGCGACCGTGCCGTAGAAACTGTTCTAGAAGCCTTTGAAAAAGCTCTGAAAAAGCATCCGCGAAAGAATCATAGGCATAGAATTGAACATTGTTCCGTCCTTAATCCAAGGCTCATTGAACGCATGAAGCGTTTAGGGTTGATAGCTTCTGTTCAACCGCATTTTACTTTTTCTGATTTTTGGGTTGCAGACCGTGTTGGAAAAGATAGAGCACGCTGGGTTTACCCCTTCAAGACTCTTGTGAAGGAAGGATTGATTGTTACTTCTGGTTCAGATTGCCCGGTAGAACCAATAGATCCTCTTTTAGGTGTTTGGGCTGCTGTGACGAGGAAAAGCTTTGCCGAAGAAAGCCTCACAGTGAAGGAAGCTCTTAAAACCTACACCTTGAATGCAGCTTATGCTTCTTTTGACGAAAACAAGAAAGGAACAATAGAAGTTGGAAAGTTTGCAGATCTAACGGTTTTGTCAGGTGATTTGCTTAACGTTCCGCCCGACGAAATTAAAAAAGCCAAAGTCGAGATGACGATTGTTGATGGAAAAATCGTTTATTCACGTAGCTCCTAGTTCAACAACTTTGATGCATTGTTCAGAGAAGACTCAGCTTTTCTAAAGAATACATAATATAGCGAACTTGCGATGAAATAGGTAACTGTCGTAAATAGGAAAGGCGTGTAAAAATCGTTTCCTGTCATCATTACACCGGAAATCGAAGCGGTCACAGCGCGCGGAACGTTGTCCGCCATAATCACTAAACCGTTTGTTGTGGCACGTTCCTTTTCTGTTACTAACTCCATCTGCAAAGTAGAGCTTACAGGTCCTGCCATGTTCATCAAGGCGCCACGGGCTACGTAAGCTGTTGAAGCCAGAGTTAAGTTCGGTGAAAGGGTTATGAGCATGATGAAGGGCATGGAAGAAAATTGACACATCACTATGCTTTTGACCTTGCCCAACTTGCTTGATAACAAGGGTGCGGCAAGAACTCCCACGGCTAGTGTAACGCTGCCTAGAGCCGATATTATGCCTATTTGCTCCATTGTGGCATGAAATTTCAAGTCAAAAAAATTTTTTAGAAGTGGTACAATGAAACCAGCTCCGAAACCTACGAGAGCTGTAGGTATCATGAATTTTACTATTGTTTGATGGCTTCTTATGTTTCGCAAGGCTAAGAAATCAATCATCTTTTGCCTTTGTACCGCCTTATTCTCCTTTATCAACAAGATTGGAAAAGCAGCAATCAGAGCCAAACCAACCGAGACTACAAGGGCTATACGATATCCGATGGGTGACCCGAACTCTAGACCTGTAGAGTAACCCAAAAAAGCGTTAAATGAATCTGGCATGACCCCGCCAACGTAGCTCCCTACGACTCCCATGATTATCATTAAAGCCCAGCTAACACTGAATAAGTATGTACGTTCTTATTGCCTGCTATTTTCCATCATGAATGGTGCAGAGGCTACCCATCCAACCGTGCCTATCAAGCCAGAAACGAGACTCGCAAGAAGAAGAATTGTCGGTTGTAAAGCGACTATTTGAATGAGACTTATGAAGTTCGCTGTTAAACCGACAAGCAATGCCTTCTTAGGACCAATGCGTTCGCAAAGTAAGCCCGCCGGTAAGGCCACTAAGCCAGTTGCTATTGCGCCAGCGGAGAACACGTTGCCTATGAAATCCAGCTTGAACCCAACTTCGGGAAGGTTAAGGTATAGGTTGAATATGACTCCCCAGATTCCAAAACTTAAGCCTTGCAGAACAGTTGCCACCAGGTAAAGCTTGGCATTACGGCTAAGCATGCTTATGCGCTGAACATACCGCGTAATTCCTGAAAGAATCTGCAAAGTTTATTCACCGAAGTTTGAAGTTCGGTAGCATAGGACAGTTTAGAAATAAATACTTTCCGAGATTTCAGCTGTTACTTTTAGTGTAGTTTATTTGTGTGTGTTTATGCTAGTTTATTGTGGTTGCCTTGATTTGAATGCAAACGATGCTCTAAGAGAAATAATCGAAACTCTAATGCGTAGCCCTTCGCCTAGCCGCGACGATGTTAACCGTGCTAAGATGCAGGTTGCTGCCAGACATCAACTTGGGAAAGTGCCTTCAAACTCTGACTTAATACGCATGCTTAAAGCTGAAGAAAAAAGCAGACTCCTGCCCCTTTTACGAAGAAAAGCCACACGCACAATCTCAGGCGTTACAGTGATAGCCGTGATGACAAAACCTTATCCTTGCCCACAGCCTGAACCATGCGCCTACTGTCCAGGCGGACCACCATTCGGAGTGCCTCAAAGCTATACTGGTTTTGAGCCTGCTGCGATGCGTGGATTGCAAAACGAGTTTGACCCATTTTTGCAGGTTAAAAGCCGTGTTGGACAGTTGCAAGCCATAGGACATAATGTTGACAAAATAGAACTGATCGTTATGGGTGGAACCTTTCCAGCAACACCGCTGGATTATCAAACGTGGTTTATCCAACGTTGTCTAGACGCCATCAGTAAGATGGAATCGGCCAGCCTTGAGGAGGCTAAAAAGAATGCGGAAACGAGCAGAATTCGTAACGTCGGCATAACCGTGGAAACGCGGCCAGACTGGGCTAAAGAGAGCCATGTAGACCACATGCTCAGTAGGGGTGTAACTCGCGTAGAAGTGGGTGTTCAAAACCCAAACGATGAAATTTACCGTTTAGTCGGCAGAACACACACGGTCAAAGACGTTGTTGAAGCTACACGCATAATGAAGGATTCTGGACTAAAAATAGCGTATCATCTCATGCCCGGGTTGCCTAGTTCAAACACGAAAAAAGACTTAAAAGCCTTCAAAGAGATTTTCACAAATCCTGTTTTCAAGCCCGACATGATTAAAATTTATCCATGCCTAGTTTTGAAAGGTACAAAAGCCTACAAATGGTATCGCGAAGGAAAATATGAGCCGTACACAAACGAGACAGCAGCAAACCTAATCGTAGAAATCAAAAAGATTATCCCACATTGGATACGTGTAATGCGTGTTCAACGGGACATCCCCGCCCCATTGATTGTTGCTGGTGTGAAAAGAAGCAACCTGCGCCAACTAGTGCAGCAGAAACTGAAAGAGCAAGGCACAAGATGCAGATGCATAAGATGTAGAGAAGTGGGTCACAGAATGCTAGAAGACAAAGTGAAACCCGATCCAGAAAAAGTGAAGATTTTAACCACAAAATATGCTGCGTCTGAAGGAGAGGAAATCTTCATCTCAGCAGAAGACCCAGAAAACGACCTTTTAATAGGTTATTTGAGGCTGAGGATTCCTTCAGAAAAAGCTCACAGACAAGAAGTAAAAGCGAAACCATGTTCCATAGTTCGGGAACTTCACGTTTATGGACCTCTTGTTCCAGTTGGTGAACACTTGGCCAAGGCATGGCAGCACAAGGGGTACGGTGGCATTCTCTTAAGCGAAGCAGAACGCACATCAAAAGAGGAATATGACGCGAAAAAGGTTTTAGTTATAAGTGCTCTCGGAACAAAACAGTACTATATGCGATTCGGCTACCAATATGATGGATTATACATGTCAAAAATGTTGGAGAATTAAGATATGAGCAAAAAAGAAGAGGTTTCAGGCTACAAAGGTCAAGCATCAGCAGTCATCAGAGAGGCTGAAGCTGAAATAGGAGACGTGTTACGTATAACAAAAAACAGACAGATTTATGAAGGTATTTTGATTCCGCGTTCAGAATGCGGAGACGAAAAACACATTGTCATAAAGCTGAAAAGCGGTTACAATGTTGGCATACGGATAACACCAGACACAAAAATAGAGAGAATAGGAAAGGGAGTGAAACCAGTTTTTGCCACTTCTCCTCCCCCAGAACAAAATCCCAAGCTTCCAAAAGTCACCATAATAAGCACTGGTGGAACAATTGCCAGTCGCGTAGACTACAGAACAGGAGCCGTGCGACCAGCCCTAACAGCAAGCGACTTGTACAGCGTCGTTCCAGAACTTGCCAACATAGCGCGAATAAATGCCCGAATACTTTTCAGCCTTTTCAGCGAAAACATAACTCCTAAACACTGGACTGAAATAGCCAAGGCTGTCTCAAAGCAAATATCCAAAGGCGCCGACGGTGTCGTAATAGCCCATGGAACAGACACCATGGGTTACACGGCTGCAGCTTTAAGCTTCGCACTGCAAGACCTCCCAGTCCCAGTAATACTGGTAGGTTCGCAACGTTCAGCAGACAGGCCGAGTTCAGATGCAGCGACAAACCTTATAGGTGCAGTGACAACGGCGGGAAAAGCACCCCTTGCAGAAGTAGCCGTGGCAATGCATGAAACAACATCAGACACTTCCATAGTACTTCACAGAGGAACAAAAGTTCGAAAATGCCACTCCAGCAGAAGAGGCACCTTCAAATCGGTAAACACAACTCCAATAGCAAGAGTGCAAAACCAGAAAATAACCATGCTCACAGACGAGTATCGAGAACGTGATTCCACAAGAAAGTTTACATTAAAGCCGGAATTCGACGAGAAAGTTGCGTTAACAAAGTTTTATCCGGGCATGAACCCGGCAACAATTGATTGGTATGTGGAGAACAAGTATAGGGGTATAATTCTTGAAGGAACAGGTCTAGGTCATGTCGGCAACTACATTTTTAAAGCCATAAGGAATGCTGTAGAGCATAATGTTGTAGTAGGTATGACTTCTCAGTGCATTTGGGGCCGAATAGACATGAACGTTTATGATCAAGGCCGCGATTTGCTGGCTTTAGGCGTAACCCCATTGGAAGACATGCTTCCAGAAACAGCCACCGTCAAGCTGATGTGGATTTTCGGACAAACCAAAGACGTGGAAGAAGCTAAAAGACTTTTGAAAACGAACATTGTTGGTGAGATTTCACCACGAACTCTTGCCGAGGAATAAGGAATGTCCAAAGGATGAAGCATTTGGAAATAGATTATCAGAAAATCGGGTTGAAAGTCGGCTTAGAAATCCATCAGCAATTGGACACTTCTACAAAGCTATTCTGCAATTGCAAACCAGAACTCTTCAAGGAAGAGCCAGAAATAACGTTTCTACGTAGGCTTCGGCCAACACAAAGTGAGTTAGGACAAATAGATCCAGCGGCCTACTTCGAATTTCAAAAAGGAGTAAAAATTCTCTACGAGGCAAATACGGCGACTTCATGTCTTGTTGAAATGGATGAAGAACCACCGCATCCATTAAACACGGAAGCTGTTGAAACAACCTTAACAGCAGCCTTGATGATGAATGCCAAGCCTGTTGACGAAATCCATGTGATGCGTAAAACAGTTATAGACGGCTCTAACACCACGGGCTTCCAAAGAACATGTGTGATAGCTCTAAATGGCGAAGTCAAAGTTGGAGAAAAAACTGTTCCAATTCAGCACATAAGCCTGGAAGAGGATGCCGCAAGAAAAACGGGTGGGGAAGGCAACGTAATACGTTATCGTATAGATCGGTTAGGCATACCGTTAATAGAAGTTGCAACGGCGCCAGTCATAAAGTCACCTAAAGAAGCAAAAGAAGTTGCATTAGCAATAGGAAGGGTTTTGAGAGCTACTGGAAAAGTAAAAAGGGGCTTAGGCACAATCCGCCAAGATATAAACATATCAATCCCAAATGGCGCGCTCATAGAAATTAAGGGAGTTCAAGAACTTGAATTGCTCCCGCTTGTCGTAAAGTATGAAGTTCATCGTCAATTGAAACTTCTGAAGATAGGTGAAGAATTGAGAGCAAGAGGAGTGAAGGAAGAGGACATTAAAGAAGAATTTGTTGACCTGACAACTGTTTTTAAACAAACAAAATGCAAGGTCCTACGCAAAGCCATAGACAAGAAACAACAGATCCTAGCCGTGAAACTTCCAAAATTCAATGGCTTCCTTAAACAGGAATTGATGCCGAGTTTTCGCTTGGGAACAGAGATGTCTAACAGAGCCCGTTTCTGGGGAAGAGTTGGCGGCATATTCCACACAGACGAACTACCAGCCTACGGGATAACAAAAGAAGAAGTGGAAAAATTAAGAGAGTCTATTGAAGTTGAGGATCAAGATGCTGTAGTGCTTGTTGCAGACAACCCAGAAAACGCCAAAGATGCATTAAAAGCGGTTGTAGAGAGAGCACGAGAAGCCATAAAGGGCGTTCCGCAAGAAACGCGAGCACCAAACCCCGATGGAACAACAAGTTACATGAGACCTAGACCTGGAGCAGCAAGAATGTACCCTGAAACAGACATTCCTCCGATACAGATAACAGAAGACTATGTCAGAAAAATTAGTTCGCAATTGCCCGAGATGCCTGAACAAAAACTGGAACGTTTAATGGAAGAGTATAGGCTGAATCAAAAATTGGCTAGGCAAGTTTTAGATTCCGAATACAGCAGACTGTTCGAATCTATCGTGAAACAGCGCAAAGTCTCACCGACAACTGTAGCTGCGTTCTTAACTGAAACCCTAAAGGCTTTAAAACGCGACGGTGTTCAAGTTGATAAGGTTTCTGAAAGCCAGATTCGAGAAATCTTCAATGAAATAAGCGCTGGAGAATTCACGAAAGAGGCTATGCCAGACGTAACTGTTTGGTTGTCAAGTCACGAGAACAAAGGTGTTCGGGAGGCGATCAAGAGCCTTGGTTTGAAGACTATTTCTGAAAATGAGCTTAGAGCGTTTGTTGAAAAGGTGATTGAAGATAACAGACACTTGATTCGAGAACGTGGTGAAAATAGTTTCGGCGTTTTCATGGGCATCATTATGAAGGAACTGCGAGGCAAAGTGGATACTGCCTTAGTTAGCAGAGTGCTAAGAGAAAAACTGAAGGAATTTGTGAGGGTTTGAAGAATGGCAAAGAAAAGTAAAGTTCGAACGACCGACACAATCACGCTGCCATGTGGTTGCATATATCAAGATAAAGGATGGTTATTAGTGCGCATTCATGAATGTAACTACCATAAGCGAAAACGCACAGCAAAACGCCCATACAGGTCCAAAGCCGAATGTGTAAGACCGTGAAGAATACTTTCCCTGCACGCGTAGGATATCCGAATCTCTTTCGCGTGTTTGTTATAAAAAAAGAGGAAAGTTGTGTCTGCATGTTCAAATTTCAAGTAGGCAGTACGCTACGTATTAGCTGTGAAGAGTCAAATTCTTCTATCAATTCCAATCCTTTATCTGTGGTGTGAAGCAAAGTATCATGCTCTTTAATAAAACCACGGGCTTTCAGAAATTTGATATACCTGGTGAATTGTTCGTAGCTTAAAGAAACCGAGGTGAGTATGTGTGTTCTTCTGATGCCATTCTTTGCAGCTTTCAGAATGGTTACAGAAATGACCAATGATCCCCTTCTCCTGGATGGAAAAATTGGATTCATAACTCATCCAATAATATATGGATGTATCTTCTAGAAAATAAATCTACCCTTTTTATACGCGTCAGTTTTGCAGTCAGTCAGAATTGCTAGAATTGACCTTTTACAAGAGAAGCTTTACACATGTGATTTTTGGTTTTCCCTACAGAGATTGATGCATAAAAAAATTTTCTCTGAACCACCCTAATATTTTGTTGAAAGAAAAAAGCGAGGTATTCGCAGACTGTTCCTTTGTTTCGCGATGCTTTCCTACTCTTTTGTAAGTTTAATTTCCATCGTTGAAACCATTCTTGATCTGTTTTCACCTTCTCTCGCCGGCATTTCCTCTGTTCCTATGGAGATGTTGCTCACTTTCAAGTCTTTGATGAAGCGGTTTCTAGTTATCTCAGCTACGTCAACAGCCGTTGTTATTGCTCGTCCTCGGGCTTTCAAGGTTATGTCTTTAGCGTTGGATGCCGATAGACTTGTGATGATTGCTAGAACATAGTTCATTGGTGGTTTGCTTCCGATGAAAACAATTCCTGATCTTTCCGCCATTTCCCATCACTCCTTTTATTGTTGATTGCAGTCTGTAACGTTACTGTGTTCCGTTTCGATCTTCAACAGCACAACGTTACTGTCCTATCACACTCAAACTCCCTTATAAATGCAACTAGACAACGGAGCACCCTGAGGACATCTCTTCTATCGAAGTTTCCGTTAAAGCTTTTTTGCCCTTCAATCCTGTCAATTCTCTGTAACCCACAAGTGCACATGATCAACCGTGTCGCAATTAGCTCTATAAAATGAGTGCCTAACCACAATTGCCTAAAGGAGAATTCAGGCTATTCAAGCCTCTTTATTATATGGTACCCATACTTCGTTTTTGCAATCGGCGAAATCTGTCCTTTCTGAAGCGTGAAAGCGGCTCTCTCGAATTCCTTCACCATTTTTCCTCTGCCGAAGGTTCCGAGGTCTCCGCCGTGTTTTCCGGATGGGCAGAGTGAAACTTCTTTAGCAATGTTCGCGAACTTTTCTCCTTTCTTCAACCGTTCCAGAACCGCATTTGCCTCTTTCTCAGTCTTTACGAGGATATGGGCGCAATGAACTTTGTTTGGCATAGAGAGCGATTACCCCAATTCGTTTATAACAGTTACCTTATTTACATACAGCATGTGCTAGGTAAATCTCTTTGAGATAGAGTGGTGAGGTTTGTTCATTAACTGTGAGTTGATGATGAATGCCCTATTACGTTTACATCCTTCTTTGTAAAGACAGTAGCTACTACACTGGACACGCTAAAAACGTGAAACATCGGATTGAACAGCACAAAAAAGGTCAAGGCGCCAGATACACGAGAATGCACAGACCTGAGAAGATAGTGTACGTGGAAGAGTTCAACAGCCGTACTGATGCTATGAAGAGAGAACGAGAGATTAAATCGTTCAGCCACAGCAAGAAGCAACGGTTGGTAAACGTCTGATAATGCAAGTTTACGGTGGGGTACTAACACGTTCATAAATTTAGACGCGCGTCAAAGTGTTTCATTTGTAATCTTTTAATGCGATCACTGCTTCTGGCAGCAACTTTAGGTTTTCACCACAGTAGGGACATACTTTGAATTCGGGCAGTATTGGTTTTCCGCACATCGGACATTTGTTTGGATGTTTGACGTTTTCTTCAAACTTTTTGAATTCCCTTTTTAAGCGGCTTAGCTCAGTTCTTAGTTTCTCGACATTCTCCGTTAATGGTTGAATTTCTTTAACTTCTGTTCTCACGTTGTACGTCATGTCCTTAACTTGTGCCAAAAGCGTGTTGTTCATTTCCACCGTTTCATTCATTGCGTCGAGCAACTCGCTTTTTTCATCTAACACTTGAGTCTCAACGGCGCCTTGTTTTCTAGCGTCTGAAAGTATCTTGTTCAGAAACGTTTCCACGGGATTTTCAAAAGCTATTGCACACGTGATTCCCCAGAGAATGAAAGTTGCGATGGCGCTCACCCAAAAATACGTGTTAGACGTTATAGCCTGTAGTTTCTCGTTTATGAATGGGTACAGTTGAAAAAGCTTGATTTGGCTGTTGAAAACTAATGCAGAAGTCGCGTCAATTAAGTGTGCCAGCGCTACGAAGGTTAGGGTGCTGAAAAGCCACACGCCGATTCCTTTTTTAGCCAAGTGCATTCCTCTATGTGAGCTTACGATTAAATTATTGTATCTTGGCATTTAATATGCTATTCCCAATTCGGAATATGTCGGGATACGTAAATTCTAAAAGGGGTTAGTGCTTCTTATATTTCGGGATAGGGTTGGTGAATAGGGTGGTTAAGGGTGCGTTGAAGGGGGTTTTCGTTTTTCGTGTGAAGTTGGGTGATTTTGAGGTGGAGATTAGTGGGGGTCGTGAGGAGGTTTTGAGGACGATTAAGGAGTTGCCGAGTTTGATGGTTGATGTTTGTAGGGCTTTTGAGGTTTCTAAGCCTAAAACGTCGGCTACGCTTACTGTTAAGACGGCGGCTGCAAAAGAAAAGGCTTCTGTAGAGAAGTTTCCTAAGGTTTTGCGAGTTAAAGGTTGTGGTGATGCTGTGTTGAAGGTTCTTGAGACTGATTGGGGGAAGTGGCGTCCGCGTACGGTTGGTGAGTTGAAGGGGGCTTTGAAGGCTAATGGGTTGCGTTATCCGGGGCGTACTTTGTCTGGGGTTTTGTTGGGGCTTGTGAGGAAGGGGAAGGTTAGGCGTTGGAAGACTGATGCTGGTTGTGTTTATATTCTTGCTG
>Ga0209986_10004704_pt1 | contig 11505 bp, 9 predicted proteins | sample BlataG_FD_183168 | JGI IMG/M metagenome (GOLD analysis project Ga0209986, IMG submission 183168) | Deep subsurface microbial communities from Black Sea to uncover new lineages of life (NeLLi) - Black_00105 metaG (SPAdes) (version 2) | ecosystem: Environmental > Aquatic > Marine > Oceanic >...
AAGATTGTTTATACATGTCCCGATACCAATATACCAAAAGATACACAAACCTAATGTGAAAAATCTCCATTTCTTTTGTAAGCTTTTGTCTTCAAATTTAAAATAGACTACTATACATAACCGATATGATATTCCAATAGTTATTCCAATTATTGCTAGTGTATAAATTACAAAAACAATACCCCAAACAGGAGCTAATTGAGTTCCATCAGGCTGAATTTCCACTTTTGCACCATAAGGTTCAGGAATAAAAAATAGAACTGATAATAATACAGCGTAAATTAGTATGATAAGGATTTGTTTTCGAGTATTAATAATTTTCTCAGATTTATTTACAATCATAATAAAAATAAGTAAAAAAGCCATAGATAAAACAACAAAGTAGATTGTAAATATATTCAGAATTGTAGCTAACAATTGAAGATTTGGATCATCAATCGGTGCATAAATAAAGTTAACAATTAAACTCGCTGCTATAATTAAAAAAAATAATGAGAATATCTGATTTAATCGTTTTTTAGGATTTCTTTTAATTATTTTGTACCCAATAAAAAAAAAGAAAAGACAAACTGCTCCTTGGATAATATATACTTGCAGAATCCGAGTAAAGGACATTACCATAATATTTCACTCAAATAAAATCTATTTTTCATTTATTATATAATATTTTGAAATTAGATTATATATAAGCTTATTTATGATAGGATTAAAAATAAAATTATTTCGCTTCTTATTTTATTCTAAATTATTCCCTATTAGAAATTTTTAAATTAAAATAATAAGAGTTAATGAAAAAAAAAATAGAATTGAATAACTAAAAACTTATTTCATAAAGAAAAATCCATTAATTTTTAAAAAATTTTAATATTCTTCTCTCCATTCTGTTTTACAGAAGCCACATCTAAATTTACGTCCATAAATCCTTGGATAAGCCAATAAAACTTTATCTTTATCTTCAGATTCATGGATCATGGCTTTATTTGCATTATCGCAGATAGGGCATTTTCTCCTACCTTTTGGTTTTTTGATTATTAAAATTACCTCATGTTTTTTGATTATTTTGTTAATAATCTTTTCTTCTTTTATTTGTTCTGTAAGTTCGATTATTTCTTCTCTAATTTTCAGATCATTTTTAACATCTTCTTGCATTTGACTATAGGCTTTTTCCAAATTTAATACTCTGGAAGTTTCAGATCCTTGAGTCTGGGTTAAGATTGTTTCAATGGGTTTTTCTTCTAATTCTTCAAAATCAACCAAATTTTCGTAAGTTTTTACTTTTTCAAATAAATCAGGACTTGTAATTTTTATTTTAAAAACATAATCTTTAATGATTTTTTTAAAAATCTCATTTAAATCATCATAGTTTTTCAAATCTGCTTCAAAACAATATAAAATGTTTAAATCTAACGATTTTTTGATAATTTTTTCTCTATCGATTTGTATTCCTGTTAAATTTCCATAATTTATCCCGATCATTATAATTGATTCAGAAAATTCAAATACATTTATAATTTTATTAAAATCTTCCTTTTTCAGAAATTTAAATGAATCAATATCATGAATATCAAAAATTAAAAGTAGAGAATTGATTTTTTGAATGATATCATACATTTCCAACATGTTTGAAAATGTATTGATTATCCAAATCTTAATTATTAAGGGAATATTATTATATATTAAGGATTTTTCATATTCAAGAAAATTTTTTGTATATCCATTATCATACTCTCCCTCAGTCAATTTAAAACCATAAGTGCGAAGAAACTGTACGGATTTTTCGTAATTTGAACCAATGAGTAAAACTTTTATTATTGAGGGGCTCTTCTTCAAATATTGACTCAACCAAAAATTAAAGTAATCTACTTAACATTATTTTTAGTAAATAATTGCTTTTAATTTTTTCTTCAAAAAATAATAATTTATAATCAGTAATCTTAACATTTTTTAGTCTATCTTTATTTAATTTTATTATATAATAGTTAGATGTATCAAATTAAATGAAAATACTTCCTCCTGAAGTAATAGTTATACGTCCACCAGTTGAAGCTTATTCTTTATTAATTGCAGTAACTGGGGGCTGTTCTTGGAATTCCCAAACTGGAGGTTGTCGATTTTGTGGCACATATAAAGGAATTTATGGAGGAATACAGCCTTATGCTATAAGACCATTGGAAGATGTTCTGCAAGATATTGATAAATATGGTAAATTGCATTATGATGGGTTTCCAGTCTTTTTAGCTGGAGGTAATCCAACTTCACTTCCTACTGAACACCTAGCTACAATTATAAAATATATAAGAGAAAGAATTAAAAATGTTCCTAGAGTGAGCTGCTACGCAAGAGCATTAGATATTTTAAGAAAATCCGATGAAGAATTAAAAGATTTAGCTGAAGCTGGGCTTGATATTGTTTATTGTGGATTAGAGAGTGGATCTGACACAATATTACGGATGATGAGAAAGGGTATAAATTCTAAAGGATATATAAAAGCAGGGAAAAAAATAATGAAAGCAGGGATAAAATTATCTCTATATGTAATTTTAGGTTTAGGTGGCTATAAATATACTGAAGAACATGCAATAGAAACAGCGAGAGTTCTTACCGAAATAAATCCAACAATATTTAGATTTCGAACCCTAAATATTTTACCAAATACGGAGTTATATAAAGAGGTGCAAGAAGGAAAATTTAAAATATTGAAACCTGTTGATGCATTAAAGGAAGAGTATAAAGTTATTGATAATTTAGGACCAAACGTTACATCAGCATTTAGAAATGATCATATATCTAATTATTGTGATGTAGAATCAGAAAATATTAAAGAAGATCGCGCAGTTGTTTTAAAGATATTAGATTCATTTATCAATGACCCGAGAATTAAAAATATGGAACCTAAAAATCTAATTTACATGTAATTTCTCCTTTTTTAGAAAAATTTTTACAGTATAAACAGTTATATTTTTAACAGTTTATTTATTTTTAATAATTTATTTAAGAAAAGAAAAGAAATTTAATTGGTTTTTTTCGAATGGCTGGAAATTATAGAAAAAAAATATTAGCCGATCAAGGTTGGATGCATGCATTTGATGATGTGTTAATAAAGCCAGGATTTACAAATTTTGATCCTAATAAAGTAGATATATCGAGTAGTTTAGGTCCATATAAATTTAATATTCCAATAATGTCAGCGGCAATGGATACAGTTACAGGAGTGAAAATGGCAATTCAAATGGCATTATTGGGTGGTCTTGGGGTACTTCATAGAAATTGTTCTTGCGAAAAGAGACTTGAAATGGTTAAAAAAGTTAAAAGAGCCCGCTCTTATATAGTTGATGATGTAGCAACTATTTTTCCAAATTCTCCAATACATGAGGCAATAAGCAAGATGGAGCAATTAGAAATCAGTGGTTTAGTGGTTGTTGATGACAATAATAAAGTTGAGGGGATCCTTACTTCGAGAGATATACCTTTCGACGCAAAGCTGAAAGAAAATGGCTTAGTAAAAGATGTTATGACAAAAGAAGTAATCACCGGAAATATTGGTATTTCAAGAATAGAAGCTGCTCAAATGTTATATAAGTTTCGGAAGGAGAAATTACCAATAACAGATGAGGAGGGAAGGTTAGCTGGGTTAATTACAAATAAGGATCTTAAACCGGATTTTCCAAAAGCTTCTCTTGATAAGAGAGGTCGGTTATTATGTGCTTTAGCAGTGTCTCCCGTTATGCCTCGTAATGTTAAAGAAAGAAAGATATTTGAAGAAATTGTTGAATATACGGATATATTCTTTATTGACGTTGCAGATTTTTATAAAAAACAAGATATTGAGAATACTAAAGAAATAATGGAAACTTTTAACGTTCATTTTATATTGGGGAATATTGGGACTTTTGAAGCAGCTGAATATATTTTAACAAAAGTTGATTATGATAGAGATAAATTTATTGCATTAAAAGCAGGAATGGGGTCTGGTTCTATATGTTCAACATCAATTCAAACTGGTGTTGGTGCTCCAACTTTATTTGCTACAGCTCAAATTGCAGATGCAATAGAAAAATATGATCCAAAAATGGGTTTAATTGCAGATGGTGGCTTTAAAAATTTAGGTGATTTACCTAAGGCATTTACCGTTGGAGCAAATATGATAATGACTGGGCATTTTTTTGGTGGGTGTGTTGAGAGTCCAGGGTTTGTGGATACAATTCAAGGTCGTAAGGTTAAAGTTTATCGAGGTATGGGAAGTAAAGAAGCAAGATATGTAGCGGGAGATTATATTGTTGATCGCTATTCTGAAGAAACAAAAACATTACCAGAAGGTGTGAGTGATTATGTACCTTTTGTTGGGCCCGTAGAAGGGGTTATTGAACAAATGAAAACAGGAATCAAAAATGGGATGATTTATGCCGGGGCACAAAATATTAAAGAGATGAAAAATGTTGAAATTGGAATTATTACAATGAGTGGTAAATTAGAAAGCGAGCCTCACGATTTAATTGGTAAACGGTAATGGTATTATTTAATTCAATTTTAATATATTTTTCTAATTTTTTGAATTTAGGATTAAGATTTTTAAATTATTTTAATAATAAAAGATGAAATTGGTATAAATATGCAAAAAATTCAAAGAGCATTGATTAGTGTATATGATAAAACCAGTATTGTAGAATTCGCTAGGATATTAGTGGATGAATTTGGAATAGAAATATTATCTACAGGTGGAACGGGAAATCTATTAGAAAAAAATGGAATCGTTTTTAAAAAAATCTCAGAATATACACAAACAGATGAAATGTTTAATGGTAGAGTTAAAACATTACATCCAAAAATCCAGGGGGGCATTTTGTTTCGACGAAATATCGTTAATGATATTAAAGATGCTGAAAAATATAATATTCCTTCAATTGATTTAATAGTTTGTAACTTGTATCCATTTAAAGCCGTAATTTCTAAGCCTAAATCTACTTTAACAGAAGCCTTAGAAATGATCGATATTGGAGGCCCAACGATGATAAGAGCAGCCGCAAAAAATTATCCAGATGTAGCCGTTATTTCTAATTCCAAAGATTATCCACTCATTATAAAAGAGCTAAGGGAAAATGAAGGAGCAATCAGTGGAAAAACTAGGGCTTTCCTAGCTCAAAAAGTTTTTACTATTATGGCAGAATATAATGCCAATATTGCAAATTATTTACAAAAAATCAATTTCCCTGATAAAAAATTTGGAGATAATGTAATAAAAATATATAAAAAAGTGTTTGATGTTAGATATGGAGAAAATTGGGATCAAGATGCTGCGTTTTACAAGGATATCTCAGCAGATTTTGGACTTCAAAATATTAAACAGATATCAGGAAAAGAAATCTCTTTCAATAATTATTTAGATATTGATGCATGCATGCAAGTTCTTTTAGAGCTTGGAATAAAAGATTACGTTTGTTCAATTTTTAAACATACAACTCCAAATGGAGTTGCAATGGATAGAAAAAGTCAATTGAATGCAGTAAAAAGAGCTTTTAACACCGATCCTTTATCTGCTTTTGGAGGAATTTGGGGATTAAATAAGGAATTAACAGTTGAGATAGCGGATTTTATTGTGATTCAAAAGAAAATTTTTGTAGAAGTCCTACTTGCACCAGCGTATGAAGAAGGTGCTTTAAAAATTCTTAAATCTAAAAAAAATATGAGAGTTCTTGAATTTGGAGATTTCTTAAGCAAAAGAGAAAGTATATATAAAAACCCAGAAATAAGGAGTGTACTTGGGGGAGTTTTATTTCAAGATTATGATTTCGGTCCTATAATAAAAGAATGGAAAGTTGTTAGTAAAAGGAAAATCTCTATAGATGAAAAAAAAGCATTAATTTTTTCCTATATAATATGTAAATATGCAAAATCAAATTCTGCAGTATTTGTGAAATGGGACCACGATGGAATATATACTATTGGGATAGGAGCAGGGCAGCAAAGTCGTGTTCATGTTGTTAATTTGGCACATCAAAAAGCCTTAGAATTTGGGCATGACCTTTCAGGTAGTGTTATGGGTACAGATTCTTTTTTTCCTTTTCCGGATGGATTAGAAGCAGCAGTAAAAGCTGGTGCTATTGCAATAATTAATCCAGGAGGATCCATTCGAGATAATGAAGTTATAAAAAAAGCAGATGAATTTAATTGCGGATTAGTATTTTGTGGCAAACGAGTGTTTCGACATTAGAAAATATTATTCAATATTACATTATTAAAGCAATTAATTCAATTTTTTTAACAAACTCTAAAAATCAGTTTAAATAACTCTTAGATTAACTTGAAATAAAAGTTTAAATAATTTACGGTGTAAATTAATAATGTTTAATAAAATATTATATAAAATTAGGTAATTTTATTTTTTTGAGGGTATTCTCTCCATGGACTTCTTTATCGAAAATTTAAGAGGGACTGTTAGTGCTATAAATAAAGTAATTGCCCGAAAGATTAGTTATGTTGATGTTAAGAGAATTAGAAAAACTATTAATATTAAATCCTCAAATAGGTCAAAAATCAATTTTATTTGGCGTTCTTTGAAAGTTCTTGAAAATCATGGAATCCTTAGATGCAGTGGAAGTAATAGCCCAAAAACCTATAAAATTATAAAAATGCAAAAAATAGATTTTGACAGTCTATTAGATAAAGTTAAAGGAAAGAAAAAAGTTAATAAAGTGTAATCCTACTTATTTATATCTGATTTTTTAAAAATTCTTACTTTATTTTTAAAGCTTAATCAGTAGATTTTATTTTTTTATTATTAAATACCATATCTAAAAGGTTATTATTTTTCAATAGAGAATGATATTGTTCAAAATTTCAAATATTCTAGTGAATAAAAAATAAAAGATTTGAAAATTTAAAGATAAATATGGTTATGGATATTAATCCTGATGAATTTATCGATAAAAATTTAATCAAAACTATTAATAAGCTAAATAAATTTATAGATAAGGATAAAAAAGAGAAAATTAAGGAAATAATTGAAGAGTTAGAGCAATTTACAAAAGTTGAACATCTTAATGTTCAAGCCTTATATATTTTAAGCATTCTTGCGGAGAAATTTCCACAACTTTTCAATAGAAACAACATAGAATCCATTAAAGAAAATCTGGATTCCAATAATGTAAAAGCAAAAATAAATACTTTAATAATTATTGGATTTTATTTACGTGAAAACCTTAAAAAAGAAAAAGCATTAGTAAAAAGATTTCTAGATTATTTAAAAGAAGATGATGAAGAGATTGTTGAAAATATACTATTTTTTTTAAGTTATTTTGCTGAAAATGAACCAGATATTATTGAAAATAATAGCGATTTAATTTTCAATTTACTCCATACAGAGACGGATATTAATAAAATAAATATACTTTTAGAAATTATTGATAAGTTTAAACTAAGAAGTCTATCAGTAATAATAAGAATTAGAGATATATTACAATTTTTAATTCAAACCTATGACAATGAATATATATTAAAGAAGGCAATTGAAATTCTCTCAAAATTTATTTCTGAAGTAAAAAATATTGAATACTCTAAAAAAAAAAAGAAAAATATATTAGAAATAACTGCAAAAAAACTTCTACTGAAAAGATATAATTTAATCATTAAAAATGGAAATCTAGAAAATATAATTAATGATTTCAAAAAAAAAATAAAAAATACAATAAGAAATGAGAATATATATTATTGCTACGTAAAGGATAAAGAGAAATTATTTTTTATTGAATTTGAAAAATCTAAAATCTTACACTTTTTAGAAAATAAACGGGTATCTCTTAAGGAGCTACAAGAAGTCTTATCTGAAGTAATCGAAAACACTTCACAATTAAAGTTATTTCTGTTAAATTTGATTCAATTTAAATTAATAAAAGGTTATGTTTCTGAGTTTTATTTTTACTCTTATGGTTATGTAAAAGCAAATATATTTACCAATATTGTGGATAAAGGCTTTATTGATTTAACTGAGTATAAGCATATTGAACCCAATTTTATTGAATTAATTCTTGAGGATATAAAATCTGAATTAAATTATAGATTATTATATAATAAATCTAAGAAGGCTGTTTACTCTCTCAAAAAGATTATTGAAGATATTTCTCATTTAGCCTCAAAAGAAAGTGTTATAAATCTGAAACTGTATCACGGATTATTTGATGATAATAATTTTCTAAAAATTATAAAGAAACTTCCCAAAGGTTATTTAACAGATTATCATATAAGAACAAATTGGCTAACTAATGTTGGGAAAACAAAAATAGTAAATGAATTTGAGAACTCTAAAAAAATCGGTTTTTTTGATAAGAAGAAGATTAGTGAAAAATTGAGTATTCCTGAAATTCTTCTTGATTCATTTATCAATTCAATTTTAAATTCACAATTAGGTTTTTGGGATAAATTTCAAGAAATTTTCTATTATTCTAAATATATTCAAGACCAAATAGATAAATTTAGAACCGTTACCGATGAGAAGATAAAAAATCAAAAAATTTATTCTTTAGCACAGAAGTTAAATATAGATCAAGACCAAATTCAATTGAAAATTAATGAAGAAATTCAGAAATTTGGTGAAAAAATTAAAAGTAAAGGAGAAATAAGTATTTCGGAATATATGGATAAAATGGGGATGGATTCTAAAAGATTTTTTAATTTTATTAACAGTCTAAATATTACTTATTTCAAAAAAGGCGATTTACTTTACTTAAATGAGGATAAAATATTAGATATAAAAAATGAAGTTAGAAAGCAGATAAAGCTTCAATCGAAATCTCAATCTCAAATAATTTTAGGGAATTTTAATATAAAACAATCAATCGTCAAAGAAATTATTGAAGATTTAGAACAATCAGAAAATTTAGAAGGTGTTTTTTGTGAAGAAGGGAATCAAATAATTTTTTATACTAAGAAGGGAATTAATGACAAAATTCTGGAATCTACCGATATTTTCTTTATAGATGAATTATTTCCTGGGAAAAAATTGACTGATGATGAGTATATATTGATTGAGAATATTATAAAATCTCTGATTAAAAATAAAACTCTTATTGGAACATATGATGAATCGAATCGCAATTTTATAAGTTCTGATATTGAATTTTCAACAAGTTATAATGATGCTATTAACCAATTCGTAAATTTAATTGAATATTATTGCTCTATATTTGAAAGGACATTTAAATCTATGAGGAGTATATTAATAAAAGAAAATGAGATAATTAGACCAGCTGAAATTACTTTATTACAAAATTCCTTTGATGAATTAATAAAATCTTATGTACGTTGGCGCTCTCAAATAAGTGTAATGAAATCTAAACAGACATCTATTTTTTTAAAACAACAAAGCATATATTCAAAAAAAGAATTTGAACTTTTATCTGAAGAGGAGAAAAATGAAATTAAAAATTTCAAAGAAGAACAACGGATTAAAGAGGCAGAAGATATGTTTAATGCATGGGTAAAATTATTTAAAGAATTAGAATTAAATTATGGAAAATTAATATTTTTTCAAAAAAAAATGTTAATTAATCCAGATGATAAGGAAACTAGAAAAAAATTGAAAGAACTCTACGATTTTCTAGATTTGAAATAAATTTATTTATATAAATTTAGTATTAGTTTATAAAATTAATCAAATCTGAGATTTTATTCAAAATAATATCTGGTTTAATTTCTGATTTTTCAATCATTTCTCGTGTAGTTTCTCCCGATAATACACAAATAGTAGATACTCCAGCCTTTATTCCCATTTTTATATCTGTATATAACCGATCTCCAACAATTACTGCATCATTTGGAGAAATTCCTAACTCTCTTAATTTAAATAGAAGCATTTCTTTATTGGGTTTTCCAAAAATTTTTGGTTTCTTTCCAGTTGCCTCATATAGTAGAGAAATTATTGCTCCTGCATCAGGAATATATCCTTTTTTTGTAGGACATACTTTATCAGGATGAGTAGCGATAAAAGGAATGTTATTTTGTAAGAAATATGAAGCTTTTACTAATTTCTCATATGTAAGTTCTTTATCGAAACCTAAAACAACAATTTCTGGATCCTTATCCGTAATTTCAAATCCTTTTTCAATAAATTCGGATTGTAATGATTTTGTGCCAAGAAGAAATATTTTCTTAACATTTTCTTTTTTTAAAAAATAAATCGTTGGATGTGTTGAAATAATAACATCTTCAATACCTACATCTAAACCTAACTTATTTAATTTTAGAACATATTCTTTAGTAGAAATACTTGAATTATTTGATAAAAAAAAGAATCTCTTATTGAAGATTTTCATTAATTTTATTAATTCTTGAACTCCTTCAAATAAAATATCATCTAAATAAAGAGTACCGTCTAAATCAAAAAAAAATACAATTTTCTCTCTTAAAAATGCAAAATTTTCATTAATATCATTTTTCTTCATTCTTCAATCACTTTTAGGATTTTTAGTTCATCCTTTATTATTGACATTTTTCTGAAAAAATATTAAAATAATTAAAACTAATAAAATTGCATTAAAACTATCTAAAAATTGAAATATAATCTCAATAATTGTAATTATATTCATCATTTCTAAGTTAAAGATTTATTAACCATTAATATGTTTTATTTTATTTTTTCTTTAATGGATTAAAAAATTTCTATGAATAAAAAAACCCTTATTAGAATTGTAAAAGAGATTTTTGGATAAAAATAAAAAAAAAATAAGAGACAATATTAAAAAGTTTTATACTTCTTCTGGTTTATGAATATCATCTACTTCTACAGTAATTCTTGATAATAATTTATCCAATTTTTCCTCAATTTTGTTTATACCAGGAACCGTAGTTAAATTAATTGTTTTACCTCTATGTGGGTGTAATGTTAAAGTACCGGTTCTTAGTAATAAATATTCAAAAACATCAGGAATTGTCTTTTCAAAAGTTAAATTCGAAGTTGGAATCCTTTCTGCTTTACCCATAAATCCATTTTTGTGGTATATTTCATTTCTTTCAATTTTATAATAATCTATTCTTCTTGATAACCATACAATTCCCAAGATTCCGAATAAAATTATTGTAGTTGCCAAATAAAAATTTTCAGTAAGTCCAATATTAAATTCAGGAATATCACCAAGACTAACTCCTCCGAATACTCCTGTTTGCCACAAAATAAAGATTATCAATATTATAACAACAATTGCTGCCAAGAATAGGAAAAATTTAGTACTCTGAAAATCAAAAGCCATTACAAATATATTAAATGCAAAAATTATTAACCAGAACCATGAGAAAAATGATTGAGAATCAGTATAAATTGTACCACCCGTAGCTTCTATAGCTTTAAGGATTAATGTAATGATCCATAACGTAAAAGAAGATAATAGAGTAGGCCACAAAAAAATTACCTTGGGATAAGACCTTAAATATATTTCATTCACTGGTTCTTCCGCCATAGTTATTTATCACCTAATTTTTATATTATTAATTTATTGTAGATTTTATTTACTAATAAAT
>Ga0209986_10004705_pt1 | contig 11504 bp, 10 predicted proteins | sample BlataG_FD_183168 | JGI IMG/M metagenome (GOLD analysis project Ga0209986, IMG submission 183168) | Deep subsurface microbial communities from Black Sea to uncover new lineages of life (NeLLi) - Black_00105 metaG (SPAdes) (version 2) | ecosystem: Environmental > Aquatic > Marine > Oceanic >...
TCTTTATCTATACAAAGTAAAAGGCAATCATGGAAAACGACATTCCGATAATGTAGTAATGCTATTTGAACCAAAGGCAGATTATGGATCAAGAAAACCTAATTTGTCACCGGCACTAATTGAACAATTGACCAAAAATTATAAGAAAACACCGACCCCAGAACAAATCTTATTTTACATTTATGCGGTACTTTATTCAAATACCTATCGCATAAAATATACAGAATTCTTAAAGACAGATTTTCCGAGGATTCCTTTTACAGAAAAGTACAAAATCTTCAGTAAAATGGCGAAATATGGGGAAAGGCTTGTAGCTTTGCATCTATTAAAGTCAACTGCACTTGATCCACTAGTTACAAAATTCCAAGGCAGGGGAAATAAAAAGGTTGAAAAGGGGAGATATGAGAAAGAACGTGTCTATGTAAACAAAGACCAATATTTTGAGCGCATCAAAAAAGAAATATGGGAATACCAGATTGGTGGTTATCAAGTATGTGCCAAATGGCTGAAAGACAGAAAAGGTAGGGAATTATCCCTTGATGACATAAAACACTACTGCAACATCGTTACTGCTTTTAAGAAAACAATAGAAATCCAGAAGAAGATTGATGAAATTTATCCTGAAGTCGAGAAGATGACTCTCAAAAAGTGATGCATTTAAGAAAACGCAAAGCCGCAGGATGGTTTGCAATATAGAAATTATCTGCTTTTTATAGGATTTGTATGAAGGAAAACATTTTTTTGAATGGAATGATAAAATCAGGCAATGAATTGATAGGTCCATTCGCAGTGGAACTAAATTTCGATGAGGGATTGCCGGGTTATAAACAAAAAAAAGGCATTCTCTACACTCTAGTTGATAACAAGACGATCTCTCGGTTCAAGACGCTTATGCGTACAGGAATTTCAACTAAGGAAGTGGTTTTCGAAGCTAAATATGGAGATTTTATAATAGAACTTAGAGGATTTTCGCCAACTACTCTTTTCCTGCCGAGTGAAGAAGAAAGAAACAATATCAAGAAATTATGTGAGTTTACTTTTCGAACATTTGTAAGAAGAAATGAGGAGATTACAAAGAGCCTAATTCCCTCGGAGGTTTTGTTCCACATTGAAGATATGGTTTTTTTTCGACCCACACTTAAAGGAAACAGCAATTTTCTGAGCCCTGATGATGAGCCTAAGACAATTAGTGTTAATCTAAAAGAATTTGAGAATTGTCTTCAGTTTGAAACAGACGCCTTCTTGTTCAAAACGACCTGTACGACTCAGGCACCAGTAATCATCCGCAATAGATATCAGTTTTCTGTTTCCACAAAACCTTTACTAGTCGTAAAGTCCAAGGTACCCGGGTTAACTGAAAACGATATGATGGGTTCGGGGCAGAAGCTACTTCTCCTCTTGTCGTTTCTTGAAGAGAGGTTTATTAATTATATCAGTGTGTTAATTCGCTATCAGCTTGAAGAAAAAGACAGATATGCGTATGAATTTAGACATTATTCAAATTCTATGGAAAAACCAAGGCGCCGTGATTTAGAAGCAGGAAAACCTATGGACAAATTATCCTGTGCAGATATTAAGACCATGTATCTGTCCTACGAACATCTAACTAATGATTTGAAGATAAATTTCGCTCAAGTGATTTATCTATACCTGAATGCAAGACGAGCAGATATGGTCTATTATCCTGTTGTTAATTTCTATTCTTGTATGGAGAAGATTCTAAAAATTGGCCCCAAGGCTATAAAGGACTTTAGCTACTCTAAATCAAGAAATCAGAAGACACATGAAGCGAAAGTTAGGCAGCTTTGTTCAAAGATAAAGATTGACAACGCTGATTTACTGAATAAAAATGGGGAGTTTGGATATATTCAAATTAGGCATGATTATATACATAATGTCAATGGAAAACGATATACGCCTGAAGAGATTTGGAATGCTGAGGACATGGCAGGATACTTGGTAAGAAGGTTAATATTCTTTTTGTTAGGACTTGATTACAAGCGTCATGCTTCATGTGATCCCCAAAAGTATGGGAGAATTGGTCTATAGAAGTAAATGGTGGTAAGTTGTCACCTAATGAATATCATGATTTCAAATGCAGAGATTGCAGTATTGTCTTTCATTATTATGGTGAACTATAAGAGGAATAACTATGTCAAATAATGCATCTGAAGCAAAATCTAAAAAACTGTCGTCTTATTTGGATATTGTCTCTGAATTTCTATTACACTATAGAGAATATCGCACTCCAGAAGACGTTGTGAAATCTTTTGATGCTGCACGTCTGAAAGATATTACAGACGACCACAGAACTAAATTATTGGACATAATGGACCCTTATTCTCCGTTGCCTCCTGGTTTTTCCCAAAAAGTGTTTTGCCTTCAAGAATCACTAGTTCGTCAGATTATTCTTGAATTTATTTTTCATGAAGAGAAGCTTGTAAACTTAAGGATGCAGATGCTCTCACAGGACCTAAATTTTGCAGAAATAGATGTGTTTGTTAAATCTGATTTGTATTTTACAATTAGTAATATTGTTGGAACCGCAAATATTCGTTATGATGCCGCATCCAATAGTTACCTCTGCGTTTACTATAATGATTTAGTAGTTGTTTTTCGCGCTGTACCTGGTACTCCTAGTGTATCGACGCACATAACAAACAAAGACTATGCCTAACGATCATGGCATTAAAACTACAATTCACGCAGCGTTGCCATCAATAAAACCTCTGGGTGCAAACTGATGAAAAGGAATCGAGTAATTGTGGAGAGTGTCAATATAAAGGAAGTATAATTGTGAGTAATTTATTTAATCTCAGTTACTTAATAAAGAGCGAAAATAGAACAAGGAGGCAAACTCAAAAAATGTTAACCGGAGTTCACGCAAATTTTCCAAAAATAATCAATACATTTTTCAAATTACTACACTTTATTGGTGAGTTGGAACTACCTGAATCAGATAGAGGAGTGTTTCAATCAGTCAGCGCAACGCATTATTTCCAGGCTCCATATACATTTTGGATACTATATGATTTATATGAAAAAGGCTATTACCTTGAGGCAACTATACTTTATCGACATCTCGTAGAGGCATTTATTCAAATAAGGTACTATGATAAATATCCTGCGAAAATAGTGAAGCAATTGAAAAAAAAGAACTTTAAGATAATGTTTGATGAATTCGCGCCAGGATATTATGAGATAACTTATGGTCCACTGTTATGCGATGCGGCACATGGTAGTCGTTTTAAAGATTTTTGCAGATTTGAAAGGAAATCGCCGACTGTTGGTCGTACACGAACGGGATGCGAGTTTAATGCTTTCTTAACGACATTCGTTATAAATCAATCCATCGCACTTTTATTTGGTTATTTAAATATTTTTGGGAATATTTTTCCAAAAAGCACGATAAAAAGTAATTCTACCGTTCATAAAGCGTTACAGGATGTAAAAAATGGCTTATCAAAGCAATGGAAAATCACAAAAAAGAATGTCCGAAAAGCCTAGAATTGTATGAACACATGGATAAATTTATTTATTTAGAGTGATTATGGAGAGAGGAAACATATACCCATGCCAAATAATGCACCTGAGATAATTTTCTTCGTTGGCGCAGGATTTGATTTTATAACAAACTGTAATAGATAATTATGGCTGATATAATTGTTAAAAACAGAGTTCAAATTGATTTAGAGCAAGGATATTTGGATCACATAGTTGAGTTGGCAAACCTACCATCAGGTACAATTCTACTTCTCTTTCATGACCATGGTATAGGAGATCGAAACGGCGGTACTATTCCAAAATCGCTCATAAAATACAATACATCAATGGCGGTTTTTAACCTTTATCCGACAGATCCCTGGGATTGCTGGGTAATGTTATCTAAAGAAGTTTGTGATCGCAAAGAACAATATCCAGCTTTTTTCACATACCTGTTTGGCCATGAATTTGGACATGCTCATATATGCTTAACAGATGTAAGGTCTCACATTCATTCTTGTCTCATCGACATGTTTATCAGAGATGCATCTGAGGGTAAAATTACAGCTAACTATGTATCACCTCACGAAATGCTTTTTGATCAATTCGGTATATATATCGCAGAGCGTATATTTTCGCGTAGCAAGCTAAATAACGAGCTAGAAAAGTTACTCAATGAACCAAACCGGAGAGATTATAATCGTCTTGCAATGATGATTTCTTTACCTGGCACTAATATACTTAATAATTTGAAGAATAAATTAGTTAGTATCTCAAAACCATATAAGGACAAATTCATAGAATTATGCAAACAGCATATTGTAGATATGAAGGGTAATTCAATTGCAAGTGAAATAGATGATCTTGAAAGTTTATTTAATTGATCTTCATGCACGCACCGCTGGCATTAAAGAGAATCTGGGGATTTTTCTGAAAAATAATGGAGAATAAAAACTCATTGATTTATATAATGAATATGGATTATAAAAATAAAAGCTGTAAAAAGAAATTATTCTGAGAATTATGTATTATTATTCTTCAGGTAATCGTATTGAAGGTCGCTATCTTGTTTCTGATGTCAAAAAAGGCGGGATGGGTATAGTGTATATTTGTCATGATGAATTATACGATATGCCAATAGCGCTCAAGACTTTTCAATTCGAATCTACTCAAAATTGGAAATTTATTCTGGGTAGCTTTGTACGTGAGGCAAAAATCTGGGTTTCAATCGGGTACGATATGAATGTTGTTCAAGCATATTATGTCATCAATGTGGAAAAAGATCGGAGAATCATTCCCTATCTTGCATTGGAACTGGTGAAAGGTCATCCTCTTTATGGCACATCACTCTCGGGATGGATTCGTAATTCAGCCCTTGATATTGAATTGGTTTTACTTTTTGCCGCGGAAATCTGCTCAGGAATGGTTCATATCCAAAAGAAACTCAGTAGAACAAAATCAGATTTTGTGCACCGTGACCTGAAGCCACAGAATATCCTCATTTCCCGCGAAGGTAGTATCAAAATCACAGATTTCGGACTGGCGAAGGTGCTTCAGGAACATGTCCTACAAATTGTTTCGATACCTCAATCTTTTTTGACTTCTGACGGATACTTTACTGCCGGTTTTACAAAAGCTGGCTGTGGTACACCACCATACATGTCACCCGAGCAATGTATAGGCAAGCATCGGCTTGATCAAAGATCCGACATATACTCATTTGGCTGTATTCTTTATGAAATGTGTACTAGACATTTCATATTTCAGGCAAGTTCTCCTGATGAGTTCATTCAGAAACAGATTTCTGCCCATCCAATCCCTCCAAGATTCTGGAACCCTAATATCCCTAAGCCCTTGGTTTCAATTATTAATCAGTGTCTTCAGAAAAATCCAAAAGACCGTCCTCAAAGTTTCGAAGAAGTGCTCAATTCCATTATGCAAATCATAAAAAACAAGAAGTATCGACTTCTTCAATTTATCATGTTCGGTTTTTCTGGATTTACAAACAAACCTCGGGTAAAGAGTGACTGGGGTATGGACGAATTCAATGAGGCTTTACTTCTGGGCAAATCCTATGGGATTGATTATATTATCAAACAGGGATTAGTGAGTTGCAAGGATGAGTTCGATGAAATAGTTAAAGAATATGAAATTAGCAATGAAGGTCGGCGGAAAGTGCGGGAGCAAAAAAAGAGCATTGAAGACGCTTATGAATTGGTTGCAACTGGCGATTCCTTGTTTCTCTTGGCTGAAGCGGTAGAAACTCACGAAAGGACTAAGCTGATCAGATCTGCCTTATCTAAATATCAGTTCGCCCATCAATTGACACCAACAGATCCTCGAATTAGCTTCCGGTTGGGCATGGCATACTCTGATCTTGCTAACCTTGTCCGTAAAGGTAACAAATCGCTAAGTGAAGACCTGATTAAAATAGCCATTGTTGAGCATGAAAGCGTCTTAATGCAAGAAATGACTCCGACGTTAGATGTAATCGGCAGCATCTATTATCTTTTACCATTCCATGCATTGTACTACAAAGCGGCTGCACTTACGATTAGAGGAGACCTGGAAAGTGCAGCAAAAGATTTTAAAGCTCTGCTATTCTGGCTACAAAGATGCGACCTATCCAAGTTTCCCGATTCTTCAGAGCAGTTGAAACAAAATACAACTAAAGTTTTACAGTTGGTTTTGAGAAGAATGACAAAGGGTTAAAAACAGCACACAGCGCAGCGGGATGAGTCAGGCCTTGAATTAAAAAAATGAACTTATGATGAGATGACCAACAAAAATAATAAAAAAGAAATTTGGCAAATGACTAAGGAAGAATTATGGCTGAACACGAGACGTGCAATTAAGGATATGGAAACTGGGAAGATATATCTTGGGAAAGAAGGCGAAGATATCCATGCTAGAATAATAGAGAGGCTAGTTTTTCGCGAAGGGATTGATTTAAAGAAGATAGAAGCAGGATTTATTTTACCTGATGGGTCATTTATCAAACGATGGTATGGTGAACAAGTGGATGATACAAAAGGGGCAATAGAACCAGTTGGTGTGGCAGAATTTGAACATAATCAGTTATATGAGTATATAATGAAACGTATTCGCAAAAAGGCTTGAATTTCTGAAAATTTGGAGTAAAATCTAATAGACACCATGAACCCACCGCTGCCATTAAAAAGAATCTGGGCATGAGTTGTTGAAGGAAGGGAAAACCTATGCTCTATACAGAAATTTTCAAGTATGTTGGCTCAACAGTTGCTATCATTTTAGGCATCTTGAAGATAATCGAATATGTGAAAAATAAACCAGTTTTGTCAATCAAAAAGGCAAGTTGTTTTTATGACTTCATAGGAGATAAGAAAACGCATGTAGATATAACATTTGAGCTGGTAAATATTGGCAGAAAACCCATTACAATAAAAAGAATTGCAATCGATCTCTTAGATAGAAAAAAAGAAGTAGTGGATAAAGATTTATTTTCTTTGTCATTTAATGTGAAAAAAAAATTGGAACCGGGAGATTACATAGATATACCTGTTGAATATACATATGATGTGAAATTGCCACAAAAAAATTATTCTATTAGTGCAAAGTTAATAACAGCACATAAAAAATGTACGTCTACGATTACGATGCCGATGATATTTATGTTTCTTAGCATGTCGGATGTAGAAGTAATACTAAAATCTAGAATGAAAAAGTGGATACAAAAAAACACATAACTAAACAGTCAAATGTGAGTATGCGATGTTATCAATCGAAATATAGCACCACTGGTATTAAAATGAATTTGGGGAGGAGGCTGTGGAGGAATAATTGACTGATCACGATTTTGAGAATAAAGTTACAACTGCTTTTGTAGATTTCTTAAACGAGAGAGACAAAACACTCTACCAATTTGACTGTCGTCCAGATGAAGTACAATGGCATGGACCAAGACCAAAACCTAAATTACCCGATTTTAAGTTTATTGACAAATCATCTGATTGTACTCTGCTGATTGAACTCAGCAGGTTTATTGAAATGGATTTAGATAATTATAAAAAAATAAATAGAAGTTTTTCGACTGTAAAACATCAACTCGAAGGTAACATCAGTGGCTCATATCTGTTAACAATCGACAATGATCGATTATCAATGCCAAATAAGAGAGGTGGAAAGCAAAATGCTTATTTTAACAATGTAATTACTGAAATAAAAAATATAGCGCAAAACATGTCGACAGGCGCTAGTCATGAAGTAAAACCCGGTGTACTTCTTCGTAAATATTCTGATGCAAATTCAAAAATCTTAATTCAATCAAATCTTGTATTTAAAAATGAATATGAAGAACAGAAATATATGACTGGGGTATTGAAGGAAGCAAATACTAAGTTTAAGAATATATGGGCCGAACCTTGTAAGAGTATCTTGATTATCTTGGATACCTCAACCATCTGGGATCGCCTTTCATTTCTAATTAGTCTTTTAAAATCCGGTCTATATGATGAAAATGTAGATTTTACATATATAAGTGAAATATATGAAATAGATTTCAACACGGATTGGGATATTATTCATATAGGTATCAGCAAATGTTATCCTGAATCAGAACCTGAATCAGAATCAGAGAGTCAATATTGGCATTTGCATTCAGAATTGTTTGAGAATCAACAAGAATACAGAGATACATTTTTTAGATATTTTGAGGGATTTAAATGATGCCATATTTTGAAATTTGAAAATGCACGCACCGCTGGCACAACATTTAAAAAATATAATTAGAGGAGTACCCGTGGTATTATAAAAAATCTGGGCATCTCGCTTGGATAGCTGCAACATTCCACGGGATAAATTAGTTGTTGGGGAAAAGATAGAGTGATTGTCGCATATGTTTCAAAATAATCACTCGATTGAGAAATAAAAAGGTTTTATATGACCTGACCATTCTACCTTAAGGCAACTTAGTCATATTTTTAACCTCTAATACCTGTATGCTGATCCTTCTTGACTATTAAATAATGTCAACTATAATATCGTGTTGTTTATACAGAAACATCATAGAGAAAAAGGAGGTGAAAGATGTTTAAAAAGAAAGTAATTTTATTGACAGTATTGATTTTATTAACAATCGGATGTGCTGGATGTCCTGCTTATAGTGCGTGGTGTAGATCCAGTGGATATCCGATAGAGCAACTTAGATTATATAACATTGAAATTGGGATGGCGAAAGGGAAAGTTATAGAGAATTTGGGAGAACCATATAACGTAATTGGCTCTAAGACATTTGAAGGTGGAATCGTTGAAGTATGGGAATATAGGAGATACGAACCTGGTTCGTGGGTGTTAAAAGAAACATACTGGGTGTATTTTTTGAATGATAAGTTAGCACAATGGGGCCGTCCAGGTGATTGGAAGAGTGAAGCAGATCGTATCTATGAGTTACGAATGAGATGATAATTTAATTTGGCGCTAGTGAGGACAGACGTACCATTTAGTCTTGATATTTCATTTCAATTAACTACAATTAATTCATGCGTGCATTACTGATAAATCCCTGGGTCTATGATTTTAAGGCATTCGATTTCTGGAACAAACCAGTTGGTTTATTAATTATTGCAAGCATATTAAAAAACCTGGGGCTTGAAATCGATTTTATTGATTGCATGGATCGAGCAAGCCCGCATTTTAAAACAAACACAAAGACCGACATATGGGGTCGTGGTAAATACATTCATGAGGTTGTAGAAAAACCAGAAATCTTCATAAATATCCCCAGGTATTATAAACGATACGGTATGCCAAGAAAATTATTCTTGAAGATTATTAATGAAATAGATAAACCTGATATTATTTTTATAACCTCGACAATGACCTACTGGTATCCTGGCGTGTTTGAAGCAATACAAATCTTAAAAGAAAAATTTCCAAAGACAAAAATAATTCTCGGCGGTATTTATGCCACACTCTGTGAAAAACATGCAAAAGAATATTCAGGTGCAGATATTGTATTCGCAGGATCGTCAGAAAAAAAATTAATTACATTGCTTAATAACTTAGGATTTATTCAAAATACTGTATTAGATATAGACTATAGTACACCTGATTTCTCTTTGTATAAAAAATTAAATTACGGAGTCATTCTCACTTCGCGCGGCTGTCCATTTGATTGTACGTATTGCGCAACAAAATTTTTATGCCCAAAATTTCTGGTATTACCAAATAAGGCTATTATCGAACAATTGAATTACTTTTCCGGAAAAACAAAAAATATTGCCTTTTTTGACGATGCCCTGCTCTATAATAAAAATTTTCCTGAACTCCTAAATGAAATAATAAAAAGAAAATACAATATAAATCTCCACGCCTCAAATGGTTTGCATTGCAGGTATATTAATGAAAAGATTGCTCGCTTGATGTTTGATGCGAATTTTAAAACAATCTATTTGAGTTTAGAAACAATTAATCCTGAGGTTCAAAAAACTACTGGGGGTAAGGTCTATACAAAAGAATTTATAAATGCAGTCAATACACTGACCAAAAACGGGTTTACGCCTGATTCGATTCATACCTATATCTTATTTGGTATACCGGGTCAGGGTCATGAAGAAATAATCGATTCAATCAAACTCTGCCACAGTTTAGGTGTTCATTCTCACCTTTGTGAATTCTCACCCATCCCCCATACCAGAGAATTTAAAAAAACCGATCTCAGTGAAGACACTGATCCGCTGTACCACAATAACCTTTTCTATACCTGGTACTACCCAAAACCAAAACCCAACATATATAAATTAATCAAGAACCAATTATCCAGGCGCATTTAATTAATTAAGTAATTGCTTAATTCATTAATTTGCCAATTGGCAAATTAATGAATTGTCTAAATAGAGGTTGCTGAATAAGTCATTTCCTGTCATTCTGAACCAACCCATGAAACAACACTGAAATGATATTCAGCACAAGGTTCAGGGCATGGTTCAGAATGACAATTTACATAGAAAAAAGGCATTTGAAGAATTAGATCATATCATTAAGTAAAGGATTTGCTATAAAAAAAAGAGGGCGAAAAAATTTTGCGCCCCCTATAGTTTTGGCAAACGTGAAAGGATTTGTCGTATCTTTACAATCTTCTCAATATCGAACTGATTCTCTGTTTTAATCTTCAAAAAATATATGCCTATAAACAATCAAAGCAATGTCCACACTTACTTAATCAAGATTAGATTTCTCCCTACAGTAAAGCTATTTGTACTTAGTCGGTAAAAATAAACACCATTTGTAACCTTCTCACCATGGTCATCCCTTGTATCCCAAACAGCCATGTGATTGCCTGACTCCTTATTGGCATCAACCAGAGTTCGCACTAATCTACCAGTGATATCATAAACCTTAAGCGTCACTTGCTGTTCCTGCGACCCAGTGCCAGCAATCTGATACCTGATACTGGTAACTCGGGTAAAGGGATTGGGAAAGTTCTGGTCTAACCTAGTTACTGATGACTGATTACCAGGTACTTCTTCTACTCCTACCTGATCCCTGATTACTGATATGCTGTTATCATCATGATTAGCCACATAAGTCCGATTATTGGTCGAGTTCCAGACAAGAGCAAGAGGGGAATCTCCAGCCGGGATCGCTGTGATCACCGCATTGGTTACACCATCAATGATTGTGACACTATTACTTACAGAGTTGGCGCAGTAAACCTTATTATTGGTCGAGTTCCAGACAAGAGCACCAGGCCTATCTCCAACCCCGACCGTTGTGATCACTGAGTTGGTTGCACCATCAATGATTGTGACATCATTGCTATTATAGCAAGCACAGTATACCTTATTATTGGTCGAGTTCCAGACAAGAGCATCAGGGGCATCTCCAACCGGGACCGTTGTGATCACTGAGTTGGTTGCACCATCAATGATTGTGACATCATCGCTTCCGGAGTTGGCGCAATATACCCTGTTATTGGTCGAGTTCCAGACAAGACCACCAGGATAATCTCCAACCGAGACCGTTGTGAGCACCGAGTTGGTTGC
>Ga0209986_10004706_pt1 | contig 11503 bp, 13 predicted proteins | sample BlataG_FD_183168 | JGI IMG/M metagenome (GOLD analysis project Ga0209986, IMG submission 183168) | Deep subsurface microbial communities from Black Sea to uncover new lineages of life (NeLLi) - Black_00105 metaG (SPAdes) (version 2) | ecosystem: Environmental > Aquatic > Marine > Oceanic >...
TGAACCGAAGCCTGAAATCATATAGGGGCATAGTCAAAGCTAATTATAGCATTACTTTAGCCTTGGAAGAAGAGAGCACTCAATTCAAGTGACCCCAATTTTAAGCAGTGAGTAACATTGTGACACACTGTGTAGTTTTTAAGTCGCTTTTAAGCGCTAAGGGCTAAATTCAATTTCACTCTGGCTTAAGCTCTTTTACCCTCTTTGAGGCTTAAGAAGTCCGAGTTATATTCCTCAACCCATATACTATCTTTTTGTTGCATAACACGTTTTAGTAAATGTAACCATGCAGCTTGCCTTTGTTCTTGACATTAGGTCAAATAAGAACTAAAATAAGGGGAAGAATATGAAAACAAGATTGGCAATATTTGCTTTTCTCGCGGTTGTGAGCCTTTTGGCTGGTCTTGCCGTCTGTCCCGGTATCAGGAGCCCGGTAAACGCAGAGTTTACTGTTAAGGTCATTGGTACTGAAGGAACAGAGTTTGAAGGCTTCTGTACACATGAAGTGAAATATGTCATAGGTAGTCGAACCGAGGCGGCCGACATGCAAGGCGAAATGACGGCGGATGAGAATACCTTTGAATTTGTCATACCGGGAATAGAAATCTCCTGCAGTATCAACAATAAAACGCCAGGCAAGTCGATTACGGTTATTTTGCTTAAAGAAGGTACTGAAGTGAACCGTGTTGAAGGAGCGGGATATGATTTTTATCTCGACTACTATCCTCCGGTGAGTTGATACCCCGGCAAAAGCGGCTCAAGGCTTCCAATATACCCGTGGCGAGCATGCCGGTACTCGGAACTCCAGGAACACCATACCAATCAGGCCTACTACAAACTAGGTATTATGTACCCAGAATATATAAATTCAACCCCGCTCTGGCTTAAGTCCTTTTCCCCTCTTTGAGGCTTAAGAAGTCCGAGTTATATTCCTCAATTAGCCCGGAATCGGCAAAGCTGAAGTAGCGATTCTCGCCTATTATGATGTGGTCCAGGACCTTAATCTGTTTTACGGCGACACAATAACATAGACATTTTACCGTTCAAAGTTTCCATTTGTGGAGTATAATAGAGAGGTATGGAAATGAATCTAAGTTTTATCCTTGATACCATAGACAACGTCAAGAAACTCAACCAGTCAAAAGAGTTTAGGGAATGGGCAGATAGCATAAGCCATCAGATTGCCCCAAATATCGCCCTGGGGATAGTCGATAGCTCACTCAGCGATAACGAAAAAGACGAAGCATTCTCACGGTGGGCTATGTTATCCGTGTATTGCAGAGTGCAGATGGTAAAGTCCGGCCAGAAAGAATGGGGCTTCCCGGAGCATCCGTTCTGTGATTCCTTTCTTGACCTTTACATGAAGTTACCTTTCCAGGCGAGTCCTATAAAAAAGTATATTTTACTGCCAATCATAAGCGAAATAGGGGATTGGGCATTGCAGGCTATAGACAAAGGCGAAATCCTTATGCCTGATATATTGAACGACTTGGGAGAGATTGCCGCTAGTGAACGTGAGGGCTTGCAGCAGACAATAAAGGACTTTGCCGCTAGCCTTGCCCCTGGAACTGAAATTCCTATTTTCAGCCAGGATGTAGCGATAGACAGAATCGCCAATCGCCTCGCTAAGCCTTTCGTAGCAAAAGCCAATAGAGACATAAATGACAGCGAGAGTAGGTGGAATGACGCATTGGAAGGCGTGTGGAAGGGAACCGAGGCACTGCTAAAGCAGCCAGCTATGGAAAACTACCGGGAGGCGTTTGCTGGCAGCAAACTTGATAATTACCTTCGTGAAGCGATAAAGAATCAGCTCGGCCAAGAAATACGGAAGATTGAAAGGGCTAAAAAAAAGGCTGAGGGATATACGGAGCTCGCTGAAAGCGATTTAGCTTTAGTTAAGGATGATGAAGGCAAGTTGGTATCTCCCCTCGAATTATTAGCGGAAATGCCACAAGAGGACAGAGACCTAGTGCGAATGGAATATGTCGAGGCACTACAGTTCTCTAATACAGAATACACAATTTGGACGCTGAGACTAGACGGCAAAACAAAAACAGAAGTTGCTAAGGAACTTGGTATCAGCCGGCCTACGCTCAATAGGCATTTACGAATCATTCGTGAAAGGTTGCGGGACCTTACATCTGCTGAATTCGGTGTGTCTCGATTCCGACCAGGCTCAATCAAAGTCGGTGGGGAGTGGCGACCATGCCCGGACCCTACGGCTTATATGGCAATGGTGAATATAATGCGCCAAGAATTACTGAAATTGACCAAATAACTTTACATTTTCGAAAATCCTGGCATATATATATAGTAGGGGGTAAAAATGCAGGAAAGCAAACTTGATACTATTGAATTACTGGCGATGCCGGATAAGTCACCGGCATTTAGGGTAACCAAGTCCAGCGATCATACCTTTTGTATCATCCCTGACCTTGCTATTTTAGGAATGCCTGACTGTAAACAAAAGCATGACCAATTAGCTCAGTGGGCTAACCTCACAGCCAAATACCTGGGCTTGCCTATCAAGTTTTGGGTAAGCCTAGATGGTAATTCTCTCGAATGGGAAATGGAAAAGGGACCATATATGCAATTTGGGGGTAACATACTCAACTAAGGGATAGAATAGAATCTCACAAACTCAGCCTCTGAGAAATCAGGGGCTTTTTTGTTGCCCGAAACCATGAGGCAAACATGAAAAACGAAAGGATAAAGGTACAAATAAAACCGGGGCCAGGCACACCTGCGCAAATACACGCATGGGTAAATTTCTGGCAAAGGCTATTGGCCAAACCAATACAAGTCGGAGAGAATGATGGAAAACATAGACAGAGACAATTTTCAGAATAGGATACTATTTTGCCTTGGTTGTGGCGCTGAATTTGTGTTTTCAGCCGGTGAGCAGCGGTTCTTTTTGAGCAAAGGACTTACCGAGCCGAAGCGCTGCCCGGAGTGTAGGCAAAGGCGTAAAGCCACCATCGCTCACCAAGGGGGTGAGTAATGGCTGATATCACTACCCTTGTACCTGACCCTTTGAATTCAGACAGACACTATTATCGTTTCTATCACTATGACATTGCCAGTATGCCACTCAATGACCTACTAGATGAACTGTACGCAATCAATTCTCAAGTGTGGTTCGTGAAGTCTGACCGGTTTGCATATAGGTTCGGTACCTTTGAGCAACGCCGAAGGCTCCAATGGTTACGCGAGAGAAGGTCCAGGATTCAAGCTGAATTGAGCAAACGGCGATATGCAATACCGCAGGATAGCAGGCACCCTAAACCAAAGACCAGACTATCTCAGGGGGTGAGAATATGAATAAACCATCTGTCACCCCGGGAATAGGCCTTTTCAATTATAACTGGCCAGAATTGCAGCTCAGAATAATGGTAAGAGGCTATAATGCCAATGGCCATGCTGAGCTACTGTTCTTCTCTGGTAATGGGTTAGACGAAGTATTGCTGGACCAGAACAATGTCAATTTGCTCTCAGCTTCCGCTAAGCATAACCAGGTTAAGAAACTAGAAAGGCTCCGCAACGATGTACCCTGGGATGATGCATTAACATGGGTCACTCATTTAACAGTGGAAACAGCCCGGCAAGGTGAGCCGGTGGAAACGATATGGCCAAGCGAAGATGATACCCTAGAACCAAGCTATCTGTTAAAGCCTATTCTATACCTGAATCATCCCTGTGTGGTGTTTGGCGACTATGGCAGCCTGAAAAGTCTATTGGCCTTAGTAATTGTCTATATAACTCAGCTACCTTTGACTGATAACAATCTAGGGCTAGTTACATTGAAGGAATCTACTCATTGCCTATATTTGGACTATGAGGACGATCGTTCGAGCTTCAAAAAGCGCTGGAGTGCCATTAGTCAAGGATTTGGCATTAAGGCTTCTATGCCTATTGAATACAGACGAATGACCAGCACAGTAGCAGACTCAGTGGAGAAGCTTCAGCAAGACATAGCGGATAGGGACATTAAGCTACTGATAGTTGACAGCTTAGGCCCGGCTGCCCGAGGCAATTTGAATGATGCCGAGCCGGCGATAAGATATCATGAAGCCTTGCGCAAGCTGGGAATTACGAGCCTAACCTTAGCTCATTGCTCAAAGGACCAGCTCACAAGGAAGCGAACTATATTCGGCTCGATATACTTCACGAATCTGGCTAGGTCAATTTGGGAATGTAAAGCAGAACAAGAGGCCGGGGAAGATGAAGCAATTATCAGCCTAAAGCATTCAAAGGCGAGCCTATCTCGACTACACTCGCCATTAGGGTATAGGTTCACTTTCACCAATGACAGTATAGCAGTTGCGAAAGCTGACCTGAGAGATACCGGGCTATCAGGTGAATTGCCTCTCTCGGTAAGAATTAAGGATTTGCTTCGCAGTGGTGCTATGCCAGTAAACCAAATCGCAGAGGCCCTAGAAGCTAATGGGGGGTCAGTTAAGACAGCCCTACACCGACTCGCTAAAAAGGAAGTAACAGTTAAGGTAGGAGATTCATGGGGATTAATAACTCTATAACATACTGTAGCACCGTAGCGGTAGCAGGGAATATAAGTTATTCCCTGTGTGCTACGCTACGGCAGCGTAACTGCTACGTAGCACCCTGCTACACTGCTACACTTGAAGCTAAAGGGGGGGTTATGTCTGCTACGCTAAAGGGTAAAAAATGACATACATCGTGTTACTAGGTGCTACGCTAATGAAAGAAAGGGTAGGGGGGATTGAATATCTACAGCTATTAAGTCTGTAAACCGAGTGGTCAGTGAAACGCAGTGGAAAGGTGACCCGATTCAAAACAGGCATGAGGTATAAATATGGCAGTATTAGGATTTTTCGGAAGTAGGACATTGGCCGGAAGGAATGTTACAGAGATTATTCGGGCTGAGTGTGCAAAGCATGAGCTTGAGTATATCGTTACGAGTGGTGGTATAGACGGCGTTTGTAATGAAGTCGAGCGATTCTGCAAACGGGAAGCCATACCAATCAAGCTGCATTATCCCAACAAGGTCAAGTATGGCCGCGGGATGTACGATATGAGGAGCAAAACCATAATTACCGAGGCTGACTTCCTAGTGCTGATTCACGATGGTGACAGTCCAGGGACACGGCATGAACTTGAGTTAGTCAAGAAGCTAGAAAAGCCGTTTACATACCATCTTATTAAGGCAAGCGAGCGTGAACTAGAGCTTGAAAAGGTACGATTATGAGCAAAAGCATATCAATTCAGGGCAAAAACTATGCAATTCCGAGCCATTTAAAGACTTCAACAAAGAAATGGTTTAAGGAAGTATTACAGGATTATGACCTCGAACCGCATCATGTCAAGTTGCTGACTTTAGCGGCTGAGGCCTGGGACCGGAGCGCCGAGGCTGAAAAGGCGATCAGGAAATTTGGGGTACTCTATAAGGACCCAGGTAGTGACAAACCGAAAGTGAATCCCTGTATCAAGGTCAAAGAACAGGCTGAGATAATCTTTGCCAGGTTACTTAGAGAATTGAACCTCGATATCGAGCCGCCAAAAGCGTCGGGACGGCCACCAAATTTATATTAAGGGGGTGATATATGCCACGAAAGAGAATCGAATCAAAGCGAAAGCGAAGGGATGATGTTTTATCCCGCTCAGACGGTTGGCTAGTGTTTTTCCTGGGCTGGTGCTGCAATGAGGACAATCTGAATCGGCATGAGCCTTTTTTCCAGTCAATAGACGAAATGAGGGAATACTACTTTGAGAATAAGAGCCGCATATTTGAGGAGATGGGCAATACTACTGACTTTTGGGCATGGCATAAGTTTGAAGAGCATGACCGGGCTCATTGTGAGCATTGCAAGAGGTATGACATTAAAATTTGATTATTACCGCTTGGTATGACGGGGTACTCCTAACGAGGGGTATGTCGGGATAGTGAGCGTTTATAGATAACAAAACTTAAAAAAAGAGGTGATTAAACATGGATAAAATGATGAAGCTTCTCGAATTGAGAAGCAAACAGGACGATATACGCCGAGAAGGGGATGCGATTTTCAATAAGGCTATGGCTGAAGAGAGGGATTTGACGAAAGCGGAAGAGAAAGAGGTTTCTAAGCTGGCTAGGAAACGAAACGAGATTTACGAAGAGGAAAGCAGATATATAGTGGAAAACAATCTTCAAGGGCAAATAATTGCGATGGAAGGAACATCTGCTTTAGGAGTAGGGGCTATTCTGCCAGATGGACCTATCAATAATCCCCGCGGAAGGACTTATCGAGGGCTCTTTTATGGTGATACAGGAGCTTCATTAAGCAATGGTGGCTTTGAAACGTTCGCTGAATTTATGGACATCCTTTCATCTGGACGATTCGATTTTAGGCTCAAAGGTACAGCCAGGGCTATGACCGAGGGCGTTCCATCTCAAGGCGGTTTTTTAGTACCAGAGGAATACTCTGCCATGTTGCTAGACGCAGCGCTTGAAAGCGAGGTAGTTCGACCAAGGGCTACTGTTTACAAGATGGAGCGGCAAACTCGAAAGGTGCCAGCCTGGGACGGCTTTGACCACACAAGCAATCTGTTTGGTGGCTTTGCTGGTTCTTGGCTCGCTGAAGGTGGGACTGCCAATAGAGAAAATGCCAAACTTCGTCAGATTCAACTGACGGCTAAGAAACTGGGAATCTATACTCAGGCATCGAGGGAGCTTGTCGAAGATGGTATGTCCTACGGTGAGCAGATATACGGTGCCATGACACAAGCTATTGGTTGGTTTTTAGACTATGCCTTCCTTCAAGGTACGGGAGCTGGGATGCCCCTTGGCGTGTTATCGGACCCGGCGCTTGTTACTGTTACCAAAGAGACGGGGCAGCCGGCTAACACATTCCTATACGAGAACGTGACCAGGATGATGTCTAGACTACATCCTTCAGCCTTCAGGGGTGCCGTGTGGGCAGCCAATCAAACGGTGCTGCCTTCACTGATGGAAATGAGCATGTCTGTTGGTACCGGTGGAGCTCCTATCAAGGCTGTTGAGGAAAGGAACGGGCGCTTTTACATGCTTGGTAAAGAATTAGTCTTTTCCGAGAAATTACCTAGTCTTGGAAGCAAGGGTGATGTGCTATTAGCGGACTTCTCGAAGTATGTCATTGGCATGCGCCAAGAGGTTGTCCTTGACAGAAGCAATGCGCCTGGCTGGACTGAGGATATGCAGGACTTTCGAGTGATCCTGCGAGCTGACGGTATGGGCTCATGGAGCCAAGCGGTGACGCCTAAACACGGCGATTCCGTTTCCTGGTGCGTAGTATTGCAAGCTCGAACATAGAGGTATCAATCGCTGTTTGGCTTGGACAGCGTTGATATAGACTGGCTCAGGGCAGCCTCGGCTGTCTTGGCTTAGTCTAGATATTTTTTCCATAACCCCGGGGGAGCGTTGACTCTCCCGGGGCCTCCATTTTTATAATGCTCTGAGAGGCTCAGGAAAGGGCATTGAAGGGTAAATGAGTATCTTTCTATGTCCCATGCCCTTATAGGGGCTAATTTATTACGAGAGCCACGCCCTTACAGCAAACGGCAGCATATTGTCCTAGCATTTTAATACGGTATTATCACGCAGGTTAAGAAAGGTGTCGAGAGATCTATTCCCCAGACATAGCCTCAGAAACAGTTTTTGCTAATTGCTTGTAGATTTTGTCAAATCTCCCTGGCAAAACTGTATCTGCGGTATCGCGGTTTGCTCCTGCCATTTCTGCCCAGTGTTTACTAATTTCTATGAGTTTAACTTGAACTTGTGGGTCTAAATCTGCCATATCACACCTCCAACAATAATTTAGGATGATTATAGCACTAGGTTAAAGGGTGTCAAGGGGATAATACTGGTTATATACTGCACCTGCCCCCCCTCTTGACAAACTATTCCATCTATGGCATACTATTTGCATGAAGGTATGGAGTGTTAAAGAAGCAGCTAAGGAACTCAGAATATCTGGTCGAAGGGTGAGAAAATTGCTAGAAGAAGGCAGAATTAAGGGTGAGAAAGTAAGCGGCGTTTGGGTAGTCTTTGAGCCTTCTTATACCAAGAAAAGGGGTTAAACGTGGAAACAGAGGGAACAATAAAGCGACCTGTGACAATTGAATTAACACCGAATGGCAAAACACTTACGGAACACCTGCTAGATTCTCTTGGATTTAATAGACAAGGGGGTAAGTAATGAAGGCAGCTATCTATTGCCGAGTAAGCACAGACAACCAGGAAAAGGAAGGCACGTCATTGCAGACACAGTTAGACAATTGCCTAGCCTATTGCCAGAGTAAGGACTATGAAGTGACACAGCGCTTGAGCGAGGCTTATTCCGGGCTATCACTTGAACGTCCAGAACTGGACAGGTTGCGTGAACTGGTAAGAAATGATGCTATTGATATTATCGTCTGCTATTCGCTGGACCGCTTGTCACGCGATCCGGTTCATGGGGTGATTATCACCCAGGAACTTGAAAAGCACAACGTTGGACTAGAAGCGGTAACTGAGACTGTGGACAGTACAGAAGTGGGCAAATTGATAACCTACATTCGAGGCTTTGCCTCAAAGCTTGAAGCAGAGAAGATACGAGAGCGAACTATGAGGGGCCGGAAGGCCAGGGCGCAACAAGGCCGCATACCAGTTGGGGGCTATTCGAGGCTTTACGGTTATAACTATATCAGTGTAAGAGAGGAAAACGGCGGCAGGCGCATAATAAACGAGAATGAGGCTCAATGGGTGCGGCAGATGTTTGACTGGCTAGTCAATGAGGGAATGACTTGCTTGGGTATAGCAACAAAGCTGAACTCGTTACAGGTGCCTAGCAAGTTCAACAATCATTGGACAAGGCCAGTGGTACATAAGGTATTGACTAATCCCGCTTATACCGGGGTAACACTCTATAAGCAGGGCGACACAATAGAGCTGCCCGATATCACGCCGCCGATAATAGACAAGGCGGTATTTGAGACCGCTAAAAGGCAACTGAGGGCAAACTACGAAAAGGCGAAGCGCAATATAAGGCGCCAGTATCTACTACATGGCCATATCATGTGCGCTAAGTGTGGCAAGCCTTACAGAACGCATATAACGGTCAGCCACAGAAAATATAATACCTATGAGTATCGGCGCTATGCTTGCTCTTGTGCGCCTGGAACACAAAGCCAGTTTCAAGGTGAGCTTTGTCATAACAAGGGCTGGATGGCAGATAAGCTTGAGAGCTTGGTATGGACTCAAATAGAGGGTATTCTGGCCGATCCTAGCATAATCACCGCTGAGATTGAAAAGCAGCGCGAGGGTATAGGTGACATCGGCGGGCTAGAGGCTGAGTTAAACCAAATCGACCGACGGCTTAGAGCGACAGACCGTGACCAGGAGCAGCTCTTAGATTGGGCAATCAAGGGCTTTCCAGAGGACATGGTAATTCTCAGGAACAAGAGGCTGAATAGTGCAAGGGAAAGTCTCAAGGCTCAAAAGGTCGAAATCGAGTGCAAGGTCCAGGCAAGCCAAGAGGCTACTATCACCTTACCGAAGCTAGAGCACTTCGTTGAATTGATAAAAGAGAAATTATCAACGCTGGACTTTGAGACAAAGCGTATGGCAATAGAAATGCTGGACATTAAGGTTTGGATTGACGGTTATAATGTGGAAGTCACCGGGGTTATACCTATTTCTGATACTGTTATTGCGACACCACAAACTGCATAATGTTTGCGGCGAAGACTAAATCCTGGGTTATTTGCTTATCGTTATTGCTGGGCTGAGGATTCCCGGCGGGGTGGTTGTGGACGAAGATTAAGGCGGCGGCGTTATGTTTGACGGCGCCCTGGATAATTTCCCGAGGATAAATAGCACTGGCGTTCAATGTCCCTTCAAAGAGGTCTTCAATCTCCACAACGCCATTTTGGGAATCAAGGAACATGACTTTGAAGACTTCTTTTTTCAGGTCTCGCATAGAATGGTACAGGTAATCGAAAACCTCCCTGGAGGACCGGCAGTAAGGTTTATCGAGGACTTGTTCCTTAAGAAAGTCCCTGGCTAATTCTTGCATGAATTTGATTACAAAGATGTGAGCTGGGCCTATTCCTTTGATTTTCTGCAATTCCTCGGGAGGAGCTTCCAGAACGCCTCTCAGGGTCTTGAACCTCTTTATGGCTTCTTTGGCTTGCGGTTTACAATCACTGCGAGGCGTTCCCAGCGTCAGCATTAGTTCCACAATTTCGTAGTCGAGGAAGGCTGCCAACCCCGATTGATTGAACCTTTCCCGCAGTCTTTTCCTGTGCCCTTCCTGGCTTTTAGCTTCCATGCTTCCGGCTTTCCTTATTATATACTATGGTTATGGGCATTACGTTATACGACGGCAACGGAAGTGCTGATATAATAATAATGTAATGAATTTAGCCCGGCAAATGGAGCAATATCTCCCCCAGCAACTCCTGGAGCTAGTCAAGGATATCAGCGGACAGGCTGCTAAGCGGGGGCAAAGGGTATATCTCGTCGGTGGTGTAGTCCGAGACCTGCTCTTAAGAGATCCTTCGCTTCGCTCGGGACCCCGTTTCGACCTTGATTTGGTAGTCGAGGGCGATGCGGTGAAATTAGCTCAACAAGTGGCTGAAACCAGTCAGGCAAAGCTGCTGGCCCACCACCGCTTTGGCACCGCTAAGCTCAGATATGAGAATTTTACCCTGGACCTGGCTACGGCACGAAAGGAAACCTATGCCAGACCGGGGGCACTACCTGCGGTTACCCCGGGCACCCTCAAGGATGACCTCGTCCGTAGAGATTTCTCTATCAATACTATGGCTATATCCCTCGCCTCGAACGATTATGGGGAGTTAATCGACCCCTATCAAGGTAAAAGCGACCTGGAGCACCGGCTTATTCGTATTTTGCATCCCGGAAGCTTCAGCGACGATGCCACCAGAATTTTACGAGGCGTCCGTTATGAACAACGGCTGGGTTTTGAGTTCGAAGCACAAACTGTTCAGCTACTTAAACGGGATATTCCTATGCTGGATACGATAAGCGGCGACCGAATCAGGCACGAGCTAGAACTAATTTTAAAGGAAAAACAGCCGGAATTGGCTATCAAGCGGCTTGCCGAGCTGGGAGTGCTGCCAAGAATAAGCTCCTCCCTCAAAGGTGATGGCTGGATAGCTGAGAAATTTGACAAGGCGCGTCATCTAAAGAAGCCCACCCAATTGCCCTCGCTCTATTTCTGTCTTCTTGCTTATCCATTTAGCGAAAGGGAAATTGAGCAATTTCTCGCCCGTCTTAACATACCGGCAAAATTGTCCCGAGCGATGCACGATACGCTCCGCCTCAAGGCCAGGCTTCCACTCCTGGACACGTCTCCCCTGAAACCCAGTGAGATTTATTATCTGCTCCGGGAATATGAGCCCCTGGCGATACAGGCAAATGCTATAGCCTCAGACGAAAAAGAAGGTACCCCATCCTTAATCGTACATCGCTATCTCCAATTATTTCTCACAAAACTGCGCTATGTCA
>Ga0209986_10004707_pt1 | contig 11502 bp, 6 predicted proteins | sample BlataG_FD_183168 | JGI IMG/M metagenome (GOLD analysis project Ga0209986, IMG submission 183168) | Deep subsurface microbial communities from Black Sea to uncover new lineages of life (NeLLi) - Black_00105 metaG (SPAdes) (version 2) | ecosystem: Environmental > Aquatic > Marine > Oceanic >...
AGACGAAATACGATTATGAGACAGGAAACGGGAATGCTGACCATGTAGCAGCGGGGGGTTATGTAGATGCGGGAAACAGGGTGTGGGAGAAGAGCAAGGCAATTGTACGTGATATTGTGTCAAAATACCCGGGTTCGTTAAGCGACACCGAAAAACGAGTGGCAGGACGCGTGGTTTTTGCCAATGCCGACCCTTCGTTTCTTGACTTGCTCGTATTTAATCATCATCCGGTTGAGAAGGGGATACAGTGCATAAAAGAGGGTAAAACAATCATTACGGACATTGAAATGGTGAAAGCGGGGATTAACAAAAAATACAGGAAAAAGGTAGAGTGTTTCGTGAATGCGCCAAACGCAATGGAAATAGCGAAAAGGGAAGGGCTCACGAGAACTGCTGCGGGAATCCGGCTCGCAAAGGAAAAGGGACTTATCCAGGGTAACGTCGTGGTTATTGGAAACGCACCTTCGGCATGTCAGGAGATTTGTGCGCTTGTCGAGGAAGGAGATGTAAAGCCCGCTCTTATCGTTGCTACTCCTGTGGGGTTCGTCAATGCAGCGGAGATGAAGGAGAAGATATTGTCTCTGGGGATTCCTTGCATTGCGATAAGAGGACCAAGGGGTGGAACTCCTTCGGCAGTGGCGATTATTAACGCGATAATCGAGATTGCGTGTCAGTAATTTGCGATGACTTGGAAGTTACACCAAAGGAAAGAAAAATATTACCCTCGAAACTTTTTATATCACAACTATTTGTCATTTACATTACTATCAAAAAATTTACAGGAGACAAATAAATGCTCTATGTCCAGCCTCAACAGATGCTCGATTGCATCACAAAATTTAGCGGAATAGACGATGCACGAACCTTATATTGCAAATTACTGAACTATGATTATCAGGATTTACCAATACCAATTGAAGATTGGACTAAACCCGCGAAGGAAATTATTATAGACGGAAAAATCATTGCAAGAAGGAGCAAATTTTACATCCTGTATTTTACCATTCTGAAACTGACAAGAACAAACGAAAGGACGGTATTAAAAGATATATTAAAACACTTCTCTGACTGTGTAGTTATTTTTTCAGATGATGAAGAAAACGAATTTCACATAACCAGCCCTAAATACGAGCCTGAATCAAGATACAAATTCGTTATAAGAAGATACGTGGTAGGGAAATATGAGAAATTGAGAACGGCTTCGGAGCGATTGTGCTTGACTTATGCATTAGACACCGATACTCCAACAGAACTAAAAGCGAAACACGATGACGCTTTTAATGTCGAAGCAGTCACGAAAGAATTTTATAAGGAATACAAAACGATATTAGATAAAATAGATGAAGAGTTGCAATCTCAGGGAATCGGAGATAAAAAGACGGCAAAAGGTTTTGCACAGCAATTTCTCAATAGGTTGATGTTCCTTTACTTTATTCAGAAGCGCGGGTGGCTGAATAACGATAGACGCTTCGTTTGGAGTTTAGTCAAACAATATAAAAGAGCTGGTGGAACGCAACAAGGAATTTACAGGGATTGGTTTGAACCGCTTTTCTTCTATTCTTTCAATAATAAGGAGATTACTGATTCCTATGACAATCTCCCAGCGGATTTGAGCGAGATTTATAAGAAGATGCCATACCTGAATGGCGGTTTATTTTTGATGAACGATTTGGATAAGGTGGGTTACCGATTGGATGATGCGCTCATTTACAAAGTAGTGGACATTGATGGCAGCGGCTTATTGGAGAGATATAACTTCACCATCCGGGAAGATACGCCTTTTGACGTTGATGTTGCAGTTGACCCGGAAATGCTTGGTAAAGTTTACGAATCGCTTATTCAGGAAGAAGAAAGAGGCAAGGTGGGGATATTTTACACGCCTCGTATTGAAGTTGATTTCATGTGTCGGCAATCTCTTCTGGAGTATGTGATTGAGCATACTGGCATTTCACACGACAAAATTATCTCGTTCATTTACGCACCTGAAGGGGATAGAGCAGACTTATTATCGGAGAAAGAAGCGCAAAAGATAGGAAATGCGTTATACAACGCTCAAATCGTTGACCCTGCATGTGGTTCCGGCGCTTTCCTCGTGGGGATGCTGCACGTATTAATGGAGTTGTACTCGCAAATTCTAAAAAGGCTGAATAAGAAATTGAATCTGTTTAAAACGAAGAAGGAAATAATCAGCAACAACCTTTACGGCGCTGACATAAAGGATTGGGCGGTACGAGTTGCGGAGTTGCGAATGTGGCTTACGCTTTTGGTTGAAACCCCCGATTCTGAGATTAAAATAAACGCTAAGAAACCATTACTCCCGAATCTCACCTTAAAATTACGGTGTGGTGACAGTCTCGTCCAGGAGATTGCAGGTAAATCGTTAAGTTTACGAGAATACATGTTTCATCTTCACCCCATCTGTAAAACAGGGATTACGGATTTATATAAGAAATTGCGCGAAGATAAGAAGAACTATTATTACAGCAGAGCCGATGACCCTGACGTTTTAGCAAGAATAAAGCGAAAAGAGGTCGAGATTATCAGAACACTTGTGGATTCAGAGATAAAACGCATTGACTTCTTGTTGAAGCCGTTAGCCGCAACGCAACAACGATTGGGTTCTGCACAAACAGCAATTACAACGTCAGAGAAAAAGAGAACAGAAGACAAACTCAAACTTGAAAGAGAAAAAGAACGTCTGGAAGAGCTTCTGAAAACACTGGAATCCGGCGAACTCAGAAACAAATTCTTCTGGGAGATTGATTTCGCAGAGGTGTTTGCGGATGGCGGGTTTGACATTGTGATTGCGAATCCGCCTTATGTGCGGCAGGAGAAGATAGCACCGCAGGACATACCGGAAGAAGAAATAACGAAAGAGCTGAGGCAGGAATATAAAGCAGCGCTGGTTAGAAGTGTCACAGCGCAATGGGGAGACGAGTTCAAAAAAGATTTGAAGAGCGATTTGTACGTTTATTTTTATTATCTCGCGTTGAGTTTGCTCAAACCACGCGGTGTGTTCTGTTTTATCAGTTCCAATTCGTGGCTTGACGTGGGGTTCGGTGCGAAATTGCAGGCGTTTCTGCTGAGGAATATAGAAACAAAAGCGATTTATGATAATCATGCGAAACGGACATTCGAAGAAGCGAGCATTAACACTATAATTGTCATTTTCAAGCGACCTGAAGGAAAGCATTTGGCGGATAATCTAACAAGGTTCGTGGCTTTTAAGAAGCCGTTTGAAGGTGTGATTGACGAAGGTAATCTGAAGGCTATCGCCAATGCGGGAGAGAAGTTGAAGACTGAAGATTTCAGGTGCGTTCCCCTAACACAAAGCGAACTATGGAAAGAAGGCATAGCAGTTGAGGAAACAAAACAATCTGAGATTACAGGCTCTGCGTTTATTGGCGACTATACGGGCAATAAGTGGGGTGGGAAGTACCTGAGAGCGCCGGATATATTTTTTACGATTTTGGAGAAGAGTAAAGAAAAGCTTATTAGACTATGCGAAATTGTAGATGTCAATCGAGGAATTACAACAGGTGCAAATGATTTTTTCTATGTTGAAGATGTAACCGAGAAAATAACTGATTCTGAACTTTTACGGATTCAAAATAAGAGGGACTTTAAAAACATAGAAGATATTAAAAGAGCGGGTTTGCGCATTATCAAACCATCTAAGTTTAGTAGTAACGACACAAGTTGTGTCTTTTTTCTCGTGGAGGAAAATTGCTTAAGTATGGGCTTAAAAAATACCAATGATTCAAAGACATTATTAATACAGAACTCTCCAACCCGTCTATTTTACCCACCTTACGATAAAATTAAAAGTTTTCCATTTGCCTGCGATTACATAAAATGGGGCGAAATAGAGAAGTATCATAAATCTGATACGTGCAAAAATAGAAAAAAATGGTGGAATGTTGTGGCTGAAAAGTCCAGGAAAACATCATCTTATATGGCATTTAATTACAATATTCATGAAACAGGACATTTCTACTTTTCCAAAACCCCACTTTATTTTAGTGATAATTTTCACCAAGTATATACCAATAATCCAACTATCGCAGCTATCGGGTATTCTTCTTTATCTATATTAATGATTAATCTATTATCTCGAACGCCATTTGGTGGTGGAAAGGCGAAACTACAGACTTATGAGTTAAAAAGAATCCCAATTCTAAGTCCGGATTGTTTAACATCTAAACAGCGAGATATTATCTATGATGCATGGAATAGTATATCCGCTCGACCTATTATCTCAATATTTGATGAGTTTGGCTTTATTGCCGATGTTAATATTCGAGAACAGGAGCCAAATCCTTTACCAGACCGAGCAGAACTCGACAATATCATTTTTGATGAACTTGGTTTGACAGAAGAGGAGAGGAAAGAGGTTTATTGGAGTGTATGTGAGTTGGTGAAGCAGAGACTGGAGAAGGCAAGGAGTTTGAAAAAGGCGGGATGAAAAAGGGGGATAATAAATGCGAAAGTGAATTGGAAATGAAATTTTTTGATGAAGCAAAAACAAAAATATTAAAAGAACTAAAATTATTAGAAAAAAGGGGATTAAAATGACTGCTATAAAACCAACAGATGACTCGATCAGAACAATATTAGAGAATATTGATAAAGGAAAATGGGTTATCCCTAACTTCCAAAGAGATTTTACTTGGACTACAACTCAGGTCAAGGAACTGATAGAATCGGTATTACAATCGTATTATATTGGAGCGGTTCTGATATGGAAATGTAGAGATAATAAAAGTGCTAAGCTGGCCGTTGAACCGGTTTATGGGACAAAATTAACTCAGGATGACCTTGAAACGGAGGCAATAATTTTAGATGGGCAGCAGAGACTGACTTCTCTTTATTATGCTAAATATTCTCCTGACAAGCGATTAAAATGGACTAAATATCCCTATGCATTCTTCATACGCATTGAGAAGATTTTAAGGGGGGATTATGATGATTGTGTGGTGCAAGATAGTAAACAAAGTTCTTGGTGTCAAAAGCTATTAACAAGTAGGAAGGAGCAATTTGAGCAGAAATTATTCCCGATTTCTGAACTTGAGAATCTTTATCATTGGCTAGATGATTTTCAAGAATATTTAGAAGATGAAGAGAACATTTCTCGTGAAGATTCAAGAAAAATTAAGAAAAAAATCAGGGAGCACTTTGAGATATTAGAGAAAGATTATAGGATTGCTATTATCGAACTGCAAGAAGATATGAAACTGGACCATGTTTGTGAAATATTTGAAAGGATTAACAGTAAGGGAACAACGTTGACAGTATTTGATCTTCTCAATGCAAGACTACTTAAGGATGGAATTGAACTAAGAAAAAAATTGTGGGAATCTGTGGTAAATAAGGAGAATGACCTAATTAATGAGTTTAGTAGAGATAATCCGGGGTTTCCAGTACTAATGCTTCAAACTGTTTCTTTAATAAGAAAGGGTTACTGTAAAAGAAAAGATTTGATAGAACTAACCTCCAATAATTTTATTGAGGATTGGAATGCTTCTGCCAATTTTATTAAACAAGCTCTAAAGGTAATTACTATTTACAGAGATGATGCAGTAAGTTTTGGTGTAATAAATAGAAATTACTTACCTTATCAACCAATGATTCCTATCCTTGCAGTATTACTGAAAATAACTAAAGATCAGGAGAATGTTCCTTCTTGTAGTTCAAAGATAGCTAATTGGTATTGGTCATCTGTATTTAAAAAAACTTATTCCGGTTCTACCGATACACAAATTGCTAAAGATCTCAGGCAGATGAAATTATGGTTTGAAGACGATTCAGAAATTCCTGAGGTAGTTCTTGATGCCAGAACCGCTTTGGATTTGAATCTCGTTGAAGAAAATAGGACTACTGGAGCACCTTATAGGGGCATATTGTCTCTTATCATACTAAATGGTGCTAAAGATTTCATAACCGGCCGACCACCAGAATATAACAGACTAAATGATCATCATATTTTCCCAAAAGGTCAGATTGAGAATATAGAGTTAGATAAGAAAGAAAATATAAACAGTGTCCTTAATAGAACCCTGATATCTGAGGATTCGAATCTAAAAGGTAAAATGAAAAAATTACCCCGTGTATATCTCAAAGAAATAGAAAAGAACATAGGTAAAGAACAATTACTGAAAAATTTAGAATCCCATTTCATAAATGAGAAGTGTTATGAGCATATGTTGGATAACAATTTTAAAGATTTCATAAAAGAGAGGTCAAAATTGATTAATGCCAAGATAATAAAAAGAGTGTCTTAACATGCTCTTTGAAAAACAAATTAGGTGGTGAATATTTAAATGCCTATATACGCAATTGGCCGGGAACGAGAATCTCTAACTTATTCGGGTGAAGCTCATAAACGAGCAGTTAGAAGATATCTTGAGTCTCTTGGCTATAGTCAAACAACGGATTCATACATTGAAGGGCATTTCCCGGATATGGTTTTTGTAAATAGTTCCGTTGATCCTGGTCGCGTTTTTTACGTAGAAGCAAAAGCTTCAACAGTTAGTTTATCACAGAGAGATGTTTGTAAGGAAATATTGAAATATTTGCTTCAATGGCTTGAAACACCACGAGAAAAGAGATTTAAATTTATGATCTTTGTTCAAGAGGTATCAAAAAGGCGTAGATGGGATACTATTTTTGGAAGCCCTGTCGATGAGATTTCGATTCAAGAATGGATAGAAAAAAATAAAACTTTACTTTCCGAAGATGAATGGTTGGCGATTGACAAACACTCAAAAAGTGATATTCTCTCATTTTTTCAAGAAACTGATGTCTATATTGGACCTGCATATCGCTTAGAAATTGCTGCGGAAGAAAAATTAAAAACAAGTGCTTTATCTCCTCCTCGCAGGGCAAAGAATCTTCTTTCAGAATCCGAACGAAGAAATCGTTTAATAGAAGAAAAGTGTTCAATTGTCACCAATATTTTTGAAGTGGAATTGCCTGCCTATTATACTAAAATTAAAACCAACTGCCGCACTATAGAAGAGATATGGGGGAAATTTCATGAAATTTTATTGCCTCCTTTTGAATTTGATGGAAAGTTCATTTATTCTTTCTGTTCCCACGATGAGTTACAACTACTATCCAAGGTATTATTGGGAGAACCTGAATATTTAGAAACTAATCAATTACTTTTACAAAATCCACAAGAACTTAATAAATTGGTTAATTATCATTTAGATAAATTGATAAGATATAAAGGATTCAGAAAATACAAAGGTATATGTTTTTTGCCACCATATTTTAGGGAAAATAAAATCCAAGATAGGATGATTAAGTCACGCAGTGGGAGAGAAAGACGAGTTGCTAGACCAGTGTTTGATATTCTTGATGAGGATAGTTCTTCTGATTCTAAACTATATTATGTGTATCATCATGGTGTAAAAGTAAGTTCAAAGGTATTTTGGAATAAAAGTTATATTCAAATATCTCCCGTTAGGCATTTTACTACCGATGGTATAACAGCAATTGAAGGAGAGAATAAAGATAGACTCGATAGGAAGTACAGAAATCCAATTTATAATAGAAGCAAAGTTTTTCTTTCATGGACTAAGGAGTGGAAATATTATTTATTTGAAAGACCATTTGAAAATACATTATTCTCAAATTGGTTTGACAAATTCAAATTTGGAGATTTTGGGACTATGGATATAATTGGTGTTCCCGAGGCATTAGATAAAGATCAAAGGATAATAGAGGAGTATATGGAGGAAACTAATGGATATTGAGGCTCGTATTATCCCTGAACCCAAAATATTTTTTGGAGAAAATAAATCTACAATAGACCCCAAAGTTGGTCTAATGAATTTTGGTCCGAACAGTCCTTTCCAAACACGGGATTCCATTCCTGTTAGTGTATCGGCAGGTGTTATTTGTACCGATGATTCGCTTGAGCTTTTGAAAGATTGGTTAGAGAGATTATCATGGAGAATTGAAGGACAAGATATTCCGGATTCAAATGTCAGAGGTATAGATTTTCCCGGTTTATCAAAGGAAAGTCCTCTTAGATTTGAACTCATAATTGATGAATCTAATATTGAAACAATTTCCAGTGAGGAGTTAGCTTTAGTTCTAAAGCCTTCAAATAGAAAAGAACGGATTGTAAAAGCAGTTGAATTGTATAAACAGAAATTTTCTGACATATCTGGGAATCCTCCGCCAAAGATTGTTTTATTGCCAATTTCGAATAAATTAATGAATGCGTGTAGAGATGAGAGATATAAGCAAGATAAAATAGTTTATGAAAGAAGAACTTTTGATCAATCTAAAGATCTCTCAGACGTTCCATTGTTTGATTTTCACAACTTCTTGAAAGTAATTGCTTTTAAACATGGTATGGTTACCCAAATAATTCGACCAAAAACTCTTAAATTCGCCAGTGAACTTCAGGATCCTGCGACCATAGCCTGGAATTTTGCTGTTGCCACATACTATAAGGGAACAGGAATACCCTGGAAACTTGCAGATATTGATGAAAACACATGTTTTGTTGGTATATCATTTTATCAAGAAATTTCAAAAGAGTTCAGATCAATGAGAACCAGCATGGCACACATATACATGAGAACCGGAGAAAGCCAGGTTATAAGAGGTAACTCTTTCCCCTGGGATGTAAAGCAAGGTTTATCTCCTACACTTACTTCTGATCGAGCGTCAGAAATAATGGGGGATGTTTTGTCATTATACAAAAGGCAAAAAAATAAATTACCAAGAAGAGTTGTTGTACATAAATCTTCGCCATTCACGCCCGAAGAAATCTCAGGTTTAGATGAAGCTAATTCCCGTATTGAAATTGTTGATTATGTTCATATTGGTAAAAATGTGGACGTTCGAGCATATCCCGATGGTTATGAATATCCAATCTTACGTGGGACAATGCTTGGAAAGAAAACTAAGTGGTTTCTTTTCACAACGGGATTTATCCCATCGTTAGGGACTTACCCTGGAAGTACTGTTCCTATGCCATTAATGGTTGAAACATATAGACTAAATTCAACTCCATATCAAGTGTGTAAAGACATAATGGCATTAACAAAATTAGATTGGAATACTGCCGATTTTTGTAGAAGAGTCCCTGTAACATTATCTGTCTCAAAAAAGGTCGGAGATATCCTATCTGAAATGTGTGAAAATGATATCTCTGAACCACCCTCTGGATACCGGTACTATATGTAGGAGATTCATTGTTTCTGGCAAGAAGGTTAATAAGCTTTATATAAATAGAGGTCTGTATCGAATGTGAAGTTTGTAACGTTAATATAGGAGGGTCCTACATGGGAGACAAAGGAAATAGTAGTGGAAAATGGATGGATATCCTTCAGGATCTCTATGGAAAAGACAGGGAAGAAGAATATAATGATGAAAAAGATGCCATATCTAAAATCATACCAAAACTTGAAGAGCACTTAAAACTCCGATATCAGCTTATAAAGCCTTTTGAAGTTGGTGGAACGGGAATTTTATTTTTGGTAGAGGAGACATATTCCAAAAAATTGAGAGCACTCAAATTTTCTAGGCCTTTACCGAAGGCTCATAAGTCAGCGTCTCTAATCAAGGACGAGGGTAACAAGCTTACACATCTTGTTCATCCTAATATAATTGAAGTGTATGAAGTTGAGGCTTTGGAATATTTAGGTGGACAGGAGGTTGCTTACTTTATTATGGCTTATGTAAAGGACGCAATGGATCTAAAGAAAAAAATTTTGTTTGAAATATTTCAAAGAGAGATAAGCGTTGCAGAGGCAAAAGAACAGACACCTGTTATCACGGCAAAAACGGCCCTAGAAAAGTTATATTCATTCCTTCATGGATTGGTATTGGGTTTAGAGTTTATGCATAACAACAAATTCCTTCACTTTGATATAAAGCCTGAAAACTTTCTAATTGACGATAAAGGGACTCCACGAGTGACCGACTTTGGCTATGCAAAAGAGAAAAGAGAAAATTCCGGAGTTGAAACCCGCATTGGATTTACTCGACTATATGCACATCCAGACTTGTTTAAATATAAGTGGGAAAAGACAGCCGATGAAAATCGTTTACGTGGAGCAATAAAGCGAAAGGATTTTAAATATGAATTGGACATCTATGCATTGGGACAAAGCATATTGGAAATGCTTAAATTGATAGACGAATTTTATCCCGATGATGCAATTCATCTTTCGTTATTCAGATATCTACACCTCATGGCGTGCCGAATGCTTGACGGATACAATCATAGTACACAAAGAGATCAAAATTTCTTTAATGAAATGGCTTTAGGATTATCTCAAAATACTTTTCAAGAGATTCGGTATAACAAGATGAGCGAGATAAGAAAAGATTTAGAGAAAGAAATTGGTGTTTCTCTTTTAGATCAATTTGTTCCTGAACTTGATTTTTTATCCAGAGAAACACTTCATGGGGCTGAAACTAGATCAACAACATTTACTCCACGTCTAAAAATGGTAGTTGAGCATCCATTATTTTCTAGGTTATCTTATATTTCTCAGCTTGGAATGATTAGGTACATTTATCCAACAGCTAATCATACTAGATATGACCATTCTATTGGGACATATACAAATGCATGTGTTTATGTAGTTGCTCTTTACAATGATTCGGAAAATCCATTATTTAAGCAATTAGTAACCGAAGAAGATATAAAAGCAGTTCTATTGGCTTCTTTATTGCATGATTTGGGGCAATATCCTCTTGCTCATGATTTTGAGGAAATTGCTCCTAATATTTTTGGGCATACTGAATTCTCAATTGACCTACTAAAAAATTCAGACATTGTTGATAATGAGAATAGAATCTTAAAACAATTAATTGAAGACAAAGCTTTTGGATGGGGTGTTCCAATAAAAAGGATTATTGAAATTATTGAAGCAAAACCTCTAGGAGACCGTGTTCATATATCCCCCGCTTCATTTAAGACGCGTCTTCTATCTACCATAATAAATGGACCAATTGATGCGGATAAGGTAGATTATTTAATGCGTGATAGCCGGGAATGCCGTCTTAATTATGGCCAAGTTATTGACTTCGAAAGGTTAATGAAAACAATTACAGTAGCTCATGATTATGATAGGCACTCTCGGGGGGATGAGGTTTCACTTGCAATTTATGATAAAGGGCGAGCATGTGCCGAGAGTATCGTCTTTGCAAGATATTTACTCTTCTCCGCTGTTTATTGGCACCATACCTCTCGTGCTTATAAAGCAATGACACACCAAGTGCTTAGACTTATGTTGCAGTCGTTTGATGTAGAAGGGAAAAAGTTGGAAGATAAATTAAAACCAGATTTTTTAAAATTTATAACAACCCTTTCTGCGGGTCAAAAGAAAAAAAAACCAAGTCTAATTTCACATTTAAGAGGCTGTCCAACAATTACCAAACAACCAACAGATAATATTTTCTACACAGATATAAAAACCAATTCTTGTTCTCAACACCCCCGCAGTTTATAGCCATAGCTAACACGAATTG
>Ga0209986_10004708_pt1 | contig 11501 bp, 11 predicted proteins | sample BlataG_FD_183168 | JGI IMG/M metagenome (GOLD analysis project Ga0209986, IMG submission 183168) | Deep subsurface microbial communities from Black Sea to uncover new lineages of life (NeLLi) - Black_00105 metaG (SPAdes) (version 2) | ecosystem: Environmental > Aquatic > Marine > Oceanic >...
TTTGAATATGGACGTGGAGAACGATGATTCTGCTTCAGAGCAAAATAGAATTTACAGAAAAAAAGTTGCTTGATCCTAATAAGACAAATACCGGTCTGGACACAGGGATAACGAACGATATCAAGAAACGGGTATATGAGCATAAGCAGAAACTTGTACAGGGATTTACAAAGAAATACAATGTTGCCAAACTTGTTTACTATGAGGCATTTGGAGATTGCAGGAGCGCCATCCAAAGAGAAAAACAAATCAAGGCTGGGGCACGAAGGAAAAAAAGAACAGTTAATAGAGAACGCCGTGACTTATACGAGGAACTATGAGATTGCTTCGCTGCGCTCGCAATGACAGAAAAGTAAGCGAAATAGAAAGGGCTAAAAATGGCAAAGGGAATAGTTATTTATTATTCAAGAAGCGGTAATACGAAAGAGATGGCACAGATAATAGCGAAAGCGATGAACGAGACCGGTTTAGCGACCGAATGCAAATCAGTCGACAAAGTAAAGGCCGACGATTTACTTGACTATGATGCGATAGTTGTCGGCTCACCGACCTACTACGGCAGTATGGCTGGGCCTATCAAGCAGTTGTTCGATGATGCGGTAACCTTCCATGGCCAGCTTGACGGCAAAGTGGGGGCCGCCTTTAGTAGTTCGGCAAATATCGGCGGCGGCAACGAAACCACGATTATGGGCATAATAGAAGCAATGCTCATCGCCGGTTTAGTCGTGGCCGGCGATGCACAGGGTGACCACTACGGGCCGGTTTCCATCGGCAAGCCCGACCAAAGAGTCAAAGGCCAATGTGAGCGCAGAGGCCGAAGAATCGCAGAATTGACGAAAAAACTTTACACCTAATTTTTATTGCGGATAACTGACAGCCACGCCTGCAGTCAAGGTTTGCCACCAGTCAATAGTGAATGGCACCCCAAATGAAGCCCAACGGGCGACGACCAAATGATTTTGCTCAAGCTGATTTTGCGAATACAAAAGGATATAAGTCCTTCAATTGCAAGAACATAAGGCGAGTTTATCAATTCCGGCGTTGAAGTATCGCCGTCTCGAAACAAAGCCGGGCATCCCGCCGAAGCCACGATCCCCCGCTTAGCCTTACGACGGCCTTAAGCAGACCTGCCCTGCAAAAAAAACAAATGACGATTTTTTTGCAAAAAAAGCCATTTTTCTTTGACAAGACCGTTGAGCACCGTTAAGTTCTTTGGCAATTGTGAACGACTTAGTGGAGGTTTTTTTTGATGCAAGAGTACGAAGATCTCAAAGTACTGGTCGCTGAAATTGAGTCTGACATCAACAAAGCCGAAGGCGGAAATAAGGCAGCAGGAACCCGCGTTCGCAAGCAGATGCAGAGGGTAAAGCAGGCTGCACAAAGCGTCCGCAGCCGAGTTCTTGAACTCAGATCAGCCCAATAAATATTACAAGCAGTTTAAGAATCTAAACACTGTGCATACCTGAAGCTCGGTGGGAGCCGGTTAGTTGGCTTCTCGAGACCTGTGCGGTAGCGGTACTCCCAATGCGCAGAATATTTCTTTATTGAGGTCGGTTATGCCGCCGCCGTTATTGTTTGATTTATCGCAAATAGACCTGACCGGCAAGCCAATATTCGACAAAGAAGCCATTGGCAGGGTAAACCCCCAACGATTTGAGATGCAGCAGCTCGATGGCGTCCTTTGGTACGACAAGGAAAAGTTTCTCATTTTGGGCGATAAGGATGTAACCGAGGACGAATTCTGGGTTCGTGGGCATATCCCGAATCGGCCGCTAATGCCGGCGGTTATGATGGTCGAGGCGGCGGCTCAGCTTTCGAGCTTCTTTGTAAAGCAAATTTACCAGATGGGGGGCTTTATTGGCTTTGCCGGCATAGAGTCCGCGAAATTCCGGAGCGTCGTTGAGCCGGGACAAAGACTATATCTGCTCGGTCATATCACGAAATTCAAGCGGAGAAAATATATCTGCAGCGTCCAGGGTGTCGTTGACGGTAATATGGTATTCGAGGCGGTCATATCGGGTTTGAATGTTTAATCAGTGAGCTTGCCAAAACCAAATTAGCGCATCAATTCCGCCACGCCAAGTCCGTCCCAACAAAGGGCAAAACTACACCTGAGCAACTAAAAAGCTTAAAGCTAAAAACTCAAAAACATAACGCGAAATTCAAGACTTAATGCCTTCTAACATTGCTTCGTAATTCTATGGGCCCAGACCCGCAGTAGTTTACTTTTGCACTTTGAGTTTTAAATTTTCAGCTTGGTTAATAGCCCCAAGGGGATTTATCCGCCGTAGGCGGATTCGAATTCGCCTCCGGCGTAAATCCTGTCTTATTGACTAAAAAACTTACGGTCAGAACTTCTCATCATCACAGCTTAATGTAGCAATGAATCACCTGGCTCACTTGACCCCAGTAATGAATCACCAGGATAGCTTCGCCGTCCCATTAGTGGGTCGTGCATCCTGTCCCATTTATACATTGAAGGAGTCATCGGATAATCTCTGATGCCATCGCAGTTTGGCACACCCCATCTGGATTCAGATTCAGGCGTAGAGTTATTCCAAACGCCTTTGCTGAAGTCATAAGGTTCCGGCTCTGGCAACCTGAAATATGAAGACGAGTATACAGGTGTATCATAGAAGCTCAAAGTACTTCGCTCTGAGTAATTCGGATTATATGAACAGCCAGCCGCAACAATTAGAAACAGAATAAATTTTTTCATTTTCTAATCTCCACTTTTTTGCTAAACGCTTAAAAGCTCGGTGAACTTTCGATATTCAATTGTCAGTATTAGCATATCTTTTTCTTCGCTGCCAAGCAAGTAAAAACAGGGAAAAATGTTGTCTTTTAGGCCGTTTCCTGTTAAAATATGAGGGTGTTAAGCGTTCACTAAACAAAAAGCCCGCAAGTGCAAGGATTGTATCGAGCGGTGGTTGGTAGTGAGGAATTGAAAGCGGATTATGACAGAAAAAGGTTATAAAGGCGGGTTGGTCAGTAGGGTGAAAAATAAATGTTCTGGGAAAAGGTATGTGATAAGCACTGCCCAAGAAATTGGTATGGATTATTGGACTACGGTTGTATTTCCTGGTATTTTTTTTGGTCTATTTCCTGCACTTACAAAGAAAATTTTTAGCGTAGTCCGTAACAATAAAGAAGATGCTCATTCAGTTCACTGGGAAATTAAAGAAATAGTAATAAATACACCCGAATCAAACTGGTTGACAGAGTGGCCAGAAGCGAAACCCCCTGAAGGTTGGTCGGAAGATGCAAAGAAAAAACTGGAGGAGAAGTTGTGAGATATATCCGAATAATCGATTTATAGTAGTCGATTTTATACTCCCAACCGAGAGGCGGTTGGCTAAGGAATTGAGAAAAGTAAAATGGCAGACAAGAAAAAAAAGGCAAAGAAGCACGGTCATTCGATGTCTGAATCGGACAAGGCATTTGCGAGGATAAACTACAAATCCTGCTTCGCTTGGGTCACGGAATTATAGGAATTTATGATGGTGGATAAACAAAAAGCACAGCAGCAGCATAGCAAATTTCTATTTGATGTCGCCGTTCAGATAGAAAAGCTGGTTAACGAACCGGCGGTTATGGCAAGTTTCAGAAATCAAATACAAACCTTCTGCAAAACGGTAATGTCTTATTGTTCACAGCCCGACAAAAAGAAAGCACAAAATCCGCTTGACTGGTTTCGGCCAAAAGCCAGCCTGAGTCAGCCTCTTAATGAAAAAGAGAGATTGATGGTTGATTATGTTTTGCTTGCCGTCATTCACGATAACAACTTAAAACCGCAATGGCAGCGTATATATTCCGGCTTAGCTAATCTCAAACTATGGCCGGATTTTCCTGTTTGGGCCAATAATAGTCTTTGGCCTTGGCTGAGAGTATGGTCAGATGACAGAAACAAACAGCATAGACAGATTTACGCAGACAGTATCCGAGAGGCCGAGAAGATAAGAGCTGAAATACAGCTTGCGCTGGATCACGTTATGGCCGACCTTGTCGAAAAAGAGGAAGCCGAAAGAGAATCTGACAAGAATAGATTTGGTTTTCACTCCAAAAAACCAAGAGAACAGTAAATCCAGACACGAATCATGAGCGACGAACGATGAACAGCAGAGCATTGGACCGCATTTGAGCATTTGTTCGTTTTTACCTCTACTGTTCCAATGCTCAAATGCTCTATTTTGAGCAACCGCCTTTGCTCAAAATAGCCCCAAGGGGATTCGAACCCCTGTTGCCGGGTTGAAAACCCGGTGTCCTGGACCTACCTAGACGATGGGGCCAACCGGAAAAATGCAAAAGTTAAAAATAGAAAATAAAAATTGTGCAGTCGCCGCACTGCAGTAATAACTTCCTTAATTTTGCATTTTGATATTTGATTTTTTATTTTAATTTACTCCATACTGATTGCTTCGGCAGGACAGGTATCAACGCAGACACCGCAATCCACGCAGGCATCGGCGTCAATCTCCGCCTTCTCATCAACCATCTTAATCGCTTCGCTCGGGCACTCCTCCACACACGATTCACAACCAGTACATTTTTCCTTATCTACCTCAGCCGCCATTCGTACAACCCTTTCAAAAAGACAGTTAAATACCTACCAGTTAGAGAAAAAAGATGTTACAAGATTATATTGATATTACAAGAGAAATTTTCCCCAAACTGAAGCAGATAACAGTCGGCGTGATACTCAGTCGTCAGTGCTTGGCGGCTGTCGCGTTAAATTGCCTAAGTTCGGCAGATTTGCTGTTTCTGCAAACGTTTCTTCCGGCGCGGCTGTACCGGACTGTGCCTTCTCTTGCTGCCCAGGCTTCGTGCCGCTGAGTGCAATTGCCATCCGCCGCACGTACTCGTTTGAGTCATGCTTTGCCGTCCAGTCCAGGACGTCGCTGAAATTACTGCCCCCAGATTTGGCCAGCAGAAAGATAGCCATTAAACGGCACGGCCAGTGAGTTTCCCTCAAGTTTTCCGACAGGCCACTTATTAGCTCATAGTCCAGCGGCAATGATACCATCCCAGCCATAGCGTGCACCCGAACAGTCCAGTCATCATCGGTGACGGCTTGTACCAGCGCCGATTTCAATAAAGCCGGCATCCAGTCGGCAGACTTGAGTTTATAAAGCGGCTCACGATTGGCCATGGCGTGCTGCTCCAGTAAAAGCCCTGTGAAAAGTTCAGCGGTTCTGAGCTTTTGGCCTTGTCGACCCTTCGAGAGTGAATTAAATCGGTTTTGCAGATATCTGCCGTTAAGTTCAATAGCAGCACGCTTCGCAACCGTTTTGAATGGCTTCACCAAGGTCAGACTGTTGCTAACCCCACCCTCGGCAGTAGTTACCGGGTCCAGGTACACGGTAAATTCTATATCTAAAGATGCCTGCGGACAGCTAAGTAGTATCCGCCTAAGTCCCCCTGTGACAAGCCGAACGGGAACCAGGATATTTCGACCCGGCTCAATAGGCAAAGCAGGGCGAATCTTCATAGATACCAGCTCTGGTATTTTCTTATCAAGATCACCGCCAACATCGGCGTCAACCCTGATATAGCCCTTGAACAAGCCGTCGTCAGAAACTATAAGCGGCTCAGTAGAATTGTTCGTTATTACAACAGTAGCGCCAAAATTGTTGCCGTAGTAGAAATCGCTGCCCTGCAGATTAAGCTGAACCGAGATAATCTGCTCCGGACTGACAAATGGCCGCACCACTGTTTCTCCAAAGCTGTTTTTCAACACTGTCAGGACAGTATTCGGGTCAACCGGCGAAATATACTCTGAACCCTGCTCAGCCAGAATCTCTTTAGCGCGTTCTGCGGCCAGTGAGCCGGGGTCTTTTGCAATTGCGGCCTTTAGGGTTTCAATCGCCGAACTCTGTTGCCCCTTGGCCAGTTGAATCTGAGCCAGCGTCAGAGCCGCAATCTGATTATGCTCATAATTATCGACAAGCGACTCGGCCAAGTCTGCCTGCCCGTTCATCACGAGAGAGTAAGCTAAAATAGAAGCAGCATTTGCCGAGTTGGGCTCCGATGAGTAGGCCTTATTGGCCCATTCAAGTGCCCCGTCTGGGTCGGGTGATGCAAAGCAGTAAAACCACGCCAATTGCTCGTAGTTTCTACTTCGTACACCAGCGCGTGCGAGCTCTTGATTGCCGGCTAAGAGTTCAACTGCTTTGTCCTCGGCGGCCTTTAGTACCAGAGCCGCCTGCAGTCGATCTCCGAGTTTTGCCGCTGCTCTGCCCGCGACAGCCTCCAAAAGCAGGTCGAAGCGACCACCTTGGCGTAAGTCAGAGGCAATTTGCAGGCATTTGTATTGGCTTCGCTGCGTATTGTAGTTGCTAATCGCCCAGGGAAGATAAACGTAAGCCGGCAGGGCTTCGGACGGATACAGAAACTTGAACAAATCGGCACAGTACTCATAAGCGTCCGCCGCTGTCTGGTAAAGCTCCAGCCTCTCAGCGTACTCTGCAAAGGCCAAAGCAGCTTCCATTTCCAGTGGATTTTCCTGTAATCCCAATCTTAGATGTTCCAGATACATCACCGCGTCTATCTGTTCGCCTGCGAGTTCACTGAGCTTTGCAAAGGCCAGCTTGTTATATTTGTTGCTGTTATAGGCCCGCATCAGATAAAATTGAGCAGCTTCCAGGTCCGCTTTTTCCGCCATCAACAGCCCAAGCAGGGTGGCCAGCTCAGAATCTAACACTCTGTTTTTACTGCCCAGATTATTTAGCATCTCTTCAAGAGTTTTCTCACGCTGCTCACGGGAGTCTAACCGGCCAAGCAGATACGAAATTGCCTTCCTTACCACCTCAAGGTCCGCAGACTTATCAACATACTTCGCAAGCAATTGCGGCACTAACTCGGCATACTCCTGCTTAGGGTATTGACTGCCAAGCTTAATCATCTCCGGCAGAACATACTTAGCTCTGCTATCAAGTTTCAACGTGCAGGCCAAAAATATAATTGCCTGGTCGGCTTCCGCCGCGGTGACATCTTCGGTGTTAGCCAGTTCGTAGGCTATTTCATAAAATCTTTGGCCCACAGACGGAGAAAACAGCCCCCCTGTATCGCCATCACCCGCAGCCAAAGAAAGACCACAAGACAACGACAGCACAACAGCACAAGAACAGGAGAATATAGCATACCTGCGCGTTATGCGCTTATGAACACTCTTGGGCATTTAATTCTCCGGCAAAACCCAAAAAAACGTCCTTTAACAAAATATATTTTCGGGCGATTGGCCCCCTTGCTTTACCCTGTTAGAAAGTTTTGTTTTTCGTATCATATTATTAGCTGGTTCCGAAGCTTCTAACAGGGTTACGTATAATAATAGCTGAAGTTGGGGATTTTCTTTGATTTGGCGCTGCTTTCGCAAACAGCGCTGTGCGTCCGAATTCTGTATCTTCTGCGTGCCCCGCGCCAAAAGCCCACATAGCCCTATAAAATAAAGAGCTTGTGTGCCGAAGCAGCCGATTTTCTATCGGTCTTGTTTTCGCCCGGTCAGCAGAGAAAGCATCTCGACACGCAGCAATTTCGCCCCCAACAGATATACCCCCGCCGCCGAAGGCACAACCACAGCAAGCCTTAAAATATTACACCACCTGCTGTCAGGCAGTCTCCCCATTATAGATATGATTCCAGCACCCACCAAATACATAAGGACTGTTGCCAGAATTGTTTTGGCTAACGTAGCGCCGAATCCATCTAATATCGTACCGGCAACCCGCCTGCGAAGTAAAGACACGAGAATCACAACCTGCAGGTAGGAACACAGCGCCGTGGAAACCGCCAGTCCTTTTGTCCCCATAAACCAAATAAGCGTCAGATTAAGAATAACATTAACAAACACCGCTATAACTGCGCTACGCATCGGCGTCTTCGAATCCTGAATAGAGTAAAACGCTCTGGCAAGAATCTGTTGAGCAAAGTAACCACACAGTCCCAGAGCATAGAAGCCTAATATTCCCACCACCATAGCCGTGTCTTCATCGGTAAACCTGCCGTGTTCAAACGCAGCTGAAATCAGCGGCTTGCCTACCATTATCAACCCGACCGTTGCCGGAATCGCAACAAAGACGGTCCCGCGTATCCCTTTTGAAATAGTCGCTCGCAGCGCCGCAAAGTCTTTCTTAGCTGCATCGCTGCTCATCACCGGAAATATGGCCGTCGCCAAAGATATACCCAGCACTCCCAATGGTAGCTGATAAAGCCGTTGTGCGTAATACAAATGCGACACCGACCCACGCCACATCGGGTATTCAATCTGAGCGCCCAGGAATTCGAAAAAGCGCCCCTTTTCCTCCGAGCCTGAAAACCACCACGCAATCAGGTCGTCAGCAAGAGTATTTATCTGTGTTGCCGTCAGACCCAGTATCATGGGCCCCATCAGCAGTAGTATCTTCTTGAAGTACTCCGACCGCACCTGCCACGCTGGCCGGATCGAAACGCCTGAACGCCGAAGCGGCCCAATCTGTATCGCTATCTGCACAATCCCTGCGACAAGAACTGCAACGGCTACGCAGAAAAGTTGCTCCCGCGCTTGGAGACCAAACGTCCAGCCGCTCAACAGGACGGTGCCGATAATGAATATATTCAGAACAATTGGTGCCGCAGCCGGCGAGGCAAAATGTCTGTGAACGTTCAGAACGCCGGCCAGCATCGCCACCATACATACAAATAACATATACGGCAGCATTATCGAGCTTAGTGACAGTATCAGCGCGGTTTCGCTTGTTCGGGCAAAAAACTTATAGTAAAGCCAGATGCCGGCCTCGCCGACGAGCACCAAGGCGGCCAAAACCATAAATAGAACCGTCACGACCGTATTAGCCAGCTTTGCCGCCTGCTTGCGGTCTTTGTAAAGGGCCTCGCTGTAAACCGGAATAAACGAGGCCGACGCCGCCCCCTCGCCGAAAAGTCTTCTGCTAAGATTCGGAATCTTAAAAGCGACAACCCAGGCGTCGAGCAACTGGTTGGCGCCAAAAAAATGACTGTAGGCGATGTCCCGCACCATCCCGAACACCCTGCTGACCGCCGTAAGAGAAGCGATTTGTCTAAAGCCTTTTATCATTTCGTCGCTTGTCCCTCACATCTCACACGTCGCTTGACCAGACACATCTCAGGCCTTTCGCGCTACACTGAAAGGTCGGCACCGCCCAACATTATTTAGTAATCCGATCGCAGTCATACTTACAAGCAGGCTCGAACCACCGTAACTTACCAGCGGAAGAGTCAAGCCCGTAATCGGCATCAGTCCCACCGTCATACTTACGTTAACGATAACCTCAACCGCAAACATTGCCACAATACCCACCGCAAGCAATCGGCCGAACGGGTCGGTATTGTTTCCGGCGATTTCCACCCCGCATCCAATAATAACCACATACAGCGCCAACAGCACCAGGCAGCCAAAAAAACCCCATTGATGAGCAATAATAGCGAATATGAAGTCGTTGTGCCTTGCCGGCAGAAAAAAATGGTATTTGATAAACGGACCTTGCCGAAAGCCGTAGCCTTTTAGCCCACCGGAGGCAACTGCAATCTTCGAGCGTATCAAATGATAGCCCCAGTTATCGTTCCACTGCTTTGTACTGAATTCCTCACCCACCAATATCCTGCCGAGAACCGGATACCGCTCCGCCTTCTCCTGGAACCATTCATTTTGCAGTAACACACTGCTTATTCTCGTTCGCTGATAAGGCTTCATCTTGTGCCACAGCAGCGGACTGACAAGAGCTGCCATAACTACGATAATAACAAGATGCTTGACCTTTGCGCCGGCAACAAAAAGCATAGCAAACAAAATCGGCATCATCAGCAGCACAGTGCCCAAATCCGGCTCGAATAGGATAAGGACCATTGGCAGCAGCGTCAGAACAAAAGGCCCGACAAGGGCGCTGAAATTGCGGTAATTACTGCGATAGCGCAGATACCACGCCAGGGCCAGGACATACGCCAGCTTGCAGAATTCTGAAGGCTGCACGGCCGGCAGTGCCCGGCCGCCCACTCTGAATCTGATCCATCTTCGCGCACTATTGACCACCGGCACAAACGGAACATCTACCAGCTTATCCAGCAGCAGCACACCCAGAAGCAGCAGCACAAAGCCGTATATCCAATAGCTTACCGCCCCGAATCGCCGGTAATTGACCAGATTAACTGCTACGAAACCACCAATGGCAACCGCAGCGAAGACAGCCTGTTTTCCCCAGAAATCGCCTAAACTGCCCGCATAGCTCGCAGGGCTGCTCTCCGCAGGATGGCTGACCGAGTAGATAGCCGCTATCCCCACTGCAACCAGCCCCAAGGCCGCCGCCAGCAGCACTAACCGCACAAATAAAAGCCGTCCTCTTAGAAAGTTCTGCATAGTAGAAGAATAATAAAAACCAGCCAAAATTGCATATATGAACTGTAAATTTGAAAAAAAATTGTTTTTTTAAGCAAATCAGGCCCGCATCGCCCTGTAAGGCCCAAAAATACGCAAATAGTCCAATTTTCCCGGATTAACAGGCCAAAATGGCTTCCAGCGGCCCTGCCTAACTTATATTGTGCCCGGATTTCCTGATTTCTTTAATTTTTTTTGCATTTTTGCATTTTTTTCTTGATTTGCGCCAGAGCTTCTGATAGCATACAGTCAGCCTTCACCAATAATAACGTTAGTGTGTTATAGTCGTTGTAACACACCATTTCGCCGTTTGGCGGGAAAGGAGGAGCTGGACGTAGAAGTATTTGGTTTCTCGAAGGGCCGTTCCTGCCGGCCAATACGCCGTGTTAAAAGTATCAGAATATCGGATGCTAAGCACGCGTAAGAAAACGACAAATTATTTTATTTAGGCAGGAGCAAGATGTTATGGTAACAAACCAAGAACGCGCAGAGTGTGTGGCTCTGCAAGAAAGAAGAGAAGAAAGGAAGGTTAAACTATGAAAAAGATTCTTTTTGCCGTAGTGGTACTAATGCTTGTTGCGCCGGCTTCGGCAAAGGTCTTCATCACATGCGACCAGCCCGTACCGGACGAGCCGAACATCGTCATCAGCTACGAATGCACCGAAGGCGAGGAGGTTCGTTGTTTTGGTCTGGACCTGCAGTTTGATACTGCCGCGGCAGTCGTAGCTGTCGAATGCCTTAGTGACGACTACTATGTCTCTCCGGGCCAGTTCAGCTACGACGGCCAAACACCGGACTTCGGCACCTGCGATTGTACCGGCAAAGATGGTGCTCTACCCGGGCCGAACGGTGTGACCATCGAGATGTGCTCGCTCTATGCTGATGATGACCCCGACCACAACGAGCCGCCGCAATCCAGCGGCGACCTGGTCAAGCTGACAGTTGACGCCGAGTGTTGTATCACTATAACCGAGAATTCGTTACGCGGCGGAGGCGTGGTCCTCGCAGATAATACGGTGCTTGATGACCCCTGTCTGCCTGAACCGGGCGAATGCTGCGTAGTCGCGGGCTGCTTCCCTCCCGGCGACCCGATGTATCAGAACTGGGTCACTGTCGGCAA
>Ga0209986_10004709_pt1 | contig 11501 bp, 15 predicted proteins | sample BlataG_FD_183168 | JGI IMG/M metagenome (GOLD analysis project Ga0209986, IMG submission 183168) | Deep subsurface microbial communities from Black Sea to uncover new lineages of life (NeLLi) - Black_00105 metaG (SPAdes) (version 2) | ecosystem: Environmental > Aquatic > Marine > Oceanic >...
GACAAGCATGATCCTGAAATTGTTCTTTACCGTTCTGAAAAACCTATATTAACACCTACTGAAGATTACGAACGCTTTGGCAAAGTGCCCAATGTGGTCTTTAGCTGCGGAAACATCTTGATGGACGACCAACTTCTCATCTACTATGGCGGCGCTGACAGTGTCCTGTGTGTTGCCTCTTACGACCTAAGCGAATTAGTGCCTAAAAAATAGCGCCTATTTTATGACACACATTTTTGCAGAGCAATGCAAAAAGAGGGATTTTGCGGGAGATATTTCCATTAACATTGCAACTAATTCTTTGCGAGTTTTTTCAGTTCTTTAGAGTTATGTCATTTCACTTACGTTTTCTAAAGAATGTTAATCCATTCTTTTAATATGTGCATTCAAAGTTTACTTCAGTGCCCGCATTGCCGGAACCCGATGTGTCCGTTGATGTTGACCTAGCAATCTGCAATGCCGTATCTGTTTTTTGATAGACACACGTATGATAATATTATTTGATGTTTATCAGCAGAAGTGGCAAATTTTGTTATAAAATGGTTATAGCCATCTTGCCCACTCCAGTGACATACGCTAAAGCTTCCTTGAGCTTAACTTGTAGCCTGTGTTTGCGCTTGAAGAATCTTAAGATGTTTTTGATATCACGTGTTAAGAGTTGTTGAGCGTTTGGATGCTTCTTCGTAACATATTGTGGCCAATCGATAATCAAGATGTGCATGTTAGGGTTAAGAATAACGTTGTACTCGCTCAAGTCTGCATGAATGACGCCTGCATTTAAATATGCTTTTCGTACGCTCCGGAATATTTCTTTTATAACTTTTGTGGGTTCCGAAATTCCCTTGTATTCTGCAAGCAGTGCGCCTTCGATCATTCCCATTACAAGTACATGGCGATTCTGACTTATTGGGGTTGGAACAGCCACACCATGTTGGAAGACAAGCTTCAAAGCTTCAAATTCTTTTTGTGCTGCAAGTCTGGACTGAAAAAGCCAGCTAGTATGCACGGTTGTGTAGCTTCTTTTTCTCATGGTTTGACGAAAACTAATCCTGCCCAGTCTGTGAAATTTTATGGCTATCCTTTGACCTTTTGGATCTAATGCATCATAAACGTCTGCTTCCTTGCCCACTCCTAAGGATTTTCCAAATGCTTCAAGCACTCCCGCTTTAACTAAAGCATTTATCGCTAAGCAGTCGTATCCAGCATAGTTCAGAGTGTAGCCAACGTGTGCGCCTTTCATTCTGTGGATGAGGCGAAACTTGTCTAGGCGGCTTAATCTGAAAGCCGTTTCTTCAAGGTTGAATTCAGTGAATTTCGCAATCAATTCTTTTGGGACGAATTCACGTTTGCTCATGGCAGCCTCTATCACATGCAGCACTCTAAGATCTTCGCTTTCCAGCTTACGAAACACCCGAACTGCAATTTCAGCCGATGACATACCTACATAATAGTGGTTCGCTTTGTCAATAAGAAGTTTAAGCCTAAACTGTCACAATTCTAGTTGCTCTGACTGATTCCTCAATCATTCCCTCTATGTCAAGTTCTTGCTCAGTTTTTCTCACAATCCTTAATCTCGCTCTGGTTGAGGGCCTTTTAGGAACTGCGCTACATCCTCCAGCTCTTCTAGTTGAAATCTTGAAAGTGCCAATTTTCTGAGCCAACCGTACTATTTCTAGTTTGTTGAAGCCTAAAAGCGGGCGATGCACCGGATACTCAGTCACAGCTTCGTTCAGAACTCTTAGGTTGGTTAGTGTTTGACTTGCGTGTTCTCCAATAGCCTCGCCAGTTACTATGCCTTCAGCTTTCTCCGTTTCTGCAATTTGTTCGGCAATGCGATACATCATGCGTTTGCATAGAACGCATGTCAGCTTTCTCGGGTTTTCTCTCATGAAAGTTTCAAGGTTTCTGCCATGTGGCACAATGTAAACTTTTCTTGGAAAGCCGATGGACCATTCGAAGAGTTTTCTAGCAACATCCAAAACCTTGGAGGTTGCTGCTGCTTCATCCGTAAAAGTTTCAATATCAAAGTATACTGGAATGATGGGGCATCCACGTTTCATTGCAAGCCAACAAGCTACTGCTGAATCTATTCCCCCACTTAGCAAACAGATAACCCTAGGTTGAGAACCCAGTGGAAAACCGTCTGAACACTGCAATGTTTCAGAGAAGATGTAAGCGTACTCGTCTCTAACCTCAACACCCACGGTAAATTGGGGATTTTTCAAATCCACCCTCAAATCTCGGTTCTCAAGTTTCGCTAGAATCTGTTTTCCAGCTTCTCTGCAAACATCCATGCTTGAGTATGATTGTTCTCCAATTCTGCGACATCGAACTGCAAAACTGCCTCCCCTTTTCAACGTGTTATCTGCTAGTTCAACAGCCTTCTGCACAATTTCATTTAGACCTGAAACAGTTTCAACGGCTGGGGAAACTGAGGAAACACCGAACACCCACGTCAACATTGAAGCAGTCCCTTGGGTTTCATTTGTGTTTATGTACATCCTTCCCTGTTTATGTATGATTTTTTCATAAGGGATGTTGTAGTGCTTTAGAGCTTTCTTCACGTTTCTCAGCAGCATTTTTTCGTAGGTGCGTCTTGTCCATCTGCCTTTGATACCTATTTCTCCACCAAACCGAACGATGACCGAATCGTATTCCACTTGACATGACCAACCTACAAAACTTCATTAAATGAGAAAGGATATAATGGTTACCTTCTAAGATCAAAGCGAACAAGCGGGAAATCATCCTTATCATTTTTCACCTTGAAATTATGCTTCAAGTATAGTTCCAGCGGGCCCGAAGGATTGTTTTCCGAGTTTTTTCTCGCGAAAGTTTCAACAGCTTTAACTTCTCTCTTCCTAAGCTTAACCAACAGGTTTTCAAGCATGGCTGATCCTAATCCCTTCCCACGTGCTTCTTCAGCTGCAATATAAAGACACGCAAGGAAGACAGCATCTTCGCTTGGTGGTCCAGAAGCATACTCTTTTATCCGTGGGAAAAATGTTTTTGGTGCGTACTGAATAAAACCTATTGGAACACGGTTGACGTAGGCTATAAAACCGCAATTTCCAAATTCTCTAATCACTCTGGTGAGCCATTCTCGTTTTTCATGTTCCATTTCCAGCTTCAACATTTTCTCATCAATTTCCTCACTTGATTGCCAGTAAAGACAATGGTTGCATGGGCTAGGGATGTCTTTGAAATTGGCGTCGTTAACTTTTCTTATTCTAAGCAACACCTTTTCCTCTTTAGGGTACGTCTTCTAATTTATTCTGGAAGAGGAGGTATAAAAAAGCTGAGAAGCATACTTGGTGAACTCTGATTCAATTGTCTTCAGATTGGAATCTAAGATTGAGGGTTTATGCCTCGACTCTCGTATGTAAGCTTTTTCTTTGCCAAGTTTTTGACTTCTTCAAGGAATCGTTCGTCTTTCTCTAAACTCAGAAATTGCGCGCGCGCAGCTGTTATGACACATTTTGGAATGCAGATGATATTTAAAGGACCAGCAAAGGAAGCAAGACTAATCGAAACGGAAACCGGGGTTCCTACAATTGCTGCTACGGATAGAATGCAAATAAAGCTTGGAGAAACAATAAATGTGCAAAAAAACATGCGACGGCGGCAAAGCCTAAACGATTTTCTCTAAAAGAACGGAGCCATTCAGTTTTCTTTACAACGCTAATTCGAATCCGCAGCAGGGCATAATTTCTTTTGGATGATATTTCTTGACTATAGCCTCTAATTCAGTTTCCGGCATTACGTGTACATACATCTCAACTGTGTGCATTCCATCTCTATCGAAGACTCTTAGTTTTTCACGGCTGTCTATGAGCACTTGATGATATTCATAGAATTTCTTAAACCCATATTTTTCATAGAATTTCCAAGCGTTTTGTTCAATGCTTCAAGCTTCTAACCGTTTCATTCCAAGCTTCTTGCCACGAACTATTCCTGCGTTTAAAAGGTCAGTTCCGATGCCTTTTCTTCTAAATTCAGGCAGTACTCCAATATCCCAGACCATTCCGTTTCCATCCGACTTCTTGTAGCAGATGCTTCCCTGAGTTTCCTCCAGTTCAATATCCAAGAAACCTATGATTTTTCTGTCAAATAGTCCCGCTAACTCGATCGATTTTCCAGAGTACTTCGGTTTATTTCGTAACAGCCTTCTTTCGTTCGAATCAAAATACACTAGAGCATGACATTTTAACCATTCATCCTCAGCTTCAACTCTGTATTCCCGAATGATTGAATTCACCAAATCACCTGCCAACCAAGACATCGAAGTATATTCAGCTGAATTTAGGGTTTATGCAATGAAACTATGGCAAAACTGCAAAACCTACGTAAGGGTTATTTTAGTTGAGCTGAGTATTATCCCTGTAAGGATGTAGAAGTGTATGCGGCTTGTGCTTCGAGTAGGCGGTTCGATTATAGCTTCGCCAATTAATCCAGTTTTGATCAGTGAATACGTGAACTTGTTGAAGGATTTGAAAAGGCTGGGACACGAAGTGGCTGTTGTTGTAGGCGGCGGAACCTTAGCAAGAGAATTTATCCGCGTTGCAAAGGACCTAGGATTAGATGAGAAGGCTCAAGATACAGTTGCAATTTCTATTTCAAGAATTTTCGCCCAACTTTTCCTCCAAAAACTAGGAGAACTAGGTTGTGAGGAAGTGCCGCTGAAGATCGAGGATGCTGTTAGATGTTTATGTCAAGGAAAAATCGCAGTTATGGGTGGTTTAAGACCTGGCATGACCACGGACACGGTGGCAGCGTTGATTGTTGAACAAGTAAATGCTGAATTACTCATCAAAGCCACAGATCAAGAAGGTGTCTACGATAAAGACCCTAAACAGTATGCGGATGCGGTTAAGCTTGAACAACTGAGTTTTCAGGATTTATCAAAGGCATTCGCTGAAAACAAACACAAGGCGGGAATACATCAGATTCTCGATCCAGAAGCAGTTAAGATTCTTAAGAAAGGAACAGTAAAGATTGTTATTGTAAATGGATTTAGGCCTGAAAATGTTTTATCTGCTGTTAAAGGAGAAAAAGTTGGAACACTAATCACATAATGTTTTCTAAATATGTCTTCTCTGACATAGCGTAACATGTCTAAGGAAGATGATATGTATGACCACCCTGTTGTTGAAACAGCAAATCTAAAAAAACCTACATGCTTCGAATAGCTCCGGTAGATGCTCTAAGAGACGTTAGCTTGAGAATTGAAAAAGGGTGATTTCGCGCTAGTGAACGTAGTCTTTGCACTCTACCCTGCTTGGCGAGCTTCAAAACTTAAACCTGTAAATGCTTTAAGATACAAATGAGATGATTCCTTAGGGAGGCTTCCACTTTGAAGAGAGTTTACCCAAACCAACCAATTGTGGGCGTAGGCGCAGTCATAATCTGCAGTGGCAGAATCTTGCTCGAGAAAAGGGAAAGTGAGCCCGGAAAAAATAAATGGGCTATTCCCGGCGGCCTAGTGGAACTAGGTGAGAGTGCAGAGCAAACTGTGATAAGGGAAGTTAAGGAAGAAACTAACCTTGATGTTGAACAACCCGAACTCATTGATGTTGTCAACCACATAACTGCGGATAGAGATGGCAGCATAAAATATCATTTTGTCATAATTGATTACTCGATGACCTTAAAGGTGGAACTCTCAATGCTGCGGACGACGCTGCAGAATTAAGGTGGGTCATATTAGACAAAGTGGAAAACTATGATCTAACGAGGAGTTTCAGAGAATTCTTCCAAAAGAACAGACAGAAACTGGAAAAGCTCAGTTCATGTCTTTGAAGAATAGCCTTGTTTCCCCCATAGTCTTAATGTCTAACGCTCTAACCTTGACAACTATTGGGAAGTCTTTAACAACTTTTCCAAGCACTAGACAGTGACGTGGAGGCAAGTCTTTAGCAATGGATTTAACTGTTTCAGCATCCACTCTGGCTGCACGTGAAACAGCTTCCAAATCATGTTCGTTTGTGAAGTTTAAGAGAAATATGTTGTCTGCTTGGCGGTATATGTTTTCATGAATTGTGTTGGGCTGGTTTGTAACGAAAGTTGTGAATATCCCAAGATGTCGCATGCGTGTTACAATGTCGTCCCAATAAGTTTCTCGCAGGTAAAGATGAGCTTCCTCGGCAAAGAGAAAAACAGCCTTGAGCTTCCAGCTCCTCAATAATTCAACAAGGTTCCCAAGCAAATATTCAACAACTATCTGCCGATCAATCGACGAAGTATTTCGCAAGTTTATTACAATGACACCGCCTTCCTTCTTGGCCTTGAAAAGGCTTTCTTCAAGAATCATGGCTTCGGCGATGTTGTCAGTGAAAAAACCAGAATTGAGTAAGGTGTAGTAGCGCGAGAAAAGGGCATCTCGGACAAAGTTGTTGCAACTCCAGTTGCGTATGACTTCACCTAGTTCGTGTAGATTAAGGATGTCTCTTTCTTTTAGGGATCGCCAAATACGCCTGAACTCGCGAGCAGATGTGCCGGGCAGATGTAGCGCGTGAATAAGAATGTTTAACAAAACATGCAAGTGCAGTTGCTTTAGGGCCACTTTGAAGTTTTGAGAAGGCGTCAAAACATGGATCTTGTTGCTGTAGGTATTTCTTTTTCCATCGGATGTCATCCCTAAGCTTACGTATTCCCCGTTCAGATCAAAGACAACTACAGTAGCTCCGTAATGTATCAAATTAACCATCAAAAGTTTTGACAGGTGAGATTTACCTGTTTCCTTCTTTCCAGTTATTATGTTTAGTTTTCCATCCAGGAATGAAGCATCTATTGTAAGAGGGCTAGATTCTTTTGTGTTGCCTAACACTATTGGAAGTTTTCCATCAATTTTTGCCAGTTTAAGCAAGGTTGGAATTGGCAGCTTTTTTATTATTGATTGTGCGCGGGACGGGAGCCATGAACTACTCGGACTTAGACTTGCATTGTCAATTGTTGCGCGGATTTTGCATCGGAGAAGTCTTGCATCTTGAATGTATGTGATGTGGGGAGCGATTTCTAAAGGATCAAAATCTTCACCTTGTATGAGTTCTCCTCCGTCTGGGAGGCTGCGCAGCAATTCTTCAAGGATGCCTGGGACATCTGCAAATTGAACGTCAATTGTTTGTACGATTAATGCCTTTCCAAGGCTGCTATCCTCAATAATTAGGTAGTCACCTTTTTCCACTGTTTCGTTGGGAAAGCTTAGAATCTGTACGATGTTACCGTCTTTCTTGTAGAGTTTCATGAATAGTGTTCACCTTTGCCGAAGGGTCCGAACAAGAGCCTGTGCATATTTGGTCTATTGATGATTTTAAGATCATATTTGCGTGCGATGAAATGTTGCATGGCTATTACTTCATTTGCTGTGAAAGTGCAGAAGATGTGGGCTAGACGTAGGGTTTCAGGGTAACTTTGTGAAAACAAATCGTTGCCCAAAAGTTTCTCAACAGCTTCGATTTTTTGCTCTTCGTAGATTTCCTTGTCGATATCAAGCCTAAAGGCATAGTTTCCCTTTGTCAGTTTGACCAAGTAAACGTCGCCTAACAATACAACTGGAGGTCTTGGCTTCAAGCCAGCTATCTCAAGAATACAAGGCGGTTTATATCCACGCAGAGCATCCGTAATGAGGTACCCATTAAACCTTAGATTAGTCATTTTTGAAAATGCTAAAACTACGTTTCCTCTTTTTCTTGCATTATTTAATGTTTCCTTCATGCGTTGCGTTGAGGTATCTGCAATTCCCGATGTTAATGAACCATCAAAAAGAACCAAACCGTTGCTTGTCGTTTTTGAGAGCACAGTCTGCAGCCATCTTTCAAGAAGGCTTGCCACCCGTGTTGGCATCTGTAGAAGACTGGGTGAACCATTGTGATTGTGCTCATGTGAAGAGATGAAGTGTGCTCTCTGTAACGCGTTGTAGACTTCTTTTTTGTTTTCTTCCGTTATGTGAAAGATGAAGGGGCCTACCCTTAGGTATCTGTAGCGCCTTTTTTGTTTCCGGATGCTTGCTCCTCGAACTGCTATTACTATACCTTTACATGTTTCGCCGATTGTTATGCTGGAAGTGTCAACAGCTGCAACTGCTGTTTCTTCCGTTCTAGGTACCAACGGTGTGGGTGGTAATCCAATTTGCGTAATATGCATTTGTTGTTGTAAGTTGTTGTTTTGTTGAAAAAATTGTTGATTTAGTTGAAAGGGTTGGTCTTGCACGTGTTTAAGTGAGTTTATGCTTAGCTCTATGAAACGTTGGGGCAATGATGTGTCTATGGTAGGTTGTAGAAAATTATATTTCGGTGTTGTTGTAATAGTTAACTGTTCAATCAATATGATTCACCAATAACCAGTTGGTTGGGAAGAGAAATATTTAAATGTTGTGCATGAACAAGATGCACAATTCAATAAACAATAGGTGAGGAATTGACAGAAAAAGAAGCAAAACCACCAATACGCATAAAGATGAAAATAGGAGAAATAGAATTCGAAATAGAATGCCAAGAAGAACAGCTCCAAGCAACAGTTGACAAAATCCTTTCAGCAGTGACGAAAAAACTGAAGGAAACACAACTGATAATGAGAGTTACACCGCCACCAAGGGCTGAAACTTGCAAAGGCTTAATCCAAAAACTCTGGGAAGAAGGATGGCTTGCAACACCAAGAAACCTAGGCGAAGTACACAGTGAAATGGCAAGGCAGGGATTCCACTATGACCGGACAGCCGTGGCACACGCACTGATAGACTTGGTTAAAGATGGAATACTAACAAGAGAAGGAAAACCACGAAGATACCAATACGCCCAGAAAAGACCACCATAAAGCTTAGAATGCGCTTTGGATCAACACGCATCAGAATTATCTTTTCGGAATTTTTTTCCTTGTCACTATATCAAGTACAGCTGGAAACAGAACTAAGAAAAACAAAGTTGTCAATAGAGTTATGACTGACGGACACCCTGGACAGCTTTATAGATATTTTTTACAGGTGTGTGCATGAGTTTCTGGGCATGGTTCTTTGTGGATTTTGCAGTTCGAAAAGCAGCTGAAATGAAGGGGCGCCTGAAAGGAAAAATTGTTTGAGGTCTTGATGGAAGGTTAGTTGGACACAATTTTTGACGTAGTTTTTGGGAGAATATTCTTTTGTGTTTGGATGATGCCGAAAGTTGTGATCTTGTATTTTCCATCCTTGGTTTTCGTCACCATTTCGCTCTTGACAAGTTCACCTAGACGTGTGCTCGTGATTTTTGAGTTTTTTCCCAGTTTGGCTTGGAGTTCTTCCCTTGAAACGGCATCGTTGTTCATTGTGCCCAATTTGTGACCTAGATAATTGGCTAGAAGTTGTAAGATCAAAGTTTCGTTATCCGTTAACTTATCCCTCGAAACCAGCAGGTGTGGGCCTTCCTCTGTCAACGCAATCACTTTTTCACATTTCTTAATGAGGTTCTGCAAATCAACTGTTAAGATCATTTTTCTTGCAATCTTAAAAGTTGGAATGAACTCGCTGAAAAACTTGTTTATACTTATCCAAACATCATTAACGAGGCCGGAAAAGGTTTTTTCAACATCTTTATACTTTATTTGAACGGTGATTTCGTTTTCTTCATCCGTCAACTCATTTTACCTCTAAGCCTAGCCAAAACCTCACCTTCAATCCATCTTTCACCTTGGGCTGTCAGCCTAAATTCAGGTTTGCTGGGGTTTGGCTTAAAAACCTGTCCTCTTTTAGTCATTTCGTTTAGTCGAGCTGGAACCATACTTCTTATCCCGCTTGATTCCAAAAGTTTCTTCACATGCGCTGATGTGTTTTCCTTCTTCTCAGAGGCGTACAGGGTTAAGCCTATGGCTTCATAATGTGTGAGTCTCTCACTGGTTACTAGAACAGGGCCTTCAGTGGTGAATTCGATCATGCCTTTCAGCTGGATTGTTGTGGTTGATGTCAACTTTGTTGAGACAAGATCTGAGGTTTTTTCCATGAAATTTTTAGGAAAGTTTTCGAGTGTTTTGAGGATTTCCTCAGGGGTTTCACCTTCAACAACGATTTCGCCGAATGACGTCGTTATTTTCACCTTCAATTTTGCCGTTTTGACTTCTCCTTTCAAGTTAAAGTTTCTTCTTCTGCAAGGATGTAGACGTAGCCAGCGTCAGTCTTCCAACGCTTAACGTGCCCTTTCTTCACAAGTCTCGATAAGACTCCTGTTAGAGTGCGTTCTGGATAACGCAGTTTATTGGCTTTCAAAGCCTTTTTTAATTCAGTGTTGGTGCGGGGACGCCATTTTCCCCAGTCGGTTTCGAGAGCATTCAATAAGGCTTGACTGCAGTTTTTAGCACTCGAGATTTTTGGGTACTTCTGTACCGGTGTTTCCTCTTTCCTAGCTGCTGTTTTAACCGTTAGTGTTGCTGTTGTTTTAGGTTTAGACACTTCAAATGCTTTGTAAATGTCGGTCATTAAGCTTGGTAATTCTTTGATTGTCTTCAGGACTTCTCCGTGATTTCCAGTGATTTCTACTTCATGGTCGCCGGTTTTTACTCGAAAAGTGAATTTTTCCTTTGATGTTCTTTTTGCGGTTTTACTTGGCAAGGTTATCCCGAAATATAAGAAGCGCTAAGCCCTTTTAGAATTTACGTATTTTGATATATGTCGAACAGGGAATACTGTATTAAATATCACGATATAATATTTAACTATGGGCTCCTAGAGGCATGCACTTTGGCTAAAAAAGGAATTGCAATATGGCTTTTCAGTACCATAACATTGGTAGCACTCGTCCACATGATTGAAGCAATTTATGTTCTGTTTTTCAATGGACAAATGAAGCTTTTTCAACTGTATCCATTAGTAAACGAGAAACTGCAGGCTATTCAGCCCACCACATATTTTTGGGTGAGCGCCATCACAACTTTCATTCTTTGGGGAATCACATGTGCGATAGCATTCGAAAATCCCGTGGAAGCTTTTCTGAACAATATACTTTCAGATGCTAAACAACAAAGTGCCGTTGAGGCTCAAATGCTGGATGGAAAAAGCGAGTTACTTGATGTGATGAATGAAACGGTGGGAATGAACAATGTGCTTTTGGGGCAGGTCAAGGATATGATGTACAATGTCAGAACGGAAGTTAAAGAAATTCAGCCATTAAAGGAAGGCGTAGAGAAACTGAAGACCGAGCTAAATCGCCTGAAAAGAGAAATTAAGAAGTTTGAACAGGATTTCAAGCATCCTAATGAATGCCCCACATGCGGAAGATCAATACTGCCGGAATTCAAAGTCTGCCCATACTGTGGTGAAAACATAAAGTTGCTGCCTGAAGCAGTCATTGCCTTGAACGATTACAAATGAAGAATCATTGCATACGTCTAGATTTATGGATGTGCTAGTTTATTTGCGGGATTTGCTTCATTGCATGATTCCGTCAATCGTTGTTTCTGGTTGTGGCTGAGCGATTTTATTTGTCTTTCTCTCTTCATAGCCTTGCTTCGACTTTCAAGTTCTTCCACGTACACTACTTTCT
>Ga0209986_10004712_pt1 | contig 11498 bp, 9 predicted proteins | sample BlataG_FD_183168 | JGI IMG/M metagenome (GOLD analysis project Ga0209986, IMG submission 183168) | Deep subsurface microbial communities from Black Sea to uncover new lineages of life (NeLLi) - Black_00105 metaG (SPAdes) (version 2) | ecosystem: Environmental > Aquatic > Marine > Oceanic >...
TTCCATGTAGTTTGTAGAGCCCAACGGCCGTAGCCGGTTATGGATTCAGCGAGAGGTGGACATGCAACGCCGTGAATTCGAACGGTCACCCCATAGCTGGAGACACTTATCAGCTTGAGAAGCTTAGATGCCGCCTTGGCAAGTCGTCTCCTTTCTTCTGGAATAGAGGTGTTATTGGCTAAGGGTTTGAACCATCGAATCCTCAAATCCTTTAATGCACCTATCAAGAGAGAGTAAAATCCTCTATGTTTAGTGCAAACGTGATGGTCGACCTCTGAGATCTTGTTGGACTCGCACTCTTTATGGGTGCAGTCGATTGTTTCGTAGGAAAGATTGAAGCTATCTATGCAGCTTGGATATAGACTCTCGAAGTCACAGACAATTGTGTTGAAATAGACTCCCTCTTCTGGTTCAAGAGTGAGGGCTCCAAGAACGCGATGAGTATCGATGCCTCTTCTAAGCTCTCGGGAAGTTGGTATGAGAATGTTGTTCCTCCGTAGATAGGTGTAGATCATCGATTTTATCCAGTTGCTGACTTTTCTGCTCTTGCATGCTTCAGGAATAGGTATGTTCGCTAATCTGGAGAGCAGGAAGGTTAGATAGATTTTTTCAGTAACGTCTTCACCTTTCTCCTTGATCCCAAGCAAATCTACATCAATGTCTGGTACAGGCAGATGGCAAAGATCAAACCATCTTCTAATCTGTGCATATTTGGCTGGAGCGTTTTCTCTCTCTCGCTCAAAGGTTACGTGGAATTTCTGTTCTAAATCTCTCCCAACATCTTTTGCTAGTACAAAGTTACCGTTTCGAAGGGTGTATGGAGCCCCGAAAACCAGACTATTGTCGTATACGTATCCTTGTCCATAATCGATTTCGCTTTCCCACATATCTTGAAAGTGTTTAGCTAATCTTCTCAGGAATAACGGCGTCCACGCCTTGATCTTCGCCATTTTCTGCAGTTCACCTGTGAACAAGTTCTGTTTTCTAACCGGTTCTACATTGCATTGAACCCTCGATACTGCTGCCATTTCTTCTTTCGAGAGTGGGTAAGTGGACAAAAAGTAGGGCCAATACTCCTTGCCGCTGAATTCTTGGATTTCACTATTGGATGAGTCATAGAATTGAAGAGTTATCTCACGGCTTTTGTTAGAAGTATCAACGTTCCACAGGAATAGCATATCGTCCCATTTAGATGTGTAAGGAATTTAATAAAACCCTTGTGAAAAAATGGAATCTTGATTAGCTCCATTCCTCGGAAACTAGCATTCTTAATGAAATCTAAGATCTCTAGACATTCTGGTGCATGCATGCACACATTCTACTTATATTGCATGCATAATTCGCCATCTAGAGGTGCCTGCGCGCGCATAAAGGCAGTGCAAATTGAAAAAGCATTTTTTGCATTTTGGTTTTCGGCTACATATTAAAGCAGAAAAGTCGATAATTCCCCAATTAAATTCTTTTGATTTTCCGTTTGGCAGCATTTTTGCGAGGTAAGAGTACAATTCTTCATCGCGGTAATTTTCCCATGAGAATATTCGACCTAATACTCTCCTTACGTTTACATCAATAATCGGGATATCTTGGTTAAAGGCAAAACAGGCAACTGAGGATGCTATGTATTTTCCAATACCGGGCAACTTCATTAAATCCTCAATCTCACATGGAATATTTCCTTCATGATCTTTAATCAGTAGTTTTGACATCTTAACTAGTTGTCTTGCTCTTTGCTTTTGAAAACCTAATGGTCTGATCAATCTTACAATTTCACTATCATTTGATTTGGATAAAGAATGTATATCGGGAAATTTCTGTAGAAATTTTTCATAGACTTTTAAAACGTGCCCATAAGTTGTTTGTTGCAAAAATTTTTCAGCTATGAGAATTTTGTAAGGTGCTTTTTCATTGCGCCAGGGAAAATCCCGTTTGTGCGATTTGAACCAATCCAATAAAGCAACTACAAACAACTGTTCTACAGTTTTGTTCAAATCTGTCACCAACAGAATAGTTAAAAAAGATTTAAAACTGATTCAGCAACCTTCTTGCCAAGAAGTGGGGGGACAGCATTCCCAATTTGCCTATATTTATGCACCGTGCTTCCATAAAATCCAAAACTATCGGGGAATGTTTGGACTCTAGCACATTCACGAACCGATAGCCTTCTCATTGGACCATCTCCGAATGTCCATTCGTCTTCTCCTACTTTTTTCATAGGTGGAGACCCAGGATGTAGAGGAATGTGCCTTTGCCCTGCCTGAATGGTGAAACTTACTTCATTCCAACTCCTTCTCCTGTTTCGAGACATATAGATGGGGGAGTAACTTCCACCGTAAACTTCATCTTCCTCAGAAATTCCAAGGAATGGCAGATCGCCAATTGCCTCTCTTAAAGTTACATAGGGTTTGAGATCTAGCGTTTCTTTATTTGAGTGAGTGATCCTTGGAAATCTTATCTTCTTACCTGATTTTGTGCCGATAAAAAACACCCTCAACCGTTCTTGGGGAACACCGTATTTGGCAGAATTTATTAGTTTAAACTCAACATTATAGCCAATTTTTTCAAAAGTACTGGTTATCAGTTCAGTTACAGGAATCAAGTAATCTTCGATATGGTAGTTCAAGGATTCAATGCTGACTTTTTGGCTCTTAGATTTTCTTTCCTTAATAATTTTCACATGTTTCTCCTTGATTTTTTCAGGAGTATCTATTCTGAAATGTTTCATGCTTAGGATGCCTTTTACATTCTCAATGACGAAGGCTATTGGCTGAATTTTTTCAACAATGTCCACGTAGCTATTAAACAATTTTCCCCGAGGGTCTTCAGGGTCTCTGGACCCAGCAAGCGAATAAGCTTGGCATGGCGGTCCCCCAATTACTACATCAATCTCATTGTTACATACTTCAACAATTCGGTCCTGAATTTCTGGTTTGTTAATATCTCCTTGGATCGCGATTGCGTGGGAAAAGTTTCTTGTGAATGTTTTGAGGGCAATATCCCATATGTCATTGGTTAGTTTTACTTCGAAGCCTGCTCGCTCGAAGCCAAGGCTAAGCCCGCCACAGCCTGAAAACAAGTCCAACGTTTTCGGGTTCATGCCTTATGTAGACTCCTCAACTAACTGTCAGGGTATGATTAAAAATCTCCATCTACTTCAAGAGATGTTTTGGATGATTTATTAGTATTGCATTCAATCTGTTAGCCGGGTTGTTTGGGTCTTTCACTTTCACCTTTTTAACTGAAATTTCGTCATGTCTTTCGAGAGCTTGCCTATTTTCTGATGGGTATGACAAGTATTTCTCTTCAAGTAACAATACTGTCACACCAAACCTGTTTGGCAATGGTCTATAGATATAATCAAACACTCTAATAGGATGCTGTATTTGCCACATACCTCGAATCCTTAGATCTGTAATGCCCAGTGGGTCAACGCGGTTTACTCTCCCCAATTCAACAGTTTCTTTTAATTCAAGATCAACATTTTTAACTGCAGAAATAATCGCATCTGCAACGCGAGCATATGCTTCTCTGGTTGCCGCATAGCATTTCCCATGGACATAAAACAAGTGATGTAGAGTATTCTCTCTTACATGACCCATCACATAGTAGATGTCCTTCTGGTCCCAACTCCCGCCATCACAGTTACGGCAATCAGCGGTTATCCTTGGATCGTCTGAATGCAAGACCGATTTTGGTGGGCTGCTATTTAATGCGATTGTTGGAGAGGCTGTTTTCGTCTTTTTTATTTCGTATGCGTCTCCTCTTTTTATTATGATATCTGGCGGATTGTTTTGGTTTCCCAGCCACGCAAACTCTTCGCTGTATTTTTTCTCTTTGTTTGCCTTTCCCACAACATCAAATGCATTCGACAAACTATCTTTGATGTAGAACTCCAATCGTTCTCCCTCAGAATTAATTCGAATTTCATATGATGTATTGTAATCTGAAAGATCAGTATTTTTGAATTCTGTCAAGTTAATTATTGATGTTAAGAGGTTATAGGTCATAAGTACATATTGCCTGTTTTACACTAAAGAAATTTTAGCCTGAAGAAAAATCGCGGTCTTCAAGCATCGATTTGCATTCATGCTCCAAAAAGGCACATACGCGCACACGCTCAGAGAATGAATGCATGTAAAATAATCCCATATGAATATTATGAACTTGTTTTGCTGCCCTGTACGCTTGCAGTAAATTAGAGCAAGCAGAAGACGCAGTTGCCAGCGCAACCTGCTACGTAAGTCTTTTAAGTGAACCAAATGCAAAGTTGCTTGTGGTGAAGGAGACAGTTCTGGATGAAGAGAAAGCTGATGGATATCTTAGCTTGTCCTATTGATAAACACTATCCTTTGGAACTTCACGTTTTTGAGGAGAAGGATGAGATTGTGGAAGGGGTGATTATTTGTCCGAAATGTCTACGTTGGTATCCAATTCGAGATGAGATACCTGAGATGCTGCCTGATGAACTTCGTGAGAGAAAGGATGAGATGCCTTTCTTAAGAAAATGGAGAAGCGAGATTCCTAAGAGAGTTCTTGTCGAAGGGAAACCGTTCAACCTTAAAGCAGAACTGGAAAAGACGGATTAGCTCAATTTGTCGAAGTTCAACCTAATGGAATGATCAGACTTAGAGGATTCTATGGCAGCTTCAGCGATTATGAGCGCCTTAAGGCCGTCAACACCTGTAACCTCAGGTTCCTCGTTCTTAAGCATCTTCCGCGCAAAATGCTGCAGCTCCAATTTTAATGGTTCTCTCCACTCGTATCTGGGTTTTGTGGTTCTTTTTGACGTTTCTACGATGATCTCTTGTGTCAGATAGTCAAGTTCCATTACGGCGTCACTGCCGGTGAGTGACAGCTTTCTGATCTTATATGGTGTGAGCCAGTTTGCTTCTATGAATGCAGTCTTTCCATGTCGGAATGTAAGCATTATTTGGGCGTAATCTTCATACTTCACGTGTTTCAGACTACCAACCTTCGCGTAGACCGCAATAGGATCATCTTCAAAGATCTTCCGCATAATGTCGATTTCATGGATTGCATAATCCTTGACTACTCCTACGTCACCAATTCTTTCTGGCCATTGTGAAACTCGCTTTGCAGTAGCTGAGACAAGTTCACCGATCTCTCCTTTAGATAATAATTTCTTGGCTCGTTGAACGCTTGGATTGAACCTCTCAATAAAGCCCACTGCCAAAAGCTTCCTTCTTTGCCTTGCGAAATCCACTATTCGCCTTGCTTCTTTAATCGTACTAGCCAGTGGTTTCTCAACAAAAGTATACTTTCCGGCTTCAAGCGCTCGCATAGCTTCAACAGCGTGAGTTGTAGTCCATGTGCAGATACTGACTGCTTCAATATCTTTCCGCTTCAGCAATTCTTTGCTGTCGCTGTAGGCTTCAACGCCGTATTCTTCGCCAATGCTTTTCGCTCTTTCTTCATTTACATCGCAGACCGCCAAGAGTTCAGTTTCAGCTAGCTCGCTGAAAACCCTCACGTGGTTTTTGCCCCAGAAACCTACTCCGATAACTGCCACGCCAAGTTTGCTCATGTTGTTTATCCTCTTCCCAAACCGCGATATACAAATCCATACTTCCTCGCTTTAATTGGATCTATGATGTGAGTAACATCAACAAGCGCAGGTGACTTCTTGGCCAAGAGTTTCACTCGTTTCAGGCTAAGTCGCTCGAACCTAGAATGTCCAACCAGAATAATCAAGCAATCTGTCCCTTCCACCACCCTAGACAAGTCATCTGCTTCAAAACCGAGCTCAACCAACTCCTTTCTTGAAAAGTAAGGATCATAGACTTGAACTGTCCTCACTTTTTTTCTGAGAAAATTAACAAGTTTCCTTCTGTGAGCTCCTGGGGCTACTTTGCAGTTTGCTTCCTGAGAAATGCCAATTACAGAAACCTTTGCTCTTCTAACAGTTTTCCCGCAAACTTTTAGAGCGTCCTTAGTCAATCGAAAAATTTGGTCTACAATTTCATCGTTGATCTTTCTCGCAACAAGCATCAACCGAGGACTCAAGTTTGCATTTTCAGATTCCTCTAGAAGAAGATAATAGTTACTTCGTATTGAGTCAGCAACCAGACCTGGTGAAGGTAAGGAAAATATCCGACTTCGCTCGGCAGCCTTTAAGATTTCAAGAAAGTCTACCTTGATTTTCTCACACATCATAGCAAATTCATTTGCTATCGCTAGATTGGCTTCATTTTTCGCTTCTCTGAAAAGCCCTAAGGCTTCGACAGTTCTAATATTGCTTACCTCAACAATCTCTGATTGGATTTTGCTTAGGATCAGTCTAGCTATTTTGAGGCTTGTGCTGTCAATCGCCCCCACAACTCTTACAGTATCAGAGACTTCGAAGTTCTTTCCCGACCTGACTTTCGCTGGGCTAGATGCCAGACCGAAATCTTTGCTTGCTTCAAGACCTGAGGTATTCTCCAGAATACTGCGCATTATGTCTTCAATAATCCCCGGTCCAGTCTGAGTGACGAAAATCACTAAGGATCCTCTGTTCAGCCCCATGCCAACTTCCTTACATGTCTTCTCAAGTGATGAATAATTTGGCCTCCCTTTCTTGTCGATTACTGTATCTGTGGAAATAATTATGATCTCACTTGTCGACACGGCTTTTCTGATACTTGAAGTCACTGCGAAAGATTTCTCTCTCTTCACATCTTCCGAACATTCATCTTCGAGGTATCTTCTTCTGATTTTGGTCAACTGTTTAAGCATGTGCGGATTCGAGTTTGCACATATAACCTTGAATCCAGCGTTGCCAAATAGATATGCATGTGAGATGCCTAGTCCGCCACACTCAACTATAGTTACACTGTAGCGTCCCCGCCCTTCGTAACTCTCAACGTCTTCTTCGCTGACTTCCATTATGTTAAGCATCTTTGCAGCCCCAATAGGATTTGACAAGAGAAGGTTGGTAAATTTAAGACTCCCTACTATTTTTCATGGGGGCTTATGAGGTGTTGAAGTTTCTTCTTATATTCTTTTACTAATTTTACTGCTTTCTCTTTTGTCTTTGCCTCAGCATAGAAGCGGTAAATGGGCTCGGTTCCGCTTGGTCTAATCAAGATTGAACTATTATCTGGGAACCATAGTTTCACTCCGTCAATTCTCTCCGGGTTTAGGTGGTTAACTTCCTCGTTCAAAGTCTTAAAGACATTGATTTTCTGTTCAGTTGGACATACCACCTTGTCTTTGACAAGATAGTATCTCGGTAAGGCTTCAAAGAGCTCAGAGAGGGTCTCATCAGCCTTAGCCATTATACTAAGAATCAGCGCGGTTGACATTGCCCCATCTCTCACAGGTTGATGGGGACCATAGAATACACCACCGTTTTCTTCGCCTCCGAGTTTTGCCTTCAATCTCTTCATTGTATGAGAGACTATGGTGCTTCCCACTTTTGTCCAAACAAGTTTTCCTTTATATTTTTCAGCGATGTCTTTAACTACCTGTGAAGAGCTGACCGGTGTAACAATTGTTTCCCCCTGATTCATCATTAGAAAATCTTCTTCAATCAGAGCAAAAGATCTATCCCCCCATTGAACCTTACCTTCGTTGTCCACAAAGATGGAACGGTCAGCATCACCATCAAAAGCGACGCCAATATCTGCTCCAATCGCTGTGATAGTCGCGGCTAAGCTACCTAAGTTTTCAGGTCTAGGTTCCGGCATTCTTCCGGGGAAGGTTCCGTCAATGTCGCCATTAATCGTCGTTACCTTGCAGCCTAAATCTCTTGCCAAGTACGGAATAACTAGAGAAGCTACCCCATTGCCTGCGTCTACAACGATATGATAATGCCGCTTTTTGATCTCAGCCACATTTATGTGTCGTTTTATTGATTCTCTGTATTCTTCCAGTAACCCAGGCAGAGAGAGTCTTTGTTTGATACACTCCCAGCTAGCGAGTCTAATTCTCTCTTTGAAGAATAGATCTTCAATCTCTTTTTCTTGTTGGCTTGTGATTTCCACCCCGTCTTTCCACATAACCTTTATTCCATTGTATTCTGGCGGATTGTGGGAGGCCGTAACCATTACCCCGCCATCCATTTTGTGGTTTCTCACTGCATATTGAATGCACGGTGTAGGTGCCATTCCACCATCATAAACCTTGCAGCCTGTTGAAAGAAGCCCACTTGTAACAGCATTTACTAGCATTATATTGCTCTTTCTACCGTCATATCCTATGAGAATATTGCCTTGTCTGAAGAATGAACCTATTGCTTCAGCGATCCTTGCTGCAAATTCTGGTGTTAGTTCTCTGTTGACAATTTTCCTGATTCCGTTCGTCCCAAATAGACGTCTAGGCTTCTCCACTCCTTGCATCTCCTTCATACTATACATTGTGATGTAGTTGTTCTCTCGTCGACCTTCTTTGAAGGGCATACTTTGACATTCTGACTTAGGGTAGTGTTATCTTGAATAGTAACGTAGTCACCTACTAAACATCCTTCCTCAATCCTCACATTCCTTCCAAGTGTAACATGTTCTCCTACCACAGCACCCTTGATAGTTGAATAATCTGAGATTGTAGTATGAGGAAAGATTACTGAGTTCTCAATGTGGACTCGATTTCCAACGCGAACTTCTTTCCCAACTGACACATTTGGCCCTATTATCGATATCTCTCCAAACTGTACGCCTGATCCAATTGCCACGTTTTCTTTGATTCTTGTTCCCTTCAAAGCACTAATCTTCGTTGAGCGTCCGTCCTTTGACTTCGCTGCGAGCCATAGCGTATTAGCTTTTATGTAGTCGGCTGGTTTGCCGACGTCTACCCATAGCCCTTTGATTTCGTGACCAAAAAGCTTTCTTTCTTCAGCCAACTTCGGAAATACTTCCCGTTCTATGGAGCATCTTTTCCCAGCTTGAATGTATTGGAAAATATCTGGTTCAAGAACATAGATACCTGCATTTGCCAGATTGCTTGGAGTGTTCTTCTTAGGTTTTTCGACGAATGCCTCAATACGATTCTCCTTCGTTAGCTTGGCCACTCCGAAGCGGCTTGGGTCTTCAACTCTGTGGAGCGCCAAAGTTGCAGTAGCATCATAGCTTTGATGTGCGTCTAAGATCTCCGAGTAATCTACATCAGCTAAGATGTCACCGTTTAACACGAAGAAAGGCTCTTCCTTTCCAAGAAGCTTCTCAGCTTGCCTTATTGGTCCCCCTGTGCCTAAGGACTTCTGAGAATCTGGGGTTTTCCTCTTTGGAGGTTTGTCTCTGGAATAGTGCAGCGTTACTCCATATCTTGTCTTTCCAAAGACCGCTTCGAGACGTTCTGCCATGAAGTTGACTGCGAGGATGACTTCTTCAACACCGTTTTTCGCAAGTCTTTCAATTGTCAAATCGAGAAGTGGCCTGTTGGCTATAGGAAAAAGAAGTTTTGGTCTCGTACAACTCAAAGGACGTAGCCTTGTACCAAACCCTCCAGCTAGAATCAGAGCTTTCAATTCCATTTCTACCCTTCTAGTAAACTATTGGTTGACTCAACTTGACTAAAAAAGCTTGTTCAACCATCTGAACATGTAATCTTCTCAAATGTGTGGATAAGAGAATTCTATTCCCATTCAATCGTTGCGGGTGGCTTGTTGGTGAGATCATATGTGACTCTAGTCACTTCAGGTATCTCATTTGTTATTCGCGAAGAGATTTTCTCATAAATCTTATACGGAATCTTTGCGAAACTGGCTGTCATAGCCTCTCTGCTTTCAACAATCCGTACAGCTACTACATAACCATAAGCTCTGGAATCTCCTTTAACTCCCGTGCTTTTCGTGTCAGTTAACACAGCGAAATACTGCCACAGGTCGTCTCCAAGTCCTGCCCTCTCAACCTCCTCGGTGACTATCGCGTCCGCCTTTCTAGCAATTTTCAACTTATTCTGAGTCACTGCTCCTAACACACGCACAGCTAATCCCGGCCCAGGAAATGGTTGCCTTTTGACAGTTCTATCTGGTAGCTCTAGTTTTTTGGCAACTTTCCGAACCTCATCTTTGTAAAGGTCTCTTAGCGGTTCCACAACTGCTACAAACTCCATCCTTGTTGGCAGTCCAGCGACATTATGATGCGTCTTTATCTTGTCTGAGAGCTTCCGGAATCCGGATTCAATCCTGTCAGGATAGATAGTTCCTTGTATAAGGTATTCCGCGTCTGCCTTTCGTGCTTCCTCCTCAAAAACACGAACAAATTCCTCTCCGATGATCTTCCTCTTTTGCTCAGGATTAGATATACCTTGTACTCTCTTCAAGAATCTATCTCTTGCATCGACAGTTACTAGGCGGAAGTCAAACTTCGCAAAGGCATGCTTAACCGATTCAGGTTCACCTTCCCTCATGAACCCATGATTTACAAACACAGCTGTAAGGTTTCTGTCTATAGCCTTAGTCGCTAAGGCAACTGCAGTACTAGAATCTATACCTCCACTGAAAGCCATTATTGCCTTTCCATTACCTATGATCCGTCTTGTCTCATCTACAGCTTTTTCGATGAAATCCTCCATTGTCCAGTTTGCCCTGCAACGACAAACTTCAAATAAGAAGTTCCTAAGCATTTTGTATCCTCTTTCGGTGTGAATAACTTCAGGGTGCCATTGCAATCCGTATATCGGGCATTCCTTGTGGCGAAAGGCAGCAACTGGGCAGTTATTAGTATGAGCTAAAACTTCGAAATTATCTCCGAGTTTACCTACAATGTCGCTGTGGCTCATCCAAACTTTCTCCTTCTTCTCCAGCCCCTTCAATACGCCTACAGGTTTACTAATTGAAGCGTAGGTTATTCCGAATTCTCTCTTGCGTGCTGGCTTGACTGACCCTCCAGTGAGAAGGGCAATAAGCTGATGACCATAGCACAATCCTAAAACAGGTAGATCTAGCTCTAAGATCTTCGAATCGATTTTCGGAGAATTAAGATCAAAGACACTTTGAGGTCCACCTGACAGAATAAGTCCTTTAACATTGAACTCCTTTCGCAAATTTTGGATGTCATCTGGTGAGATGTCGTGGGAGACTATATCGGAGAAGACGTTCTGCTCTCTCACTCTTTTTGCAATTAGGTGAGTGTATTGACCCCCAAAATCTAAGACTAGAATCGTATCTAAAGTCATGTTAGATTCCATTCGTTTTTGAATAGTGAAAATAGCGTTGTTATTTTACTGTTACGGTTCCTCTCAAATTTCCTAATAAATTTAAAACTAGGGCTCTTTCGAAATGTTTCCATGGGGCAAGATTAGCAGCATCCTCTGTAGATAAAGTTTATTAGAGCCAATCTTGCCTCTATGGCGTTGGCTCCAAAAAGCACCGTAAGGATAATATATCGGAATTGCTTTTTGAGTCTGACCATTCCCACCCCTAGTTGGAGGAAACTCCCAGTTTGGAAGAGAGCGTTCCTATAAAACCCCCATATCAATCTAATTCAGTCAACAGACCCTTGGAGACAAAGTTGGATATGTCAGAGATCACTCAAGATGAGATTCTCCTCCTGCAAAAATCC
>Ga0209986_10004715_pt1 | contig 11495 bp, 8 predicted proteins | sample BlataG_FD_183168 | JGI IMG/M metagenome (GOLD analysis project Ga0209986, IMG submission 183168) | Deep subsurface microbial communities from Black Sea to uncover new lineages of life (NeLLi) - Black_00105 metaG (SPAdes) (version 2) | ecosystem: Environmental > Aquatic > Marine > Oceanic >...
TCTGATATGCAAACGGATTGGTAATAAGAGTTGCCAGGTAAAAAGATTGACTTTTAATCTGTGTAATCGTATTCTAAAATCTGCTTGCCCTGTTAGATAATATTTCATATCTAACGGGGTGAATAATCAGGTATAATGAGTATTATACCAGGAGGTAGATATGAGGACTCTGAAATTGTTCTTTGTACTGGCTTTCTCGCTGTTACTCCTCGGCCAGTTTGTCCTGGCGGATGAGAAGCCTGAGATTGAAAGCACTCTCGGTGAGAATTTGGTGCGCCAGTTATGGGTTGACATGAAAAAGCCAGATATGGAGATGATCAAAAAGAAGATCGCCGAGGGTTTTCAATCAGTGCATCAGTATGGCGCTAATAACCGCGAGCAAGAAATCGAGCTCATCAAGGGCCTCAAACTCGGCGAGTATTCCCTGAGTAACTTCCAAATAACTCAGAATGGGCCAGTCATTGTTGCCACCTATTTTGTTTCTGTGGAGGAGACAATCAACGGTAAGCGACTATCAAAGAAGCCAGCGCCGAGGCTTAGCGTGTTTTTAAAAACAGATAGTGGTTGGCAATGGATTGCCCATGCCAACCTTAAGCCTTTAGAACAGCAAGAGAAATAGCAGTGCGGCTTTCAGTTGACACAAAGAAGCTGGGGAAAATAAAAAGGCTTTTGAACAGAAGTTGATAGGTATCTGAACTTGAGTTTAGATATAACCCGTTATACGAATTACTCATCTGAGGGGTGGGTGTAGAAGGAGGCAAATGAGATGTATAGGTATATACTCTGTGCCGGTATTTGCGTTGTCGTATGGATTATTAATGTAAGATGGATAATCCAGGCAGTTAGGGAACGCATAGTCAGTGAAATTTATATCCACACGGGTTTAGGCATCTTCTTCACCTTGTTAATCTTCGGTATGTTTAAATTATGGACGCAATTTGATATTTTGTGGTTACAAATCATTGGTTTGATTCTCTATGTCCCCTCTGGTATTTTAGTCTTTGGTTCGATGTTCAAACTGAAGCACAAAGGTAAACCAGATACTGCTGACCCTACTTCTACCACTACTTTTGTTGATACCGGTGTGTATCGCATTGTTCGCCAGCCTATGACTTTGGGGATGGCGATTTGGTCTATCGCTCTAATTTTAGTTTTTCAATCAATTCTCTCAATAATTTTGGGTGTATTATCATTTTTTTGTTTTTGGATGTCAGCCAGAAAAGAGGTCGAATACAATACAAGGAAATTTGGAAATGAATACAGAGAATATATGAAGAGAGTTCCTATGTGGAATATTTTCAAAAGATTAAGAAAATGAGGCTATTATTCCAAATTATGCGTTAAGAAACCACGAGATTAACACAAGATACAAACCAATAAGTTATTAAGTCATTTCTTGGCGTGTTCTTTAATTACTTAATTACCCAATAACCTAATTACTGTTTTTGGTATAATCTGTGCTTTTCTGTGTCCATCTGTGGTTAATGAATATTCTGGGATTATGTGAGAGGAGAAAAATGTTGGTAAGTATTCAATCTGTGGGGGAAAATGAAAATTGATACTGAAAATCTGGGGGATGGAGAGATAAAGTCTCTTCCCTCAGGTGAGGTTATATTCAAACTTGATTCATATCAAAACAACCCCATTCTGGAACCTGAAGACATCGGGCTTGTCTGGTATGAAGATGGTGTAAAAAGGGTGGGGGCTGTTTTTAATGGAGGCGCAGAGGTCTTCAATGGAAAGGTTATACTCGCCCCAAGGTGTCATAAAAATTACAAAGAGGGAAAATTCACTGATGAAATGACCGGAATTGAGAGAAAATGTTTTGAGAATTATATATCTGAGATATGGTTATTTGAGAGTGCAGATGGAATGCATTTCAAACGACTTGATGGTCTGGTAATAAAAGGGGATGGAACTGACCACAGGGATTTTACATATGGTATTGAAGATATAAGAATTGTTAAGTATAAGGATACCTATCTGCTTCTGGGATGTGGTAAAGTAGCCCCTCCGTTCAAAGGCAAAAATGCTGACAAGATAGCAATCTACTCCACAAAGGACTTTGCAAACATCACATATCACGGCATAGTTGATGCCTTTGACTCTAGAAATGCTGTTTTGTTTCCTGAAAACATCAAAGGAAAGCCATACATATTTTTAAGGATGTATCCTAATATACAGATTGCCCCACTCAACGGTGGTATTGAACAACTTCTCTACCCTGAAAAATACAGGAAATTATGGGAGGAAATATATATAAACAGGCATAAACACACTCTCTTTCAAACAGGTAGCTATCCGCACGAAAAAGAGAAGATCGGTCCAGGAACACAACCAATCAAAACGGAAAGAGGGTGGCTTTTCATATATCATTCGGTTGGAGAGATTAAAGAGGAGCTTTTAGCCTCTTATGGTGTATCTACGCCAATAAAGAGAGGATATTCTATGTGTGCTGCCCTTCTGGATATGGATGACCCCCAGAGGATACTATGTCGCACAAAGAAGCCTATATATATTCCCAATGCTCCTTACGAATTCTCTGGCAACATAGAATATCCAATTGATGTGCCTTATGTCGTATTTCCTATGGGGGCAGTTGTTTATGGAGAGAAACTCCTCGTATACGGAGGTGCAGGTGATAAATATGAGATTTTACTTTCCTGTAACATTAATAACCTCGTAGACTATCTGTGGAAATACTGTCGTCTTTAACAACAATGAAAATTGAAAATTGCAAATTGCAAAAGGCAAAATTAAGGGTTACTATCTAAAAAGCAACCCTGAAGGGTTGCCCTACATTTACCGGTAACAGATACACAAAGGGTTGCCCTACATTTACCGGTAACAGATACACATAGGAATGGTCTTATGTCTGAATAGAACTCACTCTGCGTTCTCTGTGGTTAATTTTACAATTTGCATTTTGCACTTAACTAAATAGGGGGTGTTATGTGGAGAAGAAATACGGTTTTTTGGGGGCTTATATTTTTCATTGTCGGAGTACTTATCTGGTTATCCAACCTGGAGATCGTTGGTCTCTCATGGAAAAGGGACTGGCCTATAATCCTGATTGTTATAGGGATATATAAACTCGTAACACTCCTCCCAAGAAGAAAGAAAAAAGGTCCCACAAAGGATGTGACCGATATCCTTGAAAGGATAGAAAGAGGTGAAATAACAGCTGACGAGGGATTGAAAGGAATGAAAGAAAGGGGGGTATCTTATGAGTGAGGTTCAGAAGATACTGAAGATGCTCGAGAAAGGCAAGATAAACTCTGATGAAGCGAAAAAACTTCTTGAGAATATAAAGAGGGAAAATGTGCCAACACAGGAGACAAGATGGCTCAGGGTAAGAGTGTATAAGGGGGAAAGTGATAAGCCAAAGGTGAAGGTTAATATTCCACTGTCATTGCTGAAGATTGCAATGAGAATGGGAGCAAAATTCTCGTTTGGCATACCCGAAAGGGTAAAGGAGAAAATGAAGGAGAAGGGAATCAATCTTGAAGGTTCTCCTGAGGAGATAATGGACGCGATTGACGAGATTGCGAGCATGGGGGGAATAAAGATAGTGGATGTCGTTGACGACGAATCGGGTGATAGGATAGAGGTGTATATAGAATAAAGCCCACTGCAAGAAACAATAAAAAGCCCGGCAGCGTCCTACTCTCCCGTGCCGTTACCAGCACAGTACCATCGGCCTTCTGGGGCTTAACTTCTCTGTTCGGAATGGGAAGAGGTATTTCCCCCAGGGTATAACCACCGAGCATTATAAATATCAAAAATCAAATATCAAAGTGTAAAATTTCTATAGCTAATCAAAAATGGATTGGTAGGGACATGATAAGACTCACGGCTTATTAGTACCGCTCGGCTAAATCCATTACTGGACTTACACCTGCGGCCTATCCCCCGCACCTATAAATAGATGCGGGGCGACCTTACGGTCGACCTTGTCATCTTCAAGGTGCCTTCAGTCCTGTCTTGCGACAGGAGGGAGACCTAATCTTGGGGTGGGCTTCCCACTTAGATGCCTTCAGCGGTTATCCCTTCCGAACATAGCTACCCAGCGATGCAGCTGGCGCCACAACTGGTACACTAGAGGTTCGTCCATCCCGGTCTTCTCATACTAGGGACAGCTCCCCTCAAATCTCCTACGCCCGCGACGGATATGGACCGAACTGTCTCACGACGTTCTGAACCCAGCTCGCGTACCGCTTTAATGGGCGAACAGACCAACCCTTGGGACCTTCTCCAGCCCCAGGATGCGATGGGCCGACATCGAGGTGCCAAACCGGGCCGTCGATGTGAACTCTTGGGCCCGATCAGCCTGTTATCCCCGGAGTACCTTTTATCCGATGATCTCCAGTCCTTCCACACGGAACTGTCGGGTCACTAAGTCCGGGTTTCCCCTCTGCTCCCCCTGTCGGGGTCGCAGTCAGGCTGGCTTATGCCTTTACACTCAACGCACGATTACCGACCGTGCTGAGCCAACCTTTGAGCGCCTCCGTTACCTTTTAGGAGGCGACCGCCCCAGTCAAACTACCCACCAGACATTGTCCCCCTGCTTGCACAGCAAGGGTTAGAAGCTCAATAGAACAAGGGTGGTATTTCACCGTCGGCTCCCCCTCAACTAGCGTTGAAGGTTCAAAGCCTCCCACCTATCCTACACAAGCTCTACTAAGATCCAGTGCCAAGTTGCAGTAAAGGTTCCGGGGTCTATTTGTCCAGTCGCGGGTAGGCGGTATCTTCACCGCCACTACAATTTCACCGAGCCCCTCGTCGAGACAGCGCCCAAGTCGTTACACCATTCATGCAGGTCGGAACTTACCCGACAAGGAATTTCGCTACCTTAGGACCGTTATAGTTACGGCCGCCGCTTGCCGGGGCTTCGGTTCAGAGCTTGCACCCTTCCCCTTAACCTTCCGGCGCCGGGCAGGTTTCAGCCCCTATACTTCCCTTTACAGGTTTGCAGAGGCCTGTGTTTTTGGTAAACAGTCGCTTGGGCCATTTCACTGCGACCTAGGAAAGCTCCGTCTGCAAGAGACTTCACCTTCCCAGGCACCCCTTCTCCCGAAGTTACGGGGTTAAATTGCCGAGTTCCTTAACGAGGGTTCGCTCGCACACCTTAGGATACTCTCCTCACCTACCTGTGTCGGTTTACGGTACGGTCACCAGAAAAACTCCCTACGAGGCTTTTCTTGAGAGAACGGTCCTGCCAGTTTGTGGGCAAAGCCCTCCTCATCACCCCTCAGAGTTTACATCCCGGTGGATTTGCCTGCCGGGACCTCCTACGGGCTTGAATCCCAATCCAATAAGGGACTGGCACTTCCTTCTCTGTTCCCCCTTCGGTCAAACGTCTCTCTGGTGGTAGCCGAATATTTACGGCTTTCCCATCGCCTACGCCTTTCGGCCTCGGCTTAGGGACCGACTGACCCTGGGCGGATTAACCTTCCCCAGGAACCCTTAGGTTTACGGTGCCCCGCTTTCTCAGCGGAGTTATCGTTACTCATGCCGGCCTAATCTCTTCCATTCAGTCCACCTCACCTTACGGTAAAACTTCAACCCGAATGGAATGCTACCCTACCTCCCCCGATAAATCGGGGGACCACAGCTTCGGTAAGAGACTTGAGCCCCGATCATTTTCGGCGCAAGACCCCTCGACTGGTGAGCTGTTACGCTTTCTTTAAAGGATGGCTGCTTCTAAGCCAACCTCCCAGCTGTTTTTGGAATCTCACATCCTTTACCACTTAGTCTCTATTTTGGGACCTTAGCTTGTGGTCTGGGTTGTTTCCCTCTCGGGCACGGAGCTTATCCCCCGCACCCTGACTCCCGGAAACCAAGAAACGGCATTCGGAGTTTGGTTGGATTCGGAACCCTTGCGGGCCCTAGTTCATCCAGTGCTCTACCTCCGTTTCTCTATTCCGAGGCTATACCTAAATATATTTCGGGCAGAACCAGCTATCACCGAGTTTGTTTAGCCTTTCACTCCTACCCACAGCTCATCCAAGCCTATTGCACGAGACACTGGTTCGGGCCTTCCTCCGCTGTTAAGCGGAGTTCACCCTGGCCATGGGTAGCTCACTCGGCTTCGGGTCTACTCCAACGAACATAGCTATAAATAGAAGGCATAAAACATTGAACAAAAGTAAACTTTTGTCCAACATCTGTTTGCCTGATACCTATTAGCCGACGCCCAGTTAAGACTCGGTTTCCCTACGCCTCCCCCCACACCTACCAAGTGCAGGGTTAAGCATGCTCGTTAAAGTAACTCGCCGGCTCATTATGCAAAAGGCACGCGGTCAGAGACCTATCGTAAGCACAAAGGCATACAACAGGTTTCCTCCCACTGCTTGTAGGTATATGGTTTCAGGTTCTATTTCACTCCCCGCCAGGGGTTCTTTTCACCTTTCCCTCACGGTACTGGTTCACTATCGGTCACGGAATAGTATTTAGCCTTACCCGGTGGTCCGGGTAGATTCCCGCAGGATTTCTCGTGTCCCACGGTACTCGGGTTTGCCTCTCACAGAGATTCCTTACATTTTATCTACGGGGCTTTCACCCTCTATAGCTCCCCTTTCCAGAAGGATTCGACTATGCAGGAATTTTGTAACTCTGTGGATCCATCTGCACTAGATCCCAGAGGCACCCCACTACCCTCTCCATGCAAAGCGCGCAGGCTGTGACACATGGATGAGTTTAGGCTCTTCCCCTTTCGCTCGCCGCTACTGAGGGAATCCCTTTCGGTTTCTTTTCCTCCAGGTACTGAGATGTTTCACTTCCCTGGGTTGTTTCCCCGCCTATACAGGTCATATGACCAAAGGCGGGGTATCCAAGCATTACCCTGGATAGGTTTCCCCATTCGGAAATCCCCGGCTCAAAGGTTACTTGCACCTCCCCGAGGCTTATCGCAGCTTGCCACGTCCTTCATCATCATCCCGTACCAAGGCATTCACCATATACCCTTATTATCTTATCTTATAGCCGCCTACCAATCCATATATGATTGTCAAAGAACATATTCTAATGTAATTATAATACAAAAATGCCAATTTGTCAAGTAAAAAATCAAAAAAATTTTTATACTATGGAGGTGAGGGGATTCGAACCCCTGACCCCCGGCTTGCAAAGCCGATGCTCTCCCAGCTGAGCTACACCCCCTACCTGGTTATCAGTTGGCGGTCATCGGTTATCAGTTTCTGTTTTTTCTCCCGCAGGGGAATCTCAAATTTCAAGCACCAAATCCCAATGTAACTCTGATCCAGAGATGTTAAAGGGGCTGAGTAATCCACCCAACCTCTTATGTCTTCACAATTTTATCAGAAATACCAGAAGAGAGAAGCCATAAAGAGGGTATTTCCAAGCTCAACTCCATAACCTGAAAGTTCCATCACTGTCTCAGTAACAGTTCCTGTTTTTGTCTCTATCTTTGCAGAAGTCATATCAAACCCTGATAGGGTTCGTATATCAACTGAAAACGATTCTGTTATGAAATGCTCAAGACCCACTCCCATATTGAGGCCAAATATATTTCCAGAAGATGTAATCTTGCCATCGTAGGAATGGTAGTCTTCCATCTCAAGTTTGACTATACCAAAACGTGCTCCACCTATGCCATATATATTTGTGGTGGCTCTACTTTTCAAAGTAATGAGAGCATCAAGACCAAATGTTGTTTCCAGTAGATTAATTTTCGTGGAGTCGCTTTTGAGGTCGAAGGAACTTGTTGCGAATAGGAGTTTTGGCTCAATAGCAAGAGGCCCAAAAATACCTACTTTTGTGGACAAAACCTGAGGTGTTAGTATACTTCCTCCTTGGTATATTCCCAATCCAAACCCAATCTTGCCGCCCATATCTACAGCGTAGAGTCCCGATACCAAGACTACCAACGCCACTGCTACTACTATCTTCTTCATATATCCTCCTTTCTACCTTTCTACCCCGTCTCTGGCAGGACACTTCAAAAATACACACAACTGGGCCCAAGTGGGGTCGAACCACTGACCTCCCGGTTATCAGCCGGGTGCTCTGCCAACTGAGCTATGAGCCCGTATAGATCGTCGGAAACTCATCTTTTTAACTACTTACATAGCCCAGACAGAAAAAAAGCGTGCATCACATCCTCGGTCATAAGGGCTAAACATCTTATCTTATCTAAATAGAAGATTGCTCTTCTATCTCTTTCTCTTTGAAAGGAGGTGATCCAGCCGCACGTTCCCGTACGGCTACCTTGTTATGACTTCACCCCAGTCACCAACCTTACCTTCGGCCCCGCTAAAGCGGGGACTTCGGGCACTGCCGGCTTCCATGGTGTGACAGGCGGTGTGTACAACACCCGGGAACGTATTCACCGCGGCATACTTATCCGCGATTACTAGCGATTCCAGCTTCATGCAGTCGATTGCAGACTGCAATCCGAACTGAGCCCGGCTTTAAGGGATTAGCTCCACCTCGCGGTTTTGCAACCCGTTGTACCGAGCATTGTAGGACGTGTGCTGCCCCGGGCATAAAGGCCATGATGACTTGACGTCATCCCCACCTTCCTCCCCGTTGTTCGGGGCAGTCCCCTTAGAGTGCCCCTCGCCGAAGCGAGGCTGGTAACTAAGGGCAGGGGTTGCGCTCGTTTAAGGACTTAACCCAACACCTCACGGCACGAGCTGACGACAGCCATGCAGCACCTGTGCTGGCTTTCTCCGTATGGGGAATCCCTTGCCTTTCGGTTCGGTACTACCAGCATGTCAAACCCGGGTAAGGTTCTTCGCGTAGCCTCGAATTGAGCCACATCCTCCACCGCTTGTGCGGGTACCCGTCAATTCCTTTGAGTTTCAGCCTTGCGACCGTACTCCCCAGGTGGTGAGCTTATCGCGTTAGCTGCGGCACCCCAGAGTATATTCCGGGACACCTAGCTCACATCGTTTAAGGCCAGGACTACCAGGGTATCTAATCCTGTTTGCTCCCCTGGCTTTCGGGCATGAGTGTCAGCAATAGTCCAGAAGGCCGCCTTCGCCACCGGTGTTCCCCCCAATATCTACGCATTCCACCGCTACACTGGGAGTTCCGCCTTCCTCTCCTATGCTCAATCCTGCCAGTTTTCCGCGCAATTCTTGGGTTGAGCCCAAGGATTTTACCCGAAACTTGGCAGGACACCTGCGCCCTCTTTACACCCAGTAATTCCGAACAACGCTTGCTCCCTCCGTATTACCGCGGCTGCTGGCACGGAGTTAGCCGGAGCTTCTTCTGGGGATACCGTCTCCCCGCCAGAGGCGGGGTTCTTCTCCCCTGAAAGAGGTTTACAACCCGAAGGCCTTCATCCCTCACGCGGCGTCGCTGGGTCAGGCTTTCGCCCATTGCCCAAATTTCTAGACTGCTGCCTCCCGTAGGAGTCAGGGCCGTGTCTCAGTCCCCATGTGGCCGGTCACCCTCTCAGGCCGACTACCCGTCATAGGCTTGGTAGGCTATTACCCTACCAACTACCTGATAGGACGCAGACCCCTCCTCGGGCCCCCGAAGGGTTTACCCCAATCAACTCACGTCAAAAGGGGACTATGCGGGATTAGCCTCAATTTCTTGAGGTTATCCCCCACCTGAGGGCAGGTTGTCCGCGTGTTACTCACCCGTTCGCCACTCCCCGTCAAAGACGGGGCGTTCGACTTGCATGTCTAAGACACGCCGCCAGCGTTAGTTCTGAGCCAGGATCAAACCCTCCATAATTGACTTTAGATGCAATGCACGCTATATAATTTTCAAAGAACTTCTGTACTTTTATATTATAACATAATTTTTATGTTTTGTCAAGAAAAAAATTAAAAAATTTTCGAGCCTGCAATAATAATTGCTATTATTGTCTTTGCATCACAAATTCTTCCCTCTTTTATCATATTGAGAGACTCACTCAAGGGTAAAAGTTTTAAACTTATACTCTCATCGTAATCCAAATTGGGAATCTCTTTCTTCAAATTGTATGCAAAATACAGATACAAGGCCTCGGTTGAATAACCCGGGCTGGTATAGAAATTCACAACATGTTCTATGTTGTTAGAAACATAACCCGTCTCCTCAAGGAGTTCTCTCCTGACAGCACGCTCAGGATTTTCCCCTTTCTCTATTATACCTGCTGGAATCTCATACATCTCCTTTTTCACTGGATACCTGTATTGTTTGACCAAGATAATTTCATTTCCACCTATAAAGGGAAGACAGGCTACCGCCCCTTTGTGTTCAATGACCTCCCTTTCTGTTCTTCTCCCATTATCAAGGAGAACCTCATCCTTAAACAGGTTAATAATTCTCCCTCTGTATATCTCTTTTCTGCAAAGTTGTTTTTCCATAATCACCCCTTCTTTATACCAAGCTATCCTGAAAACTTTGACCATGGAAACTACTTTGTGAAAAGCGAAAAGGGAAGGGCGAAGAGCGAGAAATCATCTATCCCTTCTTCCTCCTCTCTCTTCCTCTTCCTCGCCTCTGTGGTTTTTTTGTATCTACCTGCCAAAACCTACTGTAATTACATGTGATAATCCTAACTCCTGATGGGTGACCACTACATAAGCCAAGTCAATGTTACCAATTGCAAATGCTGTTCCTACTATGAAAGAGCGAGGGGATGTATTCATCCCGGCCCTTACAGTGAAAAACTCAGATAGATGGAATAGCCCAAAAACCTTGGTGCTGGTCGCAAATCCCTGTTGTTTCATTATCCGCACATCTATATCAAACCAATTCTCTGGAGAGATGTATATACCTCCCATGAGATTACCCCCTACTGTCTCTTCTCCAATATTAGGACTGGTAAAATCTCTAAAAGAGAGCCAAACACTACCCACATTGAGAACTGTCATTACTCCAATATCTCCAGATATTGTAAATGCAGTTCCGTATTCCTTTGTAGATACATAGAGCGTTTTAATAAATGTACCAAATCTCACGGATCTGTAATATTTCCCATACCCTATTGATATTTCATTTTCTCTATAAATCAGATTTCCAAAATCAGAGACTCTAAAGGCAAACGACCCAATACCAGAGGGTATTACCACAGCTATCTTCTTCAGTGCAAGATGAGTCATCCCAAACGGCAGTATATAGTCAGCGGATATACCGAATCTATTATGGATAAAGGCGGGAGAGATATATACACCCTGCGTGGCCCAGATATTTCCTTCGCAGTCTGCAGGCTCAAAGAGTGGGTAGGCAGACGCAGGTATAATCACAATAAAATATAATAACCACTTCATAAGGTTCTATTTTACGGTATTTTTGTTCAAAAGTCAAGAAAATTTTTCGAACCACAAGAGAACACAGAGAATTTTTGTTTAAAAAGAGTAAAGCCTCCTTGCCCCGCACCTACGCATAGGTGCAGGGCAGGCCAATCAAATGCACCCAAATCCATACGGATCCGCACGGGTAATATAAAAACATCTCAAAAAGAAAAAAGTTGACTTACTCTCTTTTTTATGATATAATATAACTCAAATGAATTTACATTAGAAAGACTC
>Ga0209986_10004717_pt1 | contig 11492 bp, 8 predicted proteins | sample BlataG_FD_183168 | JGI IMG/M metagenome (GOLD analysis project Ga0209986, IMG submission 183168) | Deep subsurface microbial communities from Black Sea to uncover new lineages of life (NeLLi) - Black_00105 metaG (SPAdes) (version 2) | ecosystem: Environmental > Aquatic > Marine > Oceanic >...
CCACTACAAGGATTCAGGAAAACCGAAAAATGCCCAGGCCTATGCCACGCTGATCGAGGGCATGGACAAGAGCCTCGGCGACGTACTCGACCACGTCGAGGCACTCGGCATCGCCGAGAGCACGCTGGTGCTTTTTCTTGGCGATAACGGCAGCGATGCGCCGCTGGGGCCGACGCACGCGCACACCAGTTCGTTTCCCCTGCGGGCCAAGAAGGGCACCCACTACGAGGGTGGCATGCGGGTGCCGTTCATCGCCGCCTGGGCCAAGCCTGACCCTGCCAACCGCTGGCAGCAGCAGCTGCCGATTGCCGCCGGGGCCATCCAGCAGCAGCTCGGTACGGTGATGGACATCTATCCGACCGTGTTGGCGGTGGCTGGGGCCAAGCCACCGGCCGATCACCCACTCGATGGTGTCGATCTTGCGGCACAGTTCACCGGCAAGCAAAAGCCCGAGCGGCCTGAGCGGTTCCTGATGCACTTTCCTCATAGCCACCGCAGCAGCTACTTCACAGTGTTCCGCGATGGTGACTGGAAGCTCATCTACCACTATCTGCCCGAGCAGATCCTGGCGAAGGTTCGCTATGAACTCTTTCATCTCCGGGATGATCCCTACGAAAAGCAGAATCTGGCTGCCACCGAGCCGGCGATGCTCAGGCGGATGACCGCAGCAATGATTGCAGCGCTCGACGCCGAGCGGGCGCTCTATCCGGTTGCCAAAGACGGCTCGGAGTTACGGCCGGCGGTGCCGTAATTTCTTGTCTTCGACGGCGGAAAGCCATCGTTGCTTCCCAGACGAAGCGTGCATACAATGTGATTACGACTACGAAAACTCTTTGTGCAAAGGATCGAGTCATGAAATCACGCATCGTTCCGATCGGCAACTCGCAAGGCATCCGCATCCCTAAGCCACTACTCCAAAAAGCGGGGTTGAGCGGCGATGTGGAGTTGGTTGCCAAAGAAGGAATGCTCGTTGTCCAGGCTGCAAAAGGTCCACGGAGTGGCTGGGCCGGTGCTTTCCAAGAGATGGCAGCGCATCAGGATGACCAGCCAGTCGATAAGCCCGTGCCGCCGGCAACTTCGTGGGACCGCGAGGAGTGGTCCTGGTGATCAGCCGGTTCGAGGTTTACCTCTGTGCCCTCGACCCTACCGTCGGCCGCGAGATTCGTAAGACTCGTCCCTGTCTGATCGTGTCGCCTGATGAGATGAATCATCACATCCGCACCGCCATTGTGGCCCCTATGACGACGAAGGGCCGCAGCTACCCGACACGCGTTCCTTGCAAATTTGGCGGGAAGGCCGGGCAGGTTGTACTGGACCAAATCCGTACTGTCGATCAATCGCGACTCGTCCGTCAGCTTGGACGAATCGATTCCCGCACGTCTCGAATTGTTTTGGGCGTCCTTCAGGAGATGTTCGCCCCTTGAAGTGCCTGTGGTCTACCCCGCCGGTACCAGCAGCACGGCGTCGGCGTGGGCGAGGCCACCGGCACCATCGGTACCGATCACGACCACGCACTTTTCACCCTTCTGCAGCGTCAACCGGCCGGCTGATCCAAACCCGTCGTCAATGGGCGGCCGCTGTCGCATGTTGACCGTCGCGTTGAGACGGGACTCAGCCGCTTCGATCGAGACCGGCACGGCCGTGCCCCGGTTTTCGTGCGGCTGCCAGGCCACGAGGATGTCGTAGCTGCCGGTCGCGGGTGCCCGCAACTCAAATGTTGCGGACGCGCCGCTGCCAGGGCTAGCGTAGAGATAGCCATGGCCCACGTAGCCCCGCAGGCCCTGGCCCTCGGTCCAGCGGCCTTCTTTTCTGGCCTCACGGTCATCGAGGATGACCGCTCCCTTGGCCTCAGCGATTTTCTTGGGGTCGAGGCCGGTCGCTGGGCCATTCGGGCCTGCGAGGGGCAGGGCGTCGGCAGGAATCTCAATCGGGGCCGCGGGGCTGGCCCGGCGAGCTTTGCCCGGCAGTTGCAGCAGCTCGTCCATTTCGGGCCAGTGGTGTTCATAGACACCCCGGGGAGTGGTGCCGTGCCTGACCGCCACGCTTGCCGCCTTCCCGACCACCTCGCCCATCATGCCGCAGGTCTTCATCACTCGGACGGTGCCGAGGGCCTGATGGGTCACTGAAATGCAGCGGCCGGCCATGAACAGATTTTCGACATCCCGCGAGTAAAAGCAGCGATAGGGGACCGGGTAGCCGTAACTGCGATCGACCCGGCGGTCGTGGACAGCGATTGAAATAAAGGGGTTGTCGGGAAACTTCTTGGCGTACTGCTCCTTGGGGTAGTGCAGGTCAATTGACCAGGTGGAGGGGACGCAGCCGTCAGGAAAGTTTCGCTTGGCCACGATGTCATCCTGGGTGAGCACAACGTCACCGAGAATCCGGCGGCTCTCCCGGGGGCCGCCGATATAGGCCACCCAGGTCAGGAAGGCGGTCGCATGGTCGGCCGCGCCGCCGCCGTTTTTCATCGCATTGAACGCACCGAAGACCGCCCGCAGATTCCAGTCGCGGATGCCCTCGGCATCGGCGAGCGGATCTTTGTCAAAGCCACTTTCCCAGAACCACTGTCCATGGTGGTCACGCGGGTAGGGAAAGTCAGCCATCGCCAGGGGCAGCGCCCAGGGCGTTTCCGGAAATGCCCGGGCGGCGTCTGCCTCGTCCCAGGCCCACATGTTGCTCATGCCCATCCGCCCCTTCGGCTCCATCACGGTTTCGGCCCCCGCGAGATGGCCGATCGTGGCATGGCCGGTGGCATCGCAGAAAAACCGGCCAGTGAACCGAAACTCTCGGCTGGTCCGGGTATCAATGCAGGTGACCGCGTCAATGCGATTGCCGCGGGCCGCTTTTTCGACACCGAAGGCATGGGTGTTTAGAAACAGGTCAATATTCGGCTCGGCTCGAATGACGGCTTCTTTTTTGGCGTCGCCAAACTCTTCGTAGGTGCCGGGGCTCTTCTTCGCATGGTCGCAGAACTCCTCGATGATCTCGCCGATCCGCGGGTATTTGCCGCGGCGGATCAGGCCCATCGCCCAGACCCGCACCTCACTTGAGCCATTGCCGCCGAGGACTGATCGATTTTGGATCAGCGCAACCTTCAGCCCCATGCGAGCTCCCGAGATCGCTGCTCCCATGCCCGAGTAGCCACCGCCAACCACAACCAGATCATAGGGGCCCTTCGTCTCCGGTTCGGCCGGCAGGCCGAGGGCAGTCCGCCGCCAGCCGGGCAACACGGCCGACTCATTTGGCGGTGGCTCGTCAGCCTGCGTGAAGGCAATGGCATCGCAGCGGCCATCAAAGCCGGTCAGGTCGTGGAGGGTGAGGCTATTGCTCCCAGCGGCCAACTCCACCTCGCCACCAGCCTGCCAATGCCACTCAGCTCCGGCGGTGCCAAAGGTCTCGGGCAACGCCTTTCCGTTCACCAGCACCTGAAACCGACCCGGCGTGCCCGGAGCGTCCCAGCGGGCCACCCAGTCTTTCGTCCGCACCCAAACGTCATAACGTCCCGCCTCGGCGACGGTGACCGTTGTGGCGGCATCGGCGACCGGCCGGCCCAGCCCGTGGGCCAGCAGGTAGGGGGAACCCATCTCGTGGATGAATTGCGTGTCGAGTTTCCAGCCACCACGGTCGGCGAAGCTTTCAGCCTCGACGAGGATGACTGTCGACTGCGGAGACGCATTGGCAGGTCCAACTGCTCCGCAGAACGCCGCGAAGAACAGGGGAGCCAGCAAAAACCGCGACTTGAAGAAAAACCCGTCTGATCTCAAATCTGTCACGTGAGCGACTCCGAATGCTTATGGGAACCCATCGAGAACCTCGTACGGTCTGGCAGCGCCACCTGTACAGTTTGGTCAATTTGTTTCACACCGCTGCTCGCTCGCTGACCAAGCAGACGATAGACGTCAAGGCTCATCGATTCATTCAGAAAAGTGACCGACGCATCTGCCATGGCGAATTGCCCGCCGCCGGGATGGTTGCTCCCAAAGACCCGCGTCAACACCCCGTACTGGTGCGAGGTCGCTGGATCATGCGTCGACGAATTGATGCCGTCGCGGGCCGCGCAAAGTCCGAGAGGAATCTGACAGCAACTCGAGTAAACCCTGAGTCCTGAGTCCCAAGACTGCGAATTCGTGGTGGGACTGGCTGCCTGATGGAGTCCGTATTTTGACTCACCGAGCAACAGCACATTGGTCGTGCCGTCGGTGATGTCTTTGAATTGGATCTGTGAATTTGGAAACAGCACCCCGTTCGTGTAGACGTAGCGATCGCTGAAGGCACACGCATGGCTCGTGCCACCTCCCTGGCAGCCGAAGTAATTAATGGTGTGAACATCGCCGGAGGAGTTGACATCGGACGGGCACTTGTAATCGGTGTTCGGCTGAAATTGCACCCCATGGTTTGCCGCCGACGTCGACCCCTTCATGGGGGCAAAGGCTTGCGTAAGATCGTAACGGTCGAACAGTTGTTGTCCTTCCATGTACGGAAGAATCAAAATGGTCCATGGAGCCCGAGCGTCTGCGTTGACATTCCCGTCAAGTCCACAGTGGCCGGTCACGGTCGTGATGCCACCGGCCGGCAGTTTTTTTTGCCCCGATTCATAGTTGTGAATCGCCACTGCCAACTGCCGAATTTTATTTCCGCATGCAGTACGACGGGCTGCTTCTCGCGCCTGCTGGACGGCTGGCAGGAGAAGCCCAACAAGCACACCGATGATCGCAATCACGACCAAGAGCTCGATCAAGGTAAATCCGGATGGCTTTTCCCGCCGAGGCCTGCTGCCGATGAGGAACCGCCATGGAGGGTTGTTGCGTTGGCGTACAATTGGAGCGACTGTTCTGTTCATGTCATGATTCTCCAACTGAAAGAAATGAAAAACTAACGACGTCGTGTTCGCCGGACGGGCTGTTCAGGGACGTCAAAATCAATTCCAGGAATCTCAGGATCGATCAGGACAGAAGTCACATAATCCGAAAAAAGAGTGACATCCTTCGTTTCATCGACAACCGGCCCGCTCTGCCCACTGATCCGCACCCGATGTGGGCCGCTAACAGCGCCCATGTGAGTGGTGTAACGACCTGCGATGATGTCCGCATAGCCCCCGGGCCCCTGGTTTCCCTGGCTGGCATCGGGTTCGAACGCAATCTGGCCGAGCGGAACGGGTTCACCCTTGAAGGTCACCGTGCCGCGGATCGAGTGCCGCTCGGGGCCCTTATTTCTGCTGCACCCGCAGACAGCGACTCCTGCGATTCCGGCCGCAACGAAAAAGAGACTCGCTAGCTTCTGCACGGTAACAGTCATTCAAAATCCTTTACATCGCCACTCGCCCGCTGCCCGAGTCGGCGATAGACGTCGAGACTGATGTTTTCCGAGATCAGCCTCACCGAGGCATCGGCGAGCGCAAACTGCGCACCACCGGGGTGGTTGCTGCCGAAGACACGCGTGAACACGCCGTAGTCGAGCGTTTGAGCAGGATCGACAGTCGAAGAATTGATGCCATCCATTGTCGCGGTCGTCCCCAGCGGCTCTCCGCCGCCACCAACCGTCATGCCCGAAGCCCACGAAGCAGCGGTCCCTTCATGTCCATCCCGATGGCGGGCGTATTTGGTTTCGCCAAGCAGGATGACCTGGGTCGTTCCATCAGTGATGTCTTTGAACTTCGTCGCAGAGTTGGCATAAAAGATGCCATTCTTAAAGAAATAGCGATTCACCGTGTTTGTGCAGGATGCCTCCGCTGCTGTCCCTCCACCCATGCAGGCGTGATAGTTTGTGTTGAACGTGTCACTGCGGGAATTGGGGTCACTGGGGCAGTGGAACTGATCATTTGGGGTGAATTGATGCACCGAGTTCGCCACCATGTGGACGCCATTGCGGTTTCCGTAGCGGGCACAGAACGCCTTGTTGAAGTCGAAGGCTTCGTACAGCGACAGGCCCTCCATGTAGGGCAGGATCCAGATTGACCAAGAAGCACCAGTCTCGTCTTGCAGGTTGCCGTCCGTGAGGTTGCAGGCAAGCCCCGTGTTGAGGATGGTGCCACCGGCAGGGAACTGACGTTTGCCAGACTCGTAATTGTGGAGGGCAACAGCCAACTGCCTCATTTTGTTTCCGCACGTCGAACGCCGGGCTGCTTCGCGAGCCTGTTGCACAGCTGGCAGCAGGAGACCGACGAGGACACCGATGATCGCAATGACCACGAGCAGTTCGATGAGAGTAAAACCGGAACGTTCCGCTGCGGCGTCACGCTGCGGTGCGATCGGTTTACTGGTTCTAGAAAACAGGATCTGGATAGTCATAAAATACCTCTGCCCCCATGAAGGATGACGGTTTCCTTAAAAATGCCCCATCGCTGATAACGATTCTAACTAGCAACCGCTCCGTCCGGCCGCAGCAAAAAATACGGTATTACGCAGAATTCCTTCCCCTTTGCGGCAGGCGGCGGCCTCTGAGCTCGGAACCTAACGGTTCACCTTGCCCGAAAGGTTTCGCTCACGACGAGTGCCATGACCAGATCGCGAAAGCCGTTGCCTGCCTGACGGTTGGTCGCGACGATCTTGGCTACATCTCGACGCTCCGCGTAGTTGAGCTGACGCCCCGTGGCATAGCTGAGCAGCTTTTCAGCGACACATCGCGAAAAGCGGTCGATGTTGGCGATTAGCCAGGCTTTGAATTCAGCTGGCCCTGCCACCGCGGTCCCGTCCGGCAGCACCCCGGCGGCGTCAATCGCTGCGTTGCTGTTCGGCCAACTCTCGCGCCAGCGGCCCACTGGATCGTAGTTTTCCAGCACGAAGCCGAGGGGATCGATGCGGCGGTGGCAGACCGCACAGGATGCCTCTCGAGTGTGGGCCGCGAGCAGTTCTCGGGGCGTAGTCGCCCCCTGCGTGTCAGGTGTCAACGCAGGCACGTTTTTCGGCGGTGGAGGAGCCGGCGTACCGAGAATGTTTTCCAGCACCCAGACGCCGCGAATGACCGGCTGCGTATCAACCCCATTGGCGGTCGCCATCAGAATTGCTGACTGCCCCAGCAGGCCGCCGAATCGATCCCCCCGGGGCATGCTCAGCCGCTGGAACTGTTTTCTTTGTGACTCGGTCAGCGGTGGATCTGCCTCGCTGACCTCCGGCGGCGTCAGTCCGTAATTCCGCTCGACGAATGCCGGGGTTGAGAACGTAAAGCCGGGGTCAATGAATGTCTCCATTGGCAGATTCTTGGTCAGCATCTCGGTGACAAACCGCTCGGTTTCCTGCTTGGCAAGCCGGACGTCTGCCTCATCAAAACGAAACTTTGGGTCGGGCATGATGCCGGCCAGCGTTCGGGTTCCCAGCCACTGCCCGACGAAGCTGGTGATGAGCGGATCGTTCATCCGCTTCGGCAGCAGCCGGTTTGTTTCCCGCTGCAACACCCAACCTTCTGCCAGCCGGCTGCGAGTTGCCAGATCGATCAGCGTCGCATCGGGCGGGCCTTGGGTGAGGAAATACGACAGGCGACTGGCCAGATCAAACTGGTCAAGGCGTCCCGCGGAATCCACTGGCCCAAGCCCCCGGTAGAGAAACCGCGGCGACACCAGAATGTTCCGCAGCAGCAGATGCAGACCTTCATCAAGCGAATGTCCCTCGGCCCAATGGTCGGTCGCGATTGCCATGAACTGGTCAACCGTTGCTTCATCGACTGGCCTGCGGAACGCTCGCGGCAGCAGGGTTGTCAGCATGCTCCGTGCAACGGCTTCCGGAGTTTCTGACGCCGTTTCAGTGCCGAGGAGACGCTGCCTTAGCGTCACCCGACGGCGATCGGCGGGACTCTCAATCCGCCGGCTCGGGCCGTCCACTTTCACGCTGTGAATTTGAAGGGCAGGGCCCCGCTCGTGATAGAAGTGGCAGAGGGCGTCGGCCAGATTAGCGGTGGCATCGAACGAGCGGAACCGGGCGAGCAGCGCTTTGGACTTCTCCGAATCCAAGGTCGCCTCACCGAGATCAAGCGTCGGGTCGGCCCAGTACCGGGAAACGATATCCCAGCCGTTGCGGCCACGCAGCCGAGTTGTCGCCGGCCGCTTGGGATTTCCTGAGGGAAACACCGCCTGCTGCCAGGCCGCCAGAAACCGTTTGTCGGCCGCAAACCAGCCTTCCATCTGATCGGCCAACTCATCAAATTCATGGGTCATTTCGGCGTTCGCCCAGCGGAACAACAGGGTTTCGCCCTCATACAACTCTGCCTCGAAGCTGAAGCTTTCGGGGGAATCACCAGCGACCTCAAGTGTCTGCAGCAGCCTGAAGGCGGAAACCTTTGAACGGTCGGTAGCCGTCACCGGCCGGGCGTAGACCTCAAGCAACATTGGGCCCGAAAAAGCCTGGCCTGCCGCTGATGTGAACTGAGAGGCGGAGACCTCGACTGCGTAGCAGCCTGAGTCCTTGATTTCAATTCGGCTCGGCCAGGTGCAGCTTCGCATCACATCGACCGACCGCGAGACGAGCCGGAGAGCATCGCCATGGACGGTCGCGGCCGAAAAGCTGAGGACCATGTCATCCGGGCCAGCCTCCCAGCGGCGGGCCAGCAGCGGCGGCCGGGGTGGCGGAAAGAGTTCATCAGCTACCAGCCGGGCAGACTCGCGGTACGCCTCAATGTGAGCCGGCGAGACCGCCAGAGACGCAGCCTGATTGTCAAACCCGTGGCCAACCGAATCTGAGGGAAAGCCCGCCGGCAGTTTGAAGCTCGAAAGCCCGAACAGCGTCCGCACCGTTCGCAGGTATTCATCGCGGCTGAGCCGACGGGGCGGTGTGCCTCCGATCGTGATCTGGTCACAGAGTTGCCCATCGACGAACGTCCAGAGGGCCTTTCCGGCAGCAGCCGGCAGCCGGGGTTCTTCGGGCGGTGGCATCCGGCCCTCATCGAGTACCCCGGCTACCCGTTCCCAGAGTTCTCGCGATTCGGGGTCAGCAAAATTGATGCTGGAATGATCGAGATCGACATCCGCCGCCGGGCTCGCCCCTGAATGACAATCCAGACAGTGTTCCACCATGATGGCGCGAACCGTCTCTGGGATCGGCACCGGTCCGCTGGCTGCGGCGATTTGGCCCCTCACCCCGACAGCCATTGCCAGGCTGCCAGAGGTGAACAGCCAGGCCGCAGCCAATCGCCGCGGCCGGCTCCACCGGCTCATAAAAGCACCTCGTTCATGCTGCCCGTGGCGGTCGAAAACCGATCGACCTCCATGCCCAGTCGCTGCATCAGCGTGATGTAGAGATCGCCCAACAGGGCCGCGCCGGGTTTCGATTGGTCAACAGCAATGTGTCTGCCGTGACGCATGCCACCGCCAGCCACAAGTGTCGGGAGATTCCGGTTACTGTGCCGGCTGGCGTCACCCATGCCGGTACCGACCAGCACAATCGTGTCATCCAAGAGCGAGCGGCCGTCGGGCAGTTGCTTGGCCGCCAGTTGTTGCAGGAAGCGAGCGAGGCAGTGGATGTGCCCGGTCTCGATGGCGACCAGATCCCGAATCATGACCGGGTCGTTCCCGTGATGGGAAAGACCGTGGTAGCCTGCAACCAGTTGGCGACCATCGAGGGAAAAGACCTGGCCGAGTCCATGCAAAAACAGGGTGGCCACTTGTGTCGATTCAGTTTCGAGCGCAAGCGCGACCAGATCGTAAAGGACCTCCTCAGCCTCCAGTTGGAGGTTCGGCGTGATGGGGTCGTAGTCGGGCAGCTCATAGTCAGGCTGCGGAACTGGTTCTGCGGTTGCCAGAATCTGTCTGCCCAGCCGTTTCTCGACCGTTCGTAAGGACTCGAAATAATCGTCCAGCCGACCGCGGTCTGCGGCTGGCAAACCGCGGATCAGCCGCCGGGCATCCTGCTGGACGGCATCGAGCGAACTGCGACCGCTGGCCAGGAGGTACTCAGTCCGGGCCTGGTCAGCGGGTGAGGCAAATAGTTTGCGATACAGCACGCTCGGTCGGGCAATCATCGGTAGCCCAGTACCGCGGCGGGTGAAACTCATTGCTCTGGCTCCCTCACCTGACCCCGCTGTGAGTTCGATTGAGGGAAAGCGGCTCTGCTGGCCGATGGCATCGGCAATCATCTGGTCGAGCGACCAGCTGCCCGGCTGGGTTCCGCAGAGAAAATTACTCCAGGAGTCATGGCCATTCGCGGCCCGATGGTCGAGGCCAGAGAAGACGGTGAACTGGTCGCGAAGAGTAGCCAGCGGCGTCAGGGTTGGCGGGAGAACATAGTCTGCCCCCGACTGCTGCGGCAGGAACGCCGGCTGGTGCCAGCCAAGATAGGTCCCAACCGCAATAAAATTCCTTGGCTGGGTACGGACCACCGGCGCCGCAACCCCGAATGCCTCAAGGGCTGGCAGGGCAAGGGTGGCGACGCCAGCCCGCAGTACCTGCCGACGAGGCAGACCGCGGGGGGTGGCGATCCCGGATGATGCTTGGTGCATGCTGGAGGTCCTCCGGGCGGGCTGTGTCCGTTGTTGATGCCAGTTGCTTGACGCTTCATCACCGTTCCAATCGTACGCAAGATTGGTCAGCGTGGGTGGGGAAGATCCTGCCGGAAAACGGGTCTTTCTTCACTTTTGCGGCGTATGCGCGAGACCCGTGGCAGCAATCTTGTCCGCATGTCGAAAACAGCTGACGCATGACGCGAGGAACACCCGGAATTTTTCTTCTTTTTTGCGTCATCTTCGCAGGAACGGGTACAACCGCCCGCATGACACCCCAAACCAGACTCATGCACCAGCCGCTCATTGCGGTGCTGGTCCCTGCCAGCACCGGCTGGGGCCGCGGCATCATCAGTGGGGTCGCGGCCTACGCCAATCGACATGGCCCCTGGCATCTCTACGTTGAGCCGGAAGGGGAACGCCGGGGGCTCCCGCACGGCTGGCAAGGGGACGGTGTCATCGCGCGGCTCTCCACGCCTGCCGTCAGTAAGGCGATAATCGGGCTCGGCTGTCCGGTGGTGAATGTCTCCGGCATTGAGCTTGACGCCCTCCATCCACAGCCGCCGCGGGTCAGTTACGACCTTCGCGCCACCGGCACGCTGGCCGCTGAGCACTTTCTTGATCGGGGCTTCCGGCACTTTGCCTACGTCGGCCCTCCAAAACTCAGCTATGTCCGCGAACACCGTGAAGCCTTCACGGCCGCCCTCGACCGGGCCGGCCAGACCTGCCACCTCCATGGCCTTGGTGCTGGCCTTGAAATCACTGGCCGGCCCAGCCGCCTCGTCGAATGGGTGCATGCACTGCCTAAACCGGTGGGCGTGCTGACCTGGGCGGCGATCCAGGGTCGATCGGTGATCGACGCCTGCCGCCGGGCAGGGCTGTTCATGCCGGAGGACGTCGCAGTGCTCAGCGGCGTCGATGACCCGCTGCTCTGTGAGGCCAGTCAGCCACAACTCTCAGCGATTGCTGTGAATGCTGAGCAGATCGGTGAAACAGCTGCTGAGTTGTTGCAGCTGCTGATTGAGCAACGGCCGGCGCCATCGTTGCCTATCCGGATTCCTCCGCTGGGC
>Ga0209986_10004718_pt1 | contig 11488 bp, 13 predicted proteins | sample BlataG_FD_183168 | JGI IMG/M metagenome (GOLD analysis project Ga0209986, IMG submission 183168) | Deep subsurface microbial communities from Black Sea to uncover new lineages of life (NeLLi) - Black_00105 metaG (SPAdes) (version 2) | ecosystem: Environmental > Aquatic > Marine > Oceanic >...
ATTCATCTTGATAAAAGACTAATTATATCAATTTCTAAGAGGATTAGAAGGACACTCACAACCAAGGCAATTAAAGTAAGGTAGATGAGATTTCTTTCAACTCTGTGAATCAAACCTAGATCTTGCAGGCTGAGAATGCTCTCTAAAGCGTTGCTGTGAGAGTCAATTAGTGATAGTTCACGAGAAATGTTACTGATAGCATGATCTAGAGTCTCCCGGATCTCATCTGTTGTTTCGATCTCTAGTGCTAGTCCTTCTCGTATGCTAAGCATTAATTCTCTCTGAGACCAGAGAATTCTTTCAAGAGTCGATATCTCTCTCTTAAGTTGAAAAACCGACCTACTAATGCTTCTATCAGCAGGGTTAGCCAAGGCTTTCTGCTCTAGCTTGTCAATACTCTCTCTTAACGCCATCACCACATCAAGGTTTCCATTGGTTATCTCATGAAACAACCGACCTACGATAAACGATAAACTGATATTCCCTCCAGAGACTCTTCCAATGCAATTTCTAAAAGTTTTCATCGCTCTCTTCACAAGCTTGGAGGAATCGCGACCTCTTACAGTTAGAAGAGTCCTCTCTTTCACAAAAAGGTAGATTGGATGCTTCTCCAACCTTTCTTCAAACACTGTGTAGGGAATTGAGAATAGGATGAAGTCATCCACCCTTTCGGGTTGTTGGAATATCCTCTGCGTCTGGAGATCCTCTAGAATTTTGTCTTCTTTAACAAGCCCGGCAAAGAGCTTTAACTCCTTGTTGTCTGGCTCCACAAAGTCCATCCAAACCAAATCAGCTTCTCTCCTCAGAGTTTCCACCTCTTCCAGTGAAGCAACGTCTCTAGCCAAAATTTCATTCGCTCCAGTTACGGTGTACATCCATATCATTTGGTTCCGTTCTCCAAGGCACTCTCTACAAATCTCAAAGGGTATAATAAGTTACTTTCGTAGAGTTTAGAGGCAATTGCTGAATAAGGTAAGAAGCCATGCAGAGCGTGCAGTTAGGGAGCCTCGAATGAAGTGCTTATTGAGTTGCACCTGATCTGCCGCGCACACTAAAACAATCATAGCTGTTACGTAAACGATTAACTACGCTTTCCGAATTGGATGTGATCAGAATGCAGAAAAAGATGGTTGTCTCTTCCCAAGTTGTAGCGTTGGTAGCGGTCTTTGCAGCGTTGAATGTGATTTCTGACTCATTTATGATTCTGCCCGAATATTCTTCTGGTGTATGGTCCAGCTGGAATTTTTTGCTTGAGCCAATCACCGGGATCGCGCTTGGGCCTCTGCTAGGATTTGCAGCAACCCTCACAGGGGTTATGGTGGGTCACTACATCCTCTTCATAGACATTTATGAATTTGTTTTTACAATAGGTGCGCCGATAGGAGCTATGGTTTCAGCATTGCTTTTCAAGGGGAGATGGAAACCTGTCTTGGCCTTCTATGTAGTATCTTTAGCGGCCTATTTCATGTCGCCAGTTGCGTGGCAGCTTCCTCTCTGGGGAATGTGGGACATTTATGTTGTTTTTTCGCTTCTGTTGATGTCGATTCTCCTTATTGAGAAAGGGTGGTGGAGATCGGAGCCTAAGAAGCTGCCGCTTGTTCTCGCTGTCGCCGCCCTTGTAGGTCTAGAAGCTGATGTATTGTTCCGAATCTTCATTCTTGTTCCAATGCAAGGATACAGCTTCTTTTATGGATGGGATGCTGGATTTTTGCAGTCAGTGTGGACCTTGGGAGCAGTCCTTACGCCTATAAAGGTGGCTCTCTCAACCGTCGCAACAGTGATAATTGGACAGCCATTACTCAGAGTGTTAAGGAAAGTCGAATTCCATAGCAATCATTGAAACGCTGCGTGTACGATTCCATAGACTCGTCTAGCTAGTCTCATAGATTTTTCCATAGCAGATTCTCTTGTCCTTTCTGTAGTAACAACGGAACACAAGGGTTCCCCATCTTCTACAATGGCTCTAGGCAGAGGCATGTCTCTTACTCCACTGAAACCACTGAGGGCAGGAACCAATGAACGGTGACGAGCATATAGGATTAGCCTAATGCAGACCTTCGACGACGACGCATTTTTCCATGAAGGAAGAAAACCGTTGATGCAAGCATCCAAATGTGCCTTCACCAAATTTATTCCCAGAAACTTCTCAACGCACTCCAAAGTTCCTTGAAAGCGAGGGTTTACTTCAACTACATATGGAGAACCGTGTTCGGGAACAACTAGATCTATTCCGTTTGACCCTAACAGATTGAAATGCATTGTTATTCTCTGAACTAAGTTGACGCATTTCTTTAATGCTTCTTCATCAAATGCTGCAGGAACGGTATTGCCACAATACCCAAAGGGTTCCTTCTGACCAACCTCCTGCATTCCTAGCAGCTGCTCATTCAATGTGAGAATAAGGGATGTCTTGCCTGTGGAAACAAAAGACACACTCATGTGCTTGCCTATAATGTATTCTTGAATTAGAATCCTGGGAGGAAAGGGGGCGATTCGTTGTAGAATTTCATCCAGTTGAGTCTTGCTTGCTGCTAGTCTAATTCCTGAGCCCCCAAGACTTCGAAGAGGCTTCACTAAAACAGGGTATCCTATGTCTTTAGCAGCTTGTTTCGCCTCTTCAGCAGTCTCTACCAATGTTGTATCCGGATGGTTTATCCCAAGTTTTCGAATTTGATTGAAGAACTCCACTTTACCACGTACACTTCTGATTGTTCTTGGATGGTTGCCAATTATTGGAGCCAACTTGTTGAGCTCTAAGAGAGTCTTTTGGGAGTCTTCTAAGCCTGAAGCTAGAAAGATCCCGTCAATTCTGTGCCTCGCGAGGATTTCTCTTGCCAGAACCAAGAATTTGTCTGGAGAGAAGTCCGTTTCAAGGCGACCACAGGATTCTCCCGCTTTTTGCGTCACAATTGACAGGGTTGACTCGCAGGTTTTCTGGAGATCTTGATCCCCGAAGAAGTCGACAGCGAACACTTTGAACCCTGCCCTCCTTGCTGAATGAGCTAACGCAACCGCGTCCAAGCCTATGATTAAGATGTTCTTCAAGTCCACATCTTTCAGGTAACTAACCTCCACATTCTATGCAGTGCTCATCGAAACGAATCTCTCAACCAACCTTGCACAAAGCTTAGCTCTAAATAGTTATGTAGTTGAGAGAAGAAATTAAACTCTTAAAGATGCATGCATGCATTATCTGCCAAAATGAAGGAGTATTATTATGTGCCCTCCAAATTTGAAAGCTAATAAGGGAGAAGAGAAGCCAAGATTTTGGTTTCTTGAACATAGAGCAGATGCATACATTGCAGCTCAAGGTAGAACTCTGGAAGAAGCTTTTGAGAATGCAGCTCTTGCCACCTTTGAAGTGATGACGGAAACCGATAAGGTGAAACCAGAGTATGAAGAGTCAGTGGAAGTTGAGGGCTTCGACAAGAAAGCATTACTCTATAATTGGCTGGAGGCACTACTAGTAAAGTTCGAGCTGACGCAGAACCTATACAGAAAATTCAAGATACAAGACATTGAAAAGATCCCTTCTGGTTTACGGCTGAAGGCAACGATCTACGGAGAGAGATTCGACCCTAAGAAGCATCCGCAGAAAGTCGGGGTTAAAGCTGTAACTTATCACCAAATGATGATCGTACAGAAGCCTGACGAGGTTATAGTGAAATTCATCCTAGACATTTGAATGCATGCATGCACTGTTCACCTTAGATAGCTAATAGTCACGGGGCTTTCGCGAGGATCATAAAGATTCCTAGCAAAACTAGGGCTAATCCACTTACACTAAAGAATAGGGGAAAGACTAAATCAGGGCTTATTAACGTACTATAAATAATAATAGCTCCAATTAAGATTATCAATAGCGCAAAAAATTTTTCTACAATAACGAAGCCCGCTGATTCTCCTTCTATACCACTCATATCCTACACCTGAGCAACTAGAGGTCAGATAGGGTAAACCCAAGTTCTATTTTAACTTTCTTACATTCACCTACTTAGTTTCTTCGAGTTTGGCTGGTAAGTATTCGTCGACGATGTAGGTAAGACCGTAACGGCTGAAAGCTTCTTGCTCTGCCTTCTTTCGGATTTTCAAGAAAATCTTTATCTCCCGCTGCCATAATTCGTCTTTATACCGCGGATCTCGCTGCAGTTCATGCAGTCTCTTTATGTCAACCTCCGTCAAAGGAGCGCTTGGCAAATCATAGTCTACTATGTCAGTAGCCCAAACTCCGCTCCAAACAGCATCGGGCGTTGTGAGGTCTCTGAGGTGGGCGGCGTTGGCTGAACCAGATATTATGACCATGGCGATGTGCATACCCCACGGATCCGCGTCTGTGAAGATGTATACAGGTAACTCTAGTTCTTTATTGAGTCTGTGGATGAAGTGGCGAGTAGCTCGGGGAGCTTGTCCCGCGGTTAGAACGAGCAGGGCGTTGAACTTTCCATGTACGTTCTCCTCAACGAATCTTGTGAATAAGCCGCCTTTCTCGATTGCAAAGACTTTGTCTGCGCTTGTCTTCACGAACTCGCTGTAAGTCAATGCAGGGCCAATCATTAAACCGTCTGGGTGCGATGTGAGGTTCATCCGTTTCCCCTCGTATCCTGGAACGTTGTATTCTATTGTTAGATCGCCGAAGATAGCTGAACGTTCCTCTGGAAAGACGTTAAAGTCTTCTCTAGCAAGGCCGATGACCGTTTCCAAATCTGTGATCACGTTGTCAGATTCTGACTGGTCTTTGAAAGACATTTGATAGGCTTGGGCGGAGTAATACACGTCTCTGAGAGTTGAGGTCTTACGTTGAGTTGAGAGTTCATGAGCAAAGAAGGCAGTCCAAACAAGCTGTGATAAGGGACGGATGTGACGGATGTTTCTAGCACTTCGCTTGACGAATCGTTCTCCTAAAACATATTGGCGTAGATCTGGGTTGTAGCGTATGTTCTCAATTGAACGGCTAGGCATCTTTACCCATGGGAACTCGCCTTGTTCCATCTGGTCATAAAGCCTTTGCCCAAGTTTCTCCAAGTTGGCAACGGTTTCTTTCTTCTTCTTCACTGCTGAGGCGCTGTCATCCTGTTGTTTTTCATCCACTTGTATTCACACTCCTTAGCAGTTTCTCGATCTCAGGTTGTCTTTCTCTGCCTGCTAGCTCTGTGGAAAATTTGGCGATTTTGGGAAGGTACTTGGAGAAGACGCTTAAACGTCTTTTCTCTCTCTCAACGTGTTCACGTTTTGACAGAAAACGCTGAAGGCCTCTAGCTACCTCTCGCAGCCCGTTTTGGATCTCTCTCTTAATTTCTGGTCTGTCAGCGATGAATTCTTTGCCCACAGTCTTGTAGGGTATTTTGGTGCTGCAGGTATGGACTAGTACTGCTATTGGCATATTTGGAGACACTTTGTATCTTCTCCAGTTCATACTTTTGATTACCCGAAATGCAACATCACTAGCCTCATCATACAGAAGAGGAATGCGATTTGCAAAACGATAAAGAACAAAGTCGCCTCCCTTTGGGATTTCTCCTCCATAAGCAATTGCGGTCTCAACGATGAACGGGTGCCCCGCATATGTTGACGGTTTGCGCTGACAAACAATCGTAAGCTCCGGTTTTAACTCCTTCAGAATTCCAGCCGTTAACAGATCCTTTCCAAGAGGCGATAGACAGGCTGCGCTTGGCGGTCGGAACTCCTCGAAACGCTTCAGCATCTGCACGAATCTCACGATTTCTTGTGGATTAAGCTTCTTCGGGTTCCTCGTCTTTGGTATGCCGGAGAATTCGAGAAACTTTTCGGCGATTCTCTCGCTGACTCTGTGAAAGTGGGCAGACATGAAATCCATCATCTTTTGATGTGGCGTTACCCGCATGAGACGCTTCACTATTTCCACATCCACTCCATATGGATGGGGCAAAGTTTCTTTCGGAGATGGTGGCATCTTCTCAGTCACTCGAGTAAATTTGAATAGGCGTCCTTTTGGATCAATAAAGGTGATATTAGCGTAAGGATTCACCAATGCTGTTTGCTTCAGGTATTCAAGAATCTTAGGCATAGCACGAAAATAGTCGCCTTCGAGAGAAAACTCAACAATAGTCCCATGCCACTGTTCCTTGTTCAACAGGACTCTACGCTCAAGAATGATAGGTTTGTTCCTTTGGATGTCGATCATTACCCTGTAAATGTAGACTTTTGTTGAACCTGTACTAGAGACTATACGGGCTGCCTTGTGAGTTGTGATCTGCCCGTAGAGGACCGCCATTGTACCTCCAAGACCAAAAGTTCCTCTTGATTGCTTCAACTTGTATTTGGACCCAAACAAAACCTGGCCGAAGGCAGAGGGAATGTGACGTGATACAATTCCTGACCCGTTGTCTTCAACTCGCAACTTGTAGATTTCTGATTCCTGTTCATTTTCCTCGAAGGTTAGGCGAACGTAAATGTCTGGTGGGATGGCTGCGAGTTCGGCTGCGTCAAGAGAGTTTTCTACAAGCTCTCTTACAGACGCGAATACAGCTCGAGATGGATTAGTGAACCCGGCTATGTCTCGATTGCGATAGAAGAAGTCGGCAGGGCTGATCTCTTCGAATGTTTGGGTCACTATACCACCTTCTCCATTTTCTCCTATGGATGACCTATATGTGTAACATGTTAGAATTATGTCTTTTCACATCAAAAGGAACAACTTTTCAGTTGACAAGCTCAAGCTTTTTTGACGCGATCAGATAAAATCCCTTTATGGACCTCAGATTAAATGATTTGGAGTTGTGGATTCCGCGGACTATTCAAGTTGTTTCGTAGGGTTTCTTCCATAGCTCCATCTTATCCTTCTTCAACTCTCTCCTTTTCGCGTGTAAGAATCTATACACGGAAGTATGTAAACGACCGCGAATGAACATTTCGATGGCTTGCCTGGCGATTTCAGCTTCTTTTATGGTGCCGATGATGCTAATTGTATGGCCAAAGATTGATACTGAAGTGTCCGTTAGCTCCTCGATAAGCCTCCTCGTTCTTCCCTCTCTGCCAATTATTCTCCCACTCAAACGTTTGATATCAGAATCCGACTTTCCCACGTAGTCTCTGAGATCAACAATAAGGAGTAAACTATCCTCGTCGTGTAGGAGCCTGCTTGCTTTTTCCGGAGAGAACCCTCTCCCAATAGCTAGAACTACTTCCTTAGCTCTAAAAAGCGTTGACGGATCAGTTGTTTCAGGGTTAAGACTTATGTTGACACCACCACCATCGCTGTCAATGTCAAGTTTGACTCCGAGACTCTTTTCGATGAGTTTCTTTGTACCAGCGTTTGGACCAATAAGAACGCCAACGCGGTTCTTCGGGATCTTTACGAAGGTATTAGGTCTAGACATCTTCCACTACTTTCCTATATGCCTCATCAGTTGAAAGGACTTTAACTCCTTGTTTCTTGAAATATCTGTGGAGATTCTGCAGGTCTCGTTTTAGAAATGTGGTTGCCATCGGGTGGGAGAGCAACACGGCTTGGGCCATGTCAAAGATGACGGGTCTACCTCGCCACACCATAATGTTATATTCACTTATATCTCCATGAATCAACTTTGACTTTTGATAAAGCTTTCTAACATACGCTAGGAGCTCGTTGTAGATTCGTTCAGGGTTCTTAGGTGGCAACTCTTTCAGGTTCGGAGCAGGAATACCATTCTTCCCAATGAACTGCATGACTAGCACGTTTTTCTTGACTACGAATGGTTTAGGAACTTTAACTTTTGCCTTTAGAGCTAATTTTAAATTTTTGAATTCTTTTAATGCCCAAGCAAACACGATGGATCGGGTTTCACGTTTAATGTGGGTGAATCTCGGGTCGCCAAGAATGTAACGGAGTTTACCTTTTTTGAATTCAGATGCTACTGTTAAGTAGATTTTAATGGCTAACTCTTTTCCTTCGCGATCCGTTCCCCAGTAGATTCTCGCTTCTTTTCCAGCCTTAACTACACCATGGATTTCATCAATCACGCCTTTGTTTAAGAGTCCATAAATCGTCATAAGAGTTGACTTGTCAAATACTTCTTCCAAAACTTGGTAATCTTCACTTCTCTTTTTTTTCAGCAACTGCTCGGTTTCATACCGCTTCTCTTTCTGCTCAAGCCTTTTATCCACTCGTTCGCGATAAGCCACCAAGATTACCCTCGATTAAACGGTCAACAAACCTTTCTTGCGAAGAGCGTGCGCTTGAGCTCTAGTGTAACGCCAAAAGATGTCGCCCCTCTTATCGCGTTGGAAATCCCAAGGCGAAACTAGAACCACATCACCTTCCCTAATCCAAACTCGTCTTTTCATCTTCCCCCTTATACGACACAGGCGTTCATGTCCATCTTGGCATTTCACCATAATCCTGTCGTAGCCTAACATCTTCTGAGCTATACCTACTATGTCGCCTGGTGCAGGCAAAACTAGCTTTCTGAGTGTTTCTTCGCTCAGAATTTTCTTCTTTCCCAAGCAGCCACCTTCTCAGAAATAGATGGTGCCTTGATATTTATGTTTGTGCATATACATCAGTGAGTCCTCGTCAGTTTTCAAGCCGCAAGTTCAGAGTTTTTGCGATATGTCTATTTCAAGGTACAAAAACAGCCGCTGCAATCACAGTTGTCCACAAACCGTCTTTATCGCCTTTTGCAGATTTCGTGATATTAGTCGTTTTGATGATAAGCCCGCTCGTCTTGAATAGCTGTTTCCTCTCGTCCCAAGCCGTCTCAGGATCGAAGGGGATACCCATAGTCGTGGCAAGCATGGTTGCTGCCAAATCTTCAGCGTAGTCTCCTGCCACTTCATTTGTTTGTCCATTGGAGAAGTGTTCAGAGAGATACCCGTAGCTTTCTTTTTCAGAGGGGATGGCAACCCCTATTGACGCAGCAATCATCCGATGTGGTTCATTTGTAGAGTTCTTTGCCATTACAGCAAAGGTGATCTCCCCTGGCTTTATCATACTCAAGCCTTTCTCTCTTGAGATGAGTTTGCAGGATGGGGGGACAATGCTGGAAACATTCACTATGTTGCAGTGGTGGATTCCGGCGCTCCTTAGCGCTAACTCGAAGGAGGGCAGATACTCTTTGTGTCTGCCTTCTCCTTTCGTCAGGAAGAAATGCTCCGGAATCATTTATCCAGCCCAATCAAGAACAGGGTTATTAGTCTTTTGGTGGAGGAAGCTGGTCATGTTTGCTCGAAATCTTATCATCCAGTGTTTAGAGTCATAGTTCTTGATATGGTGTTACTTGCATCTTAGATTTGGGTGCGTGTTTGAGGACTTAAAACTTCACTATCTGAGCATGGGGAACGCCGTTAATCTTCAAGACAGCGTCCGGATGCACCAAGCCTTTCTCAACTGCCTCTTTCACGATTCTCTGCCCCACCATGTTTACAACAGTTGACTTCTCAATCAAATCCACAGCTTCTTGCACACTGACTAAGGAGCCTTTGTAAAATTCTTCACGAACTTGGAAGACAATGTTACCATGTTTCAAGGTTTTGCCTAGAATGTTCTCGTCGCAGATGGCTAAGAGAACGCGTTTGCTCTGTTTCCACAGCTTAATGTAAACATTCAAGGTTTTCGCTTCTGCGTACTAGATAAGTTTAACTGATGACTTAGCTCCACAAGCTTGGCATTTTAGGAAGGAGAAGCGTTTCTCTTTCACGATCTCCGTGTCTGGGCGATTGCAGACTGGGCAAATGACAAAGTTGTCAATGTAGTTTTTCAGCAGATGTTCAAAGGTGTCATTTGTGAATTTGCCTTGAAAAGTGACGCGGGTCTCTTCCAAGTTGCCTGCAGTTGCCATCTCATTTGTTAGGAACTTCATCAGGTGTTGAGGGTTGCGGTTCAACGCATTTGTAATTTCCTTGAAGTTAGGGATGATTGTGCGCGTGCGCCCTTGAATAAAAGAACGGACACGTGGGATTTCAAAACGTTCTCCTGTACTCTTCTCTTTTGGAAGTTTAGCTTGAGCCCTTTTCAATAACTCTTCGTAACTCTTCATTGTTTGTGCTCCAAGGTCAATTGTAAGAAGAAGAGAAGGGGGATTTAAAAACTTTGAGAAGCCATAGTGGAATACAGCATTTGTGCGATCTTCCTCATAAGTAGATTGAGGATTACCAATCAAGCCTGTGTGGGTTAGAGGTTCAGCTAAGATATTAGAGCCTTAAAAGACTTAAGGATGTGTTGCGAGAGAATTCTTAGTTCCCGCTGGTGTAGAACCTGGTTGAATCAAAATCGCATCCTTACATTCCGAATTCGGAGCCAAAAACTAAACAGTGTATGATGAAGGAATTGGGGATAGAATCCATCGATGAACTGTACTTGGATGTCCCTGAGCAGTTCAAGCTGAAGCGGAGGTTAGATTTGCCTAGCACAAAATCAGAAAGTGAAGTTAAACGCCACATAGAGTCCCTTCTAGCTAAGAATACTACCAGCCAAAGTATGCCCGTCTTCTTAGGAGCTGGATGCTGGCCCCACTACGTGCCTGCAGTTACTGGAAGCATAATCCAGCGAACTGAACTTCAAACGTCATATACACCTTATCAACCTGAAATATCTCAAGGAATGCTGCAATTGCTCTTCGAGTACCAAAGCCTCATCTGCGAACTGACAGGCATGGATGTAGCGAACAGTTCCTTATACGATTGGGCTTCAGCTTTGGGGGAAGCTGCGCGAATGGTCACCCGTCTAACTGGTCGCAAAGAGATTCTTGTCCCTCAAATTATCCATCCTGAACGCTATGCTACCTTAAGAACATATATTGAACCAGCAGGCATTCAAGCCGAGAAAATTGGCTATGAAGAGGATACAGGACTACTCAACCTCGAAACTTTGGAGAATAAGGTTTCTGAGAAGACTGCAGCTGTTTACATCGAAAACCCTTCTTACTTGGGTTTCATTGAGACTCAAGGGGAAGAAGTTGCGAAGATCGCCCACGATCATGGAGCCTTATTCATCGTCGGGGTTGACCCCATCTCACTTGGCGTTCTCAAACCACCTGGAGATTATGGTGCAGATATTGTGATTGGAGAAGGTCAACCGTTGGGAAATAACATGAACTTTGGGGGACCTTTGTTGGGAATCTTCGCTTGCAGTGGAGAGATGGGGATGATTAGGCAGCTTCCAGGACGGGTTGTCGGATTAACTTCCACTGAAGATGGAATGGACAGAGGGTTCTGTATGGTCCTTCAAACTCGCGAGCAACATATACGGAGGCACAAAGCTACCTCCAACATCTGTAGTAACGAATCTCTCTGTGCGGTTGCTTCCGCCGTTTACTTGGCGTTACTTGGACCAGTTGGCCTGAGAGATTTGGGAGAAACAATTTTGCTCAGATCTCATTACGCAATGAAGCGCTTGTCAGAGATTGAAGGCCTCAAAACACCGATCTTCCAATCCTCTCACTTCAAAGAGTTCACAGTGAACTTTGGCGAATTGGAAGTTCACGAAGTACACAATAGACTGCTTGAACGTAATGTTCACGGCGGAAAGGATATC
>Ga0209986_10004719_pt1 | contig 11488 bp, 10 predicted proteins | sample BlataG_FD_183168 | JGI IMG/M metagenome (GOLD analysis project Ga0209986, IMG submission 183168) | Deep subsurface microbial communities from Black Sea to uncover new lineages of life (NeLLi) - Black_00105 metaG (SPAdes) (version 2) | ecosystem: Environmental > Aquatic > Marine > Oceanic >...
ACCGGAGGATGCGCGTGAGAAGCTAGACGCCGGGGCATCGCTCGTCCAGGTCTACACCGGACTGGTCTACCGCGGACCGGGCCTGGTGAGTGAGATCCTGGAAGGAGTTCGATCGCAGCACATTTGATATTAAATGTGATGTGGATAGTTGTGGAAATTCGACAAGTAATATGTCAATATAATTATGATGGATTAATTATTTAAACCCGAAGGGTCTCAGTGTATTCTGCTAAATGGGGAAGCCTTCTGAAAGACCCTTCGGGTTTGGTTTCCAATTCTCTAGAGATGAATCTGTCTTTTTGATGGGTGATGAAGCGCTCCTGTTATTTTGTTCAAAATTCATGGTGTGTTGTAAAATCGGTTTCCATAAAAGCGGGGATTGAGGGAGGACCCTTCGGCTTGCCAATCTAGACTGATTTCGCCAAGGTTGGGTAATCACTTGTGGTGCACAGTTCTATCCAGCAACTACTGTGGCTATAAGGTGACTGTACTATCAAGGGGACTTTTTTCCGCGGCAATACGACCAATGCATCGGTGAGTTGAGGAGACGGCTGTGCCAAGACGAGGTATTCGTTACCGTAAATCGATTTCACTGGCTGGCATATTGGTAGTGTTATTCCTGCTGGCGCTATACGCCCTGTTCCATATCCAGCCCCTGCCTGAGCCAACTCCAATACCTTCTGAGGCAGTCTCAAGTGGCGGTTGGCATACAGTTTATTTCACCGATCCCACCGACCCATCAGCCTCAACGTTCCGCGGAGGCCCGGATTCAAACTTGGTGAAGGATATAGACGAAGCCCGATACTCTGTCGATATTGCGATATATCGCCTTGACCTGTGGAGTGTCCGCGATGCACTCATACGCGCACACCGACGGGGCGTGACGGTGCGCTTGGTTACCGAAAGCGACCACATTCTCGAGGCTGAAATCGAAGACCTGGAAGCGGCGGGCGTTCCTGTGCTGGGTGATCGACGGGAACATTTGATGCACCACAAGTTCGTTGTCATCGATGGGTTGGTGGTCTGGACTGGATCGATGAACTTTACCGTCAGTGGTGCTTACCGCAACAACAACAACCTGATCAGAATCCGCTCAAGCCGGGTTGCGCAAAATTACACCCGCGAATTCGAGGAGATGTTCGTAGAGAATCGCTTTGGTGCGCTCTCAAAACCGAATACACTGTATCCCAAAGTCACTGTAGATGGGATCCTTATAGAGATCTACTTCTCACCTGATGACGGTGTTGCTACCAGGCTTGTCGATATCATGCGCAATGCAACGTCGAGCATTGATTTTTTGGCCTATACTTTCACTTCGGATCTCCTGGCTGAGGTGATGATAGCTCGGGCTCAGACCGGTGTGTTGGTGCGGGGGGTGATGGAGCGTGGCCAAGCCTCCAACCCTGGTAGCGAGTATGAGCGCTTGCGTAACGCTGGTCTGGACGTACGTCTGGACGGCAATCCCGGCAACATGCACCACAAGGTGATCATCGTTGATGGTGTCTTGGTGATTACGGGCTCCTACAATTTCAGTCATACCGCGGAAGAAAGTAATGACGAGAATGTTTTGATCTTGTATGATGTAGATGTAGGGACGGAGTACTTACTAGAATTTAAACGTGTCTTTGAAGCCGCGACACCATAGCGGCTGAGGGCAAAGAGAAAGCGAGGTCGCAATGGATAACAACGGCAAATTCTATATTGGTCGAGCGTATGATCCAAAAACGAATGAGACTCTCAAACAACCCACTTTATATGATCCTGATGATCTGACCACCCATGGTGTCGTGGTTGGGATGACGGGTTCGGGCAAGACCGGCCTGGGCATCGATATCCTGGAAGAGGCTGCGCTCAAGGGACTCCCGGCGCTGCTTGTGGATCCCAAGGGCGACATTACCAACCTTCTGCTCCACTTTCCAGATTTGGCTCCCGAGGACTTCCAGCCCTGGGTCGACGCTAACCAAGCACGTAGGGAAGGTAAATCGGTGGAGCAGCTTGCGGCTGAGGTCGCTGGGGTCTGGGCAAAGGGACTGGCGAAGTGGGATATTACGCCTGGGCGCATTGCCCGAGTTCGCCAGGCGGTCGATTACGCCGTGTATACTCCGGGCTCCGATGCCGGGCTTCCGGTGAGCATCCTGGCTTCGCTTGAAGCCCCGACGATCCCTTGGGATGAACACCGTGAACTTTTACGAGAAAAGATTTCCAGCACTGTAACCGCGCTATTGGGGTTGGTGGGAGTTGATGCTGATCCGGTGCGTTCGCGGGAGCATATTTTACTGGCCAACATCTTTGAGCAAGCCTGGCGTGTGGGACGGGATCTGGACCTGCTCGAACTGATCCGCCAGATTCAAACACCACCTTTTGAGAAGCTGGGCGCGTTCGAGGTGGAGCAGTTCTACCCCTCAGAAGACCGCTTCGAGTTATCAATCGCGCTCAACAACCTGCTGGCAGCACCCGCATTCCAGGTTTGGACTGAAGGCATGGCGTTGGATATCGATGCTTTGCTCTGGACCCGAGAGGGCAAACCACGCCAGAGCGTGTTCTACCTTGCCCATCTGCCAGACAGTGAGCGTATGTTCTTCGTCACGCTGTTGCTCACTGCGATTGAGGCGTGGGTGCGTTCGCAACCCGGATCGCCTTCGCTGCGAGCGCTGTTGTACTTCGATGAGGTTCATGGGTTCTTGCCACCGGTTGCGAAACCGCCTTCCAAACCGCCGATGATGCGTTTGCTGAAACAAGCACGGGCTTTTGGATTTGGATTGTTGCTCACCACTCAGAACCCGGTTGATTTAGACTACAAAGCTCTGAGCAATGCCGGCACCTGGTTCGTTGGCAAGTTGCAGACCGAACAGGATAAGGCGCGTCTGTTGGATGGGTTGGAGGGTGTGGCTTTCGGAGAGGGTGGTTTCGAACGCGCAAAGATAGACAAGTTGATCTCAGCGCTTGGGAAGCGGGTTTTCCTGCTTCACAATGTACATGAGAGGGCGCCACAGGTTTTCCGGACGCGCTGGGCGATGGCTTACCTTAGGGGTCCGATCACACGCGCCAAATTACGAGACCTGAATGCAATGGTTGGGGCGGAGGTTCCAGAGCCCGGCGAGAAGGTTGGTGAGTCGGTAGAAGCTCCAGCAGCTCCGACCAAACCGTCTCTGGAGGATGCATCGACCACACGACCTACTGTACCCGAGAGTGTAGAAGAAGTTTTCCTACCCAACAACCTGACCGTGGCACAGGCGTTGAAGGCTTCAGCGGTGGAGGTGCCTGGGGTCAAGGTGGCGGGGTTGGTGTACAAGCCATCCCTACTGGCTCAGGCAGCGGTGCGCTATCTCGATCGCAAGGTCAACATCGACCACGAGGAGACGGTGACCGCGCTGACGGTGGACATCTCACGCAGAGGCGTAGTCCGCTGGGAGGAAATCCTGGCGCCGCGCGTGACGCCGGAATCTCTCGATCGAGCTCCAGCCCCTGAGTCACGCTTTACCGATCTTGAAGCACCACTCACAGATGCCAAGATGGTCAAAGATTTGGAGAAAGATTTTCTCGATTATGTATATCACAGCGCTGGGTTGCGACTATCATCCAACCCAACATTGAGGCTGGTGGCGGAACCAGGCGAGACGCTAGATGTGTTCAGAGGTCGATGTGCTGAGACTGCCCAAGCCGAACGAGATGTTGAAGCGAAGCATTTGAAGGATAAATACACGAAGAAGATCGAAGGCCTAAAACAGAAGCTTACGAAAGAGGAACGTAAGTTAGCCGAGGATCTAGCGGAGCATTCTGCACGGAAGTTGGAAGGCTACGTTAACATCGCAGAGGCAGGTCTAGGTTTCTTGGGTTTTGGTAGAAAACGCAGTCTATCAGCTGCTATGTCTAAGCAAAGAATGACGAGGAAAGCAAGGGATGATGTAGAAGAATCGCAGGAAGAGATTGAAGCGTTCAAAAGAGGGTTGGATACGCTTGAGGAGGAGTTGGTAGGAAAGCTTGAAGAGCTTGATGAGCACTGGGAAGATGCGTCAGCTGAAATTGAGGAGACTGTTATCACGCCCTACAAGAAGAACATTCACCTCGAGCTATTCGGCGTGGCTTGGTTCCCATATTGGCGGCTGGAGGAGGGGGAGCAGGTCATCTATATGCCGGGGTACGAGGCATAACCTTATAAGTTGCCCATCTCTTCCTTGATCGGTGAATTGACGACCAATGTCTGACCGACCTTTTATAGGACCCGTCTTAGCGTTGACAATCCAGTTCGATGTATCCATCGATAATCGGTTGTAATGGAAGCCACCGCAGGACGTTACAATGGATGGAGCAGGTGACCGGCACTTAGGGGGTGTAGGTCACCTGGTCAGCATCCAGAGCGGAGACTCGTCCTTCGACTACACTCGCCACTTCGTGGCTCGTTCCGCTCAGGACGCAAGGATATTCTGTATATTCTATGGAGAGCCGAAGTCGAAGGATGATCTAAGCATCTTTCATGGCTACGAAAAAGTCAGCTAACATATCTCCCAAATAACGTTGTAAAACCCTAAGTATCCAGATCCCGCCGCATGTTCATATACTCATCCCGGTTGATCTCGCCCCGAGCATAGCGTTCATTCAGAATGTCTAGGGCTGTGTTTGGCTTCAAAGCGGATGGGCTCACTGATCGCTTGGACCCGGAAAAAGTCCGAAACGCTAATGTAACCATTGCGATCAATCCACCCCAAAATAATAACATCATTATCCCACCATATAGTACCCATTCCTAACTGAAACCGTGGTCCCAATGCATCATGATCATACTCCTATATAAACCTGTGATTTACGTATCATTTCCTATCTTTAATCTTGTAACACTCCGGACAGGCACCGAAGTAGCTAGGTCATAGGATGCACTGCCACATACTGTCGGCGGAGCAATTGAGCGTTGATCGCGACGATGACCGTACTCAAGGACATGAGCAGCGCGCCTACAGCCGGTGAGAGCAGAACGCCGATAGGGGCCAGAATGCCGGCGGCAAGTGGCAGGGCGATCACGTTGTACCCAGTGGCCCAAATCAAATTCTCAATCATTTTTCGGTAGCTGGCCCGACTCAATTGGATGATCTTCACTACATCGAGTGGATTACTCTTCACCAGGATGATGCCGGCTGACTCGACTGCCACGTCGGTACCGCTGCCAATGGCAATGCCCACATCTGCTCGGGTAAGGGCAGGGGCGTCATTTACCCCATCTCCCACCATTGCAACCCGTTTTCCCTGACTTTGCAGTTGGGTGATCTTCAGGTCTTTATGCTCTGGCAGCACCTCGGCGAAGTATTGATCGATCCCTAGTTCTTCGGCTACTCCTCTGGCCACCGCCTGGCTATCGCCGGTCAACATGGCTACTTCGATGTCCATTTCGTGGAGCCGTTGCACTGCGGCGCGGCTCTCAGGTCGGACTACGTCTGCCAGGGCAAACCCGGCCAGCACCTGCTTTTCCTGCACAAGGTAGACCACACTCCAGCCCTTCTCGTTGGCTTCATCTCTGAAGCGGGTGACAGCCTCCGGTGGTTCTATTTCAAGCATCTCCAGCAATCGAGGACCTCCGACATAAACAGTATGTCCATTACTTGTAGCTCGCACCCCTCTACCTTTGATAGCCTCAAAGTCGGATACAGAGGGGAGCGAGAGCTGCCGCTTCTCAGCGGTCCGTCGGATTCCGAGTGCTATCATATGCTCGGAGTCTCTTTCTATAGCTGAGGTCAGCGCTAATGCCTGATCCTCGTTCCAACCCTCAGAGACTAATATACCTACAACACCGAACTCGCCGCTGGTCAAAGTACCGGTTTTATCAAAGACTACCGTATCGATATCGCGTGCCTGCTCCAGAGCTAGGCGGTCGCGCACCAGGATGCCGTTGTTGGCGCCGATCGAGGTTGTGATAGCTACCACCAGTGGGATCGCCAGTCCCAAGGCATGAGGACAAGCGATCACTAAAACGGTTGCCACCCGCGCAATCACGTCGACGTTAAAGCCCACTGCGACAGTCCAGGCGATGAAGGTCAGAGCGGCGACACCCAACGCAGCATAGAACAGCCAACCGGCAGCCTTGTCGGCCAGCACCTGGGTGTTGGATTTACTTTGCAGAGCCTGCTCTACCAGGCGCATGATGCCCGCTAGGGCTGTCTCGTCCCCGATAGCCATAACTCGCACACGCAGGCTACCATCGCCGTTGATCGTGCCGGTAATCACATTATCCCCCGGCTGCTTTCGAACTGGCCTGGACTCTCCGGTGATCATCGACTCATTGACGTCTGACTCGCCTTCCTCTACCTCACCGTCCGCGGGAAGACTAGCGCCCGGGCGGATTAAAAGCAGGTCGTCCATGCGCAGCTCGCGCACCTTCACTAACTCTGTGCTGTCGTCAGGAAGGATGCGCTCAGCAATGTCGGGCATTAGTTGGGCTAGCTCATCCAGCGCACTTGATGCCTGGCGCACGCTGCGCATTTCGATCCAGTGACCCAAAAGCATCACATCGATCAGCGTAACCAACTCCCAGAAGAAGCCGGTACCTGTGGGGATAAAAAGGGTAGCCACACTGTAGGTGAAAGCCACACCGATTGCCAGGGAGATCAATGTCATCATGCCAGGTTGCCGATTACGCAACTCCGGCACGCTCATTTGCAGGAAGGGCAAGCCGCCATATAAGAAAATAACCACAGAGAATAGTGGTGTGATCCACTGGCTGCCCGGAAATGTGGGAGTGGTGAAGCCCAGCCAGCCTTGCAACGTAGGACTGAAGACCAGCACTGGAATGGACAAAAGCAGACTAACCCAAAACCGGTTACGAAACATCTGCTCGTGGCCAGTGTGGTCCGCGTGGGTCCTATTCACAGAGCCATGGCGGGTGAGGTCCTCGTGTGGATCGTGATCAGAACCATGAGCCGCGTCATGAGCACCATTGTGATACTGGTGTTCATCATGGCTATTGTGAGGTTGGTGATTGTGGATAGTGTGGGAACTTTTCTTTCCCATGTCGGTCTTCCTCGATTACATTCTATCTTGTAACAATAAATTCCAACCTGGCAAATAATTAAGCCTGACTTGGTTGATGTTCAATTGATCGGCTATCGCCTTCTCCTCGGAAGATCAGCCCTGGACTCCACGGTGTGCCCAATGCCGGTAAAACCCAACGATCCAGACCCCACCAACCCGCCGTTCTCCAGGCGAGGACCAATGTGGCAGCGAGGGCCAGAAGGATGGGGTTGATGCTTACCGTTCCCGCGAGCAAATAGTTCATGTTCATGAAACCACCGAAGAAGGCTGCGATGCCGGTGAAAATTCCCAGAATTAAGGCGATTCCAACCAGGACCTCGCCCAAAGTAACCAAATAACCCCAGAATTTTGCGTTGGGTAGCACCAGTCTTTCCAAGAACCAGACGTACCATCCCTGCACATCTGGGTGCTCACCACCGGTCTTGGTCAATGCGTTGGTAACGAAGCCGGTGATGGCTACGCCGGCTTTACTGCCGGTCCATGCCGGATTGTACAGCTTGCTCCAACCAGCCTGCAGCCACTGCCATCCAACGTAGAAGCGTAGAAGCAACCAAATCCATGCCCAGCGTATATCACTGATGAGACTTCTGGCGAATGGCGATAACGCAATATTTTCAACAAAGCGTCTTTGTACGATTGTGTTCCCTACCTCACTCATGGTCGTTCTCCCTGAAAATCATTTAATTGAAGTTGTTTCATCTAATAGCACATCAATTTGTTCAGTACGGTCGTCGTGACATATTATGTATCATTTGGTCTTCACTGATCCCACTTACTTCTCGAAACAGCAGCTTGAGTTAATCCATCAGGTCATGAAGCATTTCATCGAACTCAACCTTAGAAACCTCGCCGCGGGCATAGCGCTGCTTGAGAATCTCCTGTGGCGACAGCGACAGGTCATTGCGCCATTCGACAGAGTGTGATGACGAGCTGTCCGTTACCCTTGGAAAAATCTTACCCAGGACCCACACAGCTAAAGCGATTATCGTCACCCAGAAAACAGTCATCAATATGAGGCCAAATCCTCCAAACCCGAAACCCATCATGGCGTTCACCTACCTTTATTTGCCTTTAGTCACGAGGCAACTACTTATATTCCATCATGCAGACAAAAGAATAGCCTGCCATCATGACAGGCTCTTGAAGCTTTTATGAAGGTTCGATTACAGATTCTTGTGTCAGGGAGCTTGAGGGAGGGTAAAAGTGAAGGTGCTACCCTGATTAGAACCGCGGCTTTCGGCCCTAATGCGCCCTCCATGAGCCTCTACGATGTGTTTGGCTATCGTGAGGCCGATTCCGCTGCCGCCGCTGGCTCTCGAGCGTGACTTGTCTACTCGATAAAAGCGGTCGAAGATATAGGGTAGGTGCTCAGGCGAGATGCCGATTCCGCTATCCTGCACGGCGACGACAACCTCTCGGCCCTCGCACCATGACTTGACCGTAACCTTGCCTCCCGAGGGAGTGTACTGCAAGGCGTTTCCTAGTAGGTTGAGCAATACTTGGATGATACGGTCAGCGTCAGCCCAGACAGTAGGTATATCGGCGGGGAGATCGAAGTGCAGGCCGACATTTTTATCCTTGAATTGTGGGTGCAAGCGGTCTGCGGCGATGTGAATCAGCTTGGTCGGGGAAGTGGATCTGAGGTCAAGGGGGATCTGACCAGCCTCGGCGCGGGATAACTCCTGGAGGTCGTAAATCAACCGCTGAAGCCGAGCGACCTCGCGCTGGACGTCCACATAAGTGGCCGGCTCAGCCGGTAATACACCATCAACCAACCCCTCCATGATGCTTTTTATGCTACTGAGTGGGGTACGCAGTTCATGGGCTACGTCGCCAATTAGTTCCAGACGACGCTGCTCTGTCTGCTCAAGGGTCGTGGCCATACGGTTAAAGGTTTGCGCTAGTGCTCCTAATTCATCCTCGCTGGAGACCTGAACCCGTTCATGGAATTCGCCAGCCGCGATACGCTGACTGGCAAGCATTAATTGCCTGATGGGGCCAATGATCCGTTGGGCGACGAATGAACTTGTTATCAAGGCCGCCAGGGAAGCAGTTGCAGCGGCCACAGTTAAAATTTCATTGACCGCAGCCAGGAAACTATCACGCAGGTCAGCTGCCAAAGTTGGATTGTCGCCTAGTAGGGATTCCATGATGGCGACGTGATGGAGCAGGGCAGCGGGGGCGTGAAACTTGGCAGTTCCGGCGAGGGCTACGACTCCTACTATGACGATAACAAGATAGGAGAGAAAAAGCTTGTATCCTAATCGTTGCTGGATAGCTGTCAATAATTTCATATGAACTCATCCTCTAAGCGGTAACCGGCGCCACGGACGGTGACAATCAATGTGGGATTCCCAGGGTCGTCTTCCATCTTCTTGCGGATGCGCCTGATGTGGACATCCACAACCCGTTCATCTCCGTAATAGTCATGCCCCCACACTTGTTCGATGAGTTGCTCCCTACTCAGGACCATACCCCGATACCGGGCAAGTATATGTAGAATCTCAAACTCGATGGTAGTCAACTCGATAGGTTCATCATCCTTCCAAATCTTACGTGCATTGAGATCGATACGCAGGCGTTGGAAGGACAGAGCCGGTTCGGTCGTGATACCTCCTCTTCCCCGACGCAAGATGGCTTTGACTCTGGCGACCAATTCCCTAGGGCTGAACGGTTTAGTCAGATAATCGTCCGCACCTACACTCAATCCCACGATTTTGTCCGTTTCGTCGGACTTGGCGGTCAGCATCAAGACATACACGTCGGATTCTTTTTGTAGGGTACGGAGCACCTCAATACCATCCATACCGGGCAACATAATGTCCAATATTACTAAATCCGGTCGGAAGGCCCGGACTGCTTTGAGGGCACTGGGCCCATCGGTAGCAGCATGGACAGTGTAGCCTTCGTTCTCCAAATATGCCCGCACCGTTTTGACGATAGCTGGTTCGTCATCGACTACCAGAATTGTGGCGTAGCTCATATCTCTCTCCATGATAAACAATCGGCAGTAAATGGTTAAACTTAGTACTCAGTGGCGCTCAGTGGGATTGAGGTATGCTTGTCTTCGAGCCCCAGCATTCGACCTGGGATTAATGCGTTCTTGAGAAGGTGTATAAGTGACAGATCAAATTTCAATGTCTAGTAAAGAGCGAATTATAAATCCGACGACGAAGCTCAACGCTGCCACACCAAGACTAATCCCAGTCATCTCAAGGAAGCGCCTTTTAAACGGAACATCCTTGGCAACGGATATGTAGTAATTGAAGAAAGCGATAATCAAGACCGCAGCGGATAACGTAAAAACCAAACAAACATAGAAGTTCTCCAATATCAGATATGGCAGGATAAGCAAAAGCACGGTCACGACATACGATCCACCGGTATAGATTGAAGCTTTCACCGGGTTCTTGGCGGTCTCTTCAGACTTCGTGGAGAGATATTCCGATGCTCCCATGGATAAGGCCGCGGCGATACCGGTAATTGAACCGGTCAGGGCGATCAGTTTGGTATCTTGGAGGGCAAAGGTGAAACCGGCAAGGGCTCCGGTCAGCTCGACGAGTGCATCATTAAGGCCTAACACAATAGATCCCATATAACGGAGCCGTTCCTCATCCAGCAGTTTGATCAAAGCGTTCTCGTGATCGTTTTCATCGCGAATAATGGCCTCTGCTTGCTGGATCGTCAATCGTAGTTGCTCGTAATTATCCTGAGCGTTTTCCTCACCCTTTTCCATAAGCTTGATACCGAAAGTGAAGCCTAAAATACGGCTGATCAAGTAATACTTCCAGATCTTCATTCTGGCAGGCTTGACATCCTTCTGAGTATAAGTTCGCCATTCTTGATAGTGTCGGAGCTCATCATCGGCAATCTTTTGGAGAATCTTCCTGTCTTCAGATGATTTGACCGTCCTGGCCAACTTTTTATAGATATGGTGTTCAGTAATTTCATTCTTCTGGTAAATCAACAATTGTTCTTGCAACTCCTTACCAATATCCACTTTCCACCTCCTTACTCCACCCTTACTCCAATGCATCATCGGTCTTGATAAGCCGGGCAAAACGAGCACCAAGCTGCTTGCCCTTCCTCAGGTCTTCCTCGGTTGGACCACCGATAAATTCAAAAGCGTCCACCATCTCCCATTGAAGTGGCTCGATGATCCGCTCGAGGTGCCGCTTAGCGCCACCGCTCCACCCATAACTGCCAAAATACGCCAACTTCTTATTGCGGATACGCTTAATTGCCGCCATATTCAATATCTGAGCCATTGGGGGAAAGAGGGAGCCTTCATAGGTAGGAGCGCCTACTAATACCCCTCGTTGCGTCCACAGGGAAGGTAGGATATAGCTAGAATGAGTGTGGCTGATGTCGAAGATTGTCAGTGGCACACCCTCTCGGGAAATGTCCTGAGCCACCGCGTTCATCATATTTTCGGTGTTGCCGTACATCGGAGCCGTAAAGTAGAGTGATA
>Ga0209986_10004720_pt1 | contig 11484 bp, 11 predicted proteins | sample BlataG_FD_183168 | JGI IMG/M metagenome (GOLD analysis project Ga0209986, IMG submission 183168) | Deep subsurface microbial communities from Black Sea to uncover new lineages of life (NeLLi) - Black_00105 metaG (SPAdes) (version 2) | ecosystem: Environmental > Aquatic > Marine > Oceanic >...
TGCCATGTCCATAGCTACCCGTGCCGAGTTAAACTGCCCGCTGAACTTAGATGAGTGGGTGATGCAGAGAATATTAGCCGCTCTCAGGCTGGCTCTACGATAAGCCTCAAGGTGAGCTCCTGGTGACGAGTGCGCCGTGGTGGGAAGCTCTTTTGCCTGCCTGATAAGGACATAAAACTCGGTAGGGCTTATATCTATTCCATCCTTATAGGTCTTATCGCCAAAAATAACATTCAGTGGCACCACTTCAATGCCGTACTTCTCCATCAGCTCCTTGGGAATGCAGGCACTACTATCAGTAATAATAGCCACCTTGCCAGTCATAGAAATTTAGCTATCTCCCCAACTATATGGAGTTTGAGTTAAACTAGTATAGCAGATTTTACTTCCTTTGCCTAGCGAATTGGAGCAAACCCTATCTGAATTGTTATACTCCGCCTCTTCAGAGTATAATAGCAAACAAATTTGTTTCCCCCTTATATTAGAGGAGAGAATGTTATGACAGTGAGTCCAGTTAAAGAAGCGGTAGATATTATAAAAGAGGAAGGTGGTGAAATCCTCAAACTATGTTATCAATGTGGCATTTGCACGGCTAGTTGCCCCTGGAACTTGGTGAGGAGTTTTATTGTTCGCCGAATAATGCACCAGGGGCAATTGGGTTTAATTGACTTTGAAGATGAAGAGGTGTGGTTATGTGCTACCTGCGGAGCCTGTGTTCAGCAGTGTCCCCGCGGTGTGGAAATAATAGATATTATGCGGGCTTTGCGCCGGGTGGTGGTTGAGGTAGGCATCGCCAAGGTGCCTGACTCGCTCCGGATTACAGTTAAAAACATCGCCGGCATAGGTAATCCATTGGGAGAGCCGCTAGAGAACCGTGCCAATTGGGCAAAAGAACTTGGTGTGAAGACCTATACCAAAGGAACTGAGCTATTGTACTTCCCCTGCTGTATTCCAGCCTACGACCCCAAGATTCAAAGGGTTGCCCAAGCTACAGCCAATATCCTGAAGGAAGCCGATGTGGATTTTGGCATCTTAGGTATCAAGGAAAGCTGCTGTGGTGAGAGTGTTCGCAAAGCAGGTAACGAGGGACTGTTCCAAAGTCTAGCTCAAAGTAATATTAGTGCTTTTGCCGAGGCTGGGGTTAACAAGATTGTTACCACTTCTCCTCATTGCTATCACACCTTCAAGAATGAGTATCCCAAGTTTGGGGGCAATTTTGAGGTAGTTCACTTTTGCCAATATTTAGCCGAGCTTATCAAGCAAGGGAGGTTGAACTTCACCAAAGAGGTTAATAAAAGGGTCGCTTATCACGACCCCTGTTATCTAGGACGTCATAACAATATTTATGATGAGCCTAGGGAAATTCTAAACAGCATTCCCGGCTTGGAACTGGTTGAGATGCCAAATTATAGAGAAAACAGCCTATGCTGTGGTGGCGGCGGGGGAAGGATTTGGATGGAAACTAAAAAGGGGGAAAGATTTTCTGACCTGAGGATAGAGCAGGCTGTGGAAGTAGGAGCCAGTATATTAGCCGTTGCCTGTCCTTACTGCATGCTCAACTTTGAAGATAGTGTATTAACCTTGGGCAAGAGTGAGAGCATTGAGGTTAGGGACATCGCCGAATTAGTTCAACAGGCGATTTAACTATGGGAAGCGAACCTAGAATTGGTGTATATATCTGTCATTGTGGCAGCAACATTGCTGGTACGGTTGATGTCAAGGAAGTTGCCGAGTTTGCCCGGGGCTTAGATGCTGTAGTAATGACTCGTGACTATATTTTTATATGTTCTGACCCGGGTCAGGAAATTATTAGGAACGATGTTAGGGATTTTGGGCTTAATCGGGTAGTGGTTGCTGCCTGCTCACCGCAGATGCACGAGCTAACCTTCCGCCGTGTTTGTCAGGAGGCAGGGCTAAATCCGTATTTGTTTGAGATGGCTAATATCCGTGAGCACTGCTCGTGGGTGACTAAGGATAAGGAGAAGGCTACGGAGAAGGCCAAGGCACTGGTAAGCGCAGCAGTAAAGCGGGTTTATTACCACCAACCCTTAGTAGCTAGGGAGGTTCCATTTAATCCTAATACGCTGATAGTAGGCGGAGGTATTTCTGGTATTCAGGCCGGCCTAGAGATTGCCGACTCTGAACATAAGGTCTATCTGGTGGAGAGAACCCCCAGCATTGGCGGGCATATGATTCAATTCGATAAAACATTCCCCACTCTGGATTGCTCAGCCTGTATTCTTACTCCCAAGATGACACAGGTAGGTTCTCATCCCCATATTGAGCTGATGACCTATAGCGAGGTAGAAGAGATTTCAGGCTTTATCGGTAATTTCAAGATTAAAATCAGAAAAAAGGCGAGGTATGTTGATGAGGATAAGTGCAACGGCTGTGGCTTATGTCAGGAAAAGTGCCCATGGGAAGCAGATAGTGAGTTTGATGCAGGTATGGGCAAGAGGAAGGCTATTTATATTCCATTTGAGCAGGCGGTACCTAATATACCGGTCATTGACCGAGAGCACTGTGCCTATTTTCTAAAGGGCACCTGTCTCGCCTGTGAGAAGGTCTGTGAAACGAAGGCTATTGATTTTGAACAGGAAGATAAACTTGTTGAGGTAGAGGTAGGGTCTATAATCTTAGCCACCGGTTTTAATCTATGGGACCCCACCCCTATCTATCAGTATGGCTATAAGCGGCTGGATAATGTTATCACCAGCCTTGAATTTGAGAGGCTGGTCAATTCATCGGGACCAACAGGTGGCAATATAGTGCTTAAAGACGGTTCCACCCCCCAGAGCATGGCTATTGTTCACTGCGTAGGGAGCCGGGATAAAAACTATCATGAGTATTGCTCTCGGGTATGTTGTATGTATGCTCTTAAGTATGCTCACTTGATAAAGGAAAAAACCAATGCTGAGGTATACCAATTCTATATAGATATGCGCTGCTTTGGCAAGGGCTATGAGGAATTCTATGAGCGTGTTTCGGGGGAAGGGGTTAATTTTATACGGGGGAAGGTGGGCGAAATCACTGACCGGGCTATAAATGAGGAAGAGAAAGGGAAACTAGTGGTCGTGGCTGAGGATACCTTGCTGGGCTCTATGATAAGGGCGCCAGTTGACATGGTTATCCTTTGTCCAGCTATGGAGCCGCAGCCAGATGCCGAGGCTGTTACCCAGTTGTTTAATATTAGCCGAAGCGCTGACGGCTTTTTCCTGGAAAAGCACCCAAAGCTAGACCCGGTGGCTACTACCACTGATGGCATCTTTATTGCCGGTTGCTGTCAGGGGGCTAAGGATATTCCTGATAGTGTAGCTCAGGCTTCAGCGGCTGCCGCCCGGGTTCTGGCTATGATTAGTAAGGGAAGGGTTGAGATTGAGGCAGCTACAGCAGTTATTGATGAAGAGCTCTGCTCTGGCTGCCAGATTTGTAACCTTCTTTGCCCTTATAGTGCTATCTCCTTTGATGAGAAAAAGAAGGTCTCCAAAGTAAATGATGCCCTGTGTAAAGGCTGTGGTGCGTGTGTCGCCGCCTGTCCCAGCGAGGCTATTAGTAGTAAGCATTTTACTACTGAGCAAATCTTAGCTGAAATCGAGGGGATATTAATATGAGCTTTGAACCAAAAATAGTTGCCTTTTTATGCGACTGGTGTTCCTATCGTGGCGCTGACCTGGCGGGGACTTCAAGAATGAAGTATCCCCCAAATGTTAGACCGATAAGGGTTATGTGCAGTAGTCGAGTGGAGCCTACCTTCATTCTGAAGGCACTTCAGGCTGGTGCCGACGGGGTATTGGTTCTTGGTTGCCATCCCGGTGATTGCCATTATACTGACGCAAATTATAAGACAATAAGGCGCATGGCTATACTTGAGAAGCTGCTTGAGCAGCTTGGTATTGAAAAGGAGCGTGTACGCCTGGACTGGGTCTCTGCTTCTGAGGGTAACAAGTTCGTGTCAATTGTTAACGATATAACTGCCAAGCTAAAGGAGCTGGGGCCTTTAGCCAGGAGTTAGCTTGATATTATTTTTATCCTTGATAAACATACCTGGTAAGGGTTATCATTTTTAATAAATAAAAGGGGGGCTAATTCAACTGGGAGAACAGAACCTAGATACCCTTGCTGATAGAGTAGCTGACCTAATTGTGAATGCCAAGAGGGTGGTAGTATTCACCGGGGCTGGGATTAGTACTGAATCGGGTATCCCTGATTTTCGCAGCCCGGGTGGAATCTGGGAGAGGTTTGACCCCGAGGACTTCACCTATCAGAGGCTTATGAGCAGCCCTGAAGCGAGGAAAAAATGGTGGCAGATATTTCAGGAAAGGGATTTAACCACTGAGGCTGAGCCCAATCCAGCCCACCTGGCTATCGCTGAGCTGGATAGGCTGGGTAAGCTTGATTGTGTCATTACTCAAAATATAGATAGTCTCCACCAGAAGGCAGGGCTGGCCGATGACAAGGTATTTGAACTCCATGGCAATATGCGATGGGTAGTTTGTTTGAGCTGTGGTAAGCGTTACCCGGTGGAACAAATTAAAGCCAGGCTGGATGAGGGTGAGGAAATCCCAGATTGTGAGGCTTGCCAGGGTATCCTGAAACCAAATATGGTTCTCTTTGGTGAGCCACTACCGGAGCCGGTGTTAAAGGAAGCAACCCACCGCTCGGAGGGGGCTGACCTATTTATCGTAATTGGCTCGACTTTGATTGTTTACCCTGCTGCCTATATGCCTATCTATGCCCTTAAATCGGGAGCCAAATTAGTTATCGTCAATCTCAGCCCCACCCCTATGGACAACCAAGCCACCGTCCTGATTAGGGCTAAGGCCGGGGAAGCAATGTCCAAAGTAATACAACAGGTAAGAGAAAAAGTCAGAGCCGTTTAGCGCACACGGATGATAGCGACATAAACACCCAGAACCACGGCTAACAGGTCAATAACTAAGCTCATCACACCGAACTGCACAAAATGGAGCCCCCATGGGGGAAATATACTAATTACATAACTTATTACCACAGCAGTACCGGCAATAACAGTTAAGCCTCGGCCGCGCTTACGGTTAACCGAAAGGCCAATCACCTCACCAATGGCAAAACCAAAACCAGCCGCTAGCAGGAAATTAAGGTAAAGGGAAGGCATCACCCCCCTAATTGCCCACCAAGCAGCAGCACAGGCAAAAGCCATACCTACCCCGGTGGCTACAGCTCTGAGATAGTATTTGGTAGTAACACGAAAGGTAGGCAGCTTGTATAGTCGAGCACAATCGGGGCATCGGGCTCCAACCGGTGTCTGCACCAGGCACTTAGGGCATATCGGCCTGCCACACTTACCACATCTCAGGTTAGTTTCAATATCAGGGTGATAGGTACATCTCATTTTATTAAGCAGTAGCTGTTTTTACTAATTGAGAAGGTCGGGGTTGGCTAACTTTAGCGCTCGCTGCTCTGCCAGAGCTATAAGGCGCTCCGCCGCCTCTATTGGCACATCACTACCACCAATCATAGTCTCAGTGCTGGGGTCTAGACCATGGTAATCACTACCACCAGTAGCAATGAGATTGTGCCTATCGGCTAATCTAACCAGCCTACTTACTTCGTCAGCAGTATAACCATTATAATAGGCTTCAATGCCTACCAGACCAATCGCCTTTAGCTCAATAACCACTGTCTCCAGGTCATCAATAGTTAGTGGGTGTGCCAGCACTGGTAATCCATCAGTCCGCAGTATTAGTTCCACTACCCGCGCAGGAGTCATCTTTTGCCACTTAACATAGGCAGGTCCACCCCGGGCTAAATATTTAGTAAATGCCTCCTTAATTGAGGCGATATAACCCTTGTCTAACATAGCTTGAGCAATATGAGGGCGACCTATAGAACCACCGCCAGCTATTTCCTGGACTCGCTGCCACTCAATATGGATACCCAAATTCCCCAGTTTAGCAATCGTCCCTTGAGCCCTCTCTTGCCGAGAACTACGCATTCTATCCAGTCTAACCTTCAGCTCGTGGTTGGTATAATTGATAAAGTAGCCTAGAACATGAACTTCACCCCGAGGGACATCAGTGCTAATTTCAATGCAGGGTATCACTCTTAGCCTGGGGAAAGCCCTAGCCGTGGCTAAGGCGGGAGCAATGCCATCCACAGTGTCATGGTCGGCAAGGGCAATAATGGTTAACCCACGCTCGGCTGATTTGCGGACAACCTCCTCGGGGCTAAGTCGACCATCAGAGGCGGTGGAGTGTATATGGAGGTCTACCTCGGACACTATTGCTCCACCTCCTGATAGATTCGGTCGATGCTTATCGCCTTGCCACTGTTGTCATCCACCCTAACCAGCACGGCGTTAAATATTGTTTTGCCTTTGCCTACAGATAAACGATGGGGCATCATGGTCAGAAAACGGCGAATTACCGCCTCGGCATCATCACCTATAATTGAATCAATAGGTCCAGTCATACCAATATCGGTAACATAGGCGGTACCCTGAGGGAGTAACTGGGCATCAATGGTTCCCACATGAGTATGAGTGCCGAGCACAGCACTGACTCGACCGTCTAGGTATCGCCCCATGGCTATTTTCTCCGATGTCGCCTCAGCATGGAAATCAACAATAATAACTGGTGGCTTGTGTTTAAGCTCAGCTAACAGTTTGTCCATAGCTCTAAATGGGCAATCGAAATTGCCGATAAAGGTTCTACCGATTAAATTCACAACCATAGCCTGACCACTTAATAGATAGCCCCTACCGGGCACGCCCGGGGGATAATTTAATGGACGCAGAATAGGCATCTCACTATCCAGGTAGGGAATAATCTCTTTCTGCGCCCATATATGGTTACCCGAGGTCAACACATCAACACCAGCATCAAGTAGTGCCTTAGCTGTAGTTGAAGTTAGACCCAAACCGCCGGCAACATTCTCAGCGTTAACAATAACCAAATCTAACCCGTATTGCTGGCGAAGGCCTGGTAACAAAGCACCTACCGCCATCCTACCAGGCCTACCAATTACATCGCCAACCACTAGTATTAACACTAGCTCTTCCTACTTAGCATAGTCTATAGCTCTTGTCTCCCTGAGCACGGTAACCTTTATCTGCCCCGGATAGTTCAGGCTTTCCTCAATCTTCTTAACAATGTCCCGAGCCAGCCTCATAGCTCCCAAATCATCAATCTCTTCTGGCTTGACCAAGATACGGACTTCACGACCGGCTTGAATAGCATAGGACTTCTCCACTCCCTTAAAGCCAGTGGCTATATCTTCGAGGTCCTTTAGCCGTTTCAGGTAGCTCTCCAACAACTCACGCCTGGCTCCAGGTCTGGCACTACTGATAGCATCAGCCGCTGAGATGATAAAGCCCCAGATGCCGACAGTATCAGTTTCACCATGGTGCTCAGCGACACCCTGAACCACCTCAGGGGATTTATCCCATTGCTTAACCAGGTCAGCCCCGATAGCAGCGTGACTGCCTTCTACCTCGCGGTCTACTGCCTTACCAATGTCATGAAGCAGTCCAGTTTTCTTAGCTAGGGCAACATTGGCTCCCAACTCTGAAGCAATCATACCAGCTAGATAGGCAACCTCAATACTATGGGCTAAGACATTTTGTCCATAGCTAGTGCGAAACTTAAGGCGACCAAGTAATTTAATTAACTCAGGGTGTAATCCATGCACCCCTACTTGGTATGCTGCCTGTTCTCCGGCACTATAGATAGTAGCATCCACTTCCTCCCTGGCCTTAGCTACCACCTCTTCAATGCGAGCTGGGTGAATGCGCCCATCAAGGATAAGCCTATTTAGAGCAACGCGAGCCACTTCTCGCCTCACCGGGTCAAAGCTAGACAGGGTCACTGCCTCAGGGGTATCGTCAATAATTAGGTCAACGCCAGTAGCCTGCTCCAAGGCTCTGATATTACGACCCTCCCGTCCGATAAGCCGACCCTTCATCTCATCGGTGGGGAGGGAAACACTAGCCACTGTAGTCTCAGATACAATCTCAGAGGCAGAACGCTGGATAGCCTCGGATAAAATTTCCTGAGCTTTCTTGTTAGCTTCCTCTTTTAACCCGACTTCCCACTGGCGAAGGCGCCGAGAGGCTTCCTCCTGCATCTCAATCTCCATAGCCCCAAGCAGGGCTTGCCTTGCCTCAGCAGTAGACATGCCCGAAATCAGCTCTAGCTGCTTTAACTGCTTACTTCTAGCCTCTTCAAGTTGGGTGCGAATGGACTCTATTTGCTTTTCCTTGCTAGCCAGGTTACGCTCACGATGGTCTACACCTTCTATCTTGTGCTCCAAGGTCACTTCCTTTTGAGCCACACGGTTCTCATGGCGCTGTAGTTCCGAGCGTCGCTCCCGATACTCTGCCTCAGCTACTGACTTAAGTTTCTCCGCCTCGCCCTTGGCCTCACGAACCACTTCCCTGGCTTTGAACTCAGCTTCAGCCTTCAGTCTGGAGGCCTTCCTCTCAGCTGTACGCATTTCCCGGGTAAGCCTAAATCTTCTAAAAAAGTAGACAAATGCAGCCCCACCCACCGCACCAATGATGAAAGCAAATATAATGGTTACTATATTTATTGTCGTTACACTCATGGCATTTTTGCCTCTCTTCCTGTAGCTTTAATTCAGATATAATTAACCAATAGTACTCACTTTGCCAATTTTAAGTCAAGGTAAAAGCTATCTAGACCCCTGTTTCTGCCACACCCGTTGCACGGTGTGATTTATCACCCCATAACTAAAGCCACGCCGCTTAAGATATTCACCTAACCGGTGACGAAAGCTCTGATAGTCGGAGGTGAGCAAACTGCGAGCTTTATTAAGGGCGGCTCGATAAGCACTATCTTCGTCATCAATTACATCAGCCACCTGGTCTATAACGTCTTGGGCTACCCCCTTTCGCCTTAGTTCTAACTTAGTTAGCCACTGACTGCGCGGGCTAAACGATTCCCGGTTATCCTTCCAGAATTGAGCAAAGGCGGTATCATCTACTAGCCCCTGCTCCTTTAGCTTGGCAAGCACTGCCTCTACACAGTCACCATCAAAACCACGCTGGTAAAGGCGCTGCTTTAGCTCAAACTCGCTTCGAGGTCGATAGCTAAGGTAGCGGGCAGCAGCATTGAGGCAGCGGTGGAAGTGGTCAGACCTAGCTAGTGCTTCAATGTGACTGGTGGATAGCTCTTGTCCCACCTGCAATCCATCTTTTATCGCCACCTCAGCTTCCAAACTAAAAGCAAACCTGCCATCCAGGAACACATTCACTCGCTTTCCCCGAGCCTTCGTGAAACGGATGGCGGTAATTTTATTCATTAACTTGCCTACCCCCTTTAAAGACATAAGGCTGAAGCCTATGCCTCAGCCTTACTTACTCCTATTACCTACCAAGTTATCTGTTTAAGATGTCTTAATCATCGGGCATCGTAATATGAGTGGTGGCAGCTGAGGCCCTAATCTGCTGCTCAATCTCCTGAGCAAGCTCAGGGTTCTGGCTCAGGTATTGCTTGGCACTCTCCCTACCTTGCCCCAAGCGAATATCACCGTAGGAGAAAAAAGCGCCAGCCTTCTTCACTAGCCCCCACTCTACACCAAGGTCGATAAGATTACCCTCCTTGCTTATCCCGTGGCCAAACATGATATCAAACTCAGCACTCCTGAAGGGAGGGGCAACCTTATTTTTGACTACCTTAGCCCTGACACGACTACCTATTGCCTCAGTTCCCCCCTTGATTGTCTCTATACGCCTTAGGTCTATTCTTATCGAGCTGTAGAATTTCAATGCCCTGCCCCCTGGTGTCACCTCAGGGCTGCCAAAGATAATACCAACCTTTTCTCTTAGCTGGTTGATGAATACCACCGCTGTACCTGACTTAGCGATAGCAGCGGCTAGCTTTCTTAGTGCTTGTGACATCAGGCGGGCTTGTAAGCCGACATGGGTATCCCCCATCTCCCCCGCAATTTCAGCTCTGGGGACTAAGGCAGCTACAGTATCAATCACTATCACATCAATAGCCCCACTCCTGACCAGCGCCTCAGTAATGTCCAGAGCCTCCTCTCCGGCATCAGGTTGGGAGATGAGCAGGTCATCAACATTGACCCCACAATTGGCGGCATAAGGGGGGTCAAGGGCATGCTCCACATCGATATAGGCAGCCGTACCCCCTTTCTTTTGTGCTTCAGCAATTACATGCTGGGCTAAGGTAGTTTTCCCTGATGCCTCAGGGCCAAATATTTCCGTAATCCGCCCTCTAGGGATACCTCCCACACCCAAGGCTAAGTCTAACGCCAATGAGCCAGTGGGAATAGCTTCAATCGGTGGTGTAGCCATTATCACCCCCAGCTTCATCACTGAGCCTTTACCATATCGCTTCTCAATTTGGCTGATAGCTAGCTCTAGCGCCTTCTCTTTCTCCGTGATCATCTTCGCCTCAACTCAATCATAACACAGGCACCCCGTCAAAACAAGAGGAAATAACTAAGTTCTGGGCTAACCTCAAGCCCGACGCCTCTTAGTCAGTATTGGTTTGGTTGCCAGTCCTGCTCACTATAGAAACTTAGACCAAAGAACCCCGGACCTATGTGCGTCCCCAACACAGGTCCGAGCTCGATAAGGTCTAGCTCAGCGCAGTTGAAACGAGCTTGAACCTCCTTTTTCAGTGCCAAAGCCAGCTCAATGGCATGGGTGTGAACCACTACGGCGTGAATGGGGGTGCTTCCTTTTATCCGCTCCTTCATAAGCTCCATGGCATATTCTATAGCTTTACTGGTGGTCCTTGCCTTAGCTAGGATTTTGACCTCTCCAGCCTCAAAGGCTAGGACTGGTGTAATCCTGAGCAAGGTGCCAAGTAAAGCCTTGGCACTGCCAATACGCCCTCCCCTCCAAAGGTATTCTAGGGTGCTAAGCACGCCAAAGGCATTTATGGATGTGTTGAGCTTTTCAATGGAAGCCTTGAGCTGAGGCAAGAGCTGTCCCCTTTCAGCAGCCTCGGCAGCACGAATAACTAAGGTCCGTACATCCAGAGAGAGTGAATCTACTACTTCAATCTGAGCTTGGGGCAACTTGTCTCTGGCAGCCATAACTGAATTAACTGTCCCGCTTAAATGGCTGGACATATGAATAGAAAGAATGGGATGACCACGTTGGGCTAATTCGCCATATACCCGGGGAAAATCGCTTACAGAAGGCTGCGAGGTAGTCGGCAGCGTTGTGGCTTTGGCTAGTCGGCGATAGAATTCCTCATTGGTAATGTCCACCCCCTCACTATAGACGTCTGACCCAAAGATAACCTTGAGCGGCACAATGTGAATATCGTATCTGGCAATCTCTTCTGGCGATAGGTAAGCGGTGCTATCAGTAACAATTTTAACCTTATTAGTCACCATTTTTAGTCCTCCTCACTGAAGGCTAGCCACCGGGGGAGGCAAGCGCTTATGGGCACTAGCCGCTGTCATAGACTCAATCTTTTGTCTCAGCCCAATTGATGCCTGACCGGTAAC
>Ga0209986_10004721_pt1 | contig 11484 bp, 13 predicted proteins | sample BlataG_FD_183168 | JGI IMG/M metagenome (GOLD analysis project Ga0209986, IMG submission 183168) | Deep subsurface microbial communities from Black Sea to uncover new lineages of life (NeLLi) - Black_00105 metaG (SPAdes) (version 2) | ecosystem: Environmental > Aquatic > Marine > Oceanic >...
AAAGTTCACCCAAAAAGTTTCTTTTCAATCTTTTTCAGTCTTTCGTATATCTCTGGAAGCCGCATAAGAAGAGCGTATGCCTTCTTTGACCTTCTGTGTTCTCTTGCGGGGTAACCGGATACTTCCTCTCCGTCCTTTACCGACTTTGTTACACCTGATTGGGCACCTATCTTTACATTATTCCCTATTATAAGATGGTCAGATATTCCTGCCTGTCCTGCTATAATGACATTACTCCCTATTTCTGTTGAGCCTGCTATTCCAACCTGCGCAACAATCACAGAGCCCTCACCAATCACTACATTATGAGCTATGTGAACAAGATTGTCAATCTTCGTCCCTTTGCCTATTATTGTATCCCCGAGTGTTGCACGATCTATAGTACTATTTGCACCGATTTCAACATCATCTTCCACTACAACACCTCCAAGATGCGGAATTTTTATCCTCTTGCCTGCCTTTTCTATATACCCGAACCCATCTGCACCTATTACACATCCAGGATGTACCACTACTCTGTTTTTTATTCGCACATTCTCACGGATGACAACCCCCGGGTATATTATACAATTATCACCTACCTGAGAACCTTCTCCCAGATATACCTGCGGGAACAAAACTGTCCCCTTACCCAACCTGCAACCAGAACATATTACACAGAAAGCACCTATTGATGCAGTCTCATCCACTACCGCATTCTTTGATACATCTGCAAGGGACGATATGCCAGATTCAGGAGAAATTTTTTTAGAGAAAAGATTTGCAAGTTTTACAATCGCAAGGGCGGGCTCGTCCACAAAAAGCTGGGTTTTTGTAGCGCTAATGTCAGCATTTCTTGAGACTATAATACAAGAGGCACCTGTTTTGGCGAGCCATTTTTCATATTTGGGGTGGGATATATAGGTTATATCACCATTCCTTGCGTCCTCAATCCTTGCAATCCCGGTTATATCTATTGAAGTGTTACCTTTTATCTCACCCGAAAGGAACTCGGCTATCTCTATTAGTTTCATAGCAAAAGATATAAAGATATAATTATTAGCTTATTCTACTTTCATAGAGGGCAAGATCTCTGCAGTCAGGTCCGAAACCATAGTTATAATATCTTCTGGCCTGTCTCCACTTGATTTTGCTTCGGCTGTCTTAATTATTGCTTCTTTTTTCACATCTATTACCGATATGCGGGCTGTTATTACCTCGCCGACCTTTTCAACCTCTCCCATAATCATAAAATCAGCATCGGCAAGTCTTCCAAGCGTCTTAACCTCTTCCTCCGTCAGTTCATCCTGGGCGAGGGGTACATTTGCAAGTGTAAAGGCATTAGCCATCTTGGTTGACCTGACCTCCTTATAGTTCTCCATCGCAATCAGTGCAGCTCGTAGTTTCTCTTTTATATTCTGTCCCAATCCGAAATCCTGTGCTTCTTTGTTCTTCTCCTTCAATTTCAACACATAGAATTCAATCTTCTCAAAACCAGCAAAAACCTCTTCTTCCCCCACATATTCTCTATTCAACTCATCCAACACCCTCTGTGTGAGGTCAAGCTCATCGTTTGCATATACTACCCCCATACTGGCAATATCAAATATCATCGAATAACCCTCTGTCTCTCCAATCCGGGTAATAATTCCATTGATCCTATCAACAAATGGTTGCATTATCTCTCTCTGTTTTATTTCTGCCTCTCCTCCTGCCCCCCAGATTCGTTGAACAAACTGCTGATACTCTTGCTGTTTCTCTTCTATGGCGGCCATCTTTCCCTGCCTTACCTTTTCTGATAGCATAACTGCTTGACTCTCATACTCTTGTATCATCTGCTCTATCTCCTGCTTCAATCCTGTTGCCTCTTTTTCCCAGTTTCGCAGGGCCGTGTTAATTTCCTGTGAGATCTCTCCACTACCTCTATACCCTTCCAGTATCCGCTGAGAATCTATATAGCCAATCATACCTTCAGCAGATAATGCAAATGGTATAAGGCTAAGCGCTATTATCCCCCATTTTTTAAACATACTACCCTCCTCATTAACTCTTTATATTATGAAAAACTGAACTACAAAGAACACTAAAAGATTTCAGATTGTAGTACTGTTCACCACAAAGGCACGAAGAACACCAAGATTGTTAATTTTCGATTGACAATTTAAAATATTCTTTGTGTACATCGTGGTAACTATAAAACACAAAGGGACTTATTACTTTTTGTTTAAACCACAAAGCACACAAAGAGAGACGATTTTAAAGAGATATGTTTAAAAAAACTTTGTGTTCTTTGTGAACTTTGTGGTAAATTGCGCTATCTCGGACAATACCAGCACGGTTAAAACCGTGCCCTACTTTTTCACCACAAAGGCACGAAGATACTAAAAGCAGATTCCAGATTACAGATTGTAGATTACAGTAACAGGATAAAGTACCCAATAACCTAATAACTTGGTTATCTAATAACCCATTAACACAACAACGCATTAACCCAATTTCTTTATTCATCTGTGTCTATCTGCGTTAATCTGCGTCCAGATTGCATCCGTTATTTCACGGTCTCGCCTTCCACTATTACAAATTTTGTCTCCCGTCTCAGTGGTGAGAACGGTTCACCACCCCCCTCAAAGAACTTGGTAAAAAACTCTGCGTACTGTAACCTGAGTGTATGAACATAGGCACCAAGAACATTTATGCCTATACTAAAGAGATGCCCAAATATAAACACAAGGGGTACAAGAACAAACTTCAGCACTGGGATCTGTGCCATCACACCTACAAGGATATTTATTGCCATAGCAAGCCCTACCGTCACAAGGCCCAGTGCCATAAGCCTTGAGTATGATATTATATCTCCGACAGTACCCATTATACCCTGATAGAGATTGAAGAGTCCCTTTGCAACTTGAATAAAGAAGTTTCGTGAGGGAATTCCAGATGCAAACAACACAAGAAGGGCTGCAACTATAATGAGAGAAAGAAAAATGGATTTGAATCCCTCAAGCGCTGGAATAAAGGACGCCATCACAAATAGAAGCAGGGATATCCAGAATATATCCCAGGATAACTTGCCTGCAATAGCCTCCAGTATCTTTCCCTGTCTTAACAGTTTTACAAATCCTACAAAGAACCCTGTAAGTATCTGGACTATTCCCACACCAAGCGCAAGGATAAAAAATTTGAGCGGTTCATTCATAGGGTCAAAGAGAAGTAGTTTTCCCCTGATGATAGCAAGTCTAGGGAAAATTGGCGAGAGTCTCTGCGGAAGGTCTCCAAACCATCCTCCAAGGAGTGCGCCCACGACAATCGTGGCTACACTTCCTGCCATGAGTATCTTTAATAGTCTCTTATCACCCTTGATTCTTCTCATAAAAATAAGAGAGATGAATGCAAATACCAATCCGTACATTGCATCAGAAAGACAGAGAGCAAAGGATAAAATAAAAAATGGAGCAATGAGTGGAGAAGGGTCTATTTCCCTGGAGTGTGGTGTCCCATAGAGTTTTGTAAGCACCTCAAAAGGCCTTACCGGAGGTCTGTTTTCCAGTTCCACGGGAGGCAGTTCCCCTGCATGTGGCTGTATCTCCTCCACTGTCACCGTAGCAAATCCATCCGATAGTTTCTCCAGCCTTTTTTTATCTTTCTTCCTTATCCAGCCCTCAATGCATACAGCATTGGGGGTCACAAATGCGTTAGAGAGCGCCTTTTCCCTTAGACTTGTGTTGTAATCTTCTTCATAGATAACAAGAATTCTCTCTATATCCCGAGCGATTTCTGCACTCCTCTCGACGATTCTTTCTCTCTGTTGCTCTATCTCCTCAAGCCTATTTTGCAATCCCTTTATAATATCTCGTGGCTTTCCGGTAAATCCATCAATCCTTGCAGGCTCAAATCCAATGCCTATCAAGAAGTTTCGTATCTCATTCTTCGTCTCTGCCCTGTATGCAAATATACAATAAATACCTTCTTTTCCCTTTTGGATAATCTCTACCTCAACGGGTAGTTGAGAAACCTTCTCATCAAAATCAGGAGGAGGTTTTGAAACAAATCCCAATTCTACTAATACCTGTTTAAATTCTTTTAATTCCTCAAGGGAAATATTCAGGGACTCCCAGGGAAGTAACTCTTTCCGTTGTGTTTCACACTGCGTTCTTTCTCTCTGTAGCTCGGCTATCTTCCTCTCAAGTTCTTTAACCTCTAAGATTAACTTCTCGTATTTGGAAGAGGCGAGGGTCTCTCTGTACAGATTATTATCAACTACTCTCTTGTTCCCAAAAAGAGTGTCAATAAATGATTCTTTTGTATAGGAGCGTAGATAGGTTATCACCCTCTCAAGTGACGCAATCTTCATATTGAGGTCTGCGCCTTCCTCTTTACTGACCTCTCCCTTCTCCTTGATCTCTGTAATATGTAAAATACCCTCATCCTGAAGCCTCGAGAGGAATTTCGCTCTTTCATCCTTGTGAAGAGCTATGAGCACCTTTTCTACTTGTGATATAGCCATAAGAATATATAAAAAACATTGGAATCGGTCGTACCAAATTAACTTATAAGCTCTTTTATTATCATGTCCTTCGCTCTTTTAATCCCCTTATTAAATCTCTCTTCTATTTTCTTCTCCTCTTCCTGTATAGATTTATCCAGTTTTTTAAATGAAGCCTCAGCCTTTTCCTTTGCCTTTTTGACAGCCTCTATCATCTTTTCTTCTCTCTGTTTTTCCTTTTGCTCAAAGATTTTCTCTCTCTTGTCTTCTGCTTCTTTTATAATTTTCTCTGCCTCCTTTTTTGCCTTATTTACGACCTCTTCCGCTTCCTTTTCTGCCTTTTTGATTCTCTGAATGAGACCTTCCATCTACACTCCTTTCTAAATTCAGGGGTCTGTCACAAACTCAACCATGGCTTTTGTGGTGTCAGGAGTTGCCTTACGGCGACCTTCGGTATACTCTCCTGACACAAAACACTGTTTCTCTTCCAAGCTCTTATCGTTACTGTTTAAAAAAAGAATAACAGGGATTAGAAGAGAATTTAAGAGATAAATTTGTACGATTTAAAATCGTGCCTACAAAACAATAAGGTAATTATAAAAGTTTTGACACTAATTGGTTGAAAGTACTGGTATAGATTTATCCCCATTATGTTTTTTAGGCAGATTGCAAGACGTTGGCGTTAAGATTTCCAGGTGTCTAAGCGAAGCGAGTTCTGGAAATTAGCCATAAATCGCAGTCAATCTGCCGTTAAGAAAAACATACGGGGTGCCCTTTTCTTTTGCATAGCATTCTTCGAAGCTTCGTCCCGCATTTTGCGGGATGAAGACAATAAACACAAAACAGGGATACAATTTGGTATAAGCACTTTTTGGTGTTAAATGTTTTATAATCACCCAAAATAATAAAATAAAGATTCGTATTAAGGAGTTCAGTTTTTGTATTATAACACCAAATGCCTGGTTTGTCAAGAAAAAAATAGCCACAGATTGTCTGAAAGACCATCCAGAAAAGAGAGTTTGGTCTGTGAATTAAGAAAAATTGCGTTAGGTGAATAAAAAACTTGAAAAACCTCAGAAAGTAGTATATAATATCTCCTGTATCATAAAAAGAAAAGATGCAAGGCCTTGAACCATACAAATCTCAGGCGGTAGTGTCAAATAGAATACGAAAGAATATGAAAGATGAAATGGTAACACAATCTGGTGGCACAGGCTTCCAGCCTGTGAGAGAATTCAAAATTTATAGAAGATACCTCCTTCACTGACAATCTCCTGGGTGTGTGTACTTTATTACTTTCAGAACATTTAAAGACATTACTCTTTCAGAAGATGCCAGGGATATTGTATTTAACTCTATTCTATACTGAAATAAGAAAAAATTTGACTTATACGGAGCAGTAGTAATGCCTGACCATATGCATATTATCTTACAGCCTTTGGAAAAGAATGGACACAGGCAGGATGCCTGTGCCACCAAAGGGGAAGAAAGTTAAATTTTGGTAATTCCTTAAGTAGATTACGGTTAAGATAAAATAGGGAAAAGATTTTTGACAATACTTCTCAGGCCGTAGGGAGGGAAAATGACCGATGTAAGCTCGCTGAAAGGATTAAAAAAGAGAGCCGTAGAAGTCCTAAAAGATAATGATACAGGGAACTCGACAAAGCCAGCTCCTTTGCTGTATCCACATCAATGGCAGTGGGATTCAGCTTTTATTGCAATTGGATTGTCTCATATAGACGAAGAAAGGGCACAACAGGAGATTCTCTCGCTCTTGCGTGGCCAATGGACTAACGGAATGATACCACACATCATTTTTAATCCGCACTATGCCAAATACTTTCCCAACCCTGCTTTTTGGAATACCTCGGCATGCTTTTCAGGCGCCCCTAAAACCGTCCAGACATCGGGGATTACTCAACCGCCTATACTGGCATCAGCAACTTATGCAGTTTTTAAGAATTCAAACAATAAAAAGAAAGCTATGGCCTTCTTGAAAAAACTATTCCCTGCCCTTAAAAAATATTACAGATTTTTTCTTAATTATCGGGATCCTATGGAGGAAGGATTGGCCTATATTATACATCCCTGGGAGAGCGGTTTGGATAACTCTCCCCGTTGGGACGAGGTTTTAAGTAATATTAAATTGTCTGCTGTATGAGTCTATGCAACAGGGCAATCCAAACCCCTGTTTACAGAATTCTTTTATAAGGGGAGTCTAGGCAAGATGACAAGAACAAGAGGCCATGATTTCCTTCCAATCTTTTTCTTGCCATAATCTGCGCATCTTGTGTAGATCACTCAACAATATTTCGGTACTTTTCTTATCTTCAACCAAAGTAGATGTCTCAAAGTAGGTTATAAGCTTACTGATTCTTCTTAAGCACATAGTTTTGGCTCTTTCCTCCATTTTCAATATTTTCATTGATCTATTGGGAGTTCTCTCCAGGAAAGCTATCTTCTTTTCCAATCTATAAGTCTAATCCTTGATGGGCTTCCTAGTCCTAGTAATCAAATTAGCTATCTCGTAGTACTCTTCTATACGTTTACTGATAATTTTATTTATAAGTAAAACTGCACCTCGAAACATTAAACTGCACCTTGAACCATTAAGGTCATACAAACTATAAGGCCTATAAAGATGAGAGAAAATTTCAACATTATCCTGTTACTCCTCTTAACTTAAGTTTACTAGCAAAATGGCAGGCAAGCCAATGATCGGGTCCAACCTCTTCCCACTCGGGTTCTTCGTTTTTACATATTTTTTTAGCATACTTGCACCGGGGATGAAAATAGCATCCGGAAGGCGGATTGGCCGGGTTGGCTACCTCACCGGGGAGGATGATTCGCTCTATTTTAAGCTGTGGGTCGGGGTTAGGAACAGCAGATAAAAGGGCCTCTGTATAAGGATGTTTTGGATTAAGAAAAAGTTCTTCAGTTTCAGCAAGTTCAACAATCTTCCCTACATACATTACTGTTACCCGGTCAGAAACATGTTCGATTACACTCAGATCATGAGAGATAAACAGATAGGTCAAATTAAATTCTTTTTGTAAATCCTGCATAAGATTGAGTATCTGAGCCTGAACAGAGACATCAAGGGCAGAGACTGGTTCATCAGCCACAATAAATCTGGGGTTGGGAGCCAGGGCTCTGGCAATTCCAATACGCTGGCGTTGTCCGCCACTGAAGGCATGAGGATACCGTTTTAGATGCTTTACATTTAATCCCACTATTTTAACCAAATCCTTAACTCTGTTTTTTAAGTCCTCGCCTTCAGCAATTTTATTAACCAATAACGGTTCAGCAATAATGTCGAGTACGGTCATCCGAGAATCCAAAGAAGAATACGGATCTTGAAAAATCATCTGCATATCCTTTCTGATTGATCTTAGCGCTTCTTTGTTCAATTGCGTAATATCTATCGTTTTGCCATCCTCTGTTCTAAAAAGAATCTCTCCCTCTGTAGGTTCAATGGCACGCAGGATACACCTGCCCATGGTAGTTTTACCACAGCCGCTTTCTCCCACCAATCCTAAAGTTTCCCCCTTCAAGATATAAAGATCAACTTTATCAACTGCCTTTACATAACCAATTATCTTTCTCCAGAATCCCTTCTCAATAGAAAAATATTTCTTAAGATTTTTAACTTCTAAAAGTGGCTTTTTATCTTCTGCTGACATAAGGAATCCTCAAGTATACAGGAAGCAGCTAACTTTATGCCCTTCTTTCGCCTCTACTAAGGAAGGGTCGTCTAAATTACAAATACCTTCTTTAGCCTCGGGGCAGCGCGGATAAAATCTACATCCCTTTGGAAGCCCTAAGGGAAGAGGCACTGTCCCTCTGATAGAATCAAGACGTGTCCTTGTTTTTTTACCCACTTTGGGAATAGATTTCAATAATCTTACAGTATAAGGATGTAGAGGATTACGAAAAATTTCATCTACATTAGCATACTCCACTATTTTGCCCAAATACATAACCGCTACTTCATCTGAGATCTCTGCAATAACTCCCAGGTTATGGGTAATATAAATAATAGACATTCCGAATTCCTTCTGCAGGGCTTTCATCAGTTCTAAAATCTGAGCCTGCACGGTAACATCTAAAGCAGTGGTAGGCTCGTCTGCAATGAGCAGACTGGGATTACAGGATAAGGCCATAGCAATCATTGCTCTTTGTCGCAAACCCCCGGAAAGCTGGTGAGGATACTCATCTATCCTGTGCGATGGATCGGGAATGCCGACTTTATCCAACATCTCTATTGCCAGTCTTCGCGCTTCTTTTTTATCTACCTTCTGATGGAGAAGAATAGCCTCCATAATCTGGTTCCCGATAGTATGCAAAGGGGAAAGGGAAGTCATCGGCTCTTGAAATATCATAGTTATCTCCTTGCCCCTGATACTTCTAATCTCTTTCCCAAAGGGGTCTAACCTGGCAAGGTCAATGACTTTTTTATTACTCTGGTGGAATATAATTTCTCCTTTCATTTTCCCAGGAGGAGGAACTATACGCATGATAGATTGGGCAGTAACAGATTTGCCACAGCCTGATTCTCCAACCAGACCAAAAGTTTTCTCCCTCTCTAATTTAAAACTAACCCCATCCACTGCCTTGAGAATGCCTTCATCCAGATAGAAGTAAGTTCTAAGATTTTTTAACTCTAATAGGGAGTTATCGCTATTCATTTCAACCTTCTTTACTTATAAGGGTCAGCTGCATCCCGCAGGCCATCTCCCATAAAATTGAAAGCTAATACTGTAATGATAACAAAAACACCGGGGATCAAAAGCCAGGGGTGAAATGCAATAGTACTAACATTTTGTGCACCTTGCATTAAAGTTCCCCAACTAACTGCTGGAGGCCGAAGTCCAAGCCCAAGAAAACTCAGAGAAGTCTCTCCTAAAATCATACCGGGTATAGCTAAGGTTATATTAACAATGAGGTAAGATAAAAATGAAGGGAGAAGGTGCCTGATTATTATTCGCCCATCGGTTGCACCAGCAACCTTTGCAGCCATAACAAAATCCTCTTCTTTGAGCGTTAAAAGTTTACCCCTTACCACTCGAGCAAGACCACACCACCCCACAATAGACAGGATAATTGTAATCCCAAAATAAACTTTAACTGGTGGCCAATGAGGCGGTAAAGCAGCTGATAAACACATCCAGAGAGGAATAGTTGGTATGGATATCAAAAATTCGATAACCCTCTGGATAACCATATCAAGCTTCCCACCAAAATATCCAGATATCCCTCCCAATATACATCCCAGGATAAAACTTAAAAATACACCTACCAAACCAATAGATAAAGAGATGCGTGCTGCATAGAGATTGCGAGAGAATAAGTCTCTTCCTAATTTATCTGTCCCAAAAAGAAATATTGTTCCCGGCTCTTTCACCCCAAAAAGATGAATGTCCGCCGGGAACAAATTCCAGAGTTTATACTCATCACCGTGGATAAAAAAATAGATAGGATACCTCTTAGTCATATCCTCGTTATATGTTCTGCGGAGAGTCACCGGGTCAGTCTTCCTCTTTAGCCCATAAACAAATGGTCGAAAATGAAATTCCTCTTCATCGAAGAAATGAATCTTCTGAGGTGGAGCATAGATGTATTGTGTATGCCGTTTATATATGTCCTGAGTGGAAAAGACTTCACAGAATATAGCTATAAAGTAAAAAATAGCCAATATAATGCTGCCCAGAATGGCCAACTTATGCTTCCTAAACTTTCGCCATATAAGTTGCCCTTGTGAAGCAACATAAAACTTTTCTTCAAGACTGGTTTTATTTCGTTTGCTTTTCATAGCTAATTCGCGGATCTAAACAGACTAACAAAATATCAGAGATAAATGTCCCGATTACGGTCAAAAAAGTTAAAACCATAATACTACTGCCAGCCAAATACATATCCTGATTCACCAATGCCCGAAAAAGTAAAGGCCCTATAGTGGGAAGGCCAAGGACTATAGCTACAATAGTCTGGCCCGAAACGATACCAGGAAGCGTCCAACCTATGGTACTGACTATAGGATTAATGGCTACTCTTACTGGATATTTGAATAAGAGTTTTGTTTCTGGAACTCCTTTAGCCCGGGCAGTGATGACATACTGTTTACGAAGTTCATCTAACAAGCATCCTCGCATAACACGGATGAGCCCGGCAGTACCAGCCATACCAATAACGATTACGGGAACCGGTAGATGCTTTAGCAGATCTAAAAATTTCAACCAACTCCATCCAGCTAACTGGTATTGAGGTGAAAAAAGGCCGCCCACACTAAAGCCGAAAAACCTGTAAAAAACAAACATCAATATTAGTGCAAAAAGGAACCCGGGCGTAGCCAGGCCAATGAAACCGAAGATCGTAAATGTATAATCACCAATGGAATATTGATGGCTAGCTGAATAAATACCTATAGGTATAGCCAATAGATAGGTAAAAACGAGGGTAAAAATGGATAGAGTTACTGTCAATGGTAGCCGTTCGGCTATTAATTCTTTTACTGGTCGCTCCCATTCAAAAGATTTACCAAAATCCCCGTGCAACATTTTCCAGACCCATTTACAGTACTGGAAATGTATTGGCAGGTCAAGACCATATTGTTTTCTCAAGGCAGCAATCTCTGCCTCATCAACAATCTGACCACTCGTCTCTAATCTCATTATATAAGAGGTCAAAAAATCTCCCGGGGGTAGCTGAATAATGATAAAGGCAGTAATCGATACTACCCATAACACAACCAACCCATAGAGAAACCGACGTATAGTATAGGCTAACATCGCTTAATTCTCCCTAAATCAATACTGGTATTGTCAAAAACCTAACCACAGAGAGCACAGAGAATTATAGAGTAATAAAGAATCGTTCGAAGAATCCTGTGGACAGGAGATTTTTACCCCTCCCCTCTGTAACCTCTCTATCTTGCCTGTCGGCAGACAGGTAAAACTAATTCCTTTATTCCATCTTTTAACCTTTGTATATGAGGTTTATAAGTTAAAACAGGGATTTAAAGA
>Ga0209986_10004722_pt1 | contig 11483 bp, 9 predicted proteins | sample BlataG_FD_183168 | JGI IMG/M metagenome (GOLD analysis project Ga0209986, IMG submission 183168) | Deep subsurface microbial communities from Black Sea to uncover new lineages of life (NeLLi) - Black_00105 metaG (SPAdes) (version 2) | ecosystem: Environmental > Aquatic > Marine > Oceanic >...
GCCGCGGATCTCCTGCGTCATCTGCGGGGATTCGCCCGGGTGTGCTGTGATCGTAAAGGTGTAGATCTTGGGTACTTCACCTGAAAATGGGATCTTTGAATCGATCCTCAGCGAGACTTTTCCTTCATGACCAGCGGGGATAACCGCAGGAGTTGGGCGGAATTTGAAATTGCAGATATCTTCAGGATCAGCGGCTTCCAGTTCGAAGGTCGTTTCCACATTTCCCAGGTTCCTAATTTCAATTGTGAAATTCCCTGATTTCAAACCGCGGTACTTTTGCGGGCGTAGGTTGGAAGTGAACTGATAAAAAGGAGTAATTTCCAGGACCAGTTTACCCTCAACGAACTCATCCGGGGATACCTGGCTGGAGACCTTGATTTTTAGTGGATGTATTCCTGCAAGACTTTGGGGGCTGCGTGGAGGGCTGACCTCCAGCCTGATTTTCCCTTGAATACCTGGCATTAATTGGACTTCTTGGGAACCCAGTGATACCCACTCTGGTGGAACACCTTCCACGGTAACCCGGAAGTGATCGACCAGGGAGCCTTCATTCAGCAGAACAACATTGGTGGAGATGCTTGAACCAGCATCAACCCTCAGTTCCGGTTGGGGTAGATAGATACCCACCCGCCCGGAAAGCGCGCTGGTTTTTATGTGGTTCGTGGCAGGGGATGAAACCACTTCCTCTGCCCCATGGTGTCGTCGGGTCTTTTCCTCCGGCACCAAGCGCAAGAAAAAACTCCCGACCCGCACGAACTTGTTCGGCGACCACTTCTCAGGGACATCTGCCAGGAGCTGGGTTTCGTCCAGGAAAGTACCGTTGGTGCTGTGCAAGTCGGTGATCAAGTATTGTATCCCGTCGAAGCTCAGCCTGGCATGCTGGCGCGATACCTTGGTATCCATCAGGACGATATCGTTATTTGAATCCCGCCCGATGGTGAGATTGCCAATTTTCACCTCGATCGTCCGGGTTACTTTTTTGTTCTGGATGATCTGGATATGGTCCATTGCACGGGTGGTTTATAGATACCGTTGTTTATTCGAAGATCGACTGGATGATTAAAATTCCATTGTCCGATGGATAAATACGCTCCTATGGAGTTGGGAGAAGTGGGAGAAACGGGGAGATATCGATGACTTGGAATGTTGCTATGAGAAAGACGGGGGTGGGTCCGCTCACACATTCCGGTCGTTCTCCCGTATTGAAAGTCGGTTCCATCGCTGATAGGGGATCGGTGAACTCATTTCCATTCCATCGCTGCGTTTCGATCTGGCGGTAGCATGGGCAACAATGGGCCTCACCATGAAAAAATACACTCTTTTCAAAAATTATTTTGTCGTTGTCAATACTCCAAGAGCCTGAATCACCGTTGTTGTAAAAAACTTGATCTAGCCCGCTGCCTGTCCATTTAAACAATGCCAGTTCCAATATCGCACCGGAACCTGTATATTGAAGTGGTATGGCGACCAGTTTCTCGCAGCCGCCGAAATCATAAAAGCCAGCTTCTTCCATGAACTGCCTTTCCATAGGATCTCCGCTGGGCACTGACCAAACTGTGTCCCAAGAGCTTCCATTCCAATTGTCCACAAAAATGGTTTTGCCGAGTGAGCCAGCTTCGCTGACTCGAAAACGCTGGTAGGTGTCATCGCAGTTCAAGCTCACTCCATCCGCGGGAGGTTCCGGGGTGGGTGTGATGGTCACCGTGGGTGTCAGCGTGGGGGCTTTGCCAGGTTCTGGATCCTTGGCGTCATCTATCCCGTCCCCATCGGTGTCCACTTTCTTCGGGTCGAGACCCTGGCTGACCTCATACCCGTCTTTCAAACCGTCGCCATCCGTATCGGCTTTCAGCGGATTGGTTCCCTGACCGATTTCGTCCCCATCATCCAGACCATCACCGTCCGTATCGCGCACGTTCGGCAGGGTCCCCAGTTCATCCTCCCGCTGGTTGGTTAAACCGTCCTTGTCTTCATCCCCTTCAAGCCATTCGGCAGTGGCTGTTTTTGCCATGGATGTTCCCTTTATGCCTTCTTCATTACTTATGAATTGAGCAGTCTCTGCCTGTTGTGTTTCTGCTAATTTCGCCTCGATGGTTCGTTGCAAAGACTCGGCAGTTTGTGTGACCTGCCGGTTCTGGTCGCTGACCATCTTGTAGGCGAAACCTGATCCGATGGCGCAGAGCATGCAAAGGAACAAAAGCACCGGGATCAACCAGACCGGTATTAATGCCCTGCTGGTCACGTCCCCGGACAGTGTTTTGGCTTCTCCGCTGGCGGGTTGGGTGACCACACTGAAAGAATGCATTTGCTGCCCCCCGATCCAGTGGGAGCTCCTTGTTTTAGCCTTAAACTCGGCTATCGCCGAACTGCCTTCTGGAATTTTGAGGGAGAATTGGGGCGGTTTGAATTCCAGTTCATCTGCATGGTCTTTCAGGTTCAGGTTATAGGTATCCTCGACATTGCTCTGATTCCTGATCACAATCCTGCCGGTCTGCCCGGAACGGATCCTTTGGGGCTGCATCTCGCTGCTGAATTGGTGAAACGGTGTTACTGTTAAGGTTGTTTTGACCTCTGCAAACTGGTCGGGAGCTTCCACGCTGCTGACGATAATGGTCGTCGCATACTGACCGCCGCGGCTTTCGGAAGTCCGGGGCGGCTGCAGCGTGAGATTCACAGCCTGTTGTTGACCCGGCATTAAATGCACATCTTTCGGAGGCGCGATCAACCATGCCTCTGGGATTCCACTGACACCCACTGAAAAGTGATCGACAACCTCACCTTGGTTCAGGATCACCATCGGGATGGTCGTGCTCCGCCCTGGATCAACAGACAATTCGGTGCTTTCAAGGAAAATCCCTACCCTGCCTTCACCCCTGCTGCTGTAGATCATGCTGGGGTCGACCATGGTGCCGTCGGATAAGAATAAAGCTGTACCCACATCTCTTGCTGCACGAGCCATTCGGAACCAGGTTTTACCCACCCGCAGAGCTTGATCAGGATTCCAGATTTCCGCGATTCCAGGAAGTAGTTTGGCGTTTGCGAGATATGTGCCGTTGGTGCTGTCCAAATCAACAATCAGGTAGTTGCTGCCGTCAAATTCGATCCTTGCGTGGTGCCGGGAGACCTTGACATCATCCAGTACGATATCGGAATCCTCCCCTCGACCCAGGATCATCCCGCTGCGTTTTATTGTGATCGAACGCGTGGAACCATCCGGTGCCAGGATCTGGATTTTATCTACCGTCACGTCTGTTGGGGGAGCGAATTCTTCCAGGATCGATTTGCCCCGCTCTTCCACCAGGCTTTGCTGGTACAGGGTTATCAGGCTGGTGGCTTCGGTCGCTGCTGCTGTAGGTGTTGAAACTTTCTTGGAGGCTGGTACAATGCCCTCCAATGCATGTGCGAATTCCGCGGCGTCCTTGTAGCGCTTGTCCGGGTCCTTTTCCAGTGCCTTCAGGATGACGTTTTCCACTTCCTCGGGCAGATCGGGTCGGACGGAAATTGGCTTTGGCGGCGGCGTTTCACCATGGAATTTACGAGCTTCCGTGATGGTCTTCGCCGGAAACGGCAGTTTGCCGACCGCAAGTTCATACAGCAGCACTCCTAATGAGTACACATCGCTGCGTGCATCGGTCGGTTTACCCTCCGCCTGTTCCGGGGACATGTATGCTGGTGTGCCCATTGACGATCCATCCTGGGTGTGCACACCCCCTTCAGCGAGCTTGGCAAGGCCAAGGTCTGTCAGGACAGGTCGGTAGGGAAGACCATCCGTCGCTTCGGGTTCGATCATGATATTACCGGGTTTGATATCGCGATGCAGGATTCCCTGCCTGTGGGCATAATCCAGAGCGAGCGATACCTGCTTGATGATCTCCAATCCTTCGTATAAATAAATCCACTCGTTGCGGGACCTCAAATCCCGCAGCATCTTCTCCAGGTTGTCACCGGGTATGAATTCCATGACGATGTAGAGCAAGGAACGATCATGACCAAAATCGTAGACCTGGACGATGCCTGGATTCGCCATTCGAGCCGCTGTGCGTGCTTCCTGCAGGAATCTCTCCTGGAAATCAGGCAGCCGTGCGAAGTGGGTGTGCATCACCTTAATAGCCACATCGCGCTGCAGGGTGATATCGCGAGCTTTGTAGACCGCTCCCATACCGCCTTCACCGAGCAGACTCATGATCTCATAACGGTTGAGCGTTTGACCGATAAGATTTTCTGGTGACATCGTCCATTTCTCCTGTGAGTGCAAATGAGGGTATACCAGTTTATTTTTGGTTAATTATAACAATGTTTTCCCTGCCCGGTTTCGGACAACGACATCCTTGGTTGGATCAACACTTCCCATAATTTTACAAATAAATTTGGCGAGAAATCAAATTCAAGCGGATCAAATCTTCAGTATATAGGATGTGTGGGCAGGTTTATGGGCGTCAATCAGCTCCTCAATGATTTTTTTATCAATCTTTTTCCCCAGTGTAGGAATTTTGACGGAGAAGATGAAAGGTTCGCCCTTTTCATCGGAGTCGCTGATTTCGGGAGTCCCTCCGGTGTAGATTTCTAAAACCCGGCTCAGCGCCCAACGTGTGCCGCGCCGGGCATAGATCATATGTGCCTCTTTCAATAACGTCCGTCGCTGCTCTTCATTCCATGTGGTGTCAAATGTGATCTCAAACCAATTGGCGAGCCATGGAAGGAAGCTGGTAATACTGGTCCCAGGGTCGAGATACAGGTCGAAATTGTCAATGTTCCATTCGATCGGTCTTTGAATCGACTCCAACAATCCCAGGAACCGCGCCAGGAAATCCGTGTGGTAGATATCTGGCAGGTAATTCATCAGACGTTGGCTGCGAATTGTGAGTCCGGGCGGGAGCAAGGTTTCTGCTGGTAATCTCGGTTCAAGATTGTCGGGAGGTGCTGGTGCTTCGGATGGTGGTGGACTACCGGGTTCTTCTGGCAGCGCTTCGATCTCCTCCTCAAATCCTTCTTTCGGCTGTGGTTCTTCTACAGCCTCGATTTTTATCTGCTCCACTTCTGGTTCCGGGATTTTTTCCTCAATTTGAATCTGAGACAAAATGAGTGTGAAGGGACCAATTTTAACAACATCATCTTGAGACAGGGGGACAATTACGTTGGGGGTGAGCTTCGCCTCATTTACGCGCGTGCCGTTCGAACTTCCCAGATCCATGATCTGGCAATCAGTATCCGTGCATTCAAGCTGGGCGTGTTGCCTGGATATTTGTGGATCATCTAGTTGAAGATCGCTTCCCTTTTGGCGTCCGATGGAGGCTTTACCAACCGGAATGGTAAACAACTGAGAAGTTTCTGGTCCTTCGATTTGAAAATGGTATTCGTATTTCATGGCAGTTTCCTGGGCATATTATGTGTCCTCAACCTATGGCTTCAAATGAATTTTACAGAATGCCGGCCTGACGCAATAACACCGTGAGCTACCACCTCCACCACTTCGACCGCATCTCCCTGCGCCTCACCTCCGGGCTTTGCCTGGTATAAATCCACATTGCGGATAAACAGCACTCCTGGGATTCCTTGCAGGCATTGGTACACATCTGAGACGAACAGGTCACGACCAAATGGCCAACCTTCGCCCCGGGTACCCCCGGTGAGTGGGTTGAGGAAATGGTAGAGGCGAGAGAGCACCTCTTCCTCAAGCTTAGAGTGTTCAACACTCGGAGCTGCGCTTAATTCCACATTTGCAGAAACCCAATGGTATGCCGGAGGGCGGATATCAAGGCGGGTCGTCAGCAACCGTCTTTCATCGAGATATGCTGTCAACCCCTCGATATCTTTTTCCTTCGGTTTTAATTGCTCAGGTGAAATGAAACCTTCCTGGTGGCTGAATCGCGGAATGACAAGGACGTAAACCTGCCCGGGAACAACCCGCCCTGCTTCCGCAGGACGCGGCTGCAGGCATTTGACTCTCCCAATGGCTGCTGGCATGGCTTGCCTGGCCAGGAACTCAAAATCCGCTTCCGTGACCGCTCTATCGCGCGATCGTAACAGGGCGGGAGCTCTCATCTTCGCTGATTCGAGTGGTTCCGCATCCAATCCGCCCCATGCTGGTTCGCGGTTGGCGACACGCGCGATGTAAGGGATGGCTGTTTTGAGCGTGTTCAGGATACCCGCCTGTACGTTACCTATTTCCCCACCTCCGTAGCGGTAGCGCTGCAGGACCAGTTTGGCGCCTCTAGGGGGGATGGCGCCGTATAACTTGATCGTCCCATCCTGCTGGCGTACGGCTGGACCAAAGCGCAGTTCCCCAGTGACGCTATCCAGGGTGTAATGGCGCGAATCTAGCTCCGATTCTGCGAAATCGGGCACTTCCTCCCATTCTTGGGGCGGCTCGTTCTCCGCAGTTGCCAGCAAGAATTCACCGGGAGTTCTTTTAAGGATGGGAGTGAATTGGGTCTGGAATCGCTGTCCAGGAGTACCATCGCTCAAACCGAGCAGTTCACGCTGAATTTGCTGTGCGTGGGTGTTTGGGATTGTCCCTCCCCAGGAAGCGGTACTCAACTGGCGCAACCTGGGAGATTTATCATAAGGTCGCATTCCATCCTGCTCTTCGGCTGGCGAGATATCCTTGATCCTCACCCGCACCCAATACATAGCTTTTTTATTGACCGCATATTTTCCCATTTTGGGCAGGTGGATGTGGATCTTGCCGGCGCTGTTCATCCCCCTGGTGGTATCCGACTCAACCTCGCATTGTTTCCAATGTCCATTCTCCATACCCGTCGTGGCCTCCCACTGGTACGGTGGGATCGTCGGGTCTATACCCGCACCTCCGGCTGGATCGAAGTCGAATTTAAAACCCAGGATATGCTTGCTCATGTCGTTGGAAAATCCAAAATATAAGGCGTCATCTACCTCTGGGACTTCTGTGAAGACATCGATGCCTTCAAACCCAGTTTCAAGGCGGCGTAAATTAAGCTCACGATAGCGCTTCTTTCCACTTTTGGAGGAAGATACGCGGGCCAGAACTTCAACCAGTTCGGGCGGCTGCACCCGTAAATCTTCATCCGTTGAGAAGATGATCGAACGCTCAGTCTCCGTTTGGGTGCTGGCGACTTCTGTTCCTGTTGGGATAAGCACTGGGTTTGGTTGGGGAGCAGATAACCAGAAAGTTACCGGTACTTTGGCAGGCACTGTCTCGCGCAGCTTGATACCCAGCAGTTCCAGGAACTTGATGTAATGCAGGTCAGGAACCTGGTTAAGACGGTACAGCAGCAGATCGGTCATCCAGGCAAAAAGTTCGATCAATGTAATCCCCGGATCGCTGACGTTATGATCCGTCCACTCTTTGCAGAAATGGGGGATGCGGCTCTTGGCTTCATCCACGATTTCTTGAAACTGGCGGTCATCAAGTTTTGGTGTCACTAATCCCATATTTGCCTCCACTAAAATCTCCTGATCGTTTCTATTACTGCGGCATTTTTAAATAATATTTCAAGCTGTCTCTTCGGGTATCAGATAGAATGGATATACCAGGCTGCGCTGATCGTGTGTTGCTTTGACTTCATAATCAATGTTGATGATCAGGCGGTTCGAATCGCCGTCATCAGTCTGCATGTCCACCTGTGTTACGTTGATCCGCGGTTCCCACATCCCTAAAGCCTCCTCAACGTAGCGTCGAGCCTGGGCGGCTGTGTGGCTGTTGTTCGGGTCAAAGATTAATTCGTACAGCCTGCATCCGAACGCGGGTCGCATGACCCGCTGTCCCGGGATTGTCCTGAGGATAATTTGTATCGATTGTTCCAGCTCGCTCCGTTCGCTGGTCAATGACAGCCCTCCCTGCGCGTCGATTTGAGGTGGGAAAGTCCAACCACAACCTACAATCTCAATAGCCATCCCTCAACCTCCATTTCATTTTATTTCTGTTATCCCGGTATCATTAGGCTACATTCACAGTTGCCTGTCCAGGATTGGATATCGTTATCACGCCGCCCCACTGGCATGTAAGCTGGCAGGTGTTGTTCAATGCCGGTTGGTCTCCAATCATGACCGTCGGTGAGCCCGGAGTCCAGGGTGCCAGCACTACGGGAAGACACGGTATGGGGGTGAGTACCCCTTGTGCGGCTGCCGTGGCTGCTGCCACCTGAGGGTTGCTCAGCGTGACGCACATCACAAAAGGCATCACGTTAGCCAGCGGTGTAAAATCCATGATTGTCCCGGCGGGCATATTCCCGGCATTGACCCTGTTGGCGGGTAATACTGCCAGTTGGCTGGGTCCTGCTCCAAAGGAGCACATCAGGGTCCCGCCATTACAAACAAGTTGCGCCATTTTTCCTCCAGTCGATCATTCCGTTGACTCTAATTCAGGTTGACCATTGCACCCTTGATACTCAGAATTCCTCTGGCTTCCATATCCAGATTACCTCCAGCTTCTATCTTCATATTTCCTGTGGCTTTCACTTCGATCTGGTTATTGCTTTCAAGTGTTATCTTGCCGCTGCTGTCATCCATGGTAAGAGTCAACCCACCGCTGCTCTCGATGGAGATTTTACGATCGGCATCATCCAGCGTGATCTGGTGGCCTGCTTCCGTCAGGATTTCCACTTTATTGTCAGCGTTGTCATAGATCGTGATTCGGTGACCTTTTTGTGAATGCCAGGTACGCACCAGCGGTTTTTCTCCGCTTGCGGCTCCTTCCGCTTCGGAGGGGATCGCATTTTTTCCGTTCCATAGGCTGCCAATCACATGTGGTTGGCTGAAATCTCCATAGGCGAATAGGACCAGCACTTCGTCCCCGACTTCTGGCATCACATAGAATCCAGCTTCCTTTCCAGCTCCGATACCTGTTACTCTGGCCCAATCACTCTCGGCATCATCTGCCATCCAGGGGAATTTCACCTTGACCCTCCCCCAATCCTTGGGATCATCGGTATTTGTAACGATCGCAGGTACGGCTCCATACCAGCGCTGCTCCGGTTTGTGCCCATTTATTTTCTCGTTCAGTAATCCGGTGCGTGTTCCCCGCACAGAGAAGTAAGTCTTTAAACCCTCCGACGTTAGTATGTGGGTTGCGTTGGTCACCAAATAGGTTCCGCTGAATCGATCCCCCAGGGCTTCAATTTCTGCCATCTGACCTGCTTTTATATCCGGGCGGCGGAAGGCTGTCCCTTCAGCCTCCAGGAAGGCGCCACTGATCTCGTCCAAACGCGCAGCGGCAAGTGCATCGGCTTCTGCCTGGCTGACGACCGGTTGGTTGACGATCACTGTCTTGCCAGTGCCGAAGGTCTGCGCCCAGGTCGCACCATCTTTCGTCTCTTCGACCTCGGGGTAAAGGCTGCCTGATGTCGCTCTCCCAATAATGGCCTCCTGTTTGTCGATATCCCAACCCTTGACCTGAACTTCGTCGACCTGCTCAGCAAGTGCCATGCGAGGTGTGAAGGATAGCAGATCGTCACCCCATGTCAGGGTGATGCTGCTGCCATTCGTTGGTGGTTTGCGAAAATAGAGCTTTCCCTCCGAAACGAAACACTCAAAACCAATGCGCCAGGCACGCTGCATCAGAAAGGATAAATCCGATTGGTTATGCTGGTATAAGTGATCGTAAACGGTGCTGGTGGTCTCAACCTCGGCTGGCAACCCTGCCTCCCCAGCGATTTCACTGGCGAGGTCGCTGTCTTTTTTATTCAGGTAAGCCCTGCTCTTAAGCTCCCGGAACATGCGGTGTGATTTATCGTAGCCTCTTACCAACAACTCGGAATTCATCCCATCTTTGAAGATCGGCTCCAACGAGGTGATTTCGCCTTTGATTAACTTGACCTTTGTGCCATTTTCTAGTGCTGATTCGATCTCTACTTCTTTTGTCAAATCGAAGAGCCCGTTATCCAGTAGCTCTTTTTCCTCATCGTAGAGGCGAATCGTAAAGTAATCTGGGAGGTGGGTATGCTGGTCGACGACCACTTCGGCAAGTTTCTGCATGGTGGTACGCGGGACTTCGGTCCCGCCCACTTTGATATATATTCGACTGACAAATTCCCTGGGTTTCGGCATGATCTTCTTTCCAATTTTCTCAATAAACGATATGCGGATATCCTTCTATGGATTTCAGTCGAGTGGGATCCTCAACTGCTGACCCGGTCGAATCGATAGAGGGTCAGCGATGTTATTGTATTCTGCGATTAATCGCCATTTTGAACTGTCGTCGAACACTCTATCGGCGATTGTATCCAAACGATCCCCTGCAATTACACGCCAGACGCGTTCAATAGGGCCTCCTCCCGAAGTTGGATTCTGCCTTTCGTAATCGTTGACATCTTTGTACTGTGTGAAGGTGATATCCACATTTGCCCGTACCGGGGTTCCATCCTTCTTGAAAAGTGAGAATTTCTGGGTCATATTGGTAATAAATGATACAAATTTGAATACCCCCCATTTAAAGGCGACTTGCGGCGGCTCGATTTTTTCATTCTGGCTGCTGTCGGACTGTGTTTTCGACATCATCAATTTCCACAGCTTATTGGTCTCGAGACTGACGTCCTTGTCTTCTTCGTATGTATCGAAGACCAGGTTAAGCTTCAGGGTTTGTGCACCTGATTTGAAGAATTCTCCTTTGGGTGTATCCGCATCATTCCTAGCCTGTTCTTGATAGGTATTGGTTTTCGATACGGTATATTCGAAAGGATTGAACATACAATCCACGGATATACCGCTGGCTTTTTTACCATTTTTATCCACTTCGTAAATCGTGGCAGGAACGAGATCTCCACGTGTATTGGGCATTAACTATTCCTCCGTTAGATACTTACTTGAACCCTCTCATACGCTCCCACTCGATGGATATTCGCCGTTTGATTTCCACATATACCTGGCGGGCAAGCTTATCAACGTCAATCTGGTCCCCGGTTGGAGTATCGCCAGCGCTACGTTCGCTGTCGTCGTTCGCTGTAGATGCGGTCTCCGGAGCACTCTCCGACTGGCGTTGAATTATCTCTGGCACCTGAATAAAACCCTCATCTGAGATGGATGGTTTTGATGGGGATTGTGTAGATAAACCGGTCTCAACAGCCCTCTGTGCTATCGTATTCGCTTTATTTATAAGATGGTCATCTGAGCTCATTGGCTCTGAATACCGGGAATCCGAGATTTCTTTGTGATGAGGAATGACCGCCTCAGTCCTCGATGAAATACTAGGCATTCTTTGATGATCCGCTATTTGGGATGGAGGTGTATGGCCGATCAACCCCCAGAGATCGCTGGGTAACGGACCAATTTCTGTCGGGATCGTTTCTGGTTCAATTGAATCTTCCCTGTGAGTTATCGATCCCTGTCCGTGGGGTTGTGATGACTTGTCCAATCTGGTCTTATCCTGGTTTCCGATCACCTTTGTTTGAATTTGGTCACTACTCCCCCCTGGTGTATGTGGTCGAGGATGAAGGGGCGGGAGATATTCAACCGAGGATTGAGTTGGTCCTTTGGTGGGGAGATCTTTGATCCTTTTAAGGATGGGATCATCG
>Ga0209986_10004723_pt1 | contig 11480 bp, 10 predicted proteins | sample BlataG_FD_183168 | JGI IMG/M metagenome (GOLD analysis project Ga0209986, IMG submission 183168) | Deep subsurface microbial communities from Black Sea to uncover new lineages of life (NeLLi) - Black_00105 metaG (SPAdes) (version 2) | ecosystem: Environmental > Aquatic > Marine > Oceanic >...
AGGCAGTGGCGGCTAACTTCCTGCTTGTGATCGGCCTTTTCAGCATTATTGGTCGGCTGGTGATGGGTGCTGTCTCCGACAAGCTTGGGGGAAGACTTACCCTTGCTATCTGTTTAATCATACAAGCATTAGCGATGTTCTGGCTCCTGAGGGCGGCAGATATATGGATGTTTTATCTATTTGCTGTGGCCTTTGGCTTTGCCTATGCGGGTTGTGTCCCTCAGCTCCCGGTAATAGCTGGAGAGCTCTTTAAGCTACGGTCAATAGGTGCAATTATTGGGGTCCAAATGTTTGGGGTAGCCATTGGCGGGGCAATTGGTCCAATTCTAGGCGGATATGTGTTTGACATAACCGGTACATATTACCTTGCTTTCCTGGTTAGCGGCATATGCACCATCATTGCACTCCTACTCCTTGCTTTTATAAGAGTACCTAAAGATACAGGAGGGATAACTTAGCCTCAAGCAAAGCGCGAGTGTGCTATACTGGATGACAATGACTAACCAAATAAATTATAATTGTAGTGAACCTGTGCTTTAGTCTATATAGATACTCGGATAATATATGAGAGGAGAATCGAAAATGAATAACCAACCGATGAATGTTATACCTATGGTGATTGAAAGTGGAGCCAGAGGGGAGCGAGCTTTTGACATATATTCACTCCTGCTAAGAGAGCGCATTGTCATGTTAGGCATGCCGATTAATGACCAGGTAGCTAATGTGGTTGTTGCTCAGCTTCTCTATCTGGAGCGGGAAGACCCAGACAAGGATATAAGCCTCTATATCCACTGCCCCGGTGGTATCATCAGTTCTGGTCTTGCCATTTACGACACTATTCAACTTATACGCCCTGATGTATCTACCATATGCGTCGGGCTGGCAGCCAGTATGGGAACATTACTCCTTTGTTCTGGAGCTAAGGGTAAACGCTATGCCTTGCCTAACTCTACTATCCACCTGCACCAGGCGTTTGGTGGTGCTCAGGGGCAGGCGGCTGATGTCGAGATTGCTGCCCGTGAGATTATGCGGATGCAGGAATTAATCCGAAGCATCATAGCTAAACACACCGGTCAACCTTTAGAAAAGATAACCCATGATACTGACCGCGACTTCTACCTTAATCCTGAGCAGGCAGTAGAGTACGGTATTGTGGACGAAATCCTGAGCAAACCGCCAAAAGGCGAGGCTAAGAAATAGTTATATTTCCCTATCATGAAGCTCCCGGTAGCGTTGAGTTAGCTGGTTAAGGGTGGGGAGTCCTTGCCTTGCCCCTATCTTGTTCGTAGACAATCGGGCGACAATATCACCCAAAAGGCCACACTGTTTAAGGTCTACTCCTTTAAGTAGGCCGTAGACAAATCCAGTGGCGAAAGCATCGCCAGCGCCGGTAGTATCAACTTCAGACGCCATGTCTTGGCTATGCGGCTCAATTATATATTCGTTCCTAGCATCTCTAATGTAACCGACAGCGGTAGCTGTTCTGCGAGTAGTCTCTTCGCCTGACTCTAGCCTCATTCCTCTACCTAAAGTAACGGCAACAATATGGCAGCCTTGCTCCAGGCAGGCTTCGGCTCCAGCTATAACATCCTTACCGGTCAATTGCCTTATTTCATCCTGATTAATAAAAAGAACATGAGTCTTGTCTAATATTGGGGTAAGCGCTTTAAGCCCCTTAATAGCATATAGTGCCCCGGGAGCAAAACTTATCTTGGTTGATAGGTTCAATCTATTTACTAGCTCAAGTAACATTTTGAACTGCCTATCATCGGCAAAGGAAGACAGATGAAGCCATCTTGCCTGATTTATGTAGGTCAGCTCCAGGTCATCTATAGCTAGTAGGTTATTAGCCTCGGGTGAGACATAGAGAGAGCGCCGACCAAGCTTATCACTCAGGCACAATACTGAGCCGGTTTTGGCATTAGGCTTTACCTTGATTTGACTGGTATCTACCCCGACTTTTTCAAAGTCCTGTATTAGTATTTTGCCTTCGGCATCGTCACCGACAACGCCAATAAAGCCGGTGTTCACCCCAAGCTTGGCTAAGCCATGAATGGTATTGGCGGCTGAACCGCCGGGAGATGATTTCGACTCGTTGACTATTGCCTCACCGTCATCAAGAATGTGCTCTACTTGATATATGTGGTCTATATTCAGTGCCCCCAGCCCAACTACTTCCATGCCCATATAAACCCTATCCCCCTTAATCCCCCTTCCCCTTAGCAAGGGGAAGGGGGAGACGATTTCTTTAGAGGGGCTAACACCCCTCTAAAACTCCTATTGATAACGGTCAACCCAATTTGCCGGCCTCCTCTCTGACCAACCGCCTTATTCGCTTATGAATCTCGATGACCTCATCTATATTTTTTCTGCCAGATAGCCAGTGAAAGTAACCCCTGTCCCCAGAGCCACCTATTGTCTCCTTGTCCTTTACTACTTTCTCCGCTTCTTTTCGAGAGCCCCTCTGCCACGCTTCAAGCACCTCTTTTAGGTCAAAGAGCGATGTGGAAGCCAGGCCCATTGTTGAGTAGGGTAGGGCATACTCGTTAGCATTGAAGGCAACGGCTAACCCTCCCGCTGCCTCTACTGCCTGGAGCATTCGAAAATCGGTAATGCTATCACCGATCACTACCCACTTGGACAAAGGTTGGCCATATTTATCAGCGAATTTGTTTAAGGCGGCTACCTTGCGTCGTCCGCCTATTGGCTTTACCTCTGTTATTGCCATACCTAGATCAGTAGTCGGTAGTTTCTCCCAGAAGAAGTGGTTCAGGCTTTGCTTAATCCGGTCATCATCACCAACCGGGCGCATTGTCAGGATATCCTGCTCAGTCTGCTGCAGTAGGGCAGAGTCTTCTTTACATAATGTTAAACGAATTTTATCTAAAGGGAACGGGGTGCAGGCAACATTATGGGCGTAAATATCTAACTTTTGGGTAATGTGAATGGCGTATTGTTCATAAGTGGTGGTAATACAGAATACCCGCCAGCCATTATACCCTAGCCAGGACGCGAGTTTGTCAGCGCCACCGGTTAGGCTAGCTTTGCTGGCGAGGCGGGTAATATCAGCCTCCGAAATGCCGTGCAGTATCAGGAAGGGCACTATAAGAGCCAGAGTATCCCCAGGCTCATAGCCTTCCCTCTCCTCCAGGGTCAAAAGGTCATCATAGCGGCTGATGACCTCAAAAATCCTATCTCCGTTAGGGAAGAGCTTCATCAAGTCGTAGGCATTGTCTTGAGGTGACAATGGTCCCTCAAGGTCAAAACAGATAAAGTTGCTTATCTACCTCACCCCCTTTATCCCCCTCTCCTTTGAAGGAGAGGGGGAAGTGTGATTCTGAAGGGGCTTTGCCCCTTCAACCTTCCCTTGGTAAAACAAGTGACAAGGTTCACTACAAAATCGCTCTTGCCACCTGTTTGTTTATCTCATCGGTTATATTATACCCGTTAATCGGTTTTCCGTCAGCATTAATGACTCTGCCAGCCATTATCTTGACCTTGCCTTGGCTAAAAGCCTTCAAAGTAGATATTATTAGCGGAAATTCTCTAGACAGCCCGTATTTGCGGATGAGCTTAAATAGGGGATTATCTTCGCCAGGTCTCTTTTTAATCTCTTCCAAGGGATGCCTTTCTATTTTCTGCCAATATTTATCAAACAGTTTACCTCTAATCGGGAAGGTGCAAAAGGTTACTGGTGGTCCCACGTCCAGCTCCGGCGTTACCAGATGCATCATTACCCCCGTTTCCTGAGCCTTATTGCCAATTAGTTGCCAAATTACCTCCTGCCAGGTTCCCTTAGGTCCACCTGGGGCCGCCGGGTGAAGGTTAATCATATTGTACCTCTGGCACATCTCCTGGCCAACAATTAGCATATAACCGGCAAGCACACACAGGTCAGGATGAAAACCCTGTAACCGGTTCATCACCTCTCTATCATAGTCAAATCGCCAACGAGGTAAAGCTCCTGCTTGACTGGGAATGACTTTCCCATCTCTAAACTTTTGGTAAGAAAAGGAGATAACCGGGATATGATAATTCTCAGCCAGTTTGAGGAATAAGTCACTCTCTGCTGACTCACCCCGCTCACGGTTAGTGAAAACAAAAGCTATCTCAGCCTCAAGCTCACCTTGCTTGATACTGCTGTTTACCACTTTTAACAGGTCTCTGGCTGCCTTATCTCTACCTGTGGAAAACCAGCCAATTTGATACATCACTGCCATCCATTATAACCGTTTTTTTAGCCTTGCCCAAGCGCTGCCAAGATGAACCAAGGGATTTGTCTTCTGTCCACAAATCTTAGCCTTTACCAATGCCTTTAGAAAGTCATCCCGGCCATTAAATTCTGGCATCTCTACATAGGCTTTACCTATTTCATTAAGGGTATGGGCATCACTGCCGGCACTTCCCGGGATACCATACTTCTGAGCGAAGATTTGAGCCTTGGCTGAAGACTGAAAAAGACTTCTTGAGTTAAATACCTCTATAATATCAATTTGGCCTATTATTTCCTCTATTACCTTAGCCTTTAGAGCCGACTGCCTGAATATATCAAAGGGGTGCGGTATACATGCCAGAGCACCCTGGGCCTTTATGCGGGATATGGTCTCGCTGACAGACAGACCACTGGGTATGCCATTTTTAAGGAACATACCCATTATCTCGCCATGTGGAGTCAGAATCTCCTCAGCTACAATTACATGGAAGGGGGCCATAGTTTGCATCTTTAATGCACCCTCAATAGTGCCGTGGTCAGCTATGGCAACGCAGCCAAGCCCGGTCTCTAGACAGCGACTAATTATCTTCTCCAGAGGCATATTGCAATCCATTGAATATTTAGTGTGAATATGAAGGTCAGCCTTCAGCAATTTAGTCAACCTCAACTGACCCTCTCCAAATAGCTGCCGCTACGAGTATCAATCTTGATAACATCTCCTTTATTAATAAACAAAGGAACCTGGATGGTAATGCCAGTTTCTAGCGTGGCTGGTTTAGTGCCAGCAGTCGCCGTATCACCCTTAAAACCAGGACCGGTATCAACCACCTGAAGCTCAACAGTAATAGGCAGCTCCACACCTAGCAGTTCACCCTTGTAGCTTGATACCTGTAGAGACATGCCTTCTTTTAGATAGTCAGTGGCATCACCTAGCTGGCTGGCACTGACCGGCATCTGCTCGAAGGTTTCCTCATCCATGAAATAATATAAGTCAGCATCATTATAGAGGTACTGCATGTTGCGATAGTCTAGCCGTGCCCGAGTGAACTTTTCATCGGACTGGAAGGTTCGCTCGATAGTGTGACCGGCCTGAATATCACGGAGCTTTACCCGAGCTAAAGCAGTTCGCTTCATCTTGATGTGTTGGTAGTCGACAACTTGATACAGTTTATCGTCCAGTTCAATAATGATTCCTTTTCTTAGCTCACTACCACTTATCATGCCATACTCCGATATTATTTCCTAGCTTTTGAGAGCACTCTGATTTTACCACTTTCCATTACTACCACATCCTCAATCCTCACTCCTCCCCAACCGGAAAGATAGATACCAGGCTCAATAGTGAATACCATGCCGTCGGCAACCTGTTCTGATGAATTCGGAGCAAGGTGTGGCAGTTCGTGTGGTGCTAGCCCTATGCCATGCCCCAGACCATGCCCAAAGGCTTCACCATAGCCCCCCTGATTGATAACTGCCCTAGCCAGATTGTCAATTTCGCCACCGGTCATGCCATTCTTAATTGCCGATATTGCCGTAAGCTGGGCGTCAAGAACAGTATCATATACCCTGTTGAAGGTATCGTCAGGAGTGCCCGGGCAAATAGTGCGGCTCAGGTCACTGGAGTAACCGCCAACCCTGGCTCCAATATCAATCAGCACTGGCTCCCCGGAATGGATTTTGTCTGACGAAGGCTTGGCATGGGGTAGAGCAGAATTTGAACCAGCGGCGACAATAATATCAAAGGGTACCGGCTCACTACCTTTCTCTCGGAGGAACTTCTCTATCTCCCAGGCTACTTCCTTTTCACTCATACCAACGTGAATCATATCTTCGATATATTCAAAAGCACTATCAGTCATATTCACCGCTTTAGTAATGAGCTCAATTTCCTCAGGCTCTTTTATCACTCGAAGGCATTCCACCAATCCATCTATAGGCATAAGCCTGAGTTTAGACTCGACCCTATTCAGTTTATCGGTTAGCTGCTGGTATATGGCAAAGGTAATATGTCCGGCTTCGAAGCCTAACTTCCCCAACTCTAGCTCGGCTACCAGTTTGGGAAACCAATCAGCTATATCACCGGTTGTCTGAAAAATCTCATAGTCAGGAGCTTGTCTTTTGGCTTGCTCTATATAGCGAAAGTCAGTAGCCAAAATCATGTTTTGCGGTGTAATCAACAAATACCCTGACGAACCATTAAAGCCGGAAAGGTAATATCTGTTCTCGGGTTGCGAAACAAAGATGGCATCAATCTCCTTCTCGGCTAATTTCTGCCGTAACTTTTGCAGCCTATTGCCTATTTTCAACCTGGTTACCCTTTTCCTGTGCCATGGGGTGAGCCGATAGATATACCTTTCTTGCCTGACTTCGGGTTACATGGGTATAAATCTGGGTGGAGGATAGATTAGCATGACCTAGAAGCTCCTGGACGACTCTTAAATCAGCCCCCCCATCAAGCAAATGGGTGGCGAAGGTATGACGCAACATATGAGGGTGAACCCTCTTGCCTATACCAGCTATGTGAGCATATTTCTCTAAAATTCTCTGCACCCTTCGCTCCGTCAGGCGCCCCCCGTACCGATTAATGAAGAGAGCGTTAGTCATTCTTATCCTTGTGCCAAAAAGCTTAGGTCTGCCTTGTTGAAGGTAGGCTCTCAGTGCCTCGGCTGCTGGCTTACCCATTAGAACCATTCGCTCCTTGGACCCCTTCCCCCAGACACGAATCTCATTAGTATCAAGGTTAATCTGCTCTAGATTTAGGTTTACTAGTTCACTCACCCTAAGTCCAGAGGCATAAAGTAATTCGATTAAAGCCCGGTCACGCTGCCCCTGTGGTGTGGATAAATCAGGGGCTTCCAGAAGTCGCTCTATCTCTTCTATAGTCAGAAATGAGGGCAGGCGCTTATCCAGCTTGGGTGAAGAGGTTGTGGCTACCGGGTTTGCCGATATTATTTCTTCTCGTAGTAAGTAGCGGTAGAGAGAGCGAATAGCCGACAGCTTACGGGCAATACTTGCCTTAACAAAGCCCTGCTCCATAAGATGAGACAAGTAATCACGCAAAACCTGCCTATCTACTTCCTTCAGCGAACTGACCCCTTTATCACTAAGAAACCGAAAGAAGCCCATCAAATCAGTAGTATAGTTACGGATGGTATAGGCGGAAGCATTCCGCTCCGCCTCAAGGTAATTTATGTATTTAGTAAAAACGGCTTGCATAGAATGAACCCGACACGGCCCTGTACATTAATTGGTCTCATGGAAGACAGGTAACGAAAAGGTTGGTGTTCCTTACCCTCCTCTGTCGTCGATTATACTTAGCTTACCTTGCGCTGTCAACGCCATTAAATGCGCTTTTGTTTGGTGTTGACAATTCATTTACAAAGTAATACCATTTCTCCTGCGGACATAATTTGTTCCTAGGCGATATACCTTGTTCATAAAGGAGGTTAATGAAGCGAAGAGATTTACATAATTAGGGTGCAAGTTGGCCTAGTGATGGCGGTGGGTGGTGCCTTTTTACTTAGGTTAACTGGGCAATTTGTGTGTGTGGGGGTGATGCCTATTGGAGCAACATAACCGGATATCAGCCAAGAAATCATTTGAAAAGGAGTAGATAATGAAAAAGTTAATTGCCGTATTGTTGGTATCGTTGTTAGCCATCAGCCTGGTTGTTATCGGCTGTGCGGCACCGGCACCAGCCCCAGGACCAGCCCCGGCACCAGAAGTGGAGGTGATTACTTGGAAGACTTCGGGCCATGGTCCGGCTGCCGACAAATCTCAGGTCTATCATGACAAGTGGGCTGATGCTGTCACCGAGGCGAGCGGTGGGCGACTAGTTATCAAGAGGTTTGTCGGTGGTTCTGTGGCACCGGCAACAAAGGAGCTTGACGCGGTAGATACGCGCACCCTAGATGCCTGTTTTACTTGCCCCATGTATAACCTGGATAAGTGGGCAGCTGCCGGTCTTATCAGTTCTAGACCAGGTGGGTTGGCTGGGGAGTGTTTGCGCGTGTGGTTCAACTACGGTGGTGGTGCCGATCTGATGAATAAGATGCTGGGAGGATTCAATGCCATGACCCTCCCTGGTGCATTGGCACCCTTGCCCGCGGAGGTGTGGGGTCATTCTACCGTTCCCATACGCTCGGTAGACGATATTGTGGGATTAAAGATGCGCACTGCCGGTGATGGTGGGGCAATCCTAACCAACATGGGTGCCTCGGTAGTCCTGTTACCTGGGGGGGAAATCGTTGAAGCTATGCAAACGGGAGTGATTGAGGCCTTTGAGTACTCCACTCCAGCGCTAAACTGGGATATGGCCTTCCAAGAAATAGCCAAGTATGTTATCTTTTCTGAAACCAGAGCTCCCAGTGACCCCCAGTGTTTCTTTATAAACAAGGACGCCTGGGCAGAGCTTCCCGCTGACCTCAAGCGGCTGGTGCAGGACGAGATGGATAAGTGGACGCAGGCAGAGCATGAGTTCCTGATTTATAGCGATATTGCGGCTACGCAGAATTTCATAGACTATGGCTGCGAAGTCTACCACCTCCCTGAGGATGTGGAACTTGCCTTACTGCAAGAAGCCATAAAGTTTTACGATGAGAAAGCTGCTGCGGAGCCACCTATCTTCGGCGAGATACTACAATCCATGCGTGCTTTTAAGAAGGCCTACAGTGAACAAAAAGCCCTCACTACACCGTTGGCCACTCTCTAATTACCAGGCAAGCCTTAGATTTACCCAGCTGCCTCGGACAGACTTGAGGCAGCTGGGTATGCCAACTCATGAACTATATAAGAACCATACTCAGGGTCATTGATTCTATAAACCAGCGGGCAGGGTCGTCAGCCAGCTGGCTTTGCATTGCCCTGGTTTTGGTGGGCGTATATGACGTCATATTGAGATACGCCTTCAATGCGCCGACAGTATGGGCATATGAGACCTCGTGCATGCTGGGAGGCACAATCTATGCCATCGGCTGGGCGTATGACCACTTGCGCAAGTCGCATGTCAGAGTAGACATTCTTTATACTCACCTCTCACCAAGAGGGAAAGCGATTAGCGACCTCATTGCTGCCGCAATATTCTTTTTCCCATTAATGGCCATCCTGGTGAAAACTTCTATTTCATGGATGTTGAGGGCCTGGTCGATTGGGGAGGTAATGATTGAGAGCTATTGGTATCCACCAGCCGCCCCATTTAGAGCAGTATTTGCTGTAGGAATATGTCTTTTTACTCTTCAAGGTTTGGCTCAATTCATTCGTGACCTATATTTCGTTATAAGGAATAAAGCGCTTGATTGAACTAAGTCCTGGGATCATCACCATAATAATGCTGGGTGGCATCCTGGTGTTCGTTGTTATCACCGGTTTCCCCATAGCTCTGGTGGTGGGTAGTGTGGGGTTAATAGTCGGCTATCTAGTATTCGGCGACACAGCGCTCGAAATAATGTACACTCGCGTCTATTCGCTAGCGCTGAACTACCCCTTTCTGGCTGTTCCCCTCTTCACCTTTATGGGAGTTGTGCTCCAGCGCTCGGGGATAGCCGAAGGACTATATGACGCATTATACCTGTGGCTTGGTGGGTTTAGAGGTGGTCTGGCGATAACCACCGTGGTATTTGGCACTATCCTTGCTGCCTGTTTGGGGGTGATTACCGCTGCCGTCACCATACTGACTCTCATCGCTCTCGCCCCCATGATCAAGAGGGGCTATGATAAGGCTTTAGCCTCTGGCTCAGTTGTTGCTGGCGGAACCCTGGGTATCCTCATCCCGCCCAGTATTATGTTGGTTGTTTACGGACCAATGGCTGGGATATCGGTGGCAAAGATGCTTATAGCGGCTGTTTTCCCCGGGCTTGTCCTTTCCGGGCTATATAATGCCTACATTACAATACGATGCTTTCTCCAGCCAAAGATAGCGCCTCCTATTCCCATTGAAGAAAGGAGAGTCCCCTTTATTAAGAAAACGACCAAACTCCTTACCGCTCTAGTCCCCCCGGTGGCACTTATCCTGGCTGTCCTCGGGACTATCTTTTTTGGGATAGCCCCTCCCACCGAGGCGGCAGCCGTGGGGAGCCTGGCTGCCATCCTCTTGAGCATGGCCTACCGAAAATTTAGCTGGGGACTCCTTAAATATGTTGGGCTGGAGACGCTGAGAGTAAGCGCCTTTGTACTCCTGATAGGATGCCTTTGTTACGCTTTTGTCGGAATATTTATGAGCGCTGGTTGTGGAGAGGTGGTAACAAGCGCCATCATGGGTGCCCCCTTCGGGCGCTGGGGTGCCTTTGCCGTGGTAATGCTCATCGTTTTGATGTTAGGCATGTTCATTGAATGGATAGGAATTGTCTTCATCATAGTTCCCATAATAACGCCTATTGTTGTCGCTCTGGGGTTTGACCCACTGTGGTTCGGCATGATGGTGTGCATTAACCTGCAAATGGCTTTTATGACTCCCCCCCTGGCTATGTCTATATTCGTTTGCAAAGGTACCGCTGCGCCGGAGTTGGGAGTAACCATGGCTGACATAATCCGGGGGGTAATCCCCTTCGTTGTGCTGGTAATGGTTGGCCTTGGCCTATTCATCGCCTTCCCACAGATAATCCTCTGGCTACCAGGGCAAATGATAACCGGATGGTAGCGCAACCACTAGCCAACTCAATAATACATGGGTAAGTTTGTTTAGCGAGTATCTTTGGCTGTCTGATAGGCAAGATCGAGCAGCTCGACAATCTCAACAACATCCATCGGTAGCTTACGCTGCCTTACTCCAGACGAAAGCTGCATGACACAAGCCGGACAGCTTGATACCAGTATGTCAGCGTTTGTTTTCTCTACATTACCCATCTTCCGAGCCAGCACCTCCTGGGAGAGGTCGTAATGAGTAAGGCCATAGGTTCCGGCGGCACCGCAACAAATGTCTGCCTCATTCATCTCAACAAACTCTACCCCCGGGATACTCTTTAATATGGCGCGTGGCTGCGCCTTTATTTTCTGGTAGCGCCCCAAATGGCACGGGTCATGATAGGTGACTCTTTTCTTGACAGTGCCCATCTCAGTGACCAGTCCGATGTCAACCAGGAACTCGCTTATGTCCTTCACCTTAGCCGAAAACTCCTTGGCTTTCTCCGCCCATTCCGGGTCATCAGCTAAGTGCTTGGCATATTCCTTTAAGAAAGAGCTACAGCTGGCACAGGCAGTGACAATAGCATCCACGTTCAATTTGCTAGCAATATCGATATTGGTACGGGCCAGGCTTCGTGCTGTTGGCATG
>Ga0209986_10004724_pt1 | contig 11479 bp, 13 predicted proteins | sample BlataG_FD_183168 | JGI IMG/M metagenome (GOLD analysis project Ga0209986, IMG submission 183168) | Deep subsurface microbial communities from Black Sea to uncover new lineages of life (NeLLi) - Black_00105 metaG (SPAdes) (version 2) | ecosystem: Environmental > Aquatic > Marine > Oceanic >...
CCATTAATTTCCTCACTTGTTGATCTGTTACCATCCAGGCCTCCTTGACCCGGACAGTTTAAAACAACTCCTGAAAAAACCGCAATTCTAATTGTCGTTGACCCGCAACAATAATTGTCGCTGATCATTAGGCTTAGCTGAAAGAAAAACTAGAGAACCTGCGGGAATAATGCGGCCAACATGGAAAGTTGCAGCAAATCAAATTGTGGGAGCAGTTTTTGTGAGTCGAGACTCTAACCCGCTTTTAGTTGATAGTTCTGCTCGAGAAGGACTAATAAAAGGTGAAGAATTCTATGAATTAAGGGCCTTTGTAATAGGATTACTCACAATTCTTGAAACTCATAGACATAAAAGATTTTTAGAAAAAGAAAAAGAGGGAGAAGAGAAAGTAAGCCCAACAGATGAAGTTAAAGATTTGAAAGCAGAACTAAACATTCTTAAAAAAGATTTAGTATCTGTCAAAGAAAATCTTCCTAAAGTCTCACAAAGACCTGTTATTCATACTTTAGACCAAATGCACGAGGTTACTATAAAAATAAAAAAGACACAAAAATCCCTTGAGGAACTGGTTTCGAAAGCGAGGGTGTTTAGAGGTCTAGCAACAATTGGCATCGCTGCCGCTGTTTTTGGGCACGAAACTCAATCTTCAATAGAGGAATTCATAGCAGCGACTTTTGCTGCAAGTTTTATTCTAAGTAAAACTCCAAAGAAAATAGACCTAGCGATACATGAAATATCAAAGGCAAAGAAATACGCAAAGCAAGTTTCTTCTTGGGGAGCGTTTGCATTAGCTAGGGTACAAAGAGACAAAAGACGAAAGAAAAGATTAAATATAAAACAACTTATCGAAGAAACTATCAAAGATGTGGAATCAATTTTTCTAGCAGCAAGTATTGATATAAAAGAAGAACTTCAATTAGTTATAGGGCGGACTTTTGCAATGGATGTTGAAGCGGTATTACTTAACTTATTAACGAATTCATACATTGCTTGCCTACAGGTCAATCGTAAGAGACAAATTAAAATAGTATTGAAAAAAGAAAAAGTAAATAATGTAGATGGTTTTAGTTTGATTGTATCTGACTCTGGGCCAGGAGTAGCTGATAAATTTAAAGATAGAATTTGGGATGCGTTATTCACAACAAGAGTTGATAAAGAAGGAAAACAAATTGGGACTGGCTTAGGGCTAACAATTGTGCAATCAATTGTAGAAGATTTGCATGGCACAAAGGCAGTAGATTCTGACCCTAAACTAAAGGGTGCAAGATTTAAAATTTGGCTGCCTTCAAAATAAAATTATGCCTAATATTGTTATTATTGACGACCGAAAAGAGCATAGAGAAACTTTAAAAGCAATCCTTGATTTACAATTAATAGAGGGTTGGAAAAGTATAGATATTAGTCCCTTGCCAAGTTTAGAAGATTACCCAAGTTGGATTACTGAAAATGAAATATCTGTCATTTTACTTGATGAAAGATTAGATGAGCAAGTAGAAGCAGAAACTGTAATTGCTGATTATAGAGGTCACAATTTAATTGATTTTGTCAGAGGGAGATTTCCAACATTGCCTATATATGTGATAACTTCATATCCAAATGATGATGACTTGAAAGAAAGATTTAAGGATGTTGAGGGAATTTTACCACGAAGAGAATTTAGTGAAAAAGCAGAAGATTATGTTCCAAGAATTTTAAGGGCTGGTCAAAAATTTTTAGAAACTTTTCAAGAGGAATTGGCTGAGTTGTCAGATAAAGCTAATAAGATAGCAAAAGGGGAAGCCACTAAAGAGGATATAGAAAAAGCAAAGGCTATAAGTTCAAAAATTGGATGTATATTTCCTTCAGCTACATATGGAGAGCATAGTCAATTACTAACTACCTTAGATAAAAAATTAAAGGAATTAGAAAAATTGAAGGAAGAAGTCAATAAATATTTTGAGAGAAAAAAAATAAATTGATATGGAAAAGAATACCAAAAGAAAATTCAAAACAACCAAATAACGGCACTTATTCTGATTGGAAAGAACTTATTGCCAAAGGATGCTTTAATCAGTGTGTGTACTGTGCCATTAATGAAGGTAATTTTGGAGGAATAAGAAATTTCCATATAGAGCATTATCGCCCAAAATCTAGATTTCCTGAGCTGATAAACGACATAAAGAACTTATTTTACGCCTGTGCTATATGTAATGTATTTAAAGGCAATGATTGGCCAAATGAACCAAATAAAAAATTCTCGAATTCAAGTTATCCAAATCCTTCTGAGATAGATTATAGAAAATTATTCTCTATTGATGATAATAAGGGTGTTCTTGAAGGCAAATTTATTTCATCGAAATACATAGTAGAAAGACTTTATCTAAACAGACCACAGTTAATTTTGCTAAGGAGAAATTTTTTTGCATTTATAAAAGTCGACGAATACAGGTCTTTTTTTGACAGAATTAAGCCAAGACTAAAAGAAAGGAGAGACAGCAATTCAAAAGTATTCCTGATGAAATTCTTGGATATTTTTTACGAAATTTTTTCTATTCAAAGGCAATTATTAAAATTGCGACCGTATGAAGAAGTCGATATAAAGAAAAAATGATAAAAGTTAAATCTAAAAATGAGATATGGAATAAAATGGGATGTAATGAAACACCTATTGAAATAGTAGATGAATTTTCGGAGTTTGTGACAAAAAACTTTTATACTTATTATAAAAGAAAACTTCAAGAATCCAATTTGTCAATTTTGGATTTATTTTCAGGTGATGGTAGGCTTGGGAATAAAATAAGCAAAAATCTCAGCTCTCGGTTTAAATCAATTCATCTTGTTTTTGTTGAAGTATATGCTTCAAAAACAGTATCAATAAAACCTCCAGTCTCAAGTTTTAAAGTAATCAATATGAATGCATTTAAATGGAATTCAAAAGAGAAGTTTGACCTTGTTGTGTCTAATCCTCCATATAAAATACTTAATGCGAGAAAAGCTGAGGATTTAGGTTTTTCTTGGGAATTTGTAAAAAAATTTTCTAGAAATTTATTTGGACTTGGGATTATTAAAGGCCTTGAATTATGCAAAGAGAATGGCATATTAGCAGTAATTGCTCCTTTCAGTTGGCTAAAAGGCGTATTTTGTGAGGATTTTAGACACGAAATTAATTTGCGTTGTTCAGATGTTATTATCAATGCCTATAAACATAGAGGCATTTTTAACGGAATTAATCAGGACATTGGATTTCAATTTTTCATTAAGAGAGGAGAAAACAAGATAAAGAAAACCGAATTTAACTTTAAGTATGATGGATTTAAATCCGTAAAGTTTTTTCTTCAAGATTCGAAAGATTCACCAAAAAGCTCTATTGGCAAGATAAATGTAAAGGTTGGTCCAATAGTATGGAATAGACAAAAAAAATTTTTGACATCAAAAAAAATTGGCTCAGTATTATTGATTTATGGAGGCAATATCAGACCAAGTGGAAAACTAGATTTAAAAGTCACAAGATATTCTAAAAAACAATACATCAAGAAAAATGAACTGAATTCTATTTGTATTTTTAAGTCTCCCTTAATTTTATTAAGAAGAACAATGCGTGGAACTCCTGGGAATTGGAAAATTGATTCATGTTTAATAACAAATAGATTTAGTTGTGCGGTGGAGAATCACGTAATAGTAATTATGCTACCCTCAAAAAAAAATCGATATGATAACTTGCATAGACTTCTCATTGATGAATTATTAAAATATTATTACGTTGCAGGAAGTCCTACTATAAGCGTTAAAGTAGTGAGAAAATGTCTTTATAGGGTTCTGGATTTAGATAAATGAGCCAACTGGAAGCCAAAGACCCTAAAGCCCTGGCTTCCCTGGGATTGGTAAGGAAGCCGAGTTGACTCAGATTTAAAAATTTCCCACAAACATTTTCCACCACTTCTGTGAAAATCTCTGTTGAAATATAGAAAATTTCATTTCTAAAAAATTGAGCTAGTTGTATTTACTGTATAGTGCACAGTTTTTGGGCACAGTTAGCAGCCGGCTGTGTCAGCAAAAGGGGAGTTGATGATGGGAACCAAAAAGGTGGGAGCTCTCCCCAGCCGGCAAAAGAGAGATATTAGTATCATAACATATTTTGAATTCAAATTATTTAGAGTATAATAGTTTTATAAATTCAAGTAGGATAATGAAAAACAAAACTAAGGTTGTTTCAATTGTTTTATTTCTTTCATTCTTCATGATGCTCGTTTCCTGTGGAAAGCAGGAGGCTGAATGGAAAGGTACTATAGAGGAAGAAAATGGAGTTACAGTCATTAAGAATCCGAAAGAGCCGATATATGGTGAGGATGTTTTTAATTTGGAAGAAGAGCTGTCCACTGGAGAAGAAGAAGGAAGGGAAGAATATATGTTCTCTAGATTAATTGGAATTGCAGTGGATAAGGAAGAAAGGATTTATGTGTTGGACTCTAAAGAGGCACATATTAAAGTCTTTGATAAAAATGGAGATTATGTCAGGACTGTAGGAAAAAAGGGACTGGGGCCTGGAGAGATGAGTCTTCCTTTTTCTATATGCATTACAAGTCAAAATGAAATAATGGTGCAAGACCTTAATAGCCATCGCATAATGTTTTTTTCACTAGATGGAAGATTCATAAAGTCACTTTCTACAGCCAAAATTATAATAGTGGGCTCTAGCATTGACGCCAAAGGAAATATTATTGGTATTGTTTCAATAAGAGGACCAGAAAAACAGGTCATTGAACTCAAGAAGTTTGACTCTAACCTTAATTATCTCTTTTCATTTGGCTCTTCTTCTTTGCCTAGTAGAAGTCCAACCTTTAATCCTTTTAAACCAGAATTATGCTGGGCAGTAAGCAAGGAAGATAATGTAATTTGCGGTTATCCTAATGCATATGAATTTGAAGTATTCGATTCTGAAGGAAAAGTAATAAGGAAAGTAGTCAAGGACTATAAGCCTGTAAAAATCACTCAGGAGGAAATAGAAGAAAGGAAGAAAAGACTTCCTGGTCCAATGAAACTAGATATCCCCCAATACCATTCCGCATATCAAGATTTAAATGTTGACGAAGAAAGTAGAATTTTTGTCCAGACCTGGGAGAAAACAAAAGGTGGGGAAGGATATTACTATGATGTTTTTGATTCGGATGGAAGATATATAGCTAAAGTTCCTTTTAGAATGATGCCTTTGGTTTGGAAAAAGAACAAGCTTTATACCATAGAAGAAGATGAAGATGGGTTTCAGCTTGTTAAGCGATATAAAGTTAATTGGAAATATTAGAGAATTTAAGGCCTTGTAAGCCAAAGACCCTAAAGCCCTGGCTTCCCGATACTGAAAAGGACAGCATAGCGTTATTTGCACCTCATTGAGATAGACGATTAAAGAAGGAGAATTTTCTCAAAATGAATGAGAAAAAGAAGAAATTATTAAAGTTAATGGCAAAAATTCATCTTGATTGCTTCAAGATGGAGACACGATTTAAAACTGCTTGGTTTTACCCAGAGCATAAGGGAGTCAAAGGTTACTTAGGGACATCGAGATTAGTTGTTTCAGGAATCAATCCAAGCTACGGACAATTCCCTTCGAAACCAGTTAGCTTTTTTTATGATTGTTTGAGTGAGTTTAAACTTCAAAATGTTCATGTTACTGACATTATTAAATCAAGGTTAAGTGGTAGCCAATATGTTGAGCTAAAGAGGAATAAGGAACTTTTTGATGAAATTCTTGAAAAGAATATCAATTGGCTGAAGCAAGAAATGAAAATCATCGACAAAAACCTTGATGTGAAAATTGTTGGTATTAGCAGAGAAGCTCATGACATTTTAAAAAGATACTTTGATGAGAAAGTGAGCGATATTTGGTTGCGTCATTATGCCTGGATAGAGAGATACACGGGAAAACGTCAAATAGAGAGAAAGAAAACGTTTAGGGAAAAATTACTAGAAATCAAAAAAGATTATTCAAATTATTACTAATAATGAAATGAGTGGAAGCCAGAGGTCAAAATGACATGGCTTCCCGAAGTTGAAAAAGACAGCTAGGCTGAAGAAGCACCTCATTAAGAGGGACGGTTTTCGTTAGCGGATTTTCTCAGGGGAATAAACTTTTTTTATTTAAAAGGTTGTAATCTTTTTCATCAAGAGGGGTTAGTATTTAGGCGATTAAGAAAATGCAAGAAATTGAGTTTCAAAAATTGAGTTTTCCTAGAGGCTTAAATTTAGGTCTCCTCCAAGGATTTTTATCTGAGCAAGAGCTTAGGAGAATTATCATTGAGAATTGCAGAAAAACGAGAGTTGAAAGGAGAATAATTTTACCCAGTAAAAAATGTTTGAAAAAGATTCTTTGCCATTATCTGGTTGAAAAATATCAAGGAGATTACAATAAAGTTATGGCAGATATGAAGGATGGCTTTAAGACGCTAAAGCAGCTAGGGATAGACAGAAAACAAGTGCGACAGCTACATAAGCAAAGAGAAGGTGAGATAAAAAAGGGAAGATGAACAAAAAAAGTTCTTTTAATTCTTTCTTTGAGAAGCAGTTCAGGATTACTGCTTCTAGTTTCATGGTTTTATCCTCAGGCCAGGTGCGATTCCTGGCCAAGATTTTTCCCATCCCTGCAGGGGATGATCTCCTATAAGAGAGCCTGAAATGGCTCTCAAGAAAGTACGCTAGGAAGGCTAAACAGCCCTTCTAGAGATGATATATATAAGGATAAGTAAAATGCCAGAATTATTAAGAGAGATTTTAGACATCAGCAATATTAATATTTTGGAAGAGGACAAGTCCAAAGATGGCGACACAATAAGGATTCAAGTGCCCTTTGTAAAAATGGGAATGAAGACCTCAAATGGGAGGATTTATTCAGCAGAATTAATGAAAAGAGAAGTAGCAAAGGTTCAGAGTTCAGTAGAATCTGGAGGATTTTTAGGTGTTTCAGATCATCCAAAAAGCGGTGTTGGTTCTGTGGAGAATGTCTCCCATATTGTCGAAAAATTAACGCTTGATGAAAAATCAAGCATTGGAATGGCAATATTAAAGATTTTGCCTACCACGAAAGGTAAAACGATACAAACTATTATTAGAGAAAATGGTCGTCTTGGGATAAGTATGAGAGGATTTGGGAATTGCGACGAAAAAGGTGTCGTTTTAAGTGACTATTCCTTCCAAGGTCTGGACGTATGCTTGAATCCATCAGTAAAAAGTGCCATGTTTGACAAGTCGAACATTCTAGAAAGTATGGATTTTCAAGAGACAAAAGAAGTACCAAATGCACCAAGCGAAGAGCTGATACAATTTGTCCTTGACGGAACGTACGAGCACCGACAACGAATAGGCCATGAAGAAAGTTATGAGGAGTTTTTAGTGGAGCACGAAGCGATTATTCGGGCAACAGTTCTCACAGAATATGGTGTTTATGATTCAGTGGAGGAAGCTCTAGCTGCTGCTGGTGAAGAGACTGTTTTAAAGAAAATGAAAAATGAAGAAAAAGCGCATGTTTTCACTTCCAGCGATTGCTACGTTGAAGCGCATCTGATGGGCATATCGCCAGATGAAATGGCAGCGAAATTGAATCTTGCTGAAGAGAGAAAAAGAGTTGATAGAGAATCTAATTTTTCAGTTAATGAGGCAAAAGCCTTGATAGAGGAAGCGCAAAGAGCAGGAATAAATTTAGATGATCCAAAAAAAAGAGCAGAATATCTTCAGTCTATATCAGAATTGTCAACTTCTGAGCCTACTTTGAATGAACGTGCTCTTCACATTCAAAAGAGAATGCTGGTCGAAGGCAAAGAGGAAGATCTTAATTTTATCAAAAAGGTTCTTGTTTTCGAAGATAAGAGAAAAGCGATAAAGGAGGAGCAAATACGTGTTGCAGAAATGGTAGAACGTGAAATTACACAATCTGGTGCAACACATCTAACCAATGAAGAACGCAAACGCATTGTCAATAGAGAATTGAAAAAGGCAGGTTTGCCAATTTTAACTGAGGAGGAGTAAATGAGTCAACATACCTATACCCTAAAATTTACAATCAAAGATGCATATGCTGGTGAAGGTGCCAATTTAGATGCAGTTTTGGGACCTGATGAGGCTACAAGAGAAGATATTATCAAAGCGAATATTGAGAAGAGAATAGAGAAAGCTTGTAATGAAATTCGTGGTGCTGCTGGAACATATTTTGACAGCCTTGTAGAAAGCGAATAATTTTTTTTTGGAGAAGATAAAATGCCACAATTGTATTCGATTTCATTTTACATTTGTTGGAGATTAGATAGGAAACCAGTTTTTGATAAACTGAATAAAAAGGCTAAAGAGCTAATTAACAAAGAATTACTCCCAAGACTGCCAGGTTTTGGCAAACTGAATCCAGACATAGGAAATGAAGCCATCAAAAAATTTCATACAGTGCTGGCTGATTTTCATTTTGAGGATCAATGCATAAAAGCTCATATGGCTATAAATTATCCCGATAATTTTGCTGTTGAAGATCGAAAAAGTTTTGTTTTGGGCCAATACAGGTTGCACTTTTCTGTCTACAACAAGGATAAAGAAACAACTGAGGAAAATTATCCTCATGTTTTGCCAATTTTGCTAAATGAAATGAAGAAATTAGTGGTTGAAACAGATAAAGCGGTTATAAAAGTTACAGGATTCAGAACACATGGGATGATAAAAGAGAATGAAAGCCTATGGCCAAAAAATGCCTCAACAGAATTTTAAAATGAAAGTAGAGCCTCTTACAATTCTTCACATGAAACATATGCCTTATTCTTTTTCAACAAAAATATTTAGAATTCATTTCACAGTTACTGGCCCGGAAATTTCTGGCAAAAAAGCAAAAAAATTAGTTCAACAGCTGGAAGAGAGATTAAAAAACTTCAAAGGAAAATGGGGAACAATATCTTGTTATGTTTCAGATCTTGATGAATTTTTTTGCGCTCAAGTCAGTAATAGAAAAATAACTGGCGTTTGGCACAGTGTTCGTTTTCAGTGTTCAGATTCTGATAAATCAGGAGATGTTAGAAGGGAAAATTATGGGAAAATTGGTGCCTTGATATCTAAAGAAATAAGCCTCTGGACATTTAGTCACTATCGGACAGTTTTGCGAATAAAATCCTGCGAATCCAAATAAATATAATTAAGGAGAGTATCATGAAAGACGAAATATCTGAAGAAGTAAAGAAAAAAATAGCTGAAATGAAATCAGGACACCAGCAACCACTGTCTGACTATGTCAAAGAAAGACTAAAAAGAATAAAACGCAAAATAATAAGCTCTAGATAATATTACTTTACTTTTTTTTATTTTTTTTATATAATAATAACGCTTATGACCAATTTCAAAGTTATCAAAAGATTGAATGCTATATTCAGGCAGGTGGTTTTGTCGAATTTTCTCCTACCTTTAGGTCATAAGCAAGGAAGTTTGGCATTAGTTCCAAAAAAGAAAACTGCTAATCAATCCATTCTAAAAAATCTTTTAAAAGAACGCCATCTGCCTGTTTTTTCATATGGGAGGCGTAAATGAATAATAATCATGCAACAAAAGCTGTCATTTTAGCCAGGGTCAGCACTGAGGAACAAGCCGAAGACAGCCATTATTCTATCCCTGCACAGTTAAGGATTTTAAGGGATTATGTGAATAAAGGAGGAAAATTTAAGACTATCAAAGAATGGGAGGAATATCAGTTTGATGAGTCTGCTACAGAAGACAAAAGAGAGAAATTTCGCCAGGCTCTTGAGATTGTACAGACTTCTAATGAGACCATAGCCATTATTTGTGAACGTGTTGACAGATTCCAAAGAAGTTTTAGAGAGACAGTTGAGTTTGATAATTTGAGAAAATCTGGCAGAGTAGAGCTTCATTTTGTTAATGAAAATCTTATTATCCACAGAAACTCGCGTGCTAGCGAACTTGTTTACTGGATGAACCTGGTAACTTTTGCTTACTCTTACACAGCCTTTCTCAGTGATAACGTCAAACGTTCTGGTTTGGAGCGTTTAAAGAAAGGTTATCCTCTCTCCTATGTGCCAACAGGATATCTAAATATTGATGTCGAAACAGAGGGACGTAAAATTGTCAAGAAAATTGTTATAGATAAAGAGAAAGCTCCTTTTGTGAAACACTGTTTTAAACTTTATGCTTCCGGTAATTATAGCCTAGAAAGTTTGGCTCAGACTATGAACAATGAGGACTTTACTATCAAAATGAAAATGAAAAGAGTAAATGGTAGACTGGAGAAAACAAACTCCCGAGAAGTCACAAAAACTAATATCCTGAACATTCTCAGAAATCCTTTTTATTATGGAGAATTCTACTGCCTGAATCACACAACAGGTGAAAGAGAATTATGGTCAAATAGAGGAATTAACAGAGACTTAGAGCCATCTTATGAACCCATTATCACCAAGAAATTATTCAAGAGTGTTCAGAATATTTTAGACAGCCATAATAGTAGAGCCAATGGTTTCAGGAAAAATACCTTTAAATTTGGAGGACTTATTACTTGTGGATTTTGTGGCTGTAAATTGACTCCTGAAGAAATGTCCAGATCTTACAAAAACAAAAATAGCAAAGGAGCTAATGCGATTTATTATCACTGTACTAGTGGAAAAAAAATAGCAGATCATACTTATTATGAGAAGCATTTTCCTGAATGGGCAAAAGAGTGGAAAGAGAAAACAAAAAACTATAAAACTGAAACCAAAGAAAAAAGAGTCTGTCCTTGTCCTCAGAAATGGTGGAAGGAAGAGGAGATTGAGACATTTGTGTTAGAGGAACTTGATATGATGCACTATGATGATTCTGTCTATGATATGGTAAGGGATTTGCTAGCAGCAGATCTAGATGAAAAAGTGCTTACTTTTGATAAACAACTAAAAGGATTGAGAGCTGAGAAAGGTAAGACAGATGAATTAATGAGAGCCATAAGAAGCTCTATAGCCATGGAGACAGATATCGAAATGAGACAGGAATTTCGCAAGGATTATGATATTCTCAAGGACAAACGTGAAGAGTTGGAAAGTGAAATACGGTATTTAGAGGATGCTAAAAATGTTGATGTTGATGAGACGGTGGAAAAACTGGTTATGTGTGGCAATCTTAGGGATTTTTACGAAAAAACAGATCTAAAACGTCAGCATGAATTGCTCTCTTGGTGCTTTAGTAATATCGAGGCTTATAGAGGCCATAAGTATCTAAAAAGCCAGAAGAGAAAAACAGACCTTGAACCTCAGATGCATTTTATTCTAAATGAACCGTTTGCGACTCTGAGAAGTCTTAAAATTGATGAGATGCTTCCTCTTTGGGATAAAGAGTACAAGAAAAAAGTATCTATCACTAAAGTCAAAGACTCTAAAGCATCTTAATTTCCGTGATTGGAAATGGCTTTTGGTTACTTTTGTCTTGCAGTTCCTGCTTCTTTGGTTTTGCGAGAATATGAAAATCAAGGATTGAAAAAGAAAAGCAGGCTGCCATTTTCCTT